>Ga0222714_10000033_pt1 | contig 171348 bp, 172 predicted proteins | sample C33_3DmetaG_FD_165048 | JGI IMG/M metagenome (GOLD analysis project Ga0222714, IMG submission 165048) | Estuarine water microbial communities from San Francisco Bay, California, United States - C33_3D | ecosystem: Environmental > Aquatic > Marine > Unclassified | place: USA: California... | reverse complement strand
CGTGACCTCGAGAGGATTCAAACCTCTAACCTCTTGAGCCGTAATCAAGTGCACTATTCAGTTATGCTACGAGGCCTTTTTGTGAGTGCAAATATAAATAAAATCTTGTTTACATGGACTGTATTAAATTCAAATTTCAAACTGGGTACAGGTTAATAAACTTAACTGTATATTGCATTTTTTTTAAATGGATTATATAGGGATCTGTATCGGATTAATCTTGTTGATTAAAGGAGGCGACTGGCTTTTGGATGCTGCAGTAGCCTTATCTATTAAGCTCAATATTCCTAAAATTGTTATTGGGATGACGGTAGTTTCTTTTGCAACCTCTGCTCCAGAATTAATTGTCAGTATAAAATCAGCAATTAAAGGATATCCTGATCTTGCCCTTGGAAATGTTGTAGGGTCGAATATTGCTAATTTGGCTTTGGTTTTAGGAACTGTACTAGTAATCTCACCGATTGAAGTCACCAAAAGTTTTTACAAAACAGACTGGCCCATGATGCTTTTCGCGTCCCTACTATTCTATTATTTTATTAAAAACGATGGAGTGTTAAGTCAATACGAAGGGGGAATTTTTGTTGTTCTTCTGGTCTTGTTTTTAGTTTATCTTTTATTCTTTCAAAAAAAAGCAATAATTGAAGATCATTTAGGGTCTCTCAATCAAGATTTAAATCAAAGTAAACTTCTCATATTATTAGCTGCAGGGGGATTTTTCTTATGGCTTGGTTCAGAAGTCCTTATTAAGTCCGCTGTTTCTCTTGCCACTGCAATGGGGGTTAGTGAACGCATCATTAGTATTTCAATTGTTTCTGTAGGGACGAGCATACCTGAATTGTCAGCCTCAATTATAGCTATCCTCAATAAGGAAAAAGCCATTTCTATTGGAAATCTTATTGGATCAAATGTATTTAATATTCTTGCCGTCATGGGAGTTACGGCTTTAATTAATCCGGTAAAGATGATGGATCAAGCTCTTTTGAACAATGATTTTCTATGGATGCTTGGCGTATCCTTTTTAATTTTCCCACTAGTTTTTATAAACAAGAGCATGCGTTTAGGGAGGCTAGAGGGGCTGGTTCTTCTCTCATTATATGGTATTTTTCTCTACCAAATGTTGGGGTAAAAAAAAACACCTCAAAGCCGGAGCGATGAGATGTTTGTAGAATTAAAAACTACTTTTTTAAATTTTAGCAGATTTAACTGTTTTAATGATTCTTGCAGCAATCTTATACGGATCACCGTTTGAAGCAGGTCTTCGGTCTTCTAACCAACCTTTCCATCCTTTTTCTACGGTTAAGATCGGAATTCGGATCGAAGCTCCTCGGTCAGAAACTCCGTAGCTAAATTCGTGGATCGATTGAGTTTCGTGTTTACCAGTAAGACGTTGTTCGTTATAAGCTCCATAAACAGCCATATGTTCTTTAACAAAAGGTCTGAATGCTTCACAGATTTTTTCATACGTTTCTTTAGAACCGCATGTTCTGAGGATCTCGTTTGAGAAATTCGCATGCATACCTGATCCGTTCCAGTCCGTATCACCAAGGGGTTTAGGATGCCAGTCGATAGTGAGACCGTATTTTTCTCCTAAACGCTCTAGTAAATAACGTGAAATCCACATTTCATCTCCAGCTTGCTTAGCGCCTTTGGCAAAACATTGGTATTCCCATTGTCCAGCAGCAACTTCTGCGTTGATTCCTTCTACATTGATCCCTGCCTCTAGACATTGGTCAAGGTGTTCTTCGATCATTTCTCTACCAAAGGCATTTTTTGCTCCAACAGAACAGTAAAATTGACCCTGTGGTGTTTGGTCTCTTGGAAAACCTAAGGGTAGGTTTATTTCAGGATCCCATAAAAAATATTCTTGTTCAAAGCCGAACCAAAAATCATCATCGTCATCATCGATGGTAGCTCGACCGTTTGAGGGATGAGGTGTTCCATCAGCATTAAGAACTTCTGTCATGACTAACCATCCATTTTTACGATCGGGATCTTCGTATAAAGCAACAGGTTTAAGAAGACAATCCGAAGATTTTCCTTCTGCTTGTCTTGTTGATGACCCATCAAAAGACCAAATTGGGCAATCGTCTAGAGTCCCTTTAAAATCTGTTACAATTTTCGTTTTGCTACGAAGATTTGAAGTAGGCTGGTAACCGTCCAACCATATGTATTCTAGTTTTGCTTTACTCATGATATAAATAATTTTCACAAAAATATAATTTTATACTACCCCCTTACAAAAGAACGGCTGAAAGAAATTAACAATACTTTATTTTTATGAACACCCTATTTTTTATAGGGTAAAATTTATTTTTTTTCATTTTTTGGAGAATACATTGATAAATCTTCAAAATGGTTAACTTTGAATTCTAATTTTTACCACACTCAGTATCATGCAAACCCTGCGCAAAAAAAGTCTGGAACAGCTTGCAAAAGCCCCCAAGATGAATCCAAATAATCGAGTACACAGTTCTCAATATGCCGAACATGTGTTTAATTTAACTCAGCTTCAAAAATTCATCAGCGAAAAAGCATTCGACCAAATGCAGCAGTCGATTGATAAAGGTTCACAAATGAGTAGTTCTCTAGCGGATCAAATAGCTTCTGCAATGAAAGCATGGGCAAAATCAAAAGGTGCTACGCATTATACCCATTGGTTTCAGCCACTTACAGGAGCTACTGCTGAAAAGCACGAATCTTTCTTTGATCTTGATATTGAAGGAAATCAAATTGAAAAATTTGATGGAGATCAACTGGTACAGCAAATCCCCAATACTTCTAGTTTTCCTAGTGGTGGAATTCGCAATACCTTTGAAGCGAGAGGGTATACTGCTTGGGATCCCACCTCACCCGCTTTTCTATTTGAAAATACGCTTTGTATTCCCACTATTTTTGTCTCCTATACAGGAGAAGCTTTAGATTATAAAACCCCCTTATTGAAATCTTTGCAAAAATTAAATGAGGCAGCCCTAGAGATTTGTCACTTTTTTGATAAAAGTACTTCAAAGGTTAACGCTACTTTGGGATGGGAACAAGAATATTTTTTAATAGATCGCAGTTTGGCACTATCTCGTCCTGACCTTTTGTTAACAGGCAGAACGTTGTTGGGTCATGCCCCCTCTAAAGGTCAAGAACTCAATGATCATTATTTTGGATCCATTCCAATGCGAGTGAGTGTTTTTCTGAAGGAATTAGAAGTCGAATGTCATTTACTCGGAATTCCTATCAAAACCAGACATAATGAGGTTGCCCCAAGTCAATATGAAGTGGCAGCTGTTTTTGAAAATGCGAACTTGGCAGTGGATCACAATACATTATTAATGGAGCTCATGAATAAGATTGCGGTCAAACACCATTTTATGGTGCTTTTTCATGAAAAGCCTTTTGATAAAATTAATGGATCTGGAAAACATACCAATTGGTCTCTGAATACCAATACTGGGGTCAACTTACTTAGTCCAGGAAAAACCCCAATGAGTAACCTTCAATTCTTGTCTTTTTTTATCAATACCATTGCGGCAATTTTAAAACACGAAGAATTACTCCGTGCCGCTACGGTATCGGCAAGCAATGATTTGCGGATTGGACAAAACGAGGCACCCTCTGCCATGCTTTCCATTTTCATTGGTAAACATCTTATGCAGGTCTTAGAAGATCTTGAAAATGTAACCAAAGGAAAATTATCCCCCGAAGAAAAAACAGATTTAAAACTGAATGTTATTGGAAAGATTCCGGAAATTTTATTAGACAATACCGATCGTAATAGAACCTCTCCCATCGCTTTTACTGGAAATAAATTTGAGTTCAGAACTGTTGGGTCTAAAGCAAATTGCGCAAAAATAACCACGGTACTCAATGCGGTAGTGTCTGAGCAATTATTGGATTTTAAGAGATCGATCGATGAGTTAATTGAATCTAAAAACATGAAAAAAGACGATGCTATTTTCAATGTTTTACGAGAAACAATAACTTCTGTGAAAAAAGTCCTAACAGAAAGTAATGGAAATATTGAAGAGGGTAAAGCCATTAAAAAAAATCAAAAATCAACCCCCTTTAAAAATACGCCGGAAGCACTCCCGGCGTTTATTAAAAAAAGTTCTGTAGTACTTTTTGAGTCCCTAGAAATATTAAGTTCTAGAGAACTTTCGGCTCGTTATCAAGTGGATCTTGAAGCCTATGTTTCTACCTTGCAAATCGAATCTCGTACTTTAGGAGATATGGCAAGAAATCATGTTATTCCCACTGCCATTCGCTATCAAAATTTACTTATAGAAAACATAAGGGGATTGAAAGAAATTTACGGGGAAAAATTTAAAGTGCACGCTGGAGAACAATTGCTGATTTTGGAACAAATAGCAGCTCATATTTCCGAAATAAATGAGGGGGTTACCAAAATGATTAATGCAAGAAAAGCGGCCAACAGTACGGAAGATTATCTTCAAAAAGCGGTCCAATATGCTCAAACCGTTCTGCCGTATTTGGAGAGCATTCGATACCATTGTGACAAATTAGAATTGACTGTAGATGATACCCTTTGGCCATTAGCCAAATACCGCGAATTGTTGTTTGTTCGTTAATAAGTATCCTTTCAGCTGCTTTTAGTTTTGCCTAAAACCCGTACTTTTGTACAAATTAAATCTATGTCCGAAAGGTATTCTCAGCGAGGCGTTTCTGCTCAAAAAGAAGATGTTCATCAAGCCATCAAGAACATTGATAAAGGACTCTATCCGAAAGCATTTTGTAAAATCATTTCCGATGTATTAACGGGCAGCGAGGAGCATGCCATTGTAATGCATGCTGATGGTGCAGGGACAAAATCGGCACTCGCCTATATGTACTGGAAAGAAACAGGAGATTTATCAGTTTGGAAAGGGATAGCACAAGATGCCCTGATTATGAATACCGATGATTTACTCTGTGTAGGTGCGACTCAAAATATTTTGCTTTCTTCGACTATCGGAAGGAATAAAAAACACATACCCGGAGAGGTAATTGCAGCGATAATTGATGGTACAGCAGAACTTATAGAGACCCTAAACCAATGGGGAGTGTCTATCCACAGTACGGGTGGAGAAACCGCAGATGTTGGAGATTTAGTTCGAACTATTATTGTAGATTCTACAGTCACTGCCAGAATACACAGAAACGACATTATCAATAATGCCAACATTCAAGTTGGTGATGTAATTGTTGGGTTGTCCTCTACAGGTCAAGCAAGTTATGAAACCGAATACAATGGAGGAATGGGGAGCAATGGATTGACTTCTGCAAGACACGACGTTTTCTCAAAAACATTGGCTGAAAAATATCCTGAAAGTTTTGATCCAAATGTCCCAAATGATTTGGTCTATTCCGGGAGCAGGGGGCTGACAGAAGCATTAGAAGGTGTTCCTTTAGATATTGGCAAATTAGTACTTTCTCCTACCCGAACCTATGCACCCATAGTACAGCAAATTTTTCAAAACATAGATCGATCCAACATACATGGGATGATTCATTGTAGTGGAGGCGCACAGACTAAAATCCTCCACTTTGTAGATGAACTTCATGTTATAAAAGATCAACTTTTTCCAATCCCTCCCTTATTTGATTTGATCCAAAAGGAATCGCAAACCTCTGGTCGAGAAATGTATCAAGTTTTTAATATGGGCCATCGCATGGAATTCTATGTTCCCGAACAACAAGCAAAAGAAATAATTTCTATTTCAAACAATTTTAATGTAGCGGCTCAAGTTGTGGGTCGAGTAGAAGCATCTACCTCTAAAAAACTAACCCTTCAAACACCGCTGGGTGACTTTATTTACTCCTAAGTAAATCCAATTTATTCTTTGATTTTTCAGAGAAATGTTGGAACTCAAAATTCAAGATTGTTGTAAAACAAAAAGAAATGCTTCCTAGCAAGAAGGTGGATTACGTTTACCGTTTTTCACTCCTGGGAGAAGAGTTTCATAATGCAGCCCTATGCCCAATAATGTGCGGCCCTGTGGGCTGGTTTTGCATAGGAAACGAGTTGTTTGGATATAATTCCTATTCCTTGGTTAAATAATATTAGGGCAGGATTTGCTCATGAGCGAAGTACGCCCTAAATTTAGTGGATGAAAAACTATATAATTCTGTTTTTTTTTATTGCATCTTTTCCTTTGTTTTCGCAGGATGCTGAAGCACTGTTTTCTTCAATTGAATTGGAGACCGATTCCAAACCCGAATTATTACCTAAACAAATGATTTTTACCCAGAGACTTCTTTGGGGTGAGCAAGGGCTTATGCGAAAAACACATTGGTCTCCCTTGACTTTAGAACAACGAGAAAAGGAGTTAAAAATCAGAAGGAAAATGTTGAAAACACATCAAGTTATCGGTTTTGTAACTTTAGCGGGGATGGTTGCTCAAGGTGTACTAGGCACACAACTCTACAACGGCAAGTCGTCAAATTATGAAGTCCACGAAACCCTTGGGAATTTAACCTCAGTAAGCTATTTCACAGGTGCAGCATTATCTTTGTTTGCTCCACCTCCATTAATTCAAAAAAAATCGAAAGGATTGAGTTCAACTCAAGCACATAAATATTTAGCGACACTTCATTTTTCAGCTATGTTAGCGACCAACCTTTTAGCAGAGAGCGATACAAAATTGCATCGTGCTGCTGCCTTCACAGCCTTCGGAAGTTATGCAGCCGCAATACTTGTTTTTAAATTTTAGTTTGTATGAATAGCAATTTCTTTGCAATCGTTTTTTTTCTTTTCTTGAGCGCTCATGCTCAGGAAAATAGGTTAGAAGTTGAAAAAGAGACTTCTTTTGTTCAATATGAAGGGAAACATCTTCTCCACGAATGGGAGGGGATCAACAAGAGCATCAGTGGTGTTGCTCTTCAAGATCAAGAGTCAGAACAACTTACTAAAATCGCTTTGGTGCTTATTGTCCAAGATTTTGACAGTAACAATTCTGGACGTGATGCTCACGCCTTAGAGGTATTGGAGGCTTTACGTTATCCCGAAATAAAATTTTTCTCTGATAAGATAGCGTACAACCAAGGACAAATTGTTTTTAATGGAACTCTTGATTTTCATGGAATGAAAGTTTCCAAAAAGATTGAGGCTCAAGTTCAAAAAGCGGAAAATAGTTTTTCACTTTCTGGAGAGTTTGAATTGATCCCCTCCGATTTTGGAATTGAATTGCCTTCTTTTATGACTGTAAAGATGAAAGATCTTTTGTTGATTCGTTTTCGTGTGGTCCTTTTAAAATAAATGGTTAAATCGCTTGACAATTCGTAAATTTGTCGTTCTATGATAGAAAAACTTCAAATAATCCAACAGCGCTTTGATGAAGTGTCTGATTTAATCATCCAGCCCGACGTAATCACGGATCAGAAACGCTATATCCAACTGAACAAAGAGTATAAAGACCTCTCGGTGATGGTTGAAAAGATAAAAGCCTATAAAACTCTTCGCTCCAATATCGAAGAGGCAGAATTCATCCTGAAAGAAGAAAGTGATCAGGAAATGATTGAGATGGCCAAAATGGAGTTAGAAGCAGCTCGAGCAGAGATTCCAACCCTAGAAGAAGAAATTAAATTTTTATTAATCCCCAAAGATCCCGAAGATGCCAAAAACGTAGTGGTAGAAATTCGAGCGGGTACAGGAGGGGACGAAGCCAGTATTTTTGCTGGAGATTTATACAGAATGTACACGAAGTATTGTCAATCCAAAAACTGGAGCCTAAGTTTTGTAGATTCCAGTGAAGGAACGGCTGGTGGATTTAAAGAAGTCATTTTTGAAGTGTCGGGAGAAGATGTGTACGGCACCTTGAAATACGAATCCGGAGTACACCGTGTTCAACGCGTACCACAAACCGAAACTCAAGGGAGGGTGCATACTTCAGCGGCCACGGTGATGGTTTTACCTGAAGCAGAAGAATTTGATGTGGAAATTGACATGAATGAAGTTCGGGTTGATTATTTCTGTTCTTCAGGACCCGGAGGTCAGTCGGTAAACACGACCTATTCTGCGGTGAGGTTAACCCACGAACCGACCGGTATTGTTGCTCAATGTCAAGATCAGAAATCTCAGCATAAAAATAAAGATAAAGCATTGAAGGTATTGCGTTCGAGGCTTTATGAATTGGAACTTTCTAAAAAATTAGCCTTGGATTCGGAAAAGAGAAATTCCTTAGTTTCCTCAGGCGATCGATCTGCTAAAATTCGAACTTATAATTACCCTCAAGGGCGGGTTACAGATCACCGAATTGGTCTCACGCTCTACGATCTTCCCAATGTAATTAATGGAGATATTCAGAAGCTTATTGATGAATTGCAGTTATTTCAAAATACAGCCAAACTAAAAGAGGCGGGAGAAGTTTTATGACGCAAGAAGCCCTTTTACAGCAGATTAAAATTAAACAATCCTATTTGTGTGTGGGTCTGGATATTGATTTAGAGAAGATCCCAGATGTTGTAAAAGCAACTGATGATCCAATTTTTAATTTTGCCAAATCCATAATTGATGCAACCCATGCCTATGCTGTTGCCTACAAACCTAATTTGGCTTTTTTTGAATCCTATGGTTTAGAGGGATGGCAAGCATTTGATAAGATCATGCGTTATTTAAATGAATTTTATCCCAATCATTTCACCATTGCAGATGCAAAAAGAGGGGACATTGGCAATACCGCCGCGCGCTATGCCAAGGCCTTTTTTGAACATTATCAGGTAGACGCAGTTACGGTAGCACCTTATATGGGTAAAGATGCTGTTGAGCCCTTTCTTACGTTTCGAGATAAACATGCCATATTACTTGCATTAACCTCTAATCCTGGGGCATACGATTTTCAGTTTTCCGAATCGAACGGTCAAAAACTATTTGAAAAAGTTTTAGAAACCAGTTTGACCTGGGAGGGTTCTGAAAATTTAATGTACGTTGTAGGTGCAACGAAAGCAACAGCCTTAACCTCCATAAGGAAAATCATACCCAATGCATTTCTATTGGTGCCTGGAGTTGGAGCTCAGGGTGGAAGTTTAGAAGAAGTTTCTGAAGCGGGCATGAACCACCGTTGTGGGTTATTGGTGAATTCTTCACGAGGGATCATTTATGCCTCCAAAGGGGAGGACTTTGCCGCAGCTGCCCAAAAAGAAGCCCAAAAATTGCAAGAAGTGATGGCGAAATATTTACTTAAAAGAGGAATAGTATAATGTTACATCATACCACGTATCAGGCAGAGAACAATTCAAAACAATGGATCACCTTCGTCCATGGGGCTGGAGGGAGTTCTTCTATTTGGTTCAATCAAGTACGTTTTTTTAAAGCGTATTTTAATGTTTTGCTTATTGATCTCCGAGGCCATGGAAAGTCTGAAGCCTCTCCAGAGGAAATGGAATATTCTTTTGATTTAATTATCGACGACCTAATTGAAGTGCTGGATTACAATCAAATTACCAAATCCCATTTTGTTGGAATATCCTTAGGAAGTATTTTGATTCAAAAAATGATGCAGAGTCACCCAAATCGAATTGAGAAAATCGGGTTAGGAGGTGCAATTTTAAATTTGAATGCACAATCTCGAATACTAATGTTTTTGGGAAAACTGACTCAGAGTATACTCCCTTTTATATGGATATACACCTTCTTTTCCTTTGTTATCATGCCCTACAAAGCCCATCGAAAATCCAGGGCGCTCTTTATACAAGAGGCCAAAAAAATATCTGAAATCGAATTCAGAAAATGGTACAAACTAACGGCTAAATTATTACCCCTCTTAGAAAAGATACGCGTGCTGGAAGTCAGAATTCCTGTTTTGTATATTATGGGGAGTCAGGATTATATGTTTTTACCTTTTGTGAAGAAAATTGTAAACCTCCACCAGTCATCAAAACTACTTACACTAAAGCATTCGGGGCATGTGGTGAATATAGATCAGCCTGAACAATTCAATTTAGGATTGTTAAACTTCCTGCTAAAAGACTAATTGAATACAATTGTTTTATTGTTATAAGTCATTATTTTTCGTTCGCAATGTAATTTAAGTGCACGAAGTAAAACGATTCGCTCTAAATCTTGCCCCTTTAGTATAAAATCCTCTACATCATGACCGTGGGAAACTCGGATGGTATCCTGTTCAATAATAGGTCCTGCATCTAACTCCTCAGTGACGTAATGACTTGTAGCCCCAATAATTTTTACCCCCCTTTGAAATGCAGAGTGATAAGGTTTTGCTCCAGGAAATGCCGGTAGAAAGGAATGATGAATGTTGATGATTTTTGATGGAAATTCATCGATAATTTTAGACGAAAGGATTTGCATATAACGGGCTAAAACAATAAAATTAACCCCGTGTTTTTGGAGGAGTTCCAATTGTTTTTGTTCCGCTGATTCTTTGGTGTCCTTACTCACTGGAATGTGGTAAAATGGAATATTGAATTGTTTAGCAATGGGTTCTAAATCCTTATGATTACTGATGATAAAAGGAATTTCACAGCCTAATTTTCTCGAACTTTGTTGGGCGAGTATATCGTAAAGACAGTGATCGTATTTTGATACAAATACTGCCATTTTAGGCAGCACATTGGCTAAGTAAAAATCGCAATTCATTTCGAAGGGAATACCCAATTCCTCATGAAAACTTTTTTTGATATTGTCAAATTCTGTATCATTTAATTCTGCTTCAACTTCAATGCGCATAAAAAATGCATTTTGAATTCGATCAACGTATTGGTCTATATATACAATATTTCCGCTTCGTTGATGAAAAAAATTGGTTACAGAAGCGATAATCCCTTTTTTATCGGGACAATACATTAATAAAATAAGTTTCTTCATAGATAAAAATTCCGAGTTAATACCCGGGTTGGGTTATTGTAAAGTTTTCTTTTTGTTTGGCGGTAGCTACCATTTCTTTAACTTCAGAAAGGAGTTTTTTAGCATCGTAAATCACCCCTTGTCGGATCGTGTATTTTACTCCACCTACTCGGACAACTTCATTGTTTTCTGTTAATTTAATCGCTCCTGTTCCGTAAAGTACTTTTAAATTTTGAAGTGGATTTTCCTCAACAATAACAAAATCCGCTTCTTTTCCAATTTCTATTGAACCCGTTTGGGCGTCAATTCCAAGGGCTTCGGCTCCGTTAAGAGTTGCCGCACGAATCACTTCTAAAGGATGAAAACCCGCTTCTCTGAGAAGTTCGAGTTCTCGTACATAAGCAAAGCCATATAATTGAAAAATAAATCCCGAATCGGAACCTGTAGTAACTCGGCCCCCTCGGTTTTTGTATTCGTTGATAAACGTCATCCAAAGTTTAAAGTTTTCTTTCCAAGCCACTTCTTCTTCTGTTCCCCAGAAATGCCAATAGGAGCCATGAGAAATTTTACTGGGTTGATAAAATCTCCATAGAGAGGGTAAGGTATAGTCCTCATGCCATTCGGCTCTTCTGGCACGATGTAAATCTCTACTGGCTTCATAAATATTAAACGTGGGTACTAGGGTAAAGTCTAAGTCGATTAATTCGTTCATGACATTATTCCAGTGGGGTGAGTAGGGTGCGGCAGCTTGTTTCCATAGTTTTCCTGCTTCACCAAAACGGTGTTGTTCGTTTTGATAATTGTAATCCAAGGGATAGTTTTGTACCGTTCGATCATCAAACAACGCCTCTGGAAGTCCGTACCAATGTTCCATTGAAGTTAATCCCGCTCGTGCCGAATGCAAAGCATTCCATCGAGCAACACTCAATTGCGCATGATGACAGGCAGAACGCAAGCCTAATTTTTTATTTTCCTCTAAAGCAGCAGTCATTATTTTAGGGTCAGCTCCAAAAAATTTAATTCCATCTGCACCATTTTTGGCATTTTGACGAACCCACTCTCGAGCCTGATCAGCAGTACTTATGGGATTCTTACTTCCTTGACCAAAACCGGTATAGGTCAAAATTCGGGGTGCAATAATTTCGTTTTTAGCGCTTTGCTTTTTAAGTTTAACTGCGTATTCAACACCTCTTCCGCTCGGTTCGCGGACCGTAGTAACTCCATGGGCTAGCCACAGTCGAAAGACATAATCCCAATCTGCGCCCTGAGCCTCACCACCTATATGACCATGCATGTCAATAAATCCGGGAAGGACATACTGTCCTTGTGCATTTATTTCTTTTCCGCCGGATTTCAGCTGGGGCCTTTTGGATTCGTTTATTGCTACTCCAGGATATCCTACTACATCAACGCCAACGATGATATTGTTCTCTACAGTAATGTCTACAGGACCTATGGGAGGCGCTCCGTTTCCATTGATGAGCGTTGCCCCACGAATAATTAATTGGGAATAAGGACCTTGAGCGGTAGATGAATTTATTTCCTGTGCCCCTGCCCAGAAGCAGCTTAAAAGAAGATAGCAATAAAGCAATTTGTTCATGATCTTAATTTTCGCCAATATATACAAAAAAAACCCCCTACTAAAGTAGGAGGTTTCAAAATTGATAAAAGGATTTATGGTTATTTTTATCGATTAATGTTGATTTAAGCGAAAGTCTGAATAGGCATCCATTCCATGTTCAGTAAGGTCAAGACCTTTAAGTTCTTCTTCAGTGTCAACACGAAGGCCCATGGTTTTCTTGATTACAAATAAGATGATAAAAGAAGCAGATGCAGAGAACGCGCCTACGATACCTACTCCAATAAGCTGAATTAAAAACTGTTCAAATCCAGCCATGGCTCCAAAGATCCCAACGGCTAAAGTTCCCCAAATTCCACAAATTAAATGTACTGCTATAGCACCCACAGGATCATCTAATTTTAGTCTGTCTATTAAAGAGATCCCAAGAACAATAATTACTCCAGCAATAATTCCAATAAGAATGGCGTCTGTAGGACCCATTTGATCTGCGCCAGCTGTGATACCTACAAGTCCTCCTAAAACGCCATTCATAAACATTGTTAAATCAAAGTTTTTGTACAAAAGGTTAGAGAATAGAGCTGATGAAACCCCTCCCGCCGCAGCAGCTAAACAAGTTGTTACTAGGGTTAAAGAAGTTAATTCTGGATCAGCAGAAAGAACAGAACCTCCATTAAATCCAAACCATCCCAACCAAAGAATCAAAACACCTGCAGCTGCTAAAGGGATGTTATGGCCTGGAATTGCGTTGGGTTTTCCGTCTTTACCAAACTTACCGATTCGAGCACCTAGAAGGTAAACGGCAATAAGAGCAGCCCATCCGCCAACTGAATGTACTAGAGTTGAGCCTGCAAAATCGTAGAATCCCCACTGATCTAAAAATCCACCCCCCCATTTCCAGGAGCCAATAATTGGATAAACAATTCCTACATACAAAATTGAAAATAGCATAAAACTATTGATTTTGATACGTTCGGCTACAGCACCAGAAACAATCGTAGCAGCTGTTGCAGCAAACATTCCTTGGAAAAGAAAATCGGTCCACCAAGTGTATCCTCCACTAGCGTAAGCTGCTGTCATCCCACCCTCAGGAGGGGAAATGCCGAAGCCAGCAAATTTAAAAAATCCCATGGCTCCTTCTTCAAATCCTGGATACATCAGGTTAAAGCCCCCTATACAATAGAGCAACAAACCAGAGGTAATTACAAAAAAGTTTTTGAATAAAATATTGACTGCATTTTTCTGTCTTGTTAATCCGATTTCTAGAAAAGAGAAACCCAGGTGCATAAAAAACACAAGTGCGGTACAGATCATCATCCATACGTTGTTAGCGGTAAATAAAGCGGTACTTTCCATAATTTTTGTATTTATAATTAATTTAGTTTAATGACTTACCGCCTTTTTCGCCGGTACGGATTCGGTACGTTTCCTCTACAGGAAGAATGAATATCTTTCCGTCTCCAATTTTGTCTGTAGCAGCAGATTTTAGAATTGCATCAATAGTTGGCTGTACAAATTCATCGTTTACAACAATTGACAAATAGCGTCTTTGGATTTCGGAAGTACTATAGGAAATACCTCTGTAAACATGACCTTCTTTTTCATTTCCAATACCGGTGACATCCCAATAGCTGAAGAAATTGACCTCAACTTCATGCAGTGCACTTTTGACGCTTTCAAATCTTGATTTTCTAATAATTGCTTCTATTTTTTTCATAATTATATCGTTTTAAATAAATAAGCTGATTTTATTGAATATGATTCTTTTGACTTCTGAATAAGATTAAAAGGAATAAATCATTGCCATCACAAAGGAGGTTAAGCTAGATGAAGTTTCTGTTGGAGAAATAGCAAATATCTCTGAGGAGGCACTGTCTAGTCTCAATTCTGGCTTGAAAATAAAGTTGCCTGAGGTATAGCTTCCTGTCAGTGTGAGTGAGAAATTGTCTGCATCTCCCTCGTTAACTAAAGCACCAAAGCCATCCGTTTCTGAGAAAAATTCACCTCTAAGACCGATAGAAAAACTATCGCTAGTGGTCAATTGTGGATATAAAGCGACTCCTGCAAAGCCCGTATCCCCTTCTAACGAGGCAGAGGTTGCATTGATTCCAAGGAAGAATTGATCTCCTAAGTCAAATCCACCGGTATAGTCAATTTGAGCATACCCACTCCCTCCTAGGAAGTTGATGTACTGTCCGTACAGACCGAGTTGTGCTCCGAAAGCAGTATAACGATCGTAATTCGCTTCGGTCTGATCAGTTTGGTTAAAAACCCCGAGCATCAAGGAAATGTCATCGGCTAATTCAAAATCAAACTTAAGTCCAGTATGGGAAAATGGACCGTAAGAAAACATGTAGGATGTGGAGTAGTTGAAATTTGCCGCTGGTGAAATTACTTCATAACCAAGAAAGGTATTAAAGTTTCCCATGGTTACGGTTACCCCATCGGCTAAGTTGTAGTAGGCATACAATTGGTTTACTAATTCCGAAGAATTACCGACAGAACCAAAAACAGCGTCTGAACCTCTAGGTCCAAAGACAACGTCAGCAACAAATCCTGATTTTTCTCCTTCATAAGAAACGATAAAATTGGCCATACCTAATGCGAATCCGTTCAAGTTAGCAAAGGAGGTTCCTGGAGCCACAGGGTCTTCAGAAAAACTGGTTCTGAAATACGTATCCACAGTTCCACTAAAATTAAAGGTGGATTCTGCGGGAGTATCATTTTCTTGAGCGCTAGATACTGAGGGTAAAAAGGCGAGGAGTAAAGTTGCAATTGCGAGTAGTGAGTTAATTTTTTTCATTTTCATAAAGATTAGTTTCAGCAAAACTATATGAATATGAAACTACCCATCATTTATTAGGGGTATCTTTTTTAATTTTTATCAATATTAGAAATACACCCCTATAAAAATAGGGGTATCATAAAAATAAAATACAAAAATTGAGAAATGATCAAAAAAAAGGGGGGTCCTATAGAAATACCTTTACTGCACTATGTCCTAGCCCTACAAAAAGAAGACCTCCAAGAATACTTAGCAGAGTATAGCCAATAAAAGTTGAGAGGTCACCAGATCGTAAAAAATGTAAATTTTCCATGCTAAAGGTTGAAAAAGTGGTAAGTCCGCCGCAAAAACCAATTGCAGCAAATAGATAGAGATCGGATCGTTCCGTTTGATTTTTCAGAATCCACCCCAACAGGAATCCGATTAAAAAGCAACCTATGAAATTGGCAAGTAAAGTTGGCCAAGGAAAACTGTTTTTGGAGACTTGAATCCATTTCCCAATTAAAAATCGTGTTATGGATCCCAAACCACCACCAAGAAAAACAAGAAGTATGTTTTTCATTTTTGAGTAAGGTATTTTATAAGGACTAATAAACTAAAAGCAACAAAGAAGCCGATTAAAATTTTATAGCTTCCTTTAAAGTAATTGGGGAGTTTTTTTTTGTCAGATCGATACGATAAAATTACGATTAGCGTAAATCCAACCGCAAAAAGGAGTGCAAAAATTAACTGTCCATTAGAAAACATCTTCTATTTTTTGACTAATTTAGAAATAATTAACCCATAAACATCCGAAACGATAATGTTAAATAAACCGATTCATGCTGTCACTACTTTTCATAATGCCTATGGCCTAGGTATAGAAACCCAACCCACCGCTAACTTACCTAAGGCAATTACAGAGCTCAGGTTTAATTTGATGAAAGAAGAAAACGAAGAATATCTTCAGGCTGTAAAAGAAGGGGATTTAGTAGAAATCGGAGATGCTTTAGGCGACATGCTATACATTCTTTGTGGAACTATTATCGCCCACGGATTCCAGGATAAAATTGAAGCAATCTTTGATGAAATTCAACTGAGCAATATGAGTAAGCTGGACGACAATGGCAAACCGATCTATCGTGAGGATGGAAAAGTAATGAAGGGTCCCAATTATTTTAAACCCGATTTATCAAAAATACTAGCTAAAGATCAGTGAATTCCTCTTCTCCATTCGAAAGGATCTTCCGCCAGGTTGTACTGAATATCCATAAGTTGTTCTTTTAAGGAATCTGCAAGTGGAGTAGTTTTGGGAAGTTTATAGACTTGTTTCTGATGTGAGAAACTACTAATGGGCAAAACTACCACTGCTGTACCTGTCCCAAACACTTCTTCAAGAGTTCCAGCTTGATGTGCGTCTTTAATTTCTTGAACCTTTACAGGACGTTCTTCAACGGATATCCCGTTGTGCTTAGCTAAAGCAATAATGCTTTTTCGAGTAATTCCGTCGAGTATTCTATCGTTTGTAGGGGCGGTTACTAGGGTATTGTTAATTTTAAAAAAGATATTCATGGTACCTGCTTCTTCCATATGTTCATGGGAATCAGCATCAGTCCAAATGATTTGTTGGAATCCGTTTTTTAATGCTTCAGAGGTAGGGTAAAATTGTGCAGCATAATTTCCTGCAGCTTTTGCAAATCCTACACCACCATTTGCAGCGCGACTGTATTCCTCAGCGATTAAGACGTTAATTTCTCCCCCCGTATAATAAGATTTTACAGGAGCACATATAATGATAAATACATATTCATTTGCAGCAGAAGCTTGAACACTTGCTTGACTGGCAAAGACAAAGGGACGGATGTAAAGTGAATTTCCTTTTCCCGGTCTGATCCAAGCACTATCCATGGATAATAAGGTATTTAACCCTTCAAAAAAATACGATTCAGGAAATTCTGGTATTTGTAGTCGTTTTGCGGATCGATTAATGCGCTTAAAATTTTCCTCAGGGCGAAATAACCAAACTTGATTTTGATCATCTTTAAAGGCCTTCATTCCCTCAAACACCGCTTGACCATAGTGAAAAACACTTGAAGCCGGGTCCAAAGTTAGGGATCCGTAGGGCTTAATCTCAGGTTCTTGCCATTTACCTTCACGAAAACGACAAATAAACATATGATCTGTAAACGTCTGTCCAAATGCAAGCTTATCGAAATTAATGGAATCGATTTTTGAACTTTGGATTTTATTGATGTTCATTCTTATTCAAATTGGTTAAGTAAAATTAATTTTTTTCCAAAACTAATCTTCTATTCAACGACTATTTTAGTGTTTTTTCTATTTAATTGCATATTCTATATTCAAGTGATGCTATTTATAGTGTATTCCTAGATATTGTCACTTTTTTTTAAATATTTATCATGAATTACGAAAAAAAAATTGTCGTTTCTGAAGACGGTTCTTGCACCCTACGAATCGAAGCTTTAAAAGAGTCTTACCATTCGTTACATGGTGCCCTTACCGAATCAAACTTTGTATACATCGAGACGGGTTTAAAATATTGGCACTTGAATAACTCAAATAAACCCTGTTCCGTTCTTGAAATTGGATATGGAACGGGATTGGTAACCTACCTCAGTTATCTAGCTTCTCATGCATACAACATTGGCATAGAGTACACCGCAATCGAGGCTTATCCCTTAACGAAAGAAGAAACCCAATTATTAAAGTATGATCTTTTGTTTAAAGGGACCGCTAATCAGCCTAAGCATTCGGATTTTACAGCATGTCCATGGGAAAAAGAAACACAGGTTTCACCAAATTTCAAGCTCTTCAAGCAAATAGTATTTTTTCAGAATTTTCATTCCAAATCAAAATTTGATTTAATTTTTTACGATGCTTTTGGAGCCCATGCACAACCTGATTTGTGGGATACCCAATGGATGCAAAAATCATTTGATTTATTGAATTCAGGGGGGATATGGGTGAGCTATTGTGCAAAAGGTGCTGTACGAAGATCCTTAAAAGAGGTAGGCTTCACCGTGGAACGATTGCCTGGTCCTCCAGGAAAACGGCATATGATGCGAGCTATCAAACCATAATTGGTTATTTTTGAACAAAAAATGAAGCTACTGATTACAGGTGCTACGGGTGTTGTTGGAAAAACTTTAGTCCAAAAATTACTCGATGATGGGAATGAGGTTCATTACCTGACAACACAATCCTCAAAGTTAGATTCCATTCAAGGGGCCAAAGGTTTTTTTTGGAATCCTGATTTAGATCAAATTGACACAGCATGTTTCCATGAAGTGGAGACTATTATCCACCTCGCCGGTGCCACAGTTGCTAAACGATGGACAAAAAAATATAAAGAGCAAATCTACTCAAGCCGAATAAAACCAACACAGCTGTTACTCAAAGGACTGGTTGAAATCAAAGAAAACCTAAAAGTAAAACATCTAATTAGTGCCTCGGCTATTGGAATTTATCCTTCACATCCTTACAGGCAGGTAACCGAGAATACACTTACCACCCCCCATACTTTTATGGAAAAGGTAGTTTGTGATTGGGAAAAAGAAGTTGACCAATTTAATAAAGAAGGAATTCGGGTGTGTAAGTTAAGAATAGGTTTAGTGCTGAGCCCGAAAGGAGGGGTGTTGGGGACATTAAAAATCCCAACAAAAATGGGTCTTGGAGCTGCTTTTGGAACAGGTGAGCAGGGTCAGTCATGGATTCATATTTCCGATTTGGTCGGAATTTTTAAAAACGCCGTGGAGGCTCAATGGGAAGGTGTTTTTAATGCCGTAAGTCCGAATCCTGTCTCACAAAACGAATTGATAAGCGCTTTAGCAAAATCTTTAAAAAAACCCAATTTCTTTCCTCCCATCCCTTCTTTTCTCCTCAGATTTATCCTAGGGGAGATGAGTGCGTTGGTTTTAGATAGTCATTGGGTAAGTGCACAAAAAACCATCAATCAGGGGTATCAGTTTCAGTTTCCTGAAATTCAGAAAGCACTTCATCATTTGGTCAGTCAAAGTGACAAATGACAATTTGACATTTTTAGAGTATGGCAACACTTTTGCATATCGTTAATAAAATCGAAATCAATGGCAACTAAAGGAGCGAAAAAATCCACTGAAAATAAATCAACCCCAAAAAAAGAAGTTAAAAAATCTAGTGCAGAGATCAAACATAAAGAGAAAATTGAAGAACTTTCGCGTCTAGTAGAGCAGGAGAAAGAAAAGTTTATCCGACTTTTTGCTGAGTTTGAGAATTTTAAAAAAAGAACTGCCAAAGAGCGTTTGGAGCTTTTTAAAACTGCAAATCAAGAAGTCATTACTTCTTTAATTCCCGTATTGGATGACTTTAATCGTGCCAATCAACTCCTAGAGCAAGGTGCAGAGAAGATGGATGTAGAAGGATTTAAATTGATTTTCAACAAATTTGCTGAGGTACTGAAAAACAGTGGTTTAAATCCTACAACCGCTAAAGTTGGGGATTCTTTTGATGCTGAAGTTCACGAAGCAATTACACAAATCCCAGCACCTACAGATGCTCAGAAAGGAAAAATCATTGATATTATAGAAACCGGTTACCAGCTTGGAGACCGGATTATTCGTTATCCTAAAGTGGTCGTGGGCCAATAAAATATGAAAGAAGATTATTACGAAATATTAGGAATTTCCAAGGGTGCCACTGCTGCTGAAATTAAAAAAGCATATCGAAAGAAAGCAATCCAATACCATCCTGACAAAAATCCGGATGACAGTTCCGCTGAGGCAAAATTTAAGAAAGCGGCTGAGGCCTATGAGGTTTTAGGTAACGAAGAAAAAAGAGCTAAATACGATCAATACGGTCACGCTGCATTTGAAGGAGGTCAAGGTTTTGGTGGAGGTGGTATGAACATGGATGATATTTTCAGTCAATTTGGAGATATTTTCGGCAGTGCATTTGGAGGCAGTTTTAGCTCTGGAGGAGGATTTGGTGGTGGCCAAAGACGCTCCCAAGGTTCTAACATGCGTATTCGTGTCAAGCTAACCTTAGAAGAAATTGCAAAAGGGGTTGAGAAAAAAATTAAAGTCCCGAGGAAAGTACAAGCAGCTGGTGTTCAATACGGAACTTGTAAGTCGTGTAATGGACAAGGTCAAGTATTGAAAATCACCAACACCATATTGGGAAGAATGCAGACCTCTGCCCTTTGTAGTAGTTGTGGAGGAAGCGGTCAGACCTTACTAAACCGGCCCCCTGGTACTGACCCCAATGGGATGATTAAAAAAGAAGAAACAGTTTCTATTAAAATTCCGGCAGGTGTAGAAGGAGGGATGCAATTAAAGGTTAGCGGGAAAGGAAATGAGGCCCCAGCGAATGGAATCTCAGGAGATTTATTGGTCTTAATCGAAGAAATTCCTCATGATGTTTTTGTCCGTGAAGGAAATCACCTACACTACGATCTTTACGTGAGTATATCAGAAGCGGCACTTGGAGTCTCAAAAGAATTGAACCTGTTGGATGGTAAAGCTAGAATTAAGTTAGAGCCTGGGATTCAGTCTGGGAAAACCTTGCGATTACGAGGAAAAGGTTTGGCAAGTGTTAACGGTTATGGAACAGGAGATTTGCTGGTGCACATAAATGTTTGGACACCAAAAAAGTTAAACAAAGAGCAGGAACAGTTTTTTGAAAAAATGTTAGAGGACTCGAATTTTAAGCCCAGCCCTGAAAAGACCGACAAATCGTTTTTTGAAAAAGTGAAGGATATGTTTGCCTAATTGAATTGATTTTTAAAAAAAAATTATATATTTGGTTTATTGCTAACATATTTTGTTAGTTATATTTTTCTTTTTCATAGCAATTTTTTCCCATCCTTTGACGAGGATGGGTTTTGTTTTTTGTATTAACTTCCCCATGTATTATGAATTTTATAAATAAAATCATCGACCTCCTAAATCACCGTTTTTCCATAGGTGATACGATTTCTTTTACCCCCAAGTCTGTGGTGATTGTAATCCTGGTTCTGATTCTTACCTCTTTTCTCTTAAAAATTATCAGAAAAATAATCTTTAGGACCTTGGCGAGTGACACTAAAATGAAGTTTAAAAGTCTTTTTTCATTTTTTAATTACTTCGTTTACATTGTTGTTACGCTGATTTTACTCCAAAATTTTGGTGTTAATCTTACAGCTGTATTTGCTGCTTCCGCAGCATTATTAGTTGGTGTGGGTCTTGCACTACAAACCTTCATCCAAGATATTATTTCAGGGGTTTTTATTTTAATTGATAAATCCGTACTCGTCGGGGATATTATCGAAGTTGATGGACAAATTGGTCAGGTGGAAAACATCAAGCTTCGAACAACACGGGCAGTTACAAGAGAAAATAAGGTATTGATCATTCCCAATCATAAATTTTTAACGTCAATCTTATTCAATTGGACCGAAAATGGAATTCTGACTAAGGAAATTGTTGAAGTAGGAGTAGCCTACAGAAGTAACCCTAGAGAGGTGGAAGCCATACTTTTAGACGTTGCTTTAAAAAATGATAAAGTCTTGAATGATCCGTCTCCTTTTGTAATATTTAAAGATTTTGGAGACAGTGCATTGATCTTCCATTTGTACATTTCATTAAACAGCAGTTTTTCAGCCAATATTGTCAAGAGTGATGTCCGTTATGACATTTATGAGGCTCTTGCATCAAAAGGTATTGAGATTCCATTCCCACAACGTACCATTACTTATGCTCATCCTCCAAAACAAGCGGAATGATTAAAATATTATTAATTGAGGACGAAGAGCCTATAAGAAGGGTCATGGTTCGAATTTTAACTCAGGAAAATGCCTCCTATGAAATCACAGAAGCTGTAGATGGTAAAGAAGGGTTGAATTTATTAGAAAAATCTAAATTCGACTTGGTTTTATGTGATATTAAAATGCCTAAAATGGATGGTATTGAAGTACTGCAAAAAGCAAACCAAAAAGGAATTTTAGTTCCCTTTATCATGCTTACAGGTCACGGAAATGTGGAGACTGCCGTTGAATCTATGAAACTGGGAGCTTATGATTTTATTTCAAAACCTCCAGATTTAAATCGTCTATTGACCGCTGTGCGGCATGCCATAGAAAATAAAACCCTCAAAAATGAAAATTTAAAGCTGAAGCGTAAAGTTGCACAAAAATATACCATCATTGGGGAAAGCTTACCTGTACAGAAAATGGTAGATATGATCTCTAAAGTGGCTGCTACTGACGCACGCGTACTTATCACTGGGGAAAATGGTACTGGAAAAGAGTTGGTTGCACACCAATTACATGAACAAAGTGATCGGAGTAAAGAGAATTTTATTGAGGTGAATTGTGCAGCAATTCCCTCAGAATTAATTGAAAGCGAACTTTTTGGTCATGTGAAAGGGGCATTTACTTCAGCTGTAAAGGATCGTTCCGGAAAATTTGAGGCGGCAGATCGGGGGACTTTGTTTTTGGATGAGATTGCAGACATGAGTTTAGCTGCTCAAGCAAAAGTTTTAAGAGCTTTACAAGAGAAAAAAATCCAACGCGTTGGAAATGAAAAGGACATTAGTGTGGATGTCAGGGTCATTGCTGCAACCAACAAAGATCTACTACACGAAATTAAAGAAGGCCGATTTAGAGAGGATTTATACCATCGATTGGCGGTTATTATAATCCATGTTCCTTCACTGGAGGATAGAAAAGAGGACATCCCTTTATTGATTACTCATTTTGTATCGGCTCTCTCTAAAGAGCAAGGGTTAGAAGTAAAATCTTTTTCAGAAGAAGCATTAAAAAAATTAGGGAATTACCCTTGGACTGGAAATGTAAGAGAATTACGTAATGTAGTTGAACGATTACTGATTTTAGGAGATGATCCGATCAGCCCAGAAAACATCGATCAATTTGCTCCAAAATAAATAAATTATGAGATACTTCAGATTATTGTTTGCCTTGTGTGGTATGATGGCTTTTGGACAACAAATGCAGGAGTCGGACGCAAAACAACTTCAAACTATTTACAATCATGCCTTAACTTCAGGAAAAGCTTACGATTGGTTGGATCATCTTTCCAATAAAATTGGGGGACGTTTATCTGGATCTTTAAATGCAGAACGAGCTGTAGAATGGGGTAGACAAGAGCTGGAAACTTTGGGTTTAGACAGGGTGTTTTTACAAAAAGTTATGGTTCCTAAATGGGTTCGAGGAACTTTTGAGTACGCAAGTATAATAACGGGTCCTGGGATGAGTATGAATGTACCTGTATGTGCATTAGGAGGCTCCATAGCTACCCCAGCCTCTGGCCTACGAGCCAATGTGGTGGAGGTAAAAAGTTTCGAAGAATTGGAATCTTTAGGAGAAGAAAAAGTCAAAGGTAAGTTTGTCTTTTTTAATCGTCCAATGCCTGCAAATTTGATTAATACCTTTGAAGCCTATTCGAAAACAGTAAATCAACGTTCTCAAGGGGCAGCAAGGGCAGCAAAATTAGGAGCAGTTGGTGTACTTGTCCGATCCATGAATTTACGTCTGGATGATTTTCCCCATACAGGAAATATGAGTTATGGCGATTTACCGAACTCTATGCGCATACCCGCTGCTGCGATTAGCACAAACGGTGCACAATTGCTTAGTTCCATGCTTTCATTGAATAACAAATTAAATTTTTACCTCAAACTGGATTGTAAAAACTTTCCTGATGTGCCCTCATTCAATGTTGTTGGGGAAATCAAAGGGAGTGAATTCCCTGAACAAATAATTGTGGTTGGAGGACACCTAGACTCTTGGGATTTAGGCGATGGTTCTCATGATGATGGTGCTGGCATCGTCCAGTCCATGGAAGTGTTACGTCTTTTTAAAGAAATGAATTACAAACCGAAACGAACGGTTCGAGTTGTGCTCTACATGAATGAGGAAAACGGGTTGCGTGGTGGTTCAGGATATGCACAGTATGCAAAAGAGAATCAAGAAAATCACATTTTTGCCTTGGAATCTGACGCAGGAGGATTTTCTCCCCGAGGTTTTGTATTTGAGGCAACAGGGGAGCAGTTTGAAAAGATAATACAATGGAAATCTTATTTTGAACCCTATTACGCAGATCGATTTGAATTAGGAGGAAGTGGAGCAGATATAGGACCCCTTCGAGATGGCAAAATTGTTTTGTCTGGCCTGCGACCAGATTCACAACGTTATTTTGATTTTCATCATGCAGCCAACGATACCTTTGATGCGATTAATAAAAGAGAACTGGAACTCGGTGCAGCAGCCATGACGAGTCTGGTATATTTAGTTGACCAATACGGTTTTTAATCACACGATTGGATGACGCTAAACCTTTCCCAGTACACTAAAGAATTTCGTTACAATCTTCGACTCGCTTTTCCTGTAATCATTGGATTACTCGGACATACATTTGTTCAACTGGTAGACAATATCATGGTGGGTCAACTTGGAACAGCCGAATTGGCAGCGGTATCGCTAGGAAATTCTTTCTTTTTTGTTGCCATGTCACTAGGAATTGGTTTCTCTACAGCCATCACTCCTTTAATTGCAGAAACCGATGGAGCAAAGGATGTAATCGGGGGAAGAAATGTTTTTATTCATGGGTTATTACTCTGTTTTTCCTTAGGGGTTTTCCTTACCCTAGGCGTGATATTGAGCAAGCCTTTATTGTTTCAGATGGGACAACCTGAAGAGGTTGTGGAATTGGCTTATCCGTATTTACAATGGGTCGCCATTTCATTAATACCCTTAGTTTTTTTTCAAGGGTTTAAACAATTTTCAGAAGGACTTTCCCATACCAGACCTGCCATGTACGCAACTCTTTTAGGGAATATCGTCAATGTGATTTTAAACTATTTTTTGATTTTTGGTTTTTGGATTTTTCCTAAAATGGGAGTGGAGGGTGCCGCCATAGGGAGTCTTTTTGCTCGTTGTTCTATGCTCTTATTTATGGCATTTTATGTCCGATTTAGTCCTCATTTTTCTAACTACGTTCGTAAAATTTCTTTTAAAAAGCCCCAATGGAGTTTGTTTCAAAAAATCATCAACCTTGGATTTCCGTCTGCATTACAAATGTTTTTTGAAGTCATCTTTTTTACCGCTGCAATCTGGCTTTCTGGTTTTTTAGGAAAAAATGAACAAGCAGCCAATCAGATTGCGCTCAACCTTTCCTCCATGACCTTTATGTTTGCAATGGGTCTGGGAGTAACGGCTATGATTCGAGTAGGTAATCAGAAGGGGAAGAACGACTTTTTTAAATTGCGTGAAGTTGCCCATTCAATTTTTGTGTTAATATTTATATTCGATGTTTTATTTTGCTTGCTATTTCTTTTATTGCACAACCTGCTTCCTTGGATTTATTTAGATGGATCAAATGTTTTAGAATTTGCGGATGTGAATGAAGTGGTTCAAATAGCCTCCACCTTATTGATTGTATCGGCATTTTTTCAGATTTCTGATGGGCTGCAAGCAGTTGTATTGGGAGCATTAAGAGGCTTACAAGATGTAAACATACCCGCTTGGATCACCTTTTTTTCTTATGGTATTTTTGGATTTCCCATTGCCTATTATTTAGGAATTTATACCGATCTTGCTACTACAGGCATATGGATTGGGCTACTCTCCGGATTATCCTCCTCCGCTTTGCTTTTATTTATTCGATTTCGATATTTGACAAACAACCTTATACTCAATTAACCTATGGAATTACCAAAATTTCTAATCGCCGACAATTCAGAATTGGAAGATGCCTTATTTGTTGTGCATACCGAATACCCAAGATTTATATTAAATGTACAGAATGATGAGGTGCATTGGTTTGAAGAGTTTGACAAAGAAGATGAAGCAACATTAAAATCGGAGTCACATTTTTTGATCGAGGCTGCATTTAATTTTTACGATAAAGAAATGGATATGCTCGAATAAATGGATGTACTTGTATCATGGGATAAAGCTTTGTTTTTATGGCTCAATGGGATGGGCACAGAAACCTTCGATTCCTTTTGGATGTTGTTAACGAATCGTGGTTCAAACATTTCCTTATATCTTTTCCTTTGGCTTTTTTTTGGGTACAAGTATTCTTGGAAAGCTGCACTCTATTTGTTAGTATTTTCTGGGCTTCTTATTTTGTGCACGGATCAGTTAACCAATCTTTTTAAAAATACAGTTGCTAGACCACGACCCTGCTTTGATGAGGAGATCATGTCTTTTGTTCGGTTGGTGAAATCCAATTGTGGAAGTCGATTTGGATTTTTTTCAGGTCATGCATCCAATTCCTTTGCATTGGCAGTATTCTATGGATTACTCTACAAACCTAAAGCGCAATGGCTTCTCTATCTTTTATTGATCGTTGCTTTGTTTATAGCCTATAGCAGGATATATATAGGGGTTCATTATCCTTTAGACATTATTGCAGGTTCCGTAGTTGGTAGTTTACTTGGGGCTTTGTTTTTTCGCCTGTGGGTTGGGTTTAACCTTCGATTCTTAAGCTAAACTCAAAAAAGCTAGAGTGGTTGTATTCTTGGTTTGCTTCAACTAGGGTTGAAGGGAAATCAGGAATATTTGGAGAATTTGAAAATTTTTGAGTTTCAAAACAAATCGCATCAAAATGCGGTGGAGTAAAAACAACCACTCCAGGTTGATCGGTATAGACCTTCATTTGAATTCCCGTATCAGGAGAATAGATTGAGGAAATAAAATGGTTCATTTTTTTAATCACAAAATAATCGTCAAGTGGAGTGTTGTCAATATTTTTTTCGTTTCTAAAATCTAATGGAGTTAAGCCGACATCCAGCTTCCTTCCAGTAGGGACAAGGTTTTGAAGTTCTAAGTAGTGATCTGCGTGTATAAATAACTTTTGTTTTCCGATAGGGGTGTTGGGATTCATGCTAAAATAAGCATGATTGGTCATGTTAATGGGAGTCGTTGCGGAAGGTTTTGCTTGATACTGTATTTCTAGACCGTTCGTCTTAAGAGTATAGGTTACATGAGCGTGAACACTTCCTGGAAATCCACTACTTCCTTCGGGGCAATCGTATTCAAAAGTAATTGTATTCTGTTCTCGTGTGTATTTTGGGGTCCAATTTTTTAAATGCCAACCACTTTTTCCACTGTGAAGCATCACGCCGTTTTCATTTTCAATTGTTATGGATTGACCTCCAACCTGTATTGGGTTAACCAAGCGTCCAGCAAAGCGTCCTATCACCGCACCTCGAGCCCATTTATCAGTTAGATACTCTTCGGGTGTAGCTAATCCCATAATGACATTGGTAGGAACTCCATGTATGTCTTTAACCCACAATTGATGTAAAATGGCTCCGTAGGCAATACATACCGCCTTTATTGAATCGTTTTCTAAGATGAAAGTCTTCAAGACTTAATGCTCATTTTTTAATAATTCCGGATATTGACTTTGAAACTTTTTGAGCCTTGGAATAGAGACCTGTCTGACATAGGGATTATCGGGGTTGTTTTTTTCGTAATCCTGGTGATAGGCTTCCGCATAGTAGAATTTTTCTAAGGGTTTAATTTCGGTTACAATTTCTTTAGAAAAAATCTTTTTTTCCTCTAAGAGCTTCAAATAATTCTGAATGATTTCCCTTTCCTCATCGGAGGTATAAAAAGCGATTGAACGATACTGTGACCCATAGTCGGGACCCTGTCGGTTGGGGGTTGTAGGATCATGTGACCCAAAAAACACTTGAACTAATGTACCAAAACTAACTACATTGGGATCATAAAGAACCTCAACGGCTTCAGCATGTCCTGTTCGTCCTGTACCAATTTGATTGTAGTTCGGATTTTTTGTAAAGCCACCTGCATAGCCGGAATACACCTCAGAAACTCCCTGAACGCTCTCGTATATCGCTTCGACACACCAAAAACAACCCGAGGCGAAATAGGCTTTTTTTAGCCCTTCTTGAATATTTGATTGAGGTTCCCAAATGGGTTCAGTGCGGTCTATTGGAGGTGTACTTGAGATACAGGCTTGAAGGCTAGCTGTAAATAGGAATACGAGAAGTGTTTTCATAGCTTATCATGTGTAAAGGGTTAAAGATAATACAATCACTTCTACTTCTCCAAAATTCCAAGCCTACACGCTGAGGGACTCGTTTCCTTTTCCTTCGATTTTCGGTTTTGTAAATTTTCTTATCCAATACACAATTAAAGGAGTAAGTATAAAAGTAGGAAGAATCCAAAAAATTATTGGGGGGATAAAATCGGGAAACTGATTTTGGTTTACTACAAAAAACGCAGTAATGGAAGCAATATAGGATCCCACAATTCTGGCGATATGTCCTCGAAGCCAAAAGAGTTTTTTTTGGGATTTGCCTGTGTAATTTTTCCAATCAACTCGTACACTAAGCAAACCAATTAGACCAAAAAGGAGTAATGCCCAACCCATTTGCTGTTTTCCAATCAAAAGAAGCATTCCCCAAACAATAAAAATGAATCCAACGACAAACATTCCACCGCTATAAATCCAGTCTATTGTTTCGGGTTTTTCTTCTTTGAGCAGATTTTTTAATTTTAAATAGCGTTGACCTGTACCAACGAGATATAGGGTAAAAATACCAACGATAAAAAGAAAGAGGTTGGGTTTTAGTCCAGAAAGGATCAAAGCTATAATTGAGGTTACTATCATACTCCAAAAAAAAACGCGACCTATTTTTTATGTAATCGAGAACCTTTTTTTAAGAGTAGATTCACGGTTCCAAAGAATAAAGCAAAACTTCCAAAAATGATGTGTAGGGTGAGTAGGACAGGGTATAAGGGCATCTGTATTTGAGGTATCTTATTAAAAGTTACTCAATTAACTTTACTTTCAAAGAATTTCAGTGTGAATTAATTGACGAAAAAACTGGAAGCCTTATAAAGTGTAGTTTTTTTAATGGTTTTACCCTTTAATAAAATTGTGTGGTAGTTTTTGTGTTCTGAGGAGAGATTAAAAAGTAAGGTGTTCTGTACTTCTCTAAACTCAGGTCCGTCAAAATAAAATTCAAAATTACTTTGATGAGAATGTTCTCGGAGATCAAGTTCTTTAATTTTAACGAGTTGGATTTCAAAGCCCTCTTGGTTTTTCAGTAAGAAATTTGTTTTAACGTAAAGAAAAAGTGCTTTGTCAAAATCTTCTTTATTTTTCGTCTCAGCTAATTTGGGGTCAAATTGAAGCAAAGCTTTTCGAATTGTCCATGGAAATTCTGCCAATACATAAATTTGATTGTTTTGCGTTTCCATGGTAAAAAAGGCTTCTTTTGAATTATGAGTATAGGTTTTGGGAGAAAAAAAGAGCGTTACCAAAAGGAGCGAAAGAAGGTTGAACATTATATTTTAAAATCATTCGATGGAGTCCCTCTAAAATATCTCGGAATGGAAGGGAAATCGTCAGTAATGATATAGTAATAGGTGCCCGATGGATACTCTGGGGTCTTTCCACTACGCCCATTCGCTTCATCTAAAGTTCCAAGACCTTCCTCAAATTCATAATCATTGGAATAGACGCCATTATATGCTCCGCATGGTGCACTTTCTCCGTCCCCTGGGCGATCTCCAGTTTTAAGTTTATAGCTAGAGGTCATTTCAATCACAGGGGAAGTAGCATCCTCGGGATCACTATAGGCGTATTTGTAGTATATCGGAAATCCATCCGCTGCATACCCGATTAGGGTCATCGCATCAGAGGAAATTTCTGCATTTTCTAAATAGAGTACTGGTGATCCATGGTAATGATAGTTTCCATTAGGTTGTACATGGGCATTATTGCAGTCTAAACCAAGATTGACATTAGTGGCTTCCAAATTCCATTCCCAATTTACATTGGGGCTCATCATTCCCTCATGAGGAAAGGGCTCCGCAGCCACTGGATCCAATTCAACTCCATTTAGCAAAACGCCAAATGAATAGGCGGGTCCTGTGCTAGAAAGTAAAGGAGTAAAGGTAGAGGCCACTACTGGATTTGTAGAAATTCGAAATATATTGAGTTGAGCAGTAATTGCATTCGGATTTAAGGACCCTTGTACTTGTCCAAAAAGTCCTACTTTGTGATTTGGAATGCTATTGGTAGAAATTTTCCGTTGAGTCCCAGATATTGATTCACCATATGCAGGGGAAATAGATAAAGTGACCGTACATTCCCCTCGAGAAGTATCCAGAACCTGGTCTGTAGTACAACTTTCGGAAGTAGTAGTGTCTGAGGATGAAATCTCTTTGACGGTATTTTCTGAAGTATTGATTGGATCTGAATTATCTTCTGTATCACTACAACTTACGATTAGAACAGTCCACAAGGGGAATAGAACCAGCGTTACTGCTATTTTTTTAAGATAATACATATGTTTAAAACATACAGATTAACCTATTATTTTTGAAACCAAGTAATCTCCAACTTCAGAAGTTGAATTCCCTTTAGCGCCATTATCTTTAAGGTCTTCAGTAGTTACTCCCTCAGCTAAGGAAAGGTCAACAACACGACGAATTTCTGCTCCTTCCTCGGTTAATCCAAAGCTCATTTCAAACATCATGGCTGCAGAGAGTACGGTTGCAAGAGGATTGGCAATTCCCAAACCAGTGGCCTGAGGAAAAGAACCGTGAATAGGCTCGTATAAAGCATTTTCAGTTCCTACCGATGCTGAGGGCATTAATCCCATGGATCCAGAGATTACGGAAGCTTCGTCCGTTAGAATATCACCAAACAAATTTTCTGTAATTAAAACATCATAGCTGTTGGGCCATTGAACTAAACGCATTGCTACGGCATCCACAAACTCGTAGGATACCTCAACTTCCGGATAGTCTTTTTCAAGCGCTTGTACGGTTTCTCTCCAGAGTCGAGAACTTTCCAAAACATTGGCTTTATCTACACAACACAATTTTTTAGATCGCGTCATAGCCAATTCAAACCCCTTAATAGCAAGGCGCTGAATTTCCTTTCGAGTATAAGTACAGGTGTCAAATGCAGTATTGCCATTGTCTAATCGACCGCGTTCACCAAAATAGATTCCACCTGTTAATTCCCTTAAAAACACTAAGTCCGTACCTTCTATGCGCTCTTTTTTTAAAGGCGATTTATCAAGTAAATAGGGAAAGGTAAACGTAGGTCGTACATTGGCAAACAAACCCAGTTTTTGACGCATTTTGAGTAATCCTTGTTCAGGACGCACTTTAGCAGAAGGATCATTGTCGTATTTAGGATGACCAATCGCACCAAATAATACGGCATCCGCATCCAAACAGATTTGATGGGTTTCTTCAGGATAAGGATCACCAACAGCTTCAATAGCTGCAGCTCCGGTTAAAGCAGGAGTCCATTGAATAGTGTGGTTGAATTTTTTAGCGATAGCATCAGAAACTTTGACCGCTTGTTCGATAACTTCAGGTCCAATTCCGTCTCCGGCTAAAAGTGCAATTTTTAAATCCATAGCATGTTTTTAATTAAATAATATTAAGCATCTTCTCAGTTGCTTTTATGGCAGATACGGTTTGGTCTGAATCCAAACCACGGGTTGTAAATTCTTTGTTTTTTGTTCTCCAAGTAATAGTGGTTTCACATAGCGCATCCGAATTACTTCCCGGAGGTATCCGAACAGCATAGTCGATTAACTGAGGTAAACTTAGTTTTTGTTTCTTATAAATTTTACCTAACGCATTCCAAAAAGCGTCATATTGACCATCACCAGAAGAATTTTCTTCAAAAGAAACTCCGTTTATTTTAACTAAAATACTGGTTGTAGGACTCAATCCTTTTGAGTGAGTAAGTACATAGGATTCAATCTGAACTTTGTCAGGAATGTTGTTTCCCAATACGTCAGAGATAATAAAAGGAAGATCCTCAGCGGTAACACGTTCTTTTTTATCGCCCAGCTCAATGATTCGAGCCGTTACTTTTTTGAGTTCATCATCATTGAGGGTCAGACCAAATTCTTGAAGATTTTTCTGAATATTGGCTTTTCCAGAGGTTTTTCCTAAAGCGTATTTTCGTTTTCTACCAAAGCGTTCCGGCAACAAATCATTGAAATAGAGATTGTTTTTATGGTCGCCATCGGCATGTATCCCGGCGGTTTGGGTAAAGACATTTTCACCTACAATCGGTTTGTTTGCTGGGATTCTAAAGCCGGTAAAGGTTGCAACGAGTTTGCTTACTTTGTATAATGAATTTTCATTAATATTGATTTTTACATCGGGAATAAAGTCATTTATCACCGCAACAACACTGGCAAGGGGAGCATTCCCAGCCCTTTCTCCCATTCCGTTTACGGTTAGATGTAAGCCGTTTACTCCAGCTTTTACGGCTTCCATAGCATTGGCAACACTAAGGTCATAATCGTTGTGACCGTGAAAATCAAAACGAAGTTTAGGATAGCGCCCGATGATTTTTTTTAAGTACAAAGCGGTTTTTTCGGGGGTCAATACCCCAAGGGTATCGGGCAGTAAAATTCGTTCAATGGGTTGGGTTTCTAAAAAATCTAAATAATCCAAAACATACTCCTCAGAGTGTTGCATTCCATTGCTCCAGTCCTCAAGATAGACATTGGTTTTAATTCCTTTTGAGGAAGCTAGTCCAATGCTTTTTCTAATGTTTTTAAAATGAACTTCTGGAGTCTGTTTCAGTTGAAATTTAAGATGGTTTAGGGAACCTTTAGTAAGGAGGTTTTGCACTTGCGCACCCGCTTCAAGCATCCATTTTATGGAAACACCACCATCTACAAAAGTAAGTACTTCAATTCCATCGATGAGGTTGTTTTTTTTTGCCCAGGAAGTGATTTCTTTTACCGCCTGAAATTCACCATCCGAAACACGAGCGGAGGCTATTTCTATTCGATCAACTCGAAGTTCTTGAAGTAGTAGTTTGGCAAGGGTTAACTTTTCAGAAGAAGAAAATGAGACACTAGAGGTCTGTTCGCCATCCCTAAGCGTAGTATCCATTATTTCAAGAGTTCTTCCCATCACCAATTTTCTTTACAGCGGTGTATTGGAGGCAAATTGCTCAATTTCAGGTTTGATATTGCTTAAGTAATCAATATCATCATATCCATTAAGCATGTTTTCTTTTTTGTATTTGTTGATTTCAAAGCCCTCAGAAAGCCCAGTCGCATCTAAGGTGATTTTTTGATTGGTTAAATCTATCGTTAAAGTAGTGTTTGGATTGTTTTCGATTGCTTCAAAAATTTGTGCTAAAAAATCTGCAGTAACTTGTACAGGAAGTACCCCAATATTCAAGCAATTGTTTCGAAAGATATCGGCAAAAAAACTGGAGACTACACATCGGAAACCATAATCATAAATGGCCCACGCGGCATGTTCTCTCGAAGATCCCGATCCAAAATTATGACCTCCCACTAAAATTTTCCCAGAGAAAGTTGAATTATTTAATACAAAATCAGTTTTAGGAGAATTGTCCTGATTATAACGCCAATCGCGAAATAAATTATCTCCAAATCCTTTTCTCTCGGTAGCCTTAAGAAAACGAGCTGGGATGATTTGATCCGTATCTACATTTTCAATAGGTAAGGGGACAGCACTGCTTGTTAGTGTATGAAAAGAATCGTATGCCATTAGTTGTTGATTAAAGTTCTTGGATCAGTAATTTTTCCAGTAATTGCAGCAGCAGCGGCAACTAAAGGACTAGCGAGTAAGGTTCTTGAACCTGGACCTTGACGGCCTTCGAAGTTTCTGTTAGAGGTACTCACTGCGTATTTCCCTGCAGGAATTTTATCGTCATTCATTGCCAAACAAGCTGAACATCCAGGCTCTCGCAATTCGAATTGGGCTTCCTTGAAAATTTCCAAAAGCCCTTCTTCTTTGATGGCATTGAGCACTTTGTGGGATCCTGGCACTAACCATGCAGTTACGTTAGCGGCGCGTTTATGACCTTTAACTACACTAGCAAAAGCTCTAAAGTCTTCAATTCGTCCATTGGTACAACTACCAATAAATACATAATCGATAGGTTTGCCAACCATTTGTTCTCCTTCGGCAAAGCCCATGTATTCTAGGGACTTTGCATAGGTAGCTTGACCTCCTTCGATTTCAGATGCTTTAGGAATCGCTTTGGTAATGCTCATTCCCATACCTGGATTCGTACCGAAAGTGATCATTGGATCGATTTCTGCCCCATCGTATATCAATTCTTTATCAAATGAAGCTCCTTCGTCTGTGTATAGGGTTTTCCAATATTCCATGGCTTTGTCCCAATCGGCTCCTTGAGGGGTAAATTCTCGACCTTTAATGTACTCAAATGTTTTTTCATCCGGTGCGATCATACCGCCACGTGCTCCCATTTCAATACTTAAATTACATACGGTCATCCGACCTTCCATAGAAAGTTGTTCAAAAACCTCTCCAGCATATTCTACAAAATACCCTGTAGCTCCTGAAGTAGTGAGTTTCGATATGATAAATAATGCAACATCTTTCGGTGTTACCCCATGATTTAAAGCGCCGTTAATGGTGATGCGCATTTTCTTGGGTTTGGGTTGCATGATGCATTGAGTAGCTAAAACCATTTCAACTTCTGAAGTCCCAATTCCAAAGGCAATGGCTCCAAAAGCACCGTGGGTCGATGTATGTGAATCCCCACAAACAATGGTAGCTCCTGGCTGAGTAATTCCATATTCTGGACCCACTACGTGAACAATTCCATTTTTTTCATGACCTAGACCCCAATAGGAAATTCCGTGGGCATTGGCATTTTCTTCCAGCGCCTTGAGTTGATTTCTTGAAAGGGGATCAGCCACAGGTAGGTGTTGGTTAATTGTTGGTGTATTGTGATCCGCAGTTGCAAAGGTGCGTTCGGGATAAAGCACAGGGAGTTGCCTGTTTTTTAATCCTAAGAAGGCTACTGGACTCGTGACTTCATGGACCATATGTCGGTCAATGAAGAGGACGTCTGGTCCATGTTCGATACTACGCACTACATGGGAGTCCCAAACTTTATCAAATAGGGTTTGTTTCATGAATTTATACTCATTTTATAGATTACTAGCTTCAATGATTTTGGGTAAATCCTCATCATTAATTTGTTTTTGTTGATCTGCAACAATCAGAAATTGTTGGTAAACTTTATCCAGTTGAAGTTTATCTAATTCGTAACCAATATTTTTTGCTCGATATGCTAGCGCAGCACGTCCACTTCGTGCTGTAAGCACAATGGAAGATTCTGTCACTCCTACATCTTTCGGATCAATGATTTCGTAAGTCTCTCTTTTTTTAATGACACCGTCTTGATGAATTCCCGAAGAATGGGCAAAAGCATTGGCTCCCACGATTGCTTTGTTGGGTTGTACAGGCATTGCCATGCTCTCGGACACCAATTTGCTGATACCACTGAGCATCTTAGATTGTATTCGGGTGTCTAAATTTAAATGTGGATGTTGTCTTAATATCATTACAACTTCCTCTAAGGAGGTGTTTCCGGCTCGTTCTCCGATACCGTTTATTGTGCATTCAATTTGACGGGCGCCATGCTGGACGCCTGAAATGGAATTGGCTGTAGCTAAACCCAAATCGTTATGGCAATGACAGGATAGTCTAGCTAAGTGTATGCCTTTCACGTTTTCCATTAAATACTTCATTTTTGCTCCGTACTCTTCTGGCAAACAGTATCCTGTAGTATCAGGTATATTGAGAACAGTAGCACCGGCTTTAATTACCGCCTCGCATACTCTGGCCAAAAACTCGTTGTTAGTTCTTCCTGCATCTTCTGCGTAAAATTCCACATCTTCCACATAGCTTTTTGCGTGCTTAACGGCTGCTACAGCTCGTTCGAGAACTTGTTCGGGGGTGGAGTTAAATTTATATTTGATGTGACTCTCAGAGGTGCCAATTCCTGTATGTATTCGGGATCGCTTTGCGTATTTAATCGCTTCGGCTGCTACATCAATATCTTTTTGCACAGAACGTGTAAGCGCACAAACTCTTGCATTTTTCAGTAACTTTGAAATCTCTTCCACAGATTTAAAATCTCCTGGACTAGAAATAGGGAATCCTGCTTCAAGCACATCAACTCCTAACAAATCTAGCTGTTCAGCGATAACTAATTTGGTCTTGGAGTCTAATTTGCAACCTGGAACTTGCTCGCCGTCACGAAGGGTAGTATCAAAAATTTCTACAAATTCCATAAACCGAATGTAAGTCTTTCAAAATTAATAAGACGAATGTATATTAAATCCATATATTCATATATAATTGTTACTTTTGTATTACAACATCCGACACGACAAACCACTTTATAAAGTACTAACAAACAGTATATTGCATCAAATCCTATTACAATGACAAGTGAACAGAAAGATAATTTGTTTGTCCTAGTAAAATCCTTGACCAAGTCTGAAAAACGTCAATTCCGATTGTACGTGGGTCGTATGGGTTCGAACGAAGATTCAAAGTTTTTAAATCTGTTTCAGTTATTGGATAAAATGAATCGATATGATGAAAAAGTAATTTTAAAAAAGGGGATAGTAACCAAACAACAATTATCCAATCTTAAGGCACATTTATACAAGCAAATTCTCATAAGTTTGAGGATGAACCCCGTCCATAAAAACATACGAATTCAAATCCGAGAGCAGCTTGATTTTGCCACCATCCTGTACCAAAAAGGACTATATAAACAAAGCTTAAAAGTTCTTGAAAAAGCTAAAATCCTTGCACTTAAAAACGAAGAGAAGTACAGTGCTTATGATATTGTAGAGTTAGAAAAAGTAATTGAATCACAATATATAACGAGAAGTTTAAGCAATCGAACTGAAAAGTTAATTTCAGAATCCAATCAGCTTCGGATTCAGAATAATCTGGCAACACTACTGTCTAATTTATCCCTTCAGTTGTACGAGCGATTGATTAAAGCAGGTTATGCGAAAAGCGATGAGGAATTTCGAGAAATTACTCAATTTTTTTACGAAAACTTACCCAAGTTGGATTATGATTCTCTTGGATTTCGAGAAAAACTTTGGTACTACAAAGCCCATGTTTGGTATAGTTTTTTGACTCAAGACTTTCTTTCTACATACCGTTATGCCTCGAAATGGGTCAAAATGTTTGAAGAATCTCCCTCGATGATCGAAATACACCCCGTATTTTATCTTAAAGGGAACAACTACTTGATGGAGAGTTTGGCATTGATTAAATACCCCTCGAAATTTAAAGAAGTACTGCATCAGATGATGCTTCGAACTTCTCATGACGATTTCCCTAAGAATGACAATTTAAAAGCACTTAGCTTTCAATTTTACTTCAGTAATAAGCTCAACTTACACTTTTTAGAAGGAAGCTTTGAAGAAGGACTGGTCATTGTTCCTAAAATTTTAAGTGGGATTAAGGAATTCAGAAATCAAACCGATCCTCATCACATCATGATGTTCTATTACAAACTTGCCTGCTTGTATTTTGGAGCGGAGGATTATGAAAATTGCATGGTTTATCTGGATAAGATTATCAGCAATAAAAGCCTTAAAATGCGGGAGGATTTACTCTGTTTTGCGCGGGTACTGAACATCTTTGCGCACTATGAAGCTGGATTTGATTATCATTTAGAAACACATCTGAGGGAAACCTATAAGTTTTTGATTAAAATGAATGATTTGCACGAAGTACAAAAGGCAATGATCCGATTTGTAAGAGGACTTGGGGATATATACCCTCATGATTTAAAACGTGCATTTGAAGGACTTTATAAAGAGTTAAAACAATACGAAAATGATCCCTATGAACGGCGTTCATTTCTCTATTTGGATATACTTTCCTGGTTAGAAAGTAAAATTAAGAATGTGCCAATTGCCCATATTATCAAGAGCAAGGCGGTTCATTTTAATCGGAAAGAACGGCCTTCCATATCCCCACTTTCTGCGGATCTGCAATAAATTCGATAACATCATTGCTTACAGGATGAATGATTTCAAGTTTACGAGCATGTAAACTTATACTGCCATCTTTGTTGCTCCTTGCAGCACCGTATTTTAAATCCCCTTGAATCGGGAAACCGAGACTGCTTAATTGGGCGCGGATCTGATGATGACGCCCTGTTTCTAAGTTGATTTCCAGTAAGCAATAATGATCAAAAACTTTTCTTCGAACAAAATTCAATTTCGCAATTTTACTATTAGGAACTTCTTTGGAATGTGCTTTCGATTTATTTTGTTTGGTGTTTCTGGTCATCCAATGAATCAACGACCCCTCAGCAGCATCAAAAGAATTGGATACTATCGCCCAATACGTTTTTTGGGGAGCTCTGTTTTTGAATTGTTCGTTTATTCGACTTAGTGCTTTTGAAGTTTTTGTAAAAAGAACAACACCGCTCGTTGGACGATCCAGTCGATGGACAACACCCAGATAAACTGCTCCGGGTTTTTTGTATTTTTTTTTGAGGTATTCTTTGACTTTTTCTGCTAAAGGAATGTCTCCGGTTTGATCACCTTGAACCAGTTCACCCGCTTTTTTGTTTAAGACAATGAGGTGGTTGTCTTCAAATAGGATAGACTCTTCCACTACCAACTAGTATTGTTCATTTTCGTTCGGAAAGTCTAAGGACTTTACATCTGCGCTATACTGACCAATGGCTTGGTGCAAAATTTGATCTAAATCCAAATAGCGGCGCAAAAATCGAGGACTAAATTCTTTATTCATTCCTAACATGTCGTGTAATACCAAGACTTGACCGTCTACTTTATTACCCGCTCCTATACCTATGATTGGAATCGGAGTAATTGCTGCGGCTTGTGCAGCCAGTGCAGAAGGTATTTTTTCTAAGACAATCCCAAAACAACCAATGGTTTCTAACATTTTGGTGTCTTCTAGCAATTGGTTGGCCTCTGCTTCTTCTCGAGCACGAACGGTATAGGTACCAAACTTATAAATAGATTGAGGGGTTAGTCCCAAATGACCCATCACAGGAATCCCTGCTTTTAGAATTCGTTCTATAGAATCTTTTACTTCTATTCCCCCTTCTAATTTTACTGCATGAGCACCAGATTCTTTCATGATTCTTATGGCAGAGCGAAGTGCTTCTTTAGAGTCAGCTTGATAAGTTCCAAATGGAAGGTCAACCACAACCAATGCTCTTTTCACAGCACGGACTACACTACTAGCATGATAAATCATTTGATCTAAAGTGATAGGTAAGGTCGTTTCATGACCTGCCATGACATTAGAGGCAGAATCCCCCACCAAGATAATGTCTATTCCAGCTTGATCTACAATTCCTCCAAAGGTGAAATCGTAAGCGGTGAGCATGGAGATTTTCTCTCCATTGGCTTTCATTTCAAGCAAGGTTTTGGTTGTAATCCTTGCGTAATTTTTTTTGGCTGAAGACATGTTTAATTTAATTTTTTCAAAAATACTATTTCTTTAATTAATACGATTGAACACAAGGTGGAAAGCTCAAAGCAGAACAACCTGTCAAGCTGTCAGTTTATGGATCATGGCACAATGCTTGACTAGTATCCAGAAAATATTTGTAAACGTTATGAGTAAAATTATTGGAATTGATTTAGGAACTACAAACTCGTGTGTTTCCGTAATGGAAGGAAACGAACCCGTTGTGATCCCAAACGCTGAAGGAAAACGAACTACCCCTTCTGTAATTGCTTTTGTTGATGGTGGTGAAATTAAAGTTGGGGATCCTGCAAAAAGGCAGGCAGTAACCAATCCTACCAAAACAATTGCTTCGATCAAACGATTTATGGGAAATAAATTTACTGAATCGAGTAAAGAGGTAAAGAATGTAGCCTATAAAGTGGTTAAAGGTGATAACGATACTCCTCGAGTGGATATCGACGGACGCTTATATACGCCTCAAGAATTATCTGCTATGATACTTCAAAAAATGAAAAAAACAGCAGAAGATTATTTGGGCCATGATGTTACGGAGGCTGTTATTACAGTACCTGCATATTTTAATGACTCGCAGCGTCAAGCGACCAAAGAAGCGGGCGAAATCTCTGGCTTAAAAGTACAACGTATCATTAATGAGCCAACAGCTGCGGCCTTGGCTTATGGATTAGATAAAGGAGGGAAAGATCAAAAAATTGCTGTTTATGACCTTGGTGGAGGGACTTTTGACATCTCTATCCTAGAACTAGGAGACGGTGTTTTTGAAGTGCTTTCTACAAACGGAGATACCCATCTTGGAGGAGACGACTTCGATCAAGTAATCATCGACTTTTTAGCTGAAAAATTCAAAAAAGACGAGGGGATTGATTTGCGTAATGACCCAATGGCATTACAGCGTTTAAAAGAGGCTGCAGAAAAAGCAAAAATAGAATTGTCTTCTTCAACACAAACGGAGATCAATTTACCATATATCACAGCTACAGAATCAGGACCAAAACACCTTGTAACCCCACTCACTCGTGCAAATTTCGAGCAGCTTGCAGACAACTTAGTGAAGCGCTCTATGGCACCTGTCAAGAAAGCTTTAGAAGATGCAGGTTTGTCAAAATCCGACATTGATGAAGTAATTCTTGTAGGGGGGTCAACTCGAATTCCTGTAATTCAAGAAGAAGTTGAAAAGTTTTTTGGAAAAAAACCCTCTAAAGGAGTTAACCCAGATGAAGTGGTTGCCATTGGTGCAGCAATTCAAGGTGGGGTTCTTACAGGAGATGTTAAAGACGTCTTGTTGTTAGACGTAACTCCGCTCTCATTGGGAATTGAAACGATGGGTGGAGTAATGACAAAATTGATAGAATCAAACACAACCATTCCAACAAAAAAGTCGCAAACCTTCTCAACTGCAGCGGATAATCAACCTTCAGTAGAAATTCACGTACTTCAGGGCGAGCGTTCTATGGCAAAGGATAATAAAACAATCGGTCGTTTTCATTTGGATGGAATTCCACCTGCACAGAGAGGAACACCTCAAATCGAGGTAACCTTCGACATTGATGCGAACGGAATTATTAAAGTAAGTGCTTTGGATAAAGCCACAAACAAATCCCAAGACATCCGTATCGAAGCTTCATCTGGTTTAACAGAGGAAGAAATCGAAAAAATGAAGAAGGAAGCTGAAGCCAATGCAGATGCTGACAAGAAAGCGAAAGAGCAAGTAGATAAACTCAACAGTGCAGATCAAATGATTTTCCAAACAGAAAAGCAATTGACAGAATTTGGAGAGAAACTTTCTGCAGATAAGAAGGCACCCATTGAAACGGCTTTAGCTGATTTGAAAAAAGCACACGAATCTAAAGATATCGAGGCGATAGACAAATCCTTAGAATCCATAAATGAAGCTTGGAAAAATGCCTCTGAGGAAATGTATAAAGCTCAAGCAGAAGCTGGAGGAGGAGCTGAACAAACGGATACCAAAGGGGCAACAGCAGATGCAACCGGTGGGGATGATGTTCAAGATGTTGACTTTGAAGAAGTAAAATAACCTTTATTTCAACGGCAAATTAAAACCTTCTGTGTTCCACAGGAGGTTTTCTTATTTTAGCAAAAACAAATCATGGAAAAGCACGAAATACTCAAACTTACCAATGCAATCTGTAAAAATACACTGATGGAAACCTTGGAGATCGAATTTACAGACGTAGGTGAGGATTTTTTAACGGCTCGTATGCCTGTTCAAACGAAAGTATTTCAGCCTGACGGTGTGCTTCATGGGGGGGCTAGTGCTGCTTTAGCAGAAAGTGTAGGGAGCGCTGCCGTTTTTGTGTTAAATAAAAATCCTAAAGCTATTGTTAGAGGAATTGAGATTTCTGCCAATCACTTAAAGAGTGTTAAAGATGGATATGTTCATGCTACAGCACGTCCAATCCATTTGGGTAAAACGATCCAATTGTGGGAGGTTCGGATAGAGGATGACCAAAAGCAATTAATTTCGATTTGTAAGCTAACTACGTATACCCGAATCAAAGAATAATGGAATCCCCCCTTTTTTTAAGACTAAAAAGCCTTTGGGAAACCCAATTACCATTTGTCTGCTTTCGTCTTCCAAATCAAAAAAAGGCAACGCTTTATTTTCAAAAAGATTCTGAGTTGTACGTCACCCATGACTTAAATTGTAGTGGATTTTTAATGGCCCCCTTTGATCTGAACAAGAAAATACCCTTTATCCCAGACCAATATGCAGAACTTTTTAATTTAAAAAAAACAAACCCCCAAAACAAAAAACAAACTGAGATCCCTTTCGATTCTACTAATAAAAAAACCTTTTTAGAACTCGTTAGTCATGCCCAAAAAGTCATTGAAAGCGGAGAGTTGAAAAAAGTAGTTCTCTCACACAAGCTCGAGGTGGCAACTAAAAAAGACCCGATATCAATTTTTAATGAACTGGTAATCGACTATCCACTAGCAATGGTTTACTTATGGCATCATCCCTCTGTAGGAACTTGGTTTGGTGCGAGCCCAGAACAGTTTATTTCAAGCTTTGGAGATAAAACACAAACTATGGCCTTGGCGGGGACGCAAAGTTATAAAGAAGGAGAAAACCCCCTGTGGACCCAAAAAGAAATAGAAGAGCAGGAACTCGTTACAGTTCAAATAGACTCCGATTTAAAGAAGCTGTTTTCATCGAATCAAATTCATCGAAGTTCTACTACTGATCATCGTGCTGGGGATCTTATTCATTTGTGTACTTATTTTCAATTTCCCAAACTGGAGTCGAATCTTTTAGCACTTGCCCAAGTATTGCATCCGACCCCAGCGGTAGGGGGTGTGCCTAAAATAAAGGCTAAAGAATTTATAGAACAATACGAAAGCTACGACAGAGCCTTTTACACGGGTTTTTTGGGTGTGACGAACACAAAAGAAACCCATTTATTTGTGAATTTGCGCTGTGCACAATGGACCCCAGAGCGAACCACATTGTATGTTGGTGCAGGAATAACTTCGGGTAGTGATCCTGAAAAAGAGTGGTTGGAAACGATAAGAAAAGCAAAAACTCTGGCGAAAGTTCTTTAAAGCTTTTTATCCTATTTGTTGTGCCATGGGTTTTGTACTTTTGTACCTTATGAAGCAGATCTTGATGTATGCCTAGCTACCCAACAATACCTCTTGCCCAAACTGTAGTTCGATTATGTGAACGATATGGAATTGATCGGATCGTAATTTGTGCAGGCTCAAGAAATGCTCCTTTGACAAATGGTTTTGTCTCTCAATCTTTTTTTCAGACCTACAGTATTGTTGACGAACGTGCTGCCGCATTTTTTGCATTGGGATTAGCACAGCAGCTTAAAAAACCTGTAGCATTATTGTGTACCTCGGGTTCAGCAGTACTCAATTTTTATCCAGCAATAGCGGAGGCTTACTACAGTGACATTCCATTAATTATACTTTCAGCAGATCGAATGCCACATCGAATTGATATTGGAGACGGTCAAACCATACGACAGACCGGGGTATTTGAACCTCATTTGGAAGCCTCAGCCGATTTAAAACCGGATGTGAGTCACAATCCCAATACACTTCTTGAAAATCCAATGCAAAAGTTGCTTCCAGCAACTGCCAGTCAAGAGCTTATTCTAAAGACTCAAAAAGTTCATCAAAAACACAACGAACAAGAAATCGCACGAGTTTTCCTAAAAGCACTTACGAATCGGGGTCCTGTCCATTTGAATATCCCCATGGAAGAACCTTTATACGTTATGACAGAGGATTTAATTCCAATAGGTGAAACCGCTGTCTTTAAACCTAGCAAGTCCATTTTAGATTCTAATTTTGAAATGGTCAAAGAACAGTGGCATAGGTCAACTAAAAAATGGGTAATCATCGGTCAAATGTCTCCTGGAACTCTAGATCAAGAGGTAATAGACCGACTTTGTTTAGACCCTTCAGTTGTGGTTTTTACAGAAACAACTTCCAATATAAGTCATCCGAATCTAATCCACTCTATCGACAGCTTAATGGCACCCGCTGAACTTTTAGAGCAAAAAATTGATTCTAAAATCGCACCAGAATTACTGTTGACCTTTGGTGGAATGGTAGTTTCAAAAAAGATTAAGTTTTTTCTCAGAAAACACCGACCTCAACACCATTGGCATGTGGATATTAAAAAAGCCTACAATACGTATTATTGCTTAGATCGGCATTTTAAAATGAGTCCTCAAGCTTTTTTAAACAACTTCTACAGTGAAAATTCCCCACTAAACTCAAGTACATTTCAAGGTGAAGTTTTGAATTTTTATCAGAAATTTATAGGAAAAGGGCAGCCGTATTTAAATCAGTTGCCCTTTTCAGATCTTGCTGTTTTTAGATTTTTATCTAAAAAAATACCCAATCAAAGACAGTTGCAAATAGCGAACAGCTCCTCCATTCGTTATACCCAATTGTTTACATGGCCCCAAAAAACGGAGTTTTATTGTAATCGCGGGACAAGTGGGATTGACGGGAGTACATCAACTGCAGTAGGCGCGGCTATAAGCAGTACCCTTCCCACCCTTCTCATAACTGGTGATTTGAGTTTTTTTTACGACATCAACGGATTGTGGAACGATACCATACCCAAGGATTTTAAAATTATTTTAATTAATAATAAGGGAGGAGGGATCTTTAGAATTTTACCTGGTCAAAAAGACACTCCAAAACACGATCGTTATTTTGAAACTGTTCATCAGCGAAACGCAAAGCATATTGCAAAGGCTTTTGGTTTTGGTTACCACAAGGCGAGTTCTTTATGGGGATTAAAAAGAAAGTACGCTCGCTTTATCAAAAATGACGGCCTACCCCAAATTCTGGAAATTCAAACACCAAGAAAAGTGAATGATAAAGTACTTTTAGAGTATTTCAGAAGTATGGCTGAAAATTTTCATTGAGGTTTATAAGCCCGTTTTGTATTCCAAGATGAACCAGGGGAATTGATTGTCAACAGTTCTTTTTCTGGAGAATAAATCAGTATTTTTGTAGAAAAATAGCGGATTTATGAGAACATGGGAACCCTTAGGCACCTACAGCGATATTTTGTTTGAATTCTGTGAGGGAGTAGCAAAAATTACAATCAACCGACCGGAAGTTTACAATGCTTTTCGCCCCGAGACGAACAATCAAATGCTTGAAGCTATGGAGGTTTGTCGAGAAAATAATGCTATTGATATTGTGGTGTTTACCGGTATTGGAAATAAAGCTTTCTGTAGTGGAGGAGATCAAAATGTCAAGGGTGTTGGTGGTTATGTAGGAGAAGATGGTGTACCACGTTTAAACGTATTGGATTTGCATAAGCGCATAAGAGAATTACCTAAGCCTGTCATTGCGATGGTCAATGGATATGCCATAGGTGGAGGTCATGTATTACATGTGGTCTGTGATTTAACTATTGCTAGTGAAAATGCCATTTTTGGACAAACAGGTCCTAAAGTAGGAAGTTTTGACGGAGGTTTTGGGTCTTCGTATCTCGCACGTCACGTAGGACAGAAAAAAGCCCGTGAAATTTGGTTTTTATGCCAGCAATATAGTGCTCAAGAAGCCTGTGATATGGGAATGGTAAATAAAGTTGTTCCTTTTGATCAACTGGAAGACACCGTAATGGAATGGTGTCAAATTATGCAGCAACGAAGTCCATTGGCATTACGAATGATCAAGAGAAGCCTGAACGCAGAATTGGATGGTCAGCATGGATTGATGCAGTTAGCTGGAGATGCAACCTTGATGTATTATCTTATGGAAGAAGCTCAGGAAGGTAAAAAAGCCTTTTTGGAAAAACGCGCACCTAATTTTAAAAAATACCCCAAATTTCCTTAATGTCAATTGAACAAATAAAAATCTGGATTAAAGCCGCAAGATTACGAACCCTTCCTCTTTCAATATCAGGTATTGTTGCTGGAAATGCTTTGGGTGTTCAAGATTCAAATTTTTCATGGTTGTTATTTTTTTTAATGTTACTCACAGCGATAGCTTTTCAAATTGTTTCCAATTTTGCAAACGACTATGGCGACGGGGTAAAGGGAACTGATAATGCGAACAGAGTAGGGCCTCAGAGGGTATTTCAGTCTGGATTATTAACTCGTAAAACCCTTAAAAAGGGAATTGTTTACACGGCTGTAGTTTCAATTTTTTTAGCAATAACGCTTATTTACACCGCTTTTGGGAAGGACTCATGGTTGTATTTTACCGTGTTCTTTGGTTTAGCAATAGGGAGTGTTTGGGCAGCAATTTCGTATACAGTTGGTGAAAAAGCTTATGGATATCGAGGATTGGGAGATTTATTTGTTTTCATCTTTTTTGGAATGATCAGTGTGGTTGGATCCTCTTTTCTCCAACTGAAAGTTATTTCTACTCCTTCAATTTTACTCTCCTTAGTGTTGGGATTGTTGTCTGTAGCCGTTTTAAATCTCAATAATATGCGGGATCGCGAAAGTGATGCCGCTGTCGGTAAAAGGACTTTTGCTGTACTTTTGGGTGCTCAAGGCGCAAAATATTATCACTATACATTGATTTTAGGCGCGTGTGGTATTTTAGGTTTCTTTTTCATTCAACAAACCACAGCTTTTTATTGGCTAACACTGATCGGATTAATTCCTTTACTTTTCCATTTGGCAGTAGTAATACAAAATAAAGACCCAAAGCGATTGGATCCAGAATTAAAAAAAGTTGCCCTCTCAACTTTCGTTCTTTCGATTTTAATTTTTATTAGTTTTTTCTTGAGTTAATGAACGCTTCTTTTAAAAAACATCGTTTAGAATTTAAAAAACCAAGTGGAACTTCTCGTGGTATATTGACAACCAAAGACAGTTGGTTTTTAATGCTGGAAAAAGATGGAAAAAGTGGACTTGGCGAATGTAGTCTTCTTCCAAACTTAAGTCCTGATGATCCTGAAAAAATTGATTCTCTACTGCAAAAGATGTGTCATGCACTTCAATCCAACACTTTACTTCCAGACTTAACCAACTGGCCTGCTGTAAGGATGGGATTAGAAATGGCTCTTTTGGGATTACAAAATCAGACGAAATGGGAACTATTCCCCTCCGATTTTACTAAAGGCCGAAGCAGCATACCCATCAACGGTTTGGTCTGGATGGGACAACCTGATTTTATGAAATCCCAAATTGATTCCTTGCTCGAGAACGGATTTGATTGTATTAAATTAAAAATTGGAGCACTTGATTTCAATCAAGAGTTGGAGGTGTTAAGTTACCTACGAAAGCGCTACTCTCCCAAAACGATTACAATACGTGTTGATGCAAATGGGGCTTTCTCTACTCAAGATGCTTTAACAAAATTACAGCAACTGGATGCTTTTGCAATTCATTCCATAGAGCAGCCAATAGCCGTTAACCAATGGGAAGAAATGGCAGGTTTATGTCGTGAGAGTCCAATTCCCATTGCCCTAGACGAGGAGCTTATTTCACAAGGATCTCCTGAGGAACGCACACGGTTATTGGAAACCATCCATCCGCAATACATTATTCTTAAACCGAGCCTTTTAGGCGGCTTTAAAGCGTCTGAGGATTGGATTTCTGAGGCGAATTCTTTAGGTATTGAATGGTGGATTACCAGTGCATTAGAGAGTAATGTAGGGCTGAATGCTCTGGCACAATGGACATATACCTTAAGTCCAAAGGGACCTCAAGGTTTGGGGACAGGATCCCTTTTCAAGAATAACATTCAATGTCCTTTAACCATTCAAAAGGCTTGTTTAGGCATGGATAATTCAATATCTTGGGATTTAATTTAGCACCCATGTTTTTAAGACAAAGTTTGAATTATAATAATCCATTTTGGATGTTCCTTTTGGGTTCTTTTGTCATTATTATTTTTAATGTTATAGGTCAATTACCCCTTACCTTTTTTATCGTCCAACAAGGAGTCGAGGGAGTAGCAGGAGGAGATCCCATGGCTTTACTGAGAACAATTGATAAAAACTTGCAGCTATTTTTATTGCTAATTCCCTTTGCTATAGGCTTTTTGGGCCTCTGGTTGGTCGTCAGAAAATTACATGAGCGCAGTATGCTCAGTATTACCACCTCCAGAGAATCGATCGATTGGCAAAGAAGTTTGTACGCTTTTGGAGTGTGGGCAACGGTGACTATTTTACTGGTTGTTTTGGATTATACTCTAAGCCCGGAATACTACCAATGGAATTTTAACCCAGTAAAGTTTAGCGTGCTATTTATCATAGCTGTTCTTTTAGTACCCATTCAAACAAGTCTAGAGGAGTATATATTTAGAGGATATCTCATGCAAGGATTTGCAGGTTTGTTTAAAAACGCATGGGCTCCCTTACTTCTTACTTCTCTTATTTTTGGAAGTTTACATTTGTTTAATCCTGAAGTTGAAAAATTAGGTTACGGTATTTTAGTCTATTACATTGGAACAGGTCTATTTCTTGGGATCTTAACAATTATGGACGAGGGGATTGAGCTGGCATTAGGTTTTCATGCTGCAAATAATTTAATCACCGCACTATTAGTTACTTCTGATTGGACGGCTTTTCAAACAGAATCCATTTTAATAGATACTTCTGAACCTTCTTTAGGTCCAGAACTTCTTCTTTCCCTAGTTGTTTTTTATCCCCTGTTTTTAGTGTTGATGTCTAAAAAATACGGTTGGAGCAATTGGAAATCAAAACTCACTTTAAAATTTTAAGATGCAAATTCCAGAGTATACCAAAATTCACAATCGGTTTTTATTAAACGGATTCCATTATGATCAAAGTGGATTAAAAGAAGTAGCCTACAGTTTTATTAAGGAAGGAGATCAGTACGAGCGCTATATGGGTGATTTTTTGATGGATTGGTTAGATTCCTCAGATACCATCGCTTTGGTAACCTCAGGAACTACAGCTTCTCCAAAACGGATTAACTTTAAAAAGCAAGCCTTAGTAAACAGTGCTATTGCAACAGGCGAATTTTTTAAGGTTAGTGTGGGCGATCGTGCTTTGCATTGTTTGCCTTCTAATTTTATTGCCGGGAAAATGATGTTAATTCGTGCAATGATTCTTGGCTTTTCATTGGACTTAGTTTCACCGACAAGAAATCCGTTTTACAAAAACGAAAAAACCTACGACTTTGTTGCGATGACTCCAATGCAGGCGTATCACTCTCTTGCTAATATGGGTCAAGTAAAAACCTTAATTGTAGGTGGAGCTTTTGTGTCCAAGTCCCTTCAATCAGCATTGCTCAAGACGAATGTCAATGCATTTGAAACCTACGGAATGACAGAAACCCTTTCCCATATTGCCGTTAGAACAATGAAGGATCCGCTATCAGAGTTTAAAAGTTTACCCTATGTTCAAATAAGTCAGGATGAACGAGGATGTTTGGTAGTAAATTCAGAATTATTACACGTCGATCATTTTGCTACAAATGATGCAATAGAACTCAAAGGAGACGGAAGTTTTAAGTTGATTGGTAGGATTGATGATGTGATCAATTCTGGAGGAATTAAATTGCATCCCCAGCAGATAGAACGGAAATTATCCGAAGTACTTTCCATTCATTTTTTCATAGGTGGGCTGGAGGACGCTGAGTTAGGTAAAAAAGTTGTCTTGGCAGTAAAACATTCCCCAACACTGAATACAGATTCCTTACTGCAAAAATTAAAAGCAAATGATAAGTTGGATGCTTATGAATGCCCAAAATCCATATTAGTCTTTGATGAATTCGTAGAAACGGATAGTGGTAAGATCAAAAGAATGGAAACCTTGAAATTAAAACCGAAACAAATTTTAGACTTGTAAAATTCCCATATTAAACTTTTCATTGGAAGGGGCTTCATTTGCAATTTCAATTCCAATGCTGATCCATTTTCTTGTTTCCACCGGATCAATTATGGCATCAACCCATAATTGAGAAGCAGCGTATAAGATTTCGGTTTTTTCCTCGTATCGCTTTAGAATGTTGTTTTTTAGATCATCCTCTTTTTGTTGATTTATTTCTTGGTTTGCTTTTATCAAGGAGGCTTTTTCAATTTGCCACAAGACGTCCGAGGCTTGACTCCCACCCATAACTGCAATTTTTGCTGTAGGCCATGCTACCATAAAGCGGGGGTCAAATGCCCTACCACACATGGCGTAATTTCCTGCACCAAAAGAATTTCCGAGAACAATAGTAAACTTGGGCACGACAGAGTTTGCCACAGCATTGACCATTTTAGCACCGTCTTTGATGATTCCTCCATGTTCTGCTTTACTACCAACCATAAATCCGGTCACGTCTTGTAGAAAAACTAGGGGGATATTTCGTTGATTACAATTGGCAATAAAGCGTGTGGCTTTATCTGCAGCATCCCCATAGATCACTCCACCAAATTGCATTTCTCCAGACTTGCTTTTGACTACCTTACGCTGGTTTGCAACGATACCCACAGACCAACCTTCAATTTTCGCGTAAGTGGTAATCAGCGTTTGACCGTACTCTTTTTTGTATTCGTCCATAGAGTCTGCATCTACGATATGATCTAATAGTGTATAGGTATCATAAGGTTGTGTTCTTGTTCGAGGAAGACAACCGTATATATTTTCAAGTTCCAATTTGGGCATTTGTACTTCAGAACGTTGGAAACCTGCCTTAGGTTGACTTCCAATTTTATCAATTAAACTCCTAATTTTAGCAAGTGCTGCGGTATCGTTTTCAACTTTATAGTCGGTTACCCCACTTATTCCACTATGCGTTTCTGCTCCTCCTAAGGTTTCGTTATCAATATTTTCTCCTATCGCTGCTTTGACTAAATAACTTCCAGCTAAAAAAATACTTCCGGTTTTTTCAACGATTATTGACTCGTCTGACATGATTGGCAAATAGGCCCCACCTGCAACACAACTTCCCATAATAGCTGCAATTTGAATGATTCCCATGCTACTCAATCGGGCATTATTTCTAAAAATTCGACCAAAATCTTCTTTGTCTGCGAATATTTGATCTTGAAGTGGGAGAAAAATACCTGCACTATCTACCAAATAAATGATTGGAATTCGATTTTCCATGGCAATTTCTTGAGCCCTTAAATTCTTTTTGGCGGTCATTGGGAACCATGCTCCAGCTTTTACGGTTGGGTCATTTGCTACGATAACACAGCGTTTACCAGAAATTTTTCCAACAACAACAACTACACCTGCCGAGGGGCAACCGCCATACTCTTGATACATGTTTTCAGCAGCTAACGCACCGATTTCAAGGATAGAGTTCGGATCATCTACCAGCGTTTCGATTCGTTTTCTGGCGCTGAGTTTTCCTTTTTCTTCTTGCTTTTTTAAACTGGCTTTTCCCCCACCTAATTTGTTCTTTCGAACCCTAGTCTGTAGGGAAGACCAAGCCATTTTTAGGGCATCTTTATTTTTTTCATTTTCTAATTCCATTCGGATATGTTCTTAGTTACGAAAGTAGTAATTTCTATAGGGAGGGTTTTAAATAAATGTTCGATATTTGTCTTTTCCATATAAGATTATGAGTTTAAATAAAAACAAAATATTTGGATATACCGCCCTAATAATCGCAATTTTAGGAACCGCATTAATCCTTATTGGGGTACTTAAATACCCAGAATACGCAATTGGATTTTCTATTGCTGGAGTTGGTTTTTATGCTATTGCATGGGCATTTAATGCATTAAGAGGGAGAATTTAAAATGGCAGACGATAAAAAAGTAATCTTTTCGATGAATGGGGTTACTAAAACCTACCCCAGCGCAAATCAGCCCGTTTTAAAAAACATTTATTTGAGTTTTTTCTACGGAGCTAAAATTGGAATATTAGGACTGAATGGTTCGGGAAAGTCCACCTTGCTTAAAATAATTGCTGGCTTGGATACGAATTTCCAAGGAGACGTTGTTTTTTCTAAAGACTATTCAGTGGGGTACTTAGAACAAGAACCTCAACTGGACGATGAAAAAACTGTTTTGGATGTAGTAAAAGAAGGTGCAGCAGCTACTGTGGCTATACTTGATGAATACAACAGGATCAACGATCAGTTTGGACTTCCCGAAGTATACGAAAATGCAGATAAGATGCAAGAGTTGATGGATCGTCAAGCAAAATTGCAAGACCAGATAGATGCATCGAATGCTTGGGAATTGGATACCCAATTAGAAATTGCCATGGACGCCTTGCGTACTCCTCCTGCAGATCATAAAATTGGTGTTTTATCAGGTGGAGAACGGAGAAGAGTAGCGCTTTGTCGTTTATTGCTTCAAAAGCCAGACGTTTTACTATTAGATGAACCTACAAACCACTTGGATGCAGAATCAGTACATTGGCTAGAGCATCACCTTGCTCAATATCAAGGTACGGTTATCGCAGTAACACACGACCGTTATTTTTTAGATAATGTGGCGGGATGGATTTTAGAATTGGATCGGGGAGAGGGGATTCCTTGGAAAGGGAATTACTCTTCATGGTTAGAACAAAAATCCAAACGTTTGGCGCAAGAACAAAAACAAGCTTCTAAACGTCAAAAAACTTTAGAAAGAGAGTTGGAATGGGTTCGTATGGCACCCAAAGGAAGGCAAAGCAAACAAAAAGCCCGATTGTCCAATTACGATAAATTAATGAGCCAAGATCAAAAGCAGGCTGACGAAAAATTGGAAATTTTCATCCCAAACGGACCCCGTTTGGGAACGAATGTAATTGAAGCAAAACATGTTTCAAAAGCATTCGGAGAGAAGTTGTTGTACGATGATTTAAACTTTGTTTTACCCCAAGCAGGGATTGTTGGTGTAATAGGACCCAACGGTGCAGGAAAATCTACTGTTTTCCGAATGATAATGGGTGAAGAACAACCGGACGGGGGTAGTTTTGTAGTAGGGGATACGGTAAAAATTGCCTATGTAGATCAGGCACACTCCAACATCAATCTTGAAAAAACGATTTGGCAAAACTTCAGTAACGAGCAAGAATTGATCATGTTAGGGGGTAGGCAAATAAATTCAAGAGCTTTTTTGAGTCGATTTAACTTTAGTGGAAGCGAACAGAATAAAAAGGTTTCTTCCCTTTCTGGTGGAGAACGGAATCGTCTTCACCTCGCAATGACTTTAAAAGAAGAAGGGAATGTATTGTTGCTGGATGAGCCTACCAACGATTTGGATGTGAATACCCTTAGGGCATTAGAAGAAGGACTGGAAAATTTTGCAGGCTGTGCAGTAGTGATTTCACACGACCGTTGGTTTTTAGATCGAATTTGTACGCACATCCTCGCTTTTGAAGGAAATTCTCAAGTGTATTTCTTTGAAGGGTCGTTCTCAGATTATGAGGAAAACAAAAAGAAACGTTTGGGGCATGACTTGATGCCAAAACGTATTCAATACAGAAAATTGACAAGGGACTAGTCGTTTAACTCAAGAACCATCTTAATGTCCCCTCGCGCATAGCGGATTTCCGTTTCTAACGGAACTTCTACGAAACCGTATTTTCTATATAAATAGATGGAGTTCTTTAGTTTTGTACTGGAATAGAGCAGTAAGGTTCTCCAATGGTGCTGTTCGGCATAACGGATCGCAAACTGCATCATCAGATTTCCATAGCCTTTCCCTCTCTCATTTGGATGCAGTGCCATTTTACTGAATTCATAGCACCTTTCCCCTTTGTTAATAAAAGCAAATGTTCCTATTGTTTGGGAACCTAAAAGAACCATAAATATAACCCCCCCTTTATCTAGAATTTCCGATTGTGGATGACTTAGAACAAGTTCATCATAAGGTTCAACAACAAAATAGGCTTCCAGCCATTCTACATTAAGTGCTTTAAAATCCTTAGCATCCGTCGATCGAAAAGGTCTAAAACTTGGGGAATCAGCCATTTCCGGTCATCTCTTCTGGGCGAACCCAAGCGTCAAACTCATCAGCAGTTAAATAACCAAGAGCTAAACTGGCTTCTTTCAGCGTGCTTCCTTCCGAATGGGCCTTATTTGCTATTTCAGCAGCCTTGTAATAACCGATCTTCGTATTAAGAGCAGTCACCAGCATTAATGAATTTTGAACCAACTCGTCTATTCTATTGTGGTTGGGTTCTATTCCAACGACACAATTTTCTGTAAAACTGACACAGGCATCTCCTAACAAACGAGCGGATTGTAAAATATTTGCAGCCATAAGGGGCTTGAAGACGTTTAATTCGTAATGACCTTGCGTTCCAGCTATAGTGATAGCGACATCATTACCCATTACTTGAGCGCAGACCATTGTTAAGGCCTCGCATTGAGTTGGATTTACTTTTCCTGGCATAATCGAACTTCCGGGCTCATTTGCTGGGAGAATGAGTTCTCCAATACCAGATCGGGGTCCTGAAGCCATCATTCGAATGTCGTTCGCAATTTTATTCAAAGAGACGCTCAGCTGTTTTAAGGCACCATGGGTCTCCACAATTGCGTCGTGAGCAGCAAGCGCTTCAAATTTATTATCGGCGGTCTTAAAAGGCAAGCCCGTAAATTGAGCAATGTATTGAGCCACTTTACTAGCATACCCCTCTGGGGTATTGATTCCAGTTCCAACTGCAGTTCCTCCTAAGGCTAATTCTGAGAGGTGATCTAAAGTGTTTTTAAGAGCTTTAATTCCATGGTCTATTTGTGAAACATAACCTGAAAATTCCTGACCTAAAGTAAGAGGGGTAGCATCCATAAGGTGTGTTCGCCCAATTTTAACTACATGTTTAAATGCCTCTGCTTTTTGATGAAGTGCATCTCTGAGTTTTTGAACCCCAGGGAGCGTTATTTCTACGACGGCTTTATAGGCAGCAATATGCATGCCGGTTGGAAAGGTATCATTAGAAGATTGAGATTTATTAACATCGTCATTGGGGGCAAGGGTTTTACCTCCATCGCCTAAATGATTTCCTGCCAATACATGAGCACGATTGGCGATAACCTCATTGAGATTCATGTTGCTTTGAGTTCCAGATCCAGTTTGCCAGATAACTAAAGGAAATTGATCGTTTAGTTTTCCTTCTATAATCTCATCACATACTTGTGCAATTAAATCTCTTTTGGTTTGATCTAAAACTCCGAGTTCGTGATTGGTGTAGGCAGCAGCTTTTTTGAGGTAGGCAAAACCATAAATAATTTCTTGAGGCATAGAAGCTGGAGCACCAATTTTAAAATTGGATCGCGAGCGCTCAGTTTGGGCACCCCAATATACGTTTGCAGGAACTTGAACCTCTCCTAATGTATCTTTTTCAATTCGGTATTGCATAGTGTTCGATTTTAAACAAAAATACTAGGTTTGCTAGAAACCTGTTTACAGCGGATGCTTTTTTTAAAAAAAAATCAATCGAATCAAAATAGAAACCTTGAAAATTAAAATAAATGATTAATTTTGAAACATAAAACAACCTCATGTTTGAATTTGATCAATACCTCGGATTTATATCTTTTTTAACCATCTTGACCATTGGCTTCTGGCTAATGATTTTTCTATTGACTTTTGTAATTCCTTATTGGTTAATAGGTGCCATTAGAGAGTACTTAAAGTACGGTGGGGATAAAGAGAAGTATTTAAAGGAACAAAAAAAATAAAAAAGGGGGCTTATTAGCCCCCTTTTTTATTTAGAAGTCTTCTTCTCCTCCGCCACCACCATCACTGTAGTTGGAACGATTTCTTCTTCGATCATTTTTGCGCTCATTGATACGGTAAGTAAACGTAAAAATGTAGGAAGGCTGTCTCCACTGAAATTCAGTATAATTTCTAAAGTCAGCAGTTAAGGTTGTACTTTTTCTAATGGAAGAGTTTAGAATATCACTCACACTAAAGGAAAGGGTCCCTTTGTCTTTCATCATGGATTTATTCAAGGCCCCAGAAAACGTAACAACACCTTTGGATTCCGTTTGTGCATTTGCTCTTGGACCGAAATAAAATCCTCTCAATTGAGCATTAATTCCTAAGGGGAGTGGGAAACTACTGTTTATTCGTGCAAACCAACTAACAATTTCCCGGTCTAATGGAATTCCATTATAAGAGCCTATCGTATTGGAATTAAAAATATTGAAATTACCGCTTACGGTTACGCGTCTTTTTGGCGAATAGGTCAAAGTAAACTCAGTACCTGTTCTGGCATTTTCAGAAAGGTTAATTGAAGTTGACCTGAATTCAGGGAGTTCGATTAAAGGATCTTGACTTACCACTACAAATTCTCCTGTTGCCTCAGTAATACGTTCAATAACTTGAGTTGCTTTTTGATAGTAAACCGATCCATTAAAAGTGAATTTTTCCCAACGTTTGAGATAACCTAAATCAATTAGGTTGGAATAGGAGGGGTCTAAATCAGGATTTCCCTGTCTAAAGAAAGTAAGACTTGTTAAAGATCGAAAAGGATTTAATGACCACGAACGGGGTCGGCTAACCCGTCTGCTGTAGCCCAAGGTGATATTTTCTTTCTCATTAAATTCATAGGATAAATTTAAGGTTGGGAACCAATCGGTATAATCTTTCTCTTTATAAATGGAGGCTGTTTTCTGATCGATTTCAATATGGGTTTTCTCCATTCGGAGTCCCATTAAATAGGAGAATTGATTGATTTTCTGTCCAAATTGAGTATAGGCAGCATTTACATTTTGTCTAAAACCTAGAAAGTTTGTGAGTTGAAGATTGGGAGTTCTTCCTGTTTCCAACAGATCAAAAACATTGTAATCGGTTTCTTGAAAACTAAAATTTCCGCGGTATCCAAGTTCGAATTGAGTATTTTCATCAATCGGCCATACATAATCCATTTGTAAAAGGGTTCTGTTTTGCGCCTCACTAGTAGCAGACTCCTGGTTGAAGGTGTTCGTATTTTCTGCTATGTCATTTTCATCCTCAGAACTTGTTTCAGTCTGAAATTCAATCACGAGTTCGTGACCTTTATCGTTGAATTTTTTAGTGAAGTTAGCAGTAAACTGTTCTGAGTTATCAATCTCTTCTTCATATTGATAGCGTCCAAATCGATCAATGACAAGTCCACTCGAATTTAAGTTTTCAATTTCAGTGGTGTTGTTGCTATTGTTATCACTTCTTCTGATGAAGCCACTAACGGTTAAGGAAGTTTTTTCATCAAATAAATATTCAGCACCGAGGTTAAAAAACACACTTTTATTTATCCTTTGATAATCTCGATCTTCATTGACATATCGAACGGGATTAAAGTTTTCACTTTCAAAAATTCCACCGCCCCTTGATTCTGAATCTCTGTAAGAAGTAGTGCTAAAAATGTTGACCTTTTTGGTTCTCCAGTTCAAGGTGGCATTTCCTCCGTAAGTCGTAGGTAACCCTCCATTTAGCACAAAAGATCCGTTGAACCCTTCAAGTTCTTCTTTTTTCAAAATAATATTGAGTATACCTGCGGTACCTGATGCTTCATATCTCGCTGAAGGAGAAGTAACAACTTCAACTTTCTCTATGGATTCTGCCGGTAGAGAGCGTAACCCTTGAGGACCAGAAAGTCCGACTAAACCTGAAGGCTTTCCGTTAATTAAAATACGAACGTTTTCGTTTCCTCTCAAGGAAATGTTTCCTTCAACATCGACGGATACCGAAGGGACATTGTCTAATACATCGGCTACAGACCCACCTCTGACGGTAATGTCTTTTCCTACATTGTAGATTCTTTTGTCAAGCCTGATTTCAACTTCTGTTCGTTCTCCTACAAGTTCAATTTCGTTGAGCGACTCCGCGGCAATCAATAATTCGAAAGTACCTAAATCTTTTGTTTCAAGGAGGACCTGATTGGTTAAGGTTATTTTGTCAAATCCGATGTATTCGATAGTAATGTTGTATTCACCAGGGAAAATTTCAAAATCAAACTTTCCTTTTGCATCGGTTATGCCTCCCTGAACTCGATCAGGGAAATTATCGTTTACAAGTGAAAGGGTTGCATATTCAAGGGGTTCTTGGGTTTCTTTGTCAATCACCACCCCGGAGATTTTTATTTTATTAAAGTTAGCCCCATTTGGTGGGCCACCAGGACGTTGTCCAAAGAGATTAAAAGTTGATCCTAAAAGGATACAGGCAATAAGAATTTTTTTCATAGTTAATTTAAAGCCCTTTGACTAAAGGATTGCATTTGGGTTTAATGCGTTTTTAAAAAAGAAATTAGATTTTCTAAAGGGCGAGCAAGAACACCATCTTTTTCAGAGGTCACTATTGGTCTTTCAATGATTTTCGGAAAGCGAACCATAGCTTCAAGGATCTCATTTTCAGTAAGTTGATTTTTATTTGGAAGTGATTTCCAATCGGCTTCATTTTTTCTCAAAACTTCACTGGGTTGCTTTTTTATTTTTTTAAAAACCTCATCCAATGTACTTTTCGTAAATGGTGTTTCTAGATAAAGAATTCGTTGTACCTCAACCTTTGAATCGTCAAGATAGCTTAAAGCTTCTCTAGATTTTTTACATCGAGGATTGTGATAAATAGTATACATAAAAAAAAAACTACCCGAAGGTAGTTTTAAGAGTTACTTAATTTTGTCAACCACTGCTTTAAAAGCATCGGGATGGTTCATTGCCAAATCGGCGAGAACTTTTCTGTTCATTTCGATGTTATTCACTTTAATCTTACCCATAAATTGGCTGTAAGACATCCCGTGAATACGAGCTGCAGCGTTAATACGTGCAATCCACAAAGCTCTGAAGTTACGTTTTTTGGTTTTACGGTCTCTGTATGCATAAAGCATCGCTTTATCAACCGCATTTTTTGCTACGGTCCAAACGTTTTTACGTCTTCCGAAAAAACCTTTGGCTTGTTTTAAAATTTTCTTTCTTCGTGCTCTAGAAGCAACTGAGTTTACTGATCTTGGCATAGTAATTAATTTTTGAAGGAGGCGGCATTGCTACACTTTGAGCCTGACTTCGGGTTAAATAATAAGGTGAACCGTAATTTATTTGAGACGCAACTGCTCTCTGATGTTGTTTTCATCATTTTTATGAACCAACCCGTCATGGGTCAATTTAAGCTTTCGTTTTTTTGACTTTTTAGTTAAGATGTGACTCTTAAATGCGTGCTTGCGTTTGATTTTACCACTTCCAGTAATTTTGAATCGCTTTTTAGCACTCGATTTCGTTTTCATTTTTGGCATGACTCCTCTTTTTATTTTTTCTTTGGAGCGATAAAGATGGTCATCTTTTTCCCTTCCAAAATTGGCATTTGTTCTACTTTTCCTAACTCCTCTAAATCTTGTGCTAAACGAAGCAACAAAATCTGACCTTTTTCTTTAAACACAATTGAACGACCTTTAAAAAACACAAAGGCTTTTAATTTGGCACCTTCTTTAAGAAACTTTTCAGCGTGTTTCTTTTTGAATTCATAATCGTGTTCATCTGTATTCGGACCAAAACGGATTTCTTTTATGATAATCTTACTTGTTTTAGCCTTTAATGACTTTTCTCTTTTTTTCTGTTCGTACAAGAACTTTTTATATTCTAAAATTTTACAAACGGGTGGCGAAGCGTTTGGTGAAATTTCTACGAGATCTAACTCCAATTCTTGGGCTAGAGCTAATGCTTTTGTAAGTGTGTATAAACCAATCTCTACATTATCACCGACAAGTCTGACCTCGTGCGCAGTAATTTTTTGATTAATGCGGTGAGGGTCAACCTTAATAACCCTTCCTGGGCGATTCGTTCTTCGTCTACGTATTGCTATGTCTTCTTGTTTTTAGTTATACATTAAAAGCAGCTTGGCTACTTTTTATCTCATTATTTAACATTTTCACGACGTGATCTAGGTCAAAACTTCCTAAATCGCCTTCATGGTGCTTTCTTAAAGAAACATTGTTTTCCGCTGCTTCTTTTTCTCCTAGGATAATCATATAGGGAACTTTCGTGATTTCTGACTCTCGAATCTTCTTCCCAATGGTCTCATTTCGATCATCTAAGAGGGCGCGAATTTCGTGATTTTCCAAGAAACTTAAAACTTTTAAAGCGTAATTTTTATATTTTTCACTCACACAGAGAATATTTACCTGATTTGGCATAAGCCAAAGTGGAAAATTTCCCCCCGTATGTTCAAGTAAAATGGCAACAAAACGTTCCATACTTCCGAATGGAGCACGGTGAATCATTACCGGTCTGTGGTACTCATTGTCACTTCCTTTATACTGAAGATCAAAGCGTTCGGGTAAGTTGTAATCGACTTGAATTGTGCCTAATTGCCATTGGCGACCAAGCGCATCTTTAACCATAAAATCTAATTTCGGGCCATAAAAGGCGGCTTCGCCCGTTTCGATGACAAAATTGAGATTTTTTTCTTTAGCGGCACTCAGTATTGCTTGTTCTGCTAATTCCCAGTTTTTTGTGGAACCAATATATTTTTCTGGTTTTTCTGGATCACGTAACGATACTTGAGCTGTAAAATCTTCGAATCCTAAGGAACTAAAAACATAGAGGACCAAGTCGATGACTTTTTTAAATTCTTCATCTAATTGTTCTGGCATACAAAAGATGTGGGCATCGTCTTGAGTAAATCCACGGACACGTGTTAAGCCATGCAATTCTCCACTTTGTTCATAGCGATAAACAGTCCCAAATTCAGCATAGCGTTTTGGAAGATCACGATAACTCCATGGTTTCGCATTGTAGATCTCACAGTGGTGTGGGCAATTCATTGGTTTGAGTAAAAACTCTTCCCCTTCTGCTGGGGTCTGTATGGGTTGAAAACTGTCGGCTCCGTATTTTTCGTAATGTCCAGAGGTAATGTACAATTCTTTATTCCCGATGTGAGGTGAAATTACTTGCTCATAGCCTGCTTTTGCTTGTGCTTTTTTCAAGAAATTTTCAAGCCGCTCCCTAAGAGCAGCCCCTTTAGGCAGCCAGAGTGGAAGCCCTTGACCAACTTTTTGTGAAAAAGTAAAAAGTTCTAATTCTTTTCCTAGTTTTCTATGGTCTCGCTTTTTTGCTTCTTCTACTTTTTCAAGGTATTCTGTAAGCTCTTTTTGTTTGGGAAAAGAAATTCCATAAATCCTTGTTAGCTGAGGTTTTGTTTCGTCTCCTCGCCAATAAGCTCCTGCTACATTGGTTAATTTAACCGCTTTAATTACCCCTGTCTGGGGGATATGTCCACCTCGACATAAGTCGGTAAAGTCGGCATGATCACAAAAGGTGATGGTCCCGTCCTCTAAGTTTTCAATCAATTCCATTTTAAAAGGATTATTTTCCTTTTGATAGTATGCTAAGGCTTCCGCTTTGGAAGCAGAACGCATTTTAAATTCAAACTTTTGACGAGCAAAATCGAGCATTTTTTGTTCGATCTCCACCAAATCTTTTTCGGTGATGCTATGATCTCCAAAATCTGCATCGTAATAAAACCCATTTTCGATTGCTGGACCAATGGTCAACTTACAATTGGGGTAAAGCGCCAGCAAAGCTTGTGCTAAAACGTGTGCTGAAGAATGCCAAAAGGCAGTTTTTCCCTCTTTTTCGTTCCATGTAAACAATTGAATTGCTCCGTTTTCATTCAAGGGGGTGGAGACTTCTACGGTTTGAGAATTGAATTTTGCAGACAGTACATTACGCGCCAATCCTTCGCTGATGCTTTGCGCTACTTCAAAAGGGGTAATTCCTTCAGGGTAGGAGCGAACCGATTGGTCGGGAAAACGAATTTCAATCATGGTTTTGTTTAATGATTGGCAAAGATAAGGGGTCTCTTGATAGCACGCAATGCTTCGATACAGTTTCCTTCTATTCTTTTTGAAATAGAGATGGAGGTCAATGAAATGGGAATTTTATGTGGAAATTAAAAGCATTTCAAATAAAAACGGGAAGATTAAATTCGTTAGGAGTCATTTTTTGTTCATCTGCACAAGGATTTTGATCAATAAGAGGCTTCGCGCACTTGCCATAAAATCCTCGTCTCCGCAAGTTTTATTCTTCAATGGTTGAATCAATGGGAGTCTTTTCAATACTTAAATTCCTATGGAGTACAAAAATAGAATTTCAAATCCTCCCCATTAGTTCGTTTTCGATTTTCGTTCGCCTAATAAAGCATTAACTAAGGTTCTAATCCCTGTAAAACCGTAATAAAAGGCAATGATGAGAAAAAGAATTCCCAACAAAAGTACAGGTATATAGAGCGGATGCATTTGATTTTTAAACGCTTGATGTACAATTACAGGACCAACAAAACAACAAAGTAAAAACAGACTCATTTTTTTGAGTCCTTTTTGGAGGAGTGGTTTATTCATAGTTTGAATCTCATTCATCAAAGTTAAGGAACTCTATCGAGATAAAAAGAGAAACGAGAACTTGTGATTTTTCTTTGAAACCACATGTTTTCATAGAATAAAGGATCTAGGTTAAATGGGATTGGTCATTTTTTTAACTCTAGGAATTACCTCTTTCCCAATGAATTCAATTGCTTTCATGAGTTTTTTGTGGGGAATTCCAACATCCATCTGAAATGAAAATCTCGAGATTCCCCCTAGGCTATTACTGTGACGTATAATTTTTTCGGCTACTTCTGTTGGGTCTCCAACAAGCAAGGCGCCTGTGGGTCCATTTTGTGCATTAAATCGCTCGGGCGTTACGGGAGGAAAACCTCTTTCTTTTCCAATTTGAGTAAACATTTCATAATAACCAGGATAATAATCTGCAACGGCTTCGTTTTTGGATGCAGCTACATAACCTAATGAATGTAGCCCTACTTTTAAATGTTCCTCAGAATAACCTGCTGCTTTTCCTGCACGTCTATACAAGTCAACCAAAGGTTTAAAACGATGGGTTTCACCCCCGATAATGGCGATCATTAAAGGCAAGCCCAATTCTCCTGCACGAACAAAAGATGCTGGGGTTCCACCTACACCTAACCAAATTGGGATTTGTTTTTGAACAGGACGCGGATAAATTGCTTGATTTACTAGGGGGGGTCGAAAACGTCCACTCCAGTTGATCACCTCTTGATCCCTGATTTTAAGAAGTAAATCTAGATTTTCGGAAAATAAGGCATCGTAATCGTTAAGGTTTAAGCCAAATAGGGGAAACGCTTCGGTAAAAGAACCCCTTCCTGCAACGATCTCTGCGCGTCCGTTAGAGATCAAATCTAGCGCAGCATAATTCTGAAAAACTCGAACGGGATCCATGGCACTCAAGACCGTTACAGCGCTCGTCAGTCGGATTCTCTGGGTTTTAGAGGCTGCTGCAGCTAAGAGCATTGCTGGGGCAGAATCCAAAAATTCCTTACGATGGTGCTCTCCAATACCAAAAATGTCAAGACCGACTTCATCGGCCCAAACCATCCGCTCAATTAATTCAGCAATTGCCTGAGCTGGAGAACTCTTTTGATCTTTTGGGGCTGCAGCGAAACTATCGATACCAATTTCCATTAAAGCGGAGGATTAGCCTACAAAGTTAGTTTAAATCGTCTGAACAACCCTTGTAACCATCCTGTTTTCCTAACTCATATGGAGACCAAATCTAGGAAGTTAGCTAGAACGAAAAATCATTTAAGATTCGGAATGAGTATATCGTAGTTCAACAGCATGTAATATAGACTCTAACATTTGTGAATAATCTATGCCTCCGATTTTACTCATTTTTGCCAAATGACCATCCCAACACCAACCAGGATTTGGATTGACCTCCAGAATTTTGGGATCCCCTTTGGCATCCAATCGCCAATCAAATCTGCAATAATCCCTACAATTAAGCCTTTCAAAAAGCTTCAAGCTGTGATTGGTTAATTCCTCCTGAGTAGAGCTAGGAATTGAGGCCGGAATCGATTTTAAGGCTTTCATATAAGGCGAATCGGGTAACCATTTGGCCTCATAACCACAAATTTTGGGAAGGCCTTCTTCCAATTCAGAAAAATCCTCCTCAATGATCGGGAGGACGGTATAGTTCTGCATATTTCCAATGATGCCAACAGAAAGCTCAGCACCGGTCAAAAATTCCTCAACCAGTATGGGTTTAGTATATCCAAATTGAGAACGAATTCTTACAATTGCATCAGCTAATTCTTCGATGGTATAGGCGACGTTTTTCTGAGTAATTCCAAAACTCGAATCTCCAAAATTAGGCTTAGCAATGACCGGGAAGGGAATGTTAAGTTCAAAAAGATTGATGTCTGCCGTAATTATAAAGGCATCTGCTACAGGAACCCCTATTTCAGTCGCAATTCCTCGAATTAACGACTTGTCATAGCAATACGCCAAGGTCTGTGGGTTAGAACCAGAATAGGGGATTTTAACAACCTCTAAGAGCGCTGGAACATGAAGCTCTTTAACGGCATCATTATCAAAGCCTTCATCACAAAGATTGAAAACAAAATCAATTTTACCTTGAAGTCTTTGTAAGTCAGTGACCAGTGTATTGTGGTTATTTAAATAACTGAATTTGTATTTGTCCAGTTTACTTAACCCGATCTTGAGCTTGTCAATGGTGTCAAAATCATCTGAATCAAAAACCGCATCAGGTTTTATAATATCCTTCAAGCTGGGATCTCCCATGATTACAACCACGTTTTTAACGTCTTTTTTAATTTTTTTCGGGGTCCATTCCTTTATCGATCGGGCAGTGAGGAGAAATCGATTTTCCATCATTCCCAAATCTTGATTGCGTTGAGATTCCGAACTGATGTTGCCATGAAAAGTAACGTCTTTAAAGTTGACATCTTTAAGGAGTTCCACTAAATCCTCTTTTGCATACAATCGTTCAGCATAGAATTGATCCACAATAACCCCTTTCTCCGTATTCGTAATTACTTCTCTAGAGATTAATCGTTGATTATCAGAAGCCATTGTTCTTTCTCTACACACAAAATGTTTTTTGTCTATCCATTCCCAGCTTCTTGGTTGATAGCTTTTTCTCAGATAATCACCGTCGGCGATTTCCATGAGAAGAATCCCACCGGGCTTAAGCACTCTAAAAATTTCTTTTAGAATTTTGGTGTCATCGTCTAGCGTTTCAAAATAGCCAAAACTGTTGCCCAAATTTGTGACAAAATCAAAAGTGTCCGTGGGATAGGGCAGTTTTCTTGCATCTCCTTCTTTAAAATTAATTGCAATCCCTTTTTTCTTAGATAAGTTTTTTGCTCTTTGGATCAAATAACGCGAACGGTCTAAGCCGAATAAATTAAAATTTCCGCGTGTATTAAATTCCAGGAGATGTCTTCCCTGTCCACAGGCTAAATCCAGTAGAGTGTTTCCGTCTTGTACGTTGAGAATTTGCTGAAATAGGTCAACTTCTGTTTTGGTGATTTGGCTATCATCTACTACATCTGAATCGGTTTTGAGATACATGGAATTGAAAATTCGCTTCCACCAATCCGGTTGTAAATGTTGTTCAAGATCAGAAGCAGGTCCAATAGTTTTATTTGTAACTGTTTTTTGCGCCCCCTTATCTTTAGAACTTTGCTCATTTGGGCTTTCTTTTTTCATTGTTTGATAAGTTATTAAATGAATGAATTAGGACTGATTTGAGGCTTTTATAGTTTGCATCTTACGCTAAAGAACAAGGGTAGTCGCGAATTTTTTATACACCTTCATTTCAACTCTATTTTGTGTCAAAATTATAAAAAATCACATAGGATTATAAAAAAAAATAAATCAGTTTTTGGGATGAAATTTTATTGAATTTTTATAACAAAGAAAGGGGGCATTCTCAAGAGGAAGGATTGAAAATTTATTGTTTGAAAGCAGACAAAAGGTTGAGCTAGAGTTCTTTATATGCTGCTATAGCGGCACGGACATTGTTGTGTTTTTTGAGTAGCTCTTGAGCAATTGATTGGTTTACTTTGAGTTCCTCCATTACCATACGTTCAGCACGACCAACCAATTTATCGTTTGACAATTTCATATCAATCATTTTATTGCCTTTTACATGACCCAGCTGGATCATGGAGGTGGTCGTAATCATGTTTAGGATGAGTTTCTGAGCAGTTCCAGCCTTCATACGAGAGCTTCCTGTAAGGAATTCAGGTCCTACAACCACTTCTATTGGAAAGTCACTTACGGCAGCTAAGGGGGCGTTTGTGTTGCAACAAATACAGCCCGTAGGAATACCTTCTTCTTGACATTTCTTGAGACCTCCTACTACATAAGGAGTTGTGCCCGAAGCTGCAATTCCAATAATGATATCTTTGGGGTTTATATTAAAGGCATTTAAGTCTTTCCATGCCTGTTCCGTATCGTCCTCTGCATTTTCAATAGAATTCCTCAAAGCATGATCCCCTCCCGCTATAAGACCAATCACTTTTTCTGGAGGGGTACCAAAAGTAGGTGGACATTCGGAGGCATCGAGAACACCCAATCTTCCACTTGTTCCTGCTCCTATATAGAACAGACGCCCTCCATGTTGAAGTTGATGGATTACTTTAGCTAGTAGAGGCTCAATTTGATGCAATACATTCCCTACCGCATTTACAGCATTCTGATCTTCTTGATGAATCCCTTGAAGAAGCTCACGTATGCTTTTTAATTCCAAGTCGTTGTGATGGGAATCTGCTTCTGTAATTTTTTGAAATATCATACTTTAAAGTTACGAAATCCTACTTTTCCTTTGTTTATTTGCCTTGTATTTTTTGTGAGGCTTTCTGATCGATTCTATTTGATATAAAAAAACCCCAACGGAATCGTCGGGGTTGGTAGTGGTTTTAATAAAAAGGTTCTAGGCCATTTTTAAGTCTAGGTTTTCTTTCAAAGCAGAAAGGAATTTTTGAGTCGTGAGATAATGACTACTATTCAGCTCTTTACCGTGGATTAGTAAGGCGAGATCTTTTGTCATTTTTCCGCTCTCAACGGTTTCAACACACACATCTTCTAAATGGTTACAAAAATCAATTAATTCTTGATTGTTGTCTAATTTCCCTCGGTGCGCCAACCCTCTCGTCCAAGCGAATATGGAGGCGATAGGGTTAGTGGAAGTTTCTTTTCCTTGTTGATGTTGTCGGTAATGACGAGTAACTGTTCCATGAGCAGCTTCAGCTTCCATGGTTTTTCCATCTGGGGTAACTAAAGTCGAAGTCATTAATCCTAAAGATCCAAATCCTTGAGCAACGGTATCCGATTGTACGTCACCGTCATAGTTTTTACAAGCCCAAACAAATCCGCCATTCCATTTCATGGCAGCCGCAACCATATCATCAATCAAACGATGCTCATAAGTGATTCCAGCAGTTTCGAATTTTGCTTTAAATTCATTATCAAAAACCTCTTGAAAGATATCTTTAAACCTACCATCATAGGCCTTCAAGATGGTGTTTTTTGTGGAAAGGTAAAGTGGCCAACCTTTATCTAAAGCACGATTCATACATGAACGTGCAAATCCATAGATGGAGGAGTCAATGTTGTACATGGACATGGCAACCCCATTTTCTTGGAAATGATACACATCCCAGGTTTTAGGCGTTCCACCATCATCTGGAGTGAATGTCATTGTCAATTTCCCTTTTCCTGTTGTTACCGTATCTGCGGCTTTATACTGATCCCCAAAGGCATGTCGACCAATACAAATTGGTTTTGTCCAACCTTGTACATAGCGAGGGACATTCCCCATGATTATAGGTTCTCTAAATACCGTTCCGCCAACAATATTTCGGATCGTACCGTTTGGAGAACGCCACATATTAGAAAGGTTGAATTCTGTAACTCGTTCTTCGTCTGGAGTAATGGTTGCACATTTAATTCCAACGTTGTATTCTTTAATTGCGTTTGCGGCTTGTATAGTGATTTTGTCTTCTGTAGCATCTCTTGAAGTGACAGACAAATCGAAGTATTTAATATCGAGGTCTAAATAGGGAAGAATTAATTGGTCTTTGATGAATTTCCAGATGATTCGAGTCATTTCATCCCCGTCCATTTCTACTACTGGATTGGCTACTTTAATTTTTGACATTGGTTTAAATTTTGATTTTGGGTGCAAATATAAGGTGTTGAGTTTATTTTAATCCAATTTTCACTCAAAAGGATGAATTTTATTAAATTAAAAGACTCCAATTTTGAACCATGAAAAACTTATTTGCAACCTTATGTATTGCTTTTTTAAGTATAAAGACCTTTGGGCAAGTTGATTTCCAAGCATTCCACCCTAAAAAAATAATACCGCACTCTTTGGAGTGCGGTATTATTTTTCTTTTAATAAAAACAAGAGAATTAGTCTCTTCGAGCTTCTTTAATTCTTGCTTTTTTACCTCGAAGTTCTTTAAAGTAATAAATACGTGAACGACGTACTTTTCCACTTTTGTTCACTTCAATTTTTTCAAGTCCGGGCATGTTAATTGGAAAAATACGTTCCACACCTACCGTACCTGACATTTTACGAATAGTAAATGTTTTTGAAAGGCCTTGACCTTTTACTTGAATGACGACTCCTTTAAAAAACTGGGTACGGACTTTGCTTCCTTCTCGGATTTGGTAATAAACAGTGAGAGTATCACCGGAACCAAATTCAGGAAAATCTTTTTTCTCTATAAATTCGTTTTGAACAAAACTGAGTAAAGCTTCCATCTATGATAATAATTAAGTTTTAAAAGCCAACATACACGAGTATCGTCAGTGGTTGATCTTTTGTGGTGCAAAAATAAACTTATTTTTTTAGTACACAATACAACCTGAGAATTTATCTGAGTTTCTATGAAGTTAGGTAGTCGTGCTAATTTATCCCTTACTCCAGCAAATCCGGTCGTCTTATTTTAGTTCGTTCGAGGGCTTGTTCTTCACGCCAAGCTTCTACCTTAGGAGTGTTTCCCGAAGTCAGTATTTCGGGAACGTCCCAACCTTTATAACTGGCGGGTCGTGTGTAAATAGGGGGTGCTAAAAGTCCGTCCTGAAAGCTGTCCGTAAGTGCAGAGGATTCATCCCCTAAAACCCCAGGAATAAGGCGAATTAAACTATCACAAAATACCGCTGCAGCCAATTCTCCTCCAGACAATACAAAATCTCCAATTGAGATTTCATGTGTGATGAGGTGTTCTCGAACTCGCTCATCGACTCCTTTATAATGTCCACATAACAAAATGATGTTTTCTAGAGTAGAAAAACGGTTTGCAATTTGTTGATTCAAGGTCTCTCCATCTGGGGTAAGATAGATAATGGCATCGTAATTTCGTTCTTTTTTGAGCGATTGAATACATCGATCTATGGGTTCTATCATCATTACCATACCGGCACCGCCTCCAAATGGATAATCGTCTACTTGTTTTTGTTTGTGCTCACTAAAGTCTCTTAGGTTATGAAAATGTACGGAGGCTTTTCCCGACTGAATGGCGCGTTTGAGTATCGAAGCCTCAAATGGACTTTGTAATAATTCAGGAAAAAGGGTGAGAATATCAATTCGCATAGGATGTGATTAGAGTGTAAAAATAAACAAAGTCGCAGTACCACTGCGACTTTGTTTAAACACTTGTTGTGATCTTGGTTAATACTGTAACAGAACCATCTTTTTTTCTCCATCAGGACTCAAAAAAAGCAGGTCTTCAATCTCCATAATCCCCATGTTTTTGACATCTTCTAGCGAGGACACTTTTTTCCCATTGACCTCCAATAGAATAAATCCGTTGTCGATCCCTCTTTGATACAGCCTTCTGTTGTTCATGTTGGAAATATACAGACCATAGTCTGTGGCAAAAGTTTTCTTTTGCTCTGGGGTAAGTTCCCTTACATCCATATAGTAAAAGGCGGCTCTGTTGATTTTTTCTAAACGAACCTCAACCTTTTTTTCTCTACCCTCCCTTTTATAAACCACAGTAACTTTTTCACCTGGCCGTTTACTTGCTAGATATCCTGATAGGTCGGCAAATTCGTTAATGGTAATTCCATCAACACTTTTGATAATGTCATTTGCCTTTAAACCAGCTAAATCCGCACCCAAACCTTTTTCCAAATCGGTAATAAAAAAACCTTGGGTTTCTTCGATATCATAGCGAGAAGCCAATTCTGCATTTAGCGCTTGTCCCATAACCCCGAGCAAGCCACGTTGGACATCTCCAAATTCAATGATATCCTCAAATATTTTTCGCGCAACATTACTAGGTACAGCAAAAGAATACCCAACAAAGCCTCCCGTCATGGATGAAATGGCTGTATTAATCCCGATTAACTCCCCGTTGGTATTCACTAATGCACCCCCGCTATTTCCTCTATTAACAGCGGCATCGGTTTGGATATAGGATTCATTTTTTCCATCCCTTTTATTGAGGTCTCTTGATTTAGCACTGATGATACCTGCCGTGACAGTAGAATTCAAATTAAATGGATTTCCAACGGCTAGAACCCATTCACCAATTCGTGTAGCATCCGAATTTCCAAAAAACACATAGGGAAGTTTTTTATCCGCATTGATTTTTAAAACTGCAATATCAGAATCTGGATCTGAACCGATAACTTTCGCGTCATAGGTTTTGTTATCATTGGTTGTGATTTCAATACTGCTGTTATTTTCAATGACGTGGTAATTGGTAATAATGTATCCATCAGGAGAGACGATAACCCCTGAACCCGTTCCTATGCGCTCGGGCAGGTCCTCTTTTCCATAAAAATAGCGGTAAAATGAAGGCAAATTTTCTTCAGAACTACTGGTGTTTTTGACATGGACTACTGCATGGATCGTTTTTTCAGCTGCAATTGTAAAGTCGGTAGCTTCAGCCCCAAGGCTGGCAGAATTAAAAGAATAATTTGTAGGAATTAGCCTGGGTGTTTCCCCATGCGATTCAGTATCAGAAGCTCCAGTTTGAAAAAACTGATCATACATAAAAATACTGCAAATGGCACTCAAAAGTGCAATACTTAAAGTTTTGACAAATGATTTCATAGGATAAATTTTTATTGCAAAATTATAGATTATACATAAACTTTAAATTCCTTTAACGCGTCTTTAACACCCTTCAAAATTGATTATCTTTGACCAATGACAATTCAATTTGATAAATATCAAGGAGCGGGTAATGATTTTATCATACTCGATAACAGAGACGGAGCCTACTCTGCTTTGACTACAGCTCAACTTGCTTTTCTTTGCGATCGCTACAAAGGCATTGGAGCGGATGGTTTTATCTTGATCAATTCTACAGTTACGGCTGACTTTGAAATGCAGTATTTCAATTCAGACGGAAAAGAGAGTACACTTTGTGGAAACGGAGGTCGTTGTGCAGTAGCCTTTTCTCACGACAAAAAAATCATAGATCGAACCACTAACTTCTCAGCCATAGATGGTTTGCATAAAGCAACGTATATCAGTCCTTCAGAGGTGCATCTTGAAATGCAAGAAGTAAGCCTAATTACCCAAGTAGATGGGGGGTTAGTAACCGATACAGGCTCTCCACATTACATTCGATTAGTAAGTGATCTACAAACCATCAATGTTCCCAAAGAAGGTGCTGCTATTCGCTATGCACCTGAATTTTCCCCGGGTGGACTTAACGTTAATTTTGTTTCAAAGCAAGATCCTACACATTATCAAATCAGAACCTATGAGCGTGGAGTAGAAAATGAAACCTTGGCTTGTGGTACAGGAGCTGTTGCAGCAGCTATTGCCATGCATTCTAGTGGAGAAACAGAAGGAGCAACAGAGGTTTGTCTCACCGCTAGGGGAGGGATCCTTACCGTCTCCTTTGAATTTACTGACGGTCACTATCACAAAATATTTTTAAAAGGTCCTGCGATCCATGTGTTTTCGGGAAGTATTGAATTATGAATACGAAAACGATTCACCTACGCGCACTAGAACCTCAAGATCTACCTGTTTTAGAGCAAATAGAGAACGATACAACGTATTGGAAATATTCCAATCAGACGGAGCCTTTTTCCTTACACTTACTTCAACAATACATCAATCAGCAGCAGCAAGATATATTTGAAGTCAAACAAAAAAGGTTTGTAATAGCTGACGAACAGAAAAATGCATTGGGATTTGTCGATTTATTTGATTTTGAACCGCTCCATAGAAGGCTAGGTGTCGGATTGTTTGTTCGTGCTGAGTTCCGCAACAAGGGTGTTGGCAAACAGGCCCTAGGCTTGCTCAATCGATATGCAGAAAAGCAATTGAATATCAAAAGCATGTACGCCAATATCGCTATTGAAAACACACCAAGCATTCGTTTGTTTGAATCTTTAGGTTACCGTAAAGTGGGACACAAAAAAGACTGGAATTTTTACGATGGAATTTTTCATGATGAATTTTTATATCAAAAACAACTGAGTTAATGTATCGGAAGAAAATTGTTTTGGTGATCAGTCTCCTTGGAGTTTTCATTGGAAGCTATTTTGTTTTCAATTTTTACCAAATCTTCTTTTGGAGTAATACTCGTTTTAACAATGAGGCTTCTTATGTATTTATCGATAATGATGATACGATAGATTCCGTTGCAGTTCAGCTCGAGCCAATCCTGAAATCTGTTGATTGGTTCCGAATAGCAGCCCAGAAAAAAGGGTATTCAGACCGAGTAAAACCCGGTAAATTCAAACTTACTCCTGGATTAGGGAACAATGAAATCATTAATATTCTACGTTCCCAAAGACTTACCGTAAAGGTTGTTTTTAATAACCAAGAACGACTCGAGGATCTAGCGGAACGAATCGCTACTCAAATAGAACCCAGTAAAGAAGAACTCCTTGATTCTTTTTACGATGAAGCTTTTTTAAAAGAAAATGGTTTTAATCAAGAAAATGCACTCTCTATGTATTTGCCCAATTCTTATGAAACCTATTGGGAAGCCAACCCGGACACCTTTAGGCATTTGATGTTAAAAAATTATGAATTGTTTTGGAATACGAAGAGAAGTGACCAAGCAGCTGCTTTAGGACTTACACCTCAGCAAGTATATATATTGGCTTCTATTGTTCACAAAGAATCCGTAAAAGTTGATGAACAAGCCCGGATAGCAGGTCTGTATCTAAACAGATTACAACGGGGGATGAAGCTACAAGCTGACCCCACCGTAATTTATGCCATAAAAAAAGCATCCTCAAATTTTGACCAGCAAATCAAAAGAGTTTTGTACAAAGATTTACGATTGGATTCTCCTTACAACACCTATAAAATTAAGGGATTACCCCCCGGTCCAATTGCCATGCCCGATTTGTCTGCGATAGAAGCAGTATTAAATCCAGAAAAACACGCTTATTTGTATTTTGTGGCTTCCCCTGATAATCCAGGCTATCACTTATTTGCAAAAAACTTAGTACAGCACAACATCAACAAAAAAGCCTACGTGCGTTGGATCAATCAGCAGAAAATTTATCGTTAAAAACCTGCCTCAAGGATGAAGATACACGGACGTTTGTCTAATTGTGGTCTTTCTTTTTTCCATTGCTGGACGGTTAAAGTTTTAATATATTCGGTACTTAATGTTAGATCACAGCCGATACAAACCAGGGTGTTCGGCAACAAATGGCTTAGAATCTCCTTAAAAAGAGCCATACTTCTATAGGGAGTTTCGATAAAAATCTGGGCTTGATTTTCTCTGATTGCTTTTTTTTCAAATTTTTGAAGTGCCAGCTTTCGTTCTTTTTGATCTACTGGTAAATACCCATTAAAAGCAAAGCTTTGTCCATTCATTCCTGAACTCATCATGGCTAAGAGAATAGAGGAAGGGCCAACAAGAGGCTTAACGCGAATCCCCATTTTATGTGCCTTAGAAACAATCAACGCTCCAGGATCAGCAATTCCCGGAGTTCCAGCATCCGACATCAGTCCTATTGAAATTCCCTGCAAACAAGGGTCGAGATAGGAATCGACTTCCTCAAAAGAAGTGAATTTATTTAATGGATAAAGTTGTATTTGATCTTGATTTTTATGGGGAGTTATTTTTTTAATAAACTTTCGGGCAGCTTTTTCGTTTTCAATGATAAAATGATCTAATTCCTCCATTTTAGATTTCACGGAAAGGGGGAGTACTTCCAGAGGTGGATTTTCTCCCAAAGGAGCGGGGAGAAGATACAGTATTCCTTTTTTAGAATCCGTTTGCTGCATGGTCTAAATTTCGAATGATACGATTACAAGCCTCTTCCAAAAGTTCAAAACAAGTTTGGAATCCCTCTTTTCCGCCGTAATAAGGATCGGGTACGTCCTCACCTGATTCCAATATAAGCTGGACTTTTCCTTTCTCCTTTTCATCAGAGGCGAGAGCAATTACGTCACGATAATTGTTAGTATCCATTACATAAATACATGTAAATGTTTGAAAATCCTCTTTTCTAAATTGACGCGCCTTTTGGTTTTGAATATCAATTCCGTTTTGCTTTGCCACAGCGATACTTCTAGGATCTGGTGCGTTACCCGTATGATATGCCGCAGTTCCCGCGGAGTCCACGAAACATTTCGAGGGGTTCACTTTACTTTCTAAAATACCTTGAGCTAATGGGGAACGACAAATGTTACCCAAACAAACCATGAGTATTTTCATTTGTTCCATAAGGAAAGGGAATTAAAGGCTGAGTTTCTGACTGAGGTCCTCAACATATTTACGGAATTGTTTATCCGTAAAACTGAGGTTATCAACGGTCTTGCAGGCATGCAATACCGTTGCGTGATCTCTTTTGCCAATTTGATTACCAATACTAGCTAAAGAGGCTTTGGTGTATTTCTTAGCAAAATACATTGCAAGTTGCCTTGCCTGAACAATGTGTCGTCTTCTTGTTTTCGACTGTAAAGTTTGAACATCCATTTGGAAGTAATCGGAAACTACTTTCTGAATGTAGTCTATAGACACCTCTCTTTTGGTATTTTTGACAAACTTCATCACAACTTCTTTTGCCAGGTCAATCGTAATTTCAGCTTTATTAAAGGAAGATTGTGCTATGAGGGAAATGATGGCTCCTTCAAGTTCACGAACGTTTGTCTTAATGTTTTTTGCAACGTATTCAATAATATCATCTTCAATTTCTACCCCATCACGGTACAATTTATTTTTCAGTATTGAGATGCGAGTTTCGTAATTGGGAAGTTGTAATTCTGCTGATAACCCCCATTTAAATCGAGAAAGAAGTCGTTGTTCAATATCCTGCATATCAACAGGCGCTTTATCTGAAGTCAGGATGACTTGTTTCCCATTTTGATGCAAATGATTGAAAATGTGGAAAAAGACGTCTTGCGTTCCTGTTTTTCCAGATAAAAACTGTACGTCATCAATAATAAGGACATCCAGAAGTTGATAAAAATGAATAAAATCATTTCGGGTATTCTTTTTGACCGCCTCTATGTATTGTTGAGTAAATTTTTCTGCAGCAATGTAAAGTACCGTTTTGTCTTGGTATTTTTCTTTAATCTCAACACCAATCGCATGAGCAAGGTGTGTTTTACCAAGACCAACACCTCCAAAAATGAGCAGAGGGTTAAAAGATGTGCCTCCAGGTTTCGCTGCTACAGCAAGAGCCGCAGATCTCCCCAATCGATTTGAATCCCCTTCAAGGAAATTTTCAAAGCTGTAATTGGGATTGAGTTGTGATTCTATTTGTAGATTTTTAATCCCTGGAATGATAAAGGGATTTTTTAAATCCGTTTGGGAATGGTAAGGGGCATCAACTTGTTGGGGAAGCATCCCTGATCTGTTGGAACTGGGAATGTTTTCTGTAAAAGGACTCTTATTGCCAAAGCGATTTTCCATTCGAATGGAATAGACCAATCGGGCATCCTCACCTAACTCTTTTTGAAGTGCAGTTTTTAATAATTTCACGTAATGTTCTTCGAGCCATTCGTAAAAGAATTTACTGGGAACTTCAATGTTTAATACTTTATCTGAAATTTTTAACGGAACAATTGGAAGGAACCAAGTTTTAAAGGCTTGCGGCTGGATGTTATCTTCGATAAAGGAGAGGCAATTATTCCAAACCGCAGAAGCTGTAGTACTCATTTAAAACTTGAATGTTTGTTTAGTTGTTGTTATGGTTTACTGATGTCAATTTTGAGTGACAAATATTAGCTAAAAAAAATTAAAAAAAAACTTAATTCCTATTGAATAATATGTTTTTTTTTTAGATATTCTGTCTCTGTGAAATTGTAGTCTAAATATATAAATTCCTACAATATAATCCACTTTATTTTTTCAATTATGCATTATATCACTGATCCTGTTGTAGTTCGATATTCCGAAACCGATCAAATGCAATTTGTTCATCACAGTAACTATCTGAAATATTTTGAAATGGCCCGATTGGATTGGTTAAGTAGCTTGAGTATATCCTATGCGGAAATGGAAAAAGCTGGTATTTTGATGCCTGTGGTTTCAGCAGCGCTGTACTTTAAAAAACCGTTGTTTTTTGGAGATCATTTTAAGGTAGGTGTCCAACTCAAAAAGACCCCTATGGCTACTTTAGAATTTGATTACCAAATTGTAAATCAGTACAATGAGGAAATTTGTACCGGAAGTACAGTTTTAGCCTTTTTGTTATCTAAAACAAATCGTCCTACACGATGTCCTAAAATTCTCTTAGAGAAGCTACCTAAAATAGACATTTAATTTATCGGAATGAACTTGTTCTGTAGAGGAAGCGTTTCTTTTAAATTGAGGTGCCTTTACCCCTTCCAACAAATCCGTATTTGAGGTAAAAATTCGCACCTCATCCCAAAGATTGTTCTCTATAAAAGATTGCAAAGTTTTTTGTCCTCCTTCAACCAAGATGGATAAAATGTTTTTTTCGTAGCAGTTTTTCAATAATTCTTCTAAGGTGTAGGGACTCAATTGGAGTTGTTCTTTGTTTTTTGCCATTTGCTTTTTGGAACGATTCCTATTTACAACTAGTGTTGGAAACGTATCTTGTAATACTGTTGCCTCCTCAGGGATGCGATTATTGGGATCCATAATAATGCGTAAAGGATTGTTTCCAGGCCATTCTCTTGTAGTTAATGAGGGATTGTCAGTGAGAACCGTTTGTACCCCGATCAGTATAGCAACTTCCTCGCTACGCCATTGATGTACTTTTTGTTTGGATAAGGGAGAGCTAATCCAAAATACACTCTGGTCTTTTTTGTTTTTATCTAGAGGGGCTATAAAACCATCTCGAGACTGAGCCCATTTAAGAAGAATATAGGGGCGCTTTTCCTGATGAAAGGTGTAAAACCTACGATTGATGTATTCTGCTTCTTGCTGAAGCACACCTTCGACAACTTCAATTCCAGCATTTTTTAGTTTTAGTATTCCTTGACCTGCCACCAACGGATTGGGATCTTTGGAAGCGTACACTACTTTTTTTATTTTATGATGAATAATAAAATCTGCACAGGGCGGTGTTTTTCCGCTGTGAGAACAGGGCTCTAAGTTGATGTATAACGTTGACTTAGGGAGTAAAGTTTTATCCTCTACAGCATTAATGGCATGAACTTCCGCATGAGGTGTTCCAGCTTTTTTGTGCCAACCTTCTCCAATGATTTGATTGTCATAAACAACGACAGCACCTACGATCGGATTCGGGTGGGTATCACCTAAAGCCTTTTGAGCCAGGTTCAAACAGCGATTCATATAGTGGAGGTGTGGGTCGAGATTCAAAAAAATATAATTATTTTGGATTAATTCGTTTACTAGCTAACTATTAGGGGTTAAATTTATAACAAAATACAAGAATGAACATTAGAGCCATTCAGTTATCAGACGATAAAAAACTGGCCGTAGCACTCCGTTCCGTTCTAATCGAAATGGGGGTTCCTAAAAAAGGAACGGCTTATGAAGACAAAGAATTGGATTGTATGTTTGCAACGTATGAGCACCCTAGATCGATCTATTATGTTGTCGTTTCTGATGGGGAAATTCTTGGTGGTGCAGGAATAGCTCCACTCAGAAATGGAGAAATTACAGTTTGTGAGTTACAAAAAATGTATTTTTTACCCGAGGCTAGAGGTAAAGGTTTAGGTCAGCAAATGATCCAAAAGTGTATTGACTTTGCCAAAGCAAACCATTTTAAGCAATGTTATATAGAAACTATGCCCAATATGCGTGATGCTCAAAAGCTCTATCTGAAAAACGGATTCCACTACATAAACCATTCGATGGGGGCTACGGGGCATACTTCATGTCCTGTATGGATGATAAAAACGTTGTAATGAGATTGATTGAAGCTCGTGATGCTTACAGGAATCGCTTGGCAAACGTATTTTCCACAAATGAAATTGATTTTTATTTTAAATCTGTTTTACGAGGCTGTTTGGATATCGATCCCTTAGACCTTGCCCTAAAACCCAATCTAGAACTCCTGCCTTTTCAGCAAGATATGATTAACGATACCCTCGAAGCTTTTTTGGAAGAAAAACCTTTACAATACATTTTGGGTGAAATTCATTTTAGAAATATAGCATTACACGTGAATCCCTTAGTTTTGATTCCACGACCTGAAACAGAGGAATTGGTTGAATGGATTATTGAGGATTATAAGGACTTATCTCGTGAAATTTCTGTTGTTGATTTTGGAACTGGAAGTGGATGTATTGCACTTTCATTAAAAAAAGAACAGCCATTTTTTTCTGTCTGTGCCGTTGACCTTGACAAACCTATTCTGGATTTGGTTCAAGAAAATGCTCAAAAAAATAAACTTCAAATAGCAACTTTACAGTTCGACATCATTGAGCTGGATCAATTGGACTTGGAAGTAGAACTTATCGTTTCAAATCCTCCTTACATTTGCCCCTCTGAAAAGAAAGAGATGAAAAAAAACGTTTTGGAATACGAGCCCCATCAGGCGTTATTTGTTCCCGAGAACGATCCCTTGCTGTTTTATCGTCACATATTAAATTTTGCGAGCCGACAATTAAAACCTAAAGGGAAAATATATTTTGAAATAAACCCACGCTATGTTGTCGATTTAGAATATTTAATTTTAAGTTTTTCTGATTACAGGGTTACAAAACGTTTGGATATCTTTGGTAAAACAAGAATGCTTCGAATTGAAAAACAATGACATGGAATCTGTAGAAGAAAAAATTCGTTCCCTTCGTGACGTACTTCACGAGCATAATTACCGCTATTACATAGAAGATAAGCCTACTGTAAGTGATTTTGAATTTGATCAATTGTTGAAAGAATTGCAGCAATTGGAGCTGGACCATCCGGAATGTTTCGATCCAAATTCTCCAACACAACGAGTAGGAGGTGGGGTTACAAAAAACTTTGACACTCTCCCACATCGATTTCCAATGTATTCCCTTTCCAATACCTATTCTAAAGAAGAATTAGAGCAGTGGGAAGAACGAATCAAAAAAGTATTGGGAGAAGAGGCTGCAATTGCTTACACCTGCGAATTGAAATTTGATGGTGTTTCCATCAGCCTAACCTATGAAAATGGGGAACTCCTACAAGCCTTAACTCGAGGGGACGGAACTCAAGGAGATGCAATTACAACGAATGTAAAAACGATCAAAACGATCCCCTTAAAACTCAAAGGAAATTACCCTCCTTTTTTTGAAATTCGAGGAGAAATTATTTTGCCTTGGGAAGGATTTCATCAAATGAATGCTGAACGTGAAGCGCTGGGCGAACCGCTCTACATGAATCCGAGAAATACAGCTTCAGGAAGTTTAAAATTACAGGACAGTAACTTGGTTGCCCAAAGACCATTACATTGTTTTTTATACGCCTTAGCGGGGAATCAACTTCCTGTACGATCACAATTTGAAGCACTTGAAAAAGCACGTTCTTGGGGATTTAAAGTTCCAGATTCCGCAAAACTCGTACAGTCCATAGATGAAGTTTTTAAATATATTCAGTACTGGGAGGAAGCAAGAAAAAAACTTCCCTATGAAATCGACGGGATTGTCATAAAAGTCAACAGTTTTAATCAGCAAGAGGAACTTGGATTTACGGCAAAAGCTCCACGATGGGCGATGGCATATAAATATCAAGCGGAACAGGTTTCTACCACGCTTAAGGACATCTCCTATCAAGTAGGAAGGACAGGTGCCATTACTCCTGTGGCTCAACTGGAACCAGTGGTTATTTCGGGTACAACCGTCAAAAGAGCTTCACTTCACAATGCAGATCAAATTGAAAAACTCGATTTAAGATTAGGAGATACCGTCTATGTAGAAAAAGGAGGTGAGATCATCCCCAAAATTGTTGGGGTAAACCCTCAAAAAAGAGGCGTTCTTGAAAACAAAGTCACTTTTATTTCGAATTGCCCTGAGTGTGGGAGTTTATTAGAAAGAGAGCCCGGAGAAGCTCAGCATTATTGCAAGAATGAAACCGAATGCCCGCCACAGAAAATTGGGAAAATCCAACATTTTATTGGAAGGAAGGCAATGGATATCGAAGGATTAGGAGGAGAAACGGTAGTTCTGCTCTTTCAACAGGGTCTTTTGAATTCAGTTTCAGATTTATATCGTTTGAAAAAAGAGCAGATTTTGCCATTAGAACGAATGGCGGATAAATCCGTTTCAAATTTGATTGAAGGAATAGAAAAGTCAAAAGAAAAGCCCTTTTCAAAAGTTTTATTTGGTTTGGGCATTCGATTTGTAGGCGAAACTGTAGCAAAAAAATTATCTAAAAAATTCAAGTCCATACAAGCACTCCAACAAGCGAGTTTAGAGGACTTAATTCAAACGGATGATATCGGGGAACGCATAGCAGAAAGTGTAGTTACCTATTTTGCGAATCCTCAAAATCAAGCCATGATTAAACAATTGCAATCCTATGGATTGAGATTTGAAGAGGAGGTTTTAGAACACGAGTATCATCCCGCATTTGAAGGAAAACGATTTGTAGTAAGTGGTGTTTTTCAAAACTATTCAAGAGAAGCTTTGAAAAATGAGATTGAACAACTCGGTGGAACACTTGTAAGCGGTGTTACAGCAAAAACGGATTATGTTATTGCAGGAGAAGGGATGGGTCCTTCAAAAAAGGAAAAAGCTGAATCCTTAGGTCTAACCGTACTTAGCGAAGAAGCTTATGAAAAACTAAAATCATGACCGTGTAAAATGTTATATTTCTAACAATATTTTAAATATTTGCCCAAAACGCCTAATTATTTTAATACACTATGAGGTTTAACTATACTTGTTCCGTAAAATGATTGATATCTTTTTGAATTTGGTTTTGAAAATGCGCCTAAAGGACAAAGTTAAGCGTATTTCTACTCAGTCAAAAGATATTGAAAAGAGGTTTAATTCTTTATTAATAGTCCTTTCGAAAGAAGAGGGTTTTAAAACAAGACATTTACCTGAACTCGCAGATCGTTTAGGGATCGCATCAAAAAATATTACGTTAGTGGTGTTGTGTAAAAAAGAAAATAACGAAATGCATTCCAATTTTGAAAACACTCATGTGATTTCAAAAAAAGCCCTACGGTTTTTGGGAAAATTACCAGACTCCACCAAAGAATTGTTTGGGAAGACCTATGACATACAGTTGAATTTTTTTAATCGTCGTTCGGCTTTTCTGGAGTTTATAAGTGCCTCTTTTCATTCAAAATTACGTGTGGGATTTGGTCATTCCAATCAAGAAATTAATGATTTGATTTTAGCAATTGATCCCAACGATGAAGAGGTTTTATTAAAAGAAACCACCACCTATCTGAATGCAATATTAAAAAAATGATTTCATGAATTTAAAAGGTTTGGGTGTAGCTATGGTTACACCATTTAATGAAGACGGTTCTGTAGACTTTAGTGCAATCCCAAGAATTGTTGAGAATATAATTACAGGGAGAGCGGATTATCTAGTATTAATGGGAACAACCGCTGAAGCGGCCTGTCTTAGCTCAATTGAAAAAGAAGCGATTATCCAGGAAGTCGTTCATGTCAATCAAGGAAAATTACCCTTAGTTATTGGAATAGGAGGAAACAATACAGCCAAAGTAGTAGAGGAAATTCAAAATGCTGATTTGAGCCCTTTTCAAGCGATTCTGTCTGTAGCTCCCTATTATAACAAACCCTCTCAGGAAGGGATTTACCAACATTATGCAAAGATTGCAAAAGCAAGTTCTTTGCCTATTATAGTTTATAACGTCCCTTCTAGAACTGGAGTTTCCATAGAGGTGGATACCTTTGTCCGTCTTGCCGAGGATTATGATAAGATCATTGCAATCAAGGAAGCGAGTGGTGAAATGAGCCAAGCCGAACAAATTATAAAAAATAGTCCAGCCCATGTCCAAGTCATTTCAGGAGACGATACACTTACCCTTCCTATGCTTTTGGCGGGGGCAGTTGGAACTATATCTGTATTGGGCAATGCACTCCCGGTACCTTTAATGCGAATTTTCCATTATGTAGCTGAAGGAGAATTAAATAAAGCTTATGAATTACACTACGAATTGATGGATTTAATTTCTTTACTTTTTGAAGAAGGAAACCCAACAGGAATCAAGGCGCTTATGGAGGCACTTTCGTTGTGTAAAAAAACAGTACGCTTGCCTTTAGTCTCAGCTTCCGAAGCTTTGTGTCAAAAAATTGAGAAATCGCTAGCTCATACAATTTAAAAGGATTTATTTACAGTAAAACCTTTAACAAGTCCTTAGTAATAAAAATTTCCATTGTCGTTGATATTTAGTACTTTCGCAGGATGAAATTGAAAATGTCTTTAGTTTATTTCGTAGTTCTAGTCGGAACGCTTGTCGTTTCGTGTAGTGACTACCAGAAACTATTGAATGGGGACGATACTTCAGAAAAGTACAAACAAGCTGAAATTTATTTTAATAACGGAGAATATCGAAAAGCAAATCGACTTTTAGAACAAATTATTCCCAAATACAGAGGTAAGCCCCAAGCACAACGAATAATTTTCTTTTTTGCGGAGAGTTACTTCCAAACGAAAAGTTACCTCTTAGCAGCATATCAATACGAAAACTTTGTTAAGTCCTATCCCAAAAGTGATCGAATTCAAGAGGCGTCCTTCAAAGCGGCTAAAAGTTATTATTTTCAATCCCCAAAATTCAGCTTAGATCAAGAGGATACTTTTACAGCAATTGAAAAACTCCAAATTTTCATCAATCTCTATCCAAATTCTGAATACGCTGAGGAAGCAAACCAAATGATAGCTGAATTGCAAGAGAAATTAGAGAAAAAAGAATTTGAAATTGCAAAACAATACTATACCATCCGGGATTACAGAGCTGCAATCAAATCAAATGAAATTTTTATTGCGAGTTTTCCTGGCACAAAATTTAGAGAAGAAGCTCTTTACACTAAGTTTATTGCTTCATTTGAAATTGCTATTAATAGCATAGACAGCAAAAAAACAGAACGATTGGAAGAACTCCAACAACAATACAACGTTATTTTACGTTATTATCCAGAAACTTTGTTTTTGGAAGATTTAAATAAAAAAATATCACAAGTAAACGCAGAACTTGAAAAAAACAATCAAGCTATATCACAACAAACAGAATAAATCATGACAAAGTATAGAGAATCCAAGGCAGCCCTAACTTCTAAGACCTACAACAAAAATGAAGTAGAGGGGAAAACGGAAAACATTTATGAAGCCCTTTCCATTATTGCAAAGCGTTCCAACCAAATCAATTTAGATATCAAAAAAGAATTGCATGAAAAATTGGAAGAATTTGCAACACATAACGACAGTTTGGAAGAAATTTTCGAAAACAAAGAGCAAATAGAAGTTTCTCGATTTTACGAGCGTTTACCGAAACCTCATGCCATGGCTATTGAGGAATGGTTAAATGATAAAATCTATTTTCGCCATACCGACGAACCTAAAAATTAGGCGATGGGTTTGTTGAGTGGCAAGAAAATTTTACTCGGAATTTCGGGAGGAATTGCTGCTTATAAAACACCATTTTTGGTCAGACAAATCGTTCAGCACGGAGCAGAAGTCAAAGTTGTGATGACTCCTTCAGCAAAAGATTTTGTCACTCCACTTACTTTAGCGACACTATCAAAAAATCCTGTGCTTTCCACCTTTACTGCCACAGACCTTGATAATCCTGTTTGGAACGATCATGTTGAGTTAGCACTATGGGCAGATTTAATGTTAATCGCACCAGCGACTTCAAATACACTATCTTCCATGGTTCAAGGGAGGTGCAACAACTTGCTTTTAGCGGTATATTTGTCTTCCAAATGTCCTGTTTTTGTGGCTCCAGCTATGGATTTGGATATGTATTCACATCCTTCCAACAAGAGGAATTTAGAGGCCTTAGTAAGCTACGGAACCAACGTATTACCAGTAGGTGAGGGGTTTTTAGCCAGTGGTTTAGAAGGAAAAGGAAGAATGATGGAATCCGAAGAAATTGTTTCAAAAATCGTTGATTTTTTTAATCCCAGTTTACCTCTCAAGGGAAAGAAAGTTCTCATAACTGCTGGGCCAACCTACGAAGCCATTGATCCTGTTCGATTTATTGGCAATCATGCCTCTGGTAAAATGGGCTTTGCATTAGCAGAGGTAGCAGCTCAACATGGGGCAGAAGTTATTTTAATTTCTGGTCCAACACATGAAAAAATAAATCACCCCTCGATTTTATTAGAAAAAGTAATCAGTGCTGAGGAGATGTTTACTTCTGTAAAAAAGCATTACCCCCAGGTGGCTATTGCTATTGCAGCAGCAGCAGTGGCAGATTTTAAGCCGAAGAACTCAGCAAAACAAAAAATAAAGAAACAACAGGGTCTTGAATCTATCCCTATGATCCCTACTGTGGATATATTGGCCTATATGGGGGAACATAAAAGCGGTCAATTCCTTCTTGGTTTTGCTTTAGAAACAGAAAATGAACTCGAAAATGCAAAGAATAAACTAACCCAAAAAAATCTTGACGGGATTGTTTTAAATTCGCTTCGTGATCCAGAATCCGGGTTTACTGTTTCTACAAATAAAATTACCTACATCGATGCCAACAGTACTGTAAAAGAATTTCCCCTTCAATCTAAATTGGATTGTGCTAAAACTATTTTCGGACAAATCTTAAAGCCATGAAAAATCGTATCTTCTTTTTTGTTATTTTTCTAATTCAAGTTTCAATTTACTCCCAAGAGCTCAATGCTCAAGTCATTGTGAATTCAGATCTTGTGAACCAGACCAATCAGCAAATTTTTAAAACCCTCGAACGTTCTTTAAATGAATTTATGAATACTCAGGTATGGACCAATCAGGAGTATTTAAATCAAGAAAAAATCACCTGCTCCTTCATCTTCAACCTGACGGGCTATTCCAATGATCAGTTTGAAGCAACATTACAAGTACAATCAGAACGTCCGGTTTTTGATTCCAATTACGACACGCCCATTTTTAATTTTCTAGATCGGGATATTGTTTTTTCTTATCAAGAATATCAACCGCTTTTTTTTAATCAATCTAGTTTTGAATCCAATTTAGTTTCACTCTTAAGTTTTTACGCTTACGTGATTATTGGTTTGGATGGAGATACATTTGAGCTCAATGGAGGGTCAAACTCTTATGAGCAGGCGTTACAAATTGTTACCTTAGCACAAGTTACATCCAGAAAAGGTTGGAAACCCTCGGATGGGACTCGGAATCGCTTCTGGCTAATCGACAGCCTCCGATCCAATACCTTTAGAGAGTACAGGCAAACGCTGTATGCTTATCACCGAAAAGGTTTAGATAAATTAACAACCGATCCTTTAGAAGGTAAAGAAGCCTTGATGGAGGCAATTCAATTGTTAGACCCCCTCTATCAAAGACGTCCCAATGCCTTTTTGTTGCAAGTTTTTTTTGACGCCAAAGTTGAGGAGATCGTAAACTTGTTTTCTGAGGGTCCGAAAGTAGACTTTAAGACCACAGAAACCGTATTAAAAAAAATCGCTCCTTTTTTTGGCTCCAGGTGGAAACAAATCAAGGCCTAATTTTTTTAATATCCCTATCTTTAGTGAGTGAATTAGTACAAATAAAGAAGCTGTGTTAACGCATCTGAAAATAAAAAATTTTGCGCTTATAGAAGAACTGGAGGCTTCATTTTCCTCCGGGATGACATGTATTACAGGGGAAACAGGTGCAGGGAAATCAATACTTTTGGGTGGATTATCTCTAGTCTTAGGAAAACGTGCTGACCTTTCTTCACTTTTCAATCCAACTCAAAAATGTGTAGTTGAAGCTTCGTTTAATATTTGCTCTTATGCATTAAGACCCCTTTTTGAAGATTTGGACCTTGATTATGAGGAGGAAACCGTAGTTCGGAGAGAGATATTGCCTCAAGGAAAATCTCGTGCTTTTGTAAACGATACCCCGGTCACTTTAGCTGCATTGGAAGAGTTAAGCAGGTATCTTATCGACATACATTCTCAAAACGATACAGCTACTCTTTTAGAAAGCGATTACCAGTTTCAGGTTTTGGATGCTCTTGCAAAAAATCAGAAACCCCTTTCAGACTATCAGCATACACTTTCAGAATACAAAGCGGTAAAAAAGAGCTATCAGCAGCTGAAGTTGGATTCAGAAAAAGCAAAAGCATCTGCATCTTTGGATGATTTTTTATATCAAGAGCTGTTGAAATTGAATTTAAAGGAGGGTTTACAAGAAGACTTGGAGTCCAGGCACAACGCATTAATCCATGTCGATTTTTTACAATCCAATTTAGCAGAAAGTATTCAGCTTATGGACAGTGAATCTTTGGGTCTAGTAGATCAATTGCTTCGACTGCGAAGCCTTGCCTCTGGATTAGCTCAAAAGTCAGGACAGTTTTCGACCCTATACGAACGGTTTAGCGCCTTATTTGTGGAAGCTGAAGACCTTTTGAACGAATGTAAAATTCAATACGAAAATTTAGAAACCAATCCAGAAGAACTGGAAAAAGTTCAATCTCAGATTGATCAATTGAATGCTGTGTTACAGAAACATAAAGCACATTCGATTAGTGACCTTCTTGAAATCCAAAATCAATTGGCTAGTCGTCTTGAGAAAACCATAAATATGGATACCGAGTTAAATGCCTTGGAGCAAAAAGAGCAAGTTCTTGAAAAATTGCTTTTTAAAACGGCACTCATTTTGACAAATGCTCGACAAAAATCCAGCGAAATTCTCGAAAAAGATTTGAAAACACTGGTTTCTAGAATGGGGATGGCGGATGCTGAATTTAAAATCGAAATTAACACCTCCAACACCTTTTTAAATACGGGAACCGATCTGATAAATTTTCTGTTTAAATCCAATAAAGGCAGTGACTTTAGACCGCTTAAAAAAGTAGCCTCAGGAGGAGAGCTATCCAGAATTATGTTGGCTTTAAAGGCAATTCTGTCCAGTTATATCCAATTGCCTACCTTGATTTTTGATGAAATTGATACGGGAGTTTCTGGCAAAATCTCTGATGCCATCGCTGATGTTATGGTTGCCATGGGTAAAAAACTTCAAGTAATCAACATCACCCATTTACCTCAAGTAGCGGCAAAGGCAGATTATCATTTTAAAGTATTAAAAAAAGAAGTAAACGGCAAAACAGTAACCCAATTAAGCCCGTTAGACATTGGAGCTCGAATAGATGAAATTGCCATGATGCTGTCTGGGAATCAAGTAACACCTACCGCAATAGCACACGCCAAACAATTAATGAATTAAACGTATCTTTGAACTTTAAAAGTATCACATGACACATAAAATTTTAGAAGGGAAAAAAGGAATTATATTCGGTGCATTAGACGACCAATCGATTGCTTGGAAAACTGCAGAATCCGTAGCTGATGCCGGAGGGAGTTTTGTTTTGACAAACGCGCCTGTAGCCCTTAGAATGGGTACAATCAATACGCTGGCAGAGAAAACAAATTCGCAGGTAATTCCAGCCGACGCCACCAGCATGGAAGATTTGAACCACTTGATTGACCAAGCTCAAGAAAAGTTAGGAGGCAAATTGGATTTTGTTTTGCATTCCATTGGAATGTCCGTTAATGTAAGAAAAGGAAAACACTATACCGATTTGAATCACGATTGGATGACAAAAGGATGGGATGTCTCTGCGGTTTCTTTTCATAAATTGATGCAGTGTTTGTATCAAAAAGATGCAATGAATCCTTGGGGAAGTATTGTGGCACTATCCTATGTAGCTGCACAACGAACTTTTCCGAATTACAACGACATGGCAGACAATAAAGCTTATCTTGAGTCTATTGCCCGTAGTTTTGGGTATTTCTTTGGGAAAGACAAAAAAGTTCGTGTAAACACCATTTCACAATCTCCTACGCTTACTACAGCAGGAAAAGGAGTAGCAGGCTTAGACGGATTTTTAAATTACGCAGAAAAAATGTCTCCACTTGGAAATGCTACTGCAAAAGAATGTGCTGATTATACAGTTTCTCTTTTTTCTGATTATACTCGAAAGGTTACACTCCAAAACCTTTATCACGATGGAGGCTTTTCTAACGTAGGTGTGAGTCAGGAGATAATTGATGCCATCAGTCCTAATCAATAATTGAAGAACAAGGATGTCTTGAAATGTCAAAAGAAAAAGGGTTTGCAACGATAATCAACAAACTTCCGGATAAGCGACGATTTCGTTTTTTTTTCTTTTTTGTTTTCATTTCTTTTATTTTTTGGATGAGTACCAAACTTTCCAAGGAATATCAAGTGGCGCAGTCGTTTGATGTAGAATGGAGCAATATTCCAAAAGACATCCTGCTCGATAAAAAAGCAGTTCCAATCTATCTGACCATTGAGGCAAGTGGAATTGAAATTTTATGGTATCGCTTATTCAAGAATCGATTGCAATTGTCTTTGGATAAAGTTGACTTTGATTCGGATACCGTGTTTCTCTCGACCAATGATCAATATTTAGCAATACAACAACAGTTGTTTAATAGCAGTAAATTATCTCAAATAAGCCCCTCAAATCTTCCAATTTTATTCAGCCGCTTACGCTCCAAAAAGATTGCAGTTCGAGCTAATACGGACGTCAAGCTTCGGCCTGGCTTTTTGGGGGAGCATGATATGGAGGTTCTTCCAGATAGTGTGCTCGTTTTTGGATCACAAAGCATCTTGGATACAATTACTTCGATTCCAACGATTCTTTTTCGATTTTCGGATCTGCATCAAGCACTTGAGGAAGAACTGGACCTAATGCCAATTTCAGGACTTCAATACGAACAAAAAAGAGTTAAGCTCCAATGGACCGTTTTGCGTTATTCGGAAAAACAACTCGATATCCCCATAGAAGTAATCAATCTACCCCAAGGTGTTCGGGTTAGACTGTTTCCACCTGCTGTAAAAGTGACCGCTACACTTCCTCTTGATAAAATAAATACGGTTCTACCCTCAGACTTTAAAATGGTTGTAGATTATCATGAAATAATCAAAACTCAGGCGTCCTCTCTAGAGCTATTGCTACTTGAACAGCCCTCGTTAGTAAAAAAGCTAACTTGGGAACCAAAAACTGTGAATTACTTAATACGAAAATGAAAATTGTTGGATTAACAGGCGGAATAGGAAGTGGAAAATCAACCGTTTTAAAATGGCTTGAATCGAAAGGAATCCCTTGCTTTGAATCGGATCGAGTGGGAAGGGTTTTATTGGATCAAGAATTAAAACAGGCAGTTATATCGCGATTTGGAGATGCCATGTACTCAAAAGGAACCTTAGACCGCGGGAAATTAGCCTCCCTCGTATTTAACAATCCAAATGCGCTTGAGGACCTGAATCAAATTGTTCATCCAGCAGTTCAGCAAGCCTTTGAGGAGTTTAAACAATATAACCTAACCGCTCCAATTTTAGTAAAAGAAGCAGCGATATTATTTGAATCTGGAGCATACCAATACTGTGATCTGGTTGTATTGGTTTGTGCCCCTAAAGAAGATCGAATTCAAAGAGTCATGAAAAGAGATGGAGTACGTAGAGAGGAAGTATTGAAGCGAATGGCACTTCAGTGGGAAGATGCTAAGAAAAAACCGCTGTCAGATTTTATCCTTAATAATGCAGATCGGGCCACTTTAGAAAAACAACTGGAAGACCTTTTCGTATGGCTCAGCCAGTCGTCCAAAAAGGATTAACAAAGAATTGGCATTTTTTTTGCTTAAAAACCTTGAAATTTGTAATCCTAATTGAAGTCCGAATAAACATCTTAAATTGTAGGGATTTATTTCCATGAAAAAAACAATATTTATTTCGCTTGTCAGCTTTATGATAGTCTCTGTTTTAGGGATCGTTGCTTTACAGGGATATTGGATTCATTCAGCTTGGGAAGATAAAGAAGAAGAATTTTCATTAGCTGTCCAGCAGTCTTTGCAACTGGCTGCAGAGGAAATCCAAGAACGAGAACTTACTGATTATATTCAGGCCTATGAAAGTCTGATCGATTCTTTAAAAACACCAGATAGTGCTAGCTTTGCCAACGTTTTTTTGTTTTTGGATGAAGACAAAACCAACAATTTAATTTCCTATTACGCCTATGGTATTCTTGAGGAAGATTACAACATTACCCCTTATTTGGATCCAAAAATAGGGGATACATTAGAAGTCATTACGGACGTAAAGCAAGTTAAAAACACTACGATCATCAACAAAAATGACGTATTTGATCGAGAAAATAATATCGCAACCTCAATTGAAAAAATTAAAACAATTGAGCGGATGAATGTTGCGAACCAGAGGATACGTAATGCATTTAAAGATTATACCACGAACACACCACTTCACAAACGCCTTAATGTTAAGGAATTGGATTTTGTTTTAAAGCGACAATTTGACTCTAAAAAAATAAGTACTCCTTATGAGTTTGGGATTTACGATGCGGGTTTGGCTACTAAAATAAAATCCAATAATTACGTCGAGAAACAAGAAGGGTTTCGCTATACCACACCGATTTTTATGGATCAAAATGGGGTAGGACGCTATGAGTTGGTTGTGTCCTTTCCTGAAAAAGATCAATATGTATTTTCTTCTATCCTAAGTGTAGGTGGGTTAACTCTTTTTCTCACCCTTTTTATCGTTTTAGTTTCTTCAAGTGCTTTGTATCAAATAATTCAGCAAAAGAAAATTTCTGAAATCAAGACCGATTTTATAAACAACATGTCGCATGAGTTTAAAACCCCTATAGCTACGATCAATTTAGCATTGGATGCAATTTCAAATCCTAAATCTATCAATGCCCCCGAAAAAATTCAAGGGTATGTGAAAATGATTCGAGAGGAGAACAGCAGAATGCTGTCACAGGTTGAAAATGTTTTGAGAATCTCTCAGTTGGAGCGGAGTAAAGATCCCATTAAGAAAACTAGAGTAGACTTGCATGCCATTATTGAGGATGCAATTAGTCACATCCAACTTATTTTGTCAGATAAAAATGGAACTCTTACGAAACAGCTTAAAGCCAAAGAGGTTTATGTCTTGGGTAACAAAAACCATTTGACAAACATCATCGTAAATCTCCTTGATAACGCTTTAAAATATTGTGAAAACACTCCCAAAATTCGAGTAAAAACCTATTGTGAAGAAAACCAATTTATTTTTGAGATTACAGATAACGGAATCGGGATGAATCCAGCGACTCAGAAAAAAGTTTTTGATAAGTTTTACCGAGCTACGTCAGGAAACATTCACAATGTTAAGGGACATGGTTTAGGACTAGCATACGTAAAAAAAATCATCGATTTTCATAAAGGTCATATCAACCTAGAAAGTAAATTAAATGAAGGGACTACCTTTAAAATTAGTCTTCCCTTAGACCATTCAAAATAACAACGCCTCATTAGAAGATTATGAAAGTAGAAAATAAAAAAATACTCATTGTTGAAGACGATACGAACTTCGGAAATATTTTAAAGGAATACTTAAGTCTAAATGATTATGCTATTAGTTTAGCCAAAAATGGCATAGAAGGATTTGAAAAATTTAAAAAGGACGAATTTGATCTTTGTATTCTTGACGTGATGATGCCCTATAAAGATGGGTTTACTTTAGCCAAAGAAATTAGAGAAATAAATGAAACGGTACCTTTGATCTTCTTAACAGCAAAAAACCTCAAAGAGGACGTCTTAAAAGGATTTAAGGTTGGTGCAGACGATTATCTTACCAAGCCCTTTGATTCTGAAGTATTACTTGCCAAAATCAAGGCAATTATGAACCGTAACAATGCCAAAACACTTCCAACTTCGGATGATTTTGAATTTACTTTCGGTGATTTTTCGTTTAATTCCAAACTGCGTTTTCTGATTTATAAAAACGAAGAACCCATTAAGTTATCCCCTAAGGAAAATCAATTGCTTCGCCTTTTGGTGATTCATATTAATGATCTACTCCCCAGGGAAGTCGCCCTTAACAAAATTTGGAGAGACGATAATTATTTTACATCCAGAAGCATGGATGTGTATATTGCAAAATTGAGAAAATACCTTAGTGCGGACGATAAAGTTCAAATTCTGAACATCCACGGAGAGGGATTCCGATTGGTAATTAGCTGATATTTCTTGGATGGAATTTTTCCATGACCTTCTTCAAATGCAAGCTGTCTAAATGGGTATAAACTTCAGTAGTGGTAATGCTTTCATGTCCCATTAATACTTGGATCGTTCTTAGATCCGCTCCATTCTCTAAAAGATGTGTAGCAAAGGAGTGCCGAAATGAATGCGGACCAATTTGTTTATGAATAGAAGTTTGTTTAACCAATGTCTTGATGACCGTAAAAACCATTTGACGTGTCATTCCCTTTCCGTTTCTATTTAAAAAAACCAAATCTTGGGATTGTGGATCAATTTTTTGGTGATTACGGATATCGTTTATATAGAAGTTGAGGTATTTTTTAGACTGTGTTCCCATGGGTACGAGCCGCTGTTTGTTTCCTTTACCAGTTACCCGTATCAGCCCTTCTTTAAAAAAAAGATTGGAAAGACTCAGTTGTGTCAATTCAGAGACTCGAAGCCCACTGCCGTAGAGGGTTTCCAATATCGCTCTATTTCGTTGCCCTTGTGGATGTCCTAAATCAATTGCGTCCATCAAGACATCTATTTCCTTCAAGGACAATACATCGGGTAATTTTCGACCGAGTTTAGGGGTTTCAATTAGATCTGTAGGATTGGTTTTTCGATAGGATTCAAAGATTAGATAATCAAAAAAACTACGCAATCCTGCAATTCGCCTTGCCTGTGTATGCGGGCTCAGTTTTTTAGCAGTTTCATAGATAAATTCTTGAACCCGCTCCCTAGAACAATTGATCGGATTATCATCAAGTTTCCTTTCTTCAAGAAAGAGTTGGAACGACTTCACATCGTCACTGTAATTCACAATTGAGTTTTGAGATAAGCCCCTTTCAATTTGAAGGTACATTTGATAGTCAGAAAGCGCTTGATTCCAATTCACTAAAGGGTATGTAGGGGATTTAATTGAATTTCTATACTTTTACGAAAATAATAAAAATGAAGATCAGTATCATTAACGGCCCGAATTTAAATCTTTTGGGTAAGCGAGAGCCTTCTGTATATGGAACTCAAACCTTTGAAGCGTATTACGAAGGGCTGAAAACAAGCTTTCCTGAGGTTCAATTTGACTATTTTCAATCGAATATAGAAGGTGAGCTGATCAACAGACTTCATGAGGTGGGGTTTACTGCAGATGCCATTTTGCTTAATGCAGGAGCCTACACGCATACTTCGGTTGCTATTGGTGATGCCATCAAAGGAATTAACAGTCCTGTTGTTGAAATTCATATTTCAAATACATTTGCTCGAGAAGATTTTAGACATACTTCTTTCATAACACCCGTTGCCAAAGGACTAATTATTGGTTTCGGAATGGATTCCTATCGCTTGGGTGTGGAGAGTATTGTTGGGAGAACTTCAACATAGACCTACCGAAACTTTTTGTCTTCCATTTACCTACGTTTCTACGTTGTTCTAATCGAGTCCCCAAGGCAGGTGGTTCGATAAAGATTATTTTGTAATTTGGTGGAAATCTATCAATTATGAAATCAGTATTCCCGATTATTTTAATGACCCTATTGGTTAGTTTTCCCCTTGGAATTCATGCCCAAAGAAAAACTAAAAAAACGGACTCTAAGGCAATCCCAGAGGTTTCTTTGGATGCTTTTGCCTTTCGAAACATAGGCCCTGCCTTTTTATCAGGTCGTATTGCAGATATCGTTTTTCATCCAGAAAATGAGAGTATATGGTATGTTGCAGTTGGATCCGGTGGTGTTTGGAAAACAGAAAACGCAGGTACAACTTGGACTCCTATTTTTGATGATCAACCAACTTACACTACGGGTTGTATCGCATTAGATCCTTCAAACCCGGAAATTGTTTGGGTTGGTAGTGGAGAAAATGTGGGGGGTCGCCATGTTGCTTATGGTGATGGGGTCTATCGGAGTTTAAATGGTGGTAAGACCTGGGAAAATATGGGTTTAACAGATAGCCAACACATTTCAGAAATTATTATTCATCCAGACAATTCTGATGTTGTTTGGGTAGCTGCTCAAGGTCCCCTATGGAATAAAGGAGATCAGCGTGGATTATATAAAACTACCGATGGAGGTCGATCTTGGAAAAAGGTTTTAGGGGACGATCAATGGACTGGTGTTACTGATATTGTAATTGACCCACGAAATCCTCAGGTTTTATATGCAGCGACTTGGGACAGACATCGAACTGTTGCAGCACTGATGGGAGGGGGTCCAGGGACTGCGATTTATCGATCCGATGACGGAGGAGAGCAATGGACAAAACTTGCCAATGGGTTGCCTAAATCGAATCTAGGTAAGATTGGAATAGCAGTCTCACCACAAAATCCGGATGTACTTTATGCAGCCATAGAACTGGATCGAACGAAAGGAGCGGTATATCGGTCGAGTGATCGAGGAGCTTCGTGGAATAAAATGTCGGATACCGTTTCTGGTGGAACGGGACCCCATTATTATCAAGAGCTGTATGCCAGTCCTCATGAATTCGACAGAATTTATCTCATGAATGTAAGAGTTTTAACCTCTGACGATGGAGGAAAAACCTTTGTGCAATTAAAAGAAGAAAACAAACATTCAGACAATCACGCCATGGTCTTTAAAAAAGACGATCCTAACTACATAATGTTAGGAACAGATGCAGGAATTTATGAGAGTTTTGATTTGGCTTCGAGCTGGAGGTATATTAAGAACTTGCCCTTAACTCAATTCTATAAAGTTGCGGTGAATAACGCGGAACCCTTTTATCATGTTTTTGGAGGCACCCAAGATAATGGTTCAGCAGGAGGTCCCTCTGCTACGGACGAGAGAGAAGGAATTGCCAATAAACATTGGTATAAAACACTTTTTGCTGACGGTCATCAATCCGCTACCGACCCATTATATAATGACCTCATTTATGCAGAAACCCAGCAAGGGGGATTGTATCGTGTAGATTTAACTACTGGAGAGCAAGTCTCTGTTCAGCCACAGGCAGCAGAAGGGGAGCCTCATGAGCGTTTTAATTGGGACGCACCTATACTGGTGAGCCCACACAACCCAGCACGCCTGTATTTCGCATCCTATCGAGTATGGAAATCAGAAAGCAGAGGAGACGATTGGGAGGTGATTTCAGGAGACCTTACCCGTAATGAAGAACGCATTACACTTCCCATTATGGGACGTCAACAAGGCTGGGACAACCCTTGGGATGTGGGGGCAATGTCCAACTACAATACCATTACTTCATTGGCAGAATCTCCTAGACAAGAAGGATTACTTTACGCTGGAACGGATGACGGATTTATTCAAGTTACCGAAAACGGAGGTCAAAGTTGGAGAAAAATTCCAGTTACAGCTCTTGGACTTCCTGAGCGTGCTTTTGTAAATGATATTAAAGCGGATTTGTTTGAGACCAATACCGTCTATGTAGCGCTTGATAATCACAAAGAAGGGGATTTTAATCCTTATTTGTTTAAAAGCGAAGACAAAGGAATGACCTGGACTTCCATTAGCTCTAACCTTCCAAAAAAGACACTAATTTGGAGAATGGTGCAAGATCCCATCAAAAAGAATTTACTTTTTTCTGCAACGGAACGGGGAGTTTACGCTTCATTAAATGGAGGAAATTCATGGCAAAAGTTACCAGGAACTCCTACCATTTCTTTTAGAGATTTAACTATTCAAAAACGTGAAAACGATTTAGTTGCAGCCTCTTTTGGACGCGGATTTTTTATCTTGGATGATTACAGCGCTTTACGAGAATTTACGGAGGAGCATTTAGAAAAGGAGGGAAAGCTCTTTAAACCAAGACCAGCTAAATGGTTTGTTCCTAGATCCAATGTTGGAAATACAGGTGCGGATTATTATTTTGCTAAAAACCCTGAATTTGGAGCAGTATTTACCTACCATTTGGCAAATGAGTTTTCAACTCAAAAATCAAGTCGTCAAAAACGAGAAAACGAGCTGAATAAAGCACAAAAAAGCATTCCTTTTCCGGGTTGGGAGGCACTTGATAGAGAAAGCCTTGAGAGTGAAGCTCAAGTCTTATTAACGATAGAAGATCAAGCAGGGAACATCATCAATAAAGTAAAACAAAAAGCTGAAAAAGGGAGCCATCGTATAACTTGGAATCTAGAGCATTTCAACCCTTTTGCAATTTCTTTAGATGGAAATTCAAGAAATGGAGGAGCTGCCTTAGTGACTCCTGGAACCTACAAAGCTACGTTATACCTGGAAAAAGAAGGACAGTTAACCACCTTGGACGGCCCCCTTTCTTTTGAAGTAAAACCAATTCGAAGTGGCGTCTTAAAAGGGGTCTCCTATCAAGATTACAATGCTTTTCGGATGGAACTTACCCATTTTGTAAAGGAAGTGAACGCTATGCAAGATCGTTTCACTTTGAGTAAGAAAATGCACGCAGCATTTGAAACGGCACTTGCGCGTTCAAATGCCGTACCTGGTTCTTTAGAACCCCAATTAGCTCAGATGAAAGAAAAAATTGCTCACATAGAAACTATGCTTAATGGAAGTCCTTCAAGAGAAGAGATTGGGGAAAGAAATCCATCAGGAGTTCAGGGATTTTTATATAATGCATTTAACGGAATGGAAAATTCGTATGGTCCTACAGCCATTCACAAAAAAAGCTTAGCAACAGCAAAAAGTCTCTATGCAAAAACACTTATAGAGGTGAATCAATTGTCCAACATGATTCCTAAAATAAGTGAAGCTTTAAATGAAGCAGGAGCGCCTTACATTCAAAAACAATAAGAAGAAATAACCCTACTTTTGGAGGCCGCTTTATGCGGTCTCTTTTTTTTATGCAGTTTGTAGGGTTGGAGTTAATTCGAAGCACTCGAGATGAAAATAAGGGATGGCAGCCAAAAGATGGTCAAAAATGTCAGCTGAAATGGCTTCGTAATTAATCCAATTTTTATCTAAAGAAAAAGCATAAATTTCCAGTGGAATACCTTGTGCTGAGGGCGCCAATTGGCGACACATCGTTGTCATTTCTTTATTAATTTGTGGATTGGACTTTAAATAGTTTTCCGCATAATGGCGAAAAAGTCCAAGGTTGGTAAAATTTCTACCGTTTACCAAAAGGGTTTTATCCGTTTGTTGTTTTGCATTCGCTTCTTCGATTTCTGCCTGACGCTCTTTGATAAAAGGGGCAATGCGATCAATCTTTTTCAAGACTTCAATTTCTTCAGGTACTAAAAAACGAATGCTACTAATTTTAATTAAAATGGAACGTTTTATCCTTCGACCGGGAGATTCACTCATTCCTCTCCAATTGATAAACGAATCCGAAATCAGTTTATAGGTAGGAATCGAGGTAATCGTCTTATCAAAGTTTTGAACTTGAACTGTAGAAAGACTAATGGAAATAACATCTCCATCTGCGTTGCTGTTGGGCATGCTGATCCAATCACCGATTCGCACGGTATCGTTTACAGTAATTTGAACACTTGCCACAAATCCGAGGATGGTATCTTTGAATACAAAGAGTAAAACTGCTGAGAGAGCCCCTAAAGTAGTGAGGAAAGCTCCGATATCTTTTCCGGTAAGTACAGAGAGGATTAAAATTCCTCCAACAAACCACAAAAAGATCATAAAAACCTGAAGATAACTGTCTAGGGGCTTGTCTTTAAACGAAGGTGCTGTTTTTAAATAATCTGTAATCGATTTTAAAACTGCCCGTATCAACCCAATGATTAGTACGATAAGAAAGGCTTCAAATACATTTTTTGCCAAACCTGCGATACTTTCATTGACACTGAGAAGAAGTCCTGGAATGGTTTCATAGAACAAAAACAATACCGGTAGGTAAGAAAGGATTTTTGGAACTTTATTTTTTATCAAATAATCATCAAAATGAGATTTGGTTCTCCCTGCTATTTGAACAAAAAAGTTTGAAATGATTTTGCGTGAAATCCAAAAAAGGATTTGGCCAAGAATGAGAAAGAGAATGAGCAAAATCACTAAAGCCAAATTTTCAGACCAAAAGGGAGAAATGCCTCTATCGTTAAGTAATTGAATTAAATGTGTCTTGATATTTGTGATATTCATTTATTGGGATTTGATGCAAAATTAAGTTTTTTAAATAAATAGGGCTTAGTCAACAGTTAGAATGAAGTAAAGGGTTCAATTTGAACTTTGTTCTTAGAACAAAAAAAAAGATAAAATTGTTGAGATATTATCCTATTTCGAAAGGATCTCGTTTCCTAATGAAGTTATCGTTTCTGCTAGGGCTTGAAAATCTTCTTGATTTGTTTGGGGATTCATTAAGACGGTCCTCAAATACCTTTTGCCTAGGATCTCACAGGAGGTAATGTAAAACGTACCGCTTTCAATTAATTTATAACGCAATGCTAATTGATTCTGATCACTGAGTTGATTGGGTTTAAATTGAAAACACAAGATGTTGGATTGAGGAGGATAGGGGCAATAAAAATCTTGGGAAGAGTTGAGATATTGATACAGATCTCGGGCTTGCTTGAAACTGTTTTCAACAAACTGAGTCATCGCTTTTTCTCCTTTAAGTGCAAAGCTCCAAAACAATTTCGTTCCCAATGCAGATTTGGTACATTCTACGGTATAGGGCATGGAATCCATTCCGATGACTTCATTTTCATGAAAAACATAACTTCCTTTTTGGCGGAAATTATTCCATTGGTGTATTTGGTTCTTAAAAAGTACCGCTGTACAAAGTGCAGGAACTTGCAGCATTTTATGTGCATCCCAGATGATTGAGTCCGCTTTTTCGATGCCGTAAACTTTTCTTTTTTCAGTTTTGGACAGTAATGCAACTGCGCCATGTGCACCGTCTACATGAAACCATAAATTATGTTTTTTACAAAAGGCAGCCATTTCGTCTAAAGGATCAAAAAGCCCCGTAGAGGTGGCACAAGCATTAGCTACTACAGCCATGACCCTTTTGTTTTGACTCTTAATGGATTGGTAAACCTGTTCGAGCTGTTCTGTAAGGATGACTTCGTTTTTATCTACTCCAATAGGGATAAAAGCGTTTTTTCCTAACCCCATAATAGAAAGTGCCCGAGCGATTGAATAATGAGCGGTTGCAGGTCCCATTACAACTAAATCGGCTGGATTCCCTTCTGTCCAAGCTTCTGGAGCAATAGCAGCTCTTGCAGCACTTAAGGCCGTAAGATTAGCTACAGATCCTCCGTGAGTTAGAAGGCCACTTCCATTCTTTTTTTGAGCGCTAAAATCGTAGAGATCAGTGCCTTTAAACCAATCCAGCTTGGAAAGCATCCAATTGATCATAAAGGCTTCGAGTGTTGCCCCTGCAGGTCCCATTTCATAGAGTGAGCTTGGGTTGTTCACTGTCCCGTGAATCCAATCCGGTATTCCTGAAAGCTCTTGAGGAACAGCAACTTGATGCCCCATATACCTGGGGTTGTTAAGTCTGTTGGTATGTTTTAAATAATTGCTTACAAAGTGCTTTAGTTGGCTAAGATTTTTGAATCCCGAATTAAAATATTTTTTTAACTGAAGAGATTCTGCAATCTGCTCAGGGCGTTCTTGTTGCAGTACTTTGTGATTTCGATTTTGACTGGCTTCTAAGTGCTGTTGAAGTATTTTGGCAACAGCTTCTTTGGCTTCAAGAAAAGAAATGGATTGACTTTCATCGAAACGTGAAAACTGTTCAGACTGTTGCATAACACTGGATTTTAAAGTTCTTTATTTGGGTCGTATTTAAAGAAAAAACTTGCCCAAATAACCTTTGATAAAGCATTGATGTAGGGCATTAATAGAACTAATATTATTGTAATTACCGTAAAATTAAGAACGATACCTTGAGCCAGTCCTAATAATAAAAGAGCAATAAAAATTACAATACTGATCCCAACTCCAAGTCCATAGGATACATACATAGAGCCATAAAAAAAACTGGGTTCAATTTTAAAATGAAGTTTACAATTTGGGCAATGGTCATTGACTTTATTGAAATCACCTAGCTGGTAGGGGTTGCCTACCAACAGACTCCCTTTCCTACACTGAGGACATTTTAATTTTAATAAGGAAATGATTTTTGAAGCCATTTTTTTCAAAAATACGACAAACACATCAATTGAGGATACTTTAAGAGCATCAGTTGTTAAACCTCATGGGGTATAGAAGCAAAACCTATGACAACACTCACCTTTACTGTCAAAAATAGAGAAAGTAGTTCAAAACTCACGAGTACAAAAGGGAATTGTGGTATGGATCCGATCAATACTCCTAAACGGTTTATTTTCTGTCACTTTCGTTCAAAGAGGATTGGGTTGAGCGGAGAGTTGACGACCTCTCCGATTGTGACTCCAGGACACCAGGTATCCCAATCATTTTGTTGACCCTCGTTTTCGGGTGCCTTGAGCGTAATGTCTTTATCCATGTAAATAATTGTCATTACTTTCCTCGTTTTCTCGGTAGTATTGGCTCCAGCACGATGAAAAACCCAACCGGAATGAAAACTGACTTCTCCAAGATCAAAAGGTTCGATCAGATGAGGAAAATCATTAATTCTCAAACTTTCGTTAATAATCTTTTCACTCGTATCGCTAATAGATAATTCTCGACCTGTCAGAATTTGATGACTCGCTGCACTAAACTCTAAAGGTCCCATTTCTAGCGGAGTTGATTGCAGTGGAATCCAAGCGGTAATGGTTTTGTCTGATGACAAAGGCCAATAATATTGGTCTGCATGCCAAGGCGTAATTCCTCCACCAGCTTCTTTGAAGAGGGCTTGATCATGGTACATCCGTACTCCCCCTACCTCCATCAACTCTGTTGCTATTTGAGCTAACCTTGGACTGAAAATCAATTCTTTGATTTGAGAATCCTCTCTCCAAAGATTAAATATTTGTAAAAAAGCTTTGCCGTAAGTATCTCGTTCAGCAAGAGGAATGACGGCATTATTTAGTTCAGCTGTTTTAGCTGAAATGATATCATTGAAATAGGAAATGGTCTCTATATCCAAAACCTCTTTCAGTTTAATAAAAGCATTTTGTTTGTAATACTCAATATGGGAGGCATGGAGTTTATAGGGTTCGTGTAAAATGGGATGTTGCATAATGCTTGATGTCTTGACAAGGTCGAATATACAAAGTTAATACGAGTAGCTTTTTTCAGTTAGTTCTAGATGCTATTCAAGTTCATCATCTCCAATTCGATCGATGAGATTATCAATTTCTTGAATAGTTGCTTTGCGTTTTTCTTTTGCAAGGGTAATAATATCATCGCTATTGTTGGTGTTTGCAATTTGAATGTTATAATAATCAATTAAGGTTTTTAAAGCATTCAATTTGGAGGCTACTTTCATTTGCTCAACCTGTTCAATTAATGCTTTTTCAGAATTCTGTTGGGCTTTAGCTGTTTTTTTTAATTCTGTTCTATTGAGTGCGATTTCGTTTCGCTGAAGTTCTAAGTCTTGTTTTTGTAAAATGATTGTATAGATCAGTCCAGCAAAAGCCAATCCAGAAAATAAAGCATTTACCGCTCCAAACAAATCCCCAAAAGTTCCCCGTTCAGTCCAACTGTCGAGACCAAAAAAGATTACAATTGCGGACAGAAACCAAACGGTAATTACGAGTAAAATTAATTTTGTTAGCAGACCAATTCTCGAATTTAAATTTTGCATCATATTGTTAAATATTTTGTTCAAAAAAAGTTATCCTACTGTCACATTAAACAGGGAGCCAGTTAAAGCTGTTAATCCCATGGCAATCGTGCCCCAAAAAGTGATTCTTAGAACGGCTTTTAGTATGCTCGAACCACCAGCTCTTGCAGCTAATGCCCCTAGAACAATTAAAAAAAAGACGGCATAACCATACAATGCAAATTCCATACTTTTTAAAGGAGTAAAAAGGACAACTAGAAACGGAAGTAATCCACCAAGGGTGAAGGCAGCACCCGATGCAAAAGCAGCTTGCAAGGGCTTTGCTTGACTAATTTCATTGATTCCTAATTCATCTCGAACATGAGCTCCTAAAGCATCATTGGCGGTAAGCTCTTTGGCAACGGTAAGTGCAGTTTCTTTCTTTAAGCCTCTGTTTTCGTAGATTTCAGCCAGGCGGAGCAATTCGAGCTCGGGCATATCCTCTAATTCTTTTTTTTCACGCTCAATGTCAGCTTGTTCAACATCTGTTTGTGAACTTACGGAGACGTATTCTCCTGCTGCCATGGATAATGCTCCAGCAACTAGACCTGCTAGAGTGGCTAAAATCACGGGTTCTCTAAAGTCACTTGCGGCAGCAACCCCTATAGCAATACTTGCAGTAGATAGAATACCATCATTTGCTCCAAGCACAGCCGCTCTTAGCCAATTACTTCGGTGTATGTAATGATTTTCTAAGTAGGAGTCTAATGCCTCTTTTTCTTCATTCATTTTATTTGGGTTTTTATTGGATGTTTTTTAATAACAACCCCACTAAAATACAAAAGAACCTTAATTAACTGTGATTTATAAGTTGAAATACCATTGAAAAATGAGCTTTCCAATATTCTCTTTGGTTTAAAATAGAATGAGTTCCGTTCGCATTTTCAAATACATGAAATGGGCAAGGTTTAGATCAATTTTGATTGTCTCTTTTCGCATCTTGAATTCCAATTTGTGCATCAGGATGCCCATTTCGAATTTCAGTATGCTGAATTCTGCCCCCTGAGGTTGCAGTTTCAGAAGCAAAAAAAACGACTACCAATGAAAACAACAGTGTTATTATGGAGAAAGTTTTAGACCAGTTTTTACCTCTATAGCTCCCCCAAATTCCGATGAAGGAAAGAACTCCTAAAACATAGGAAAGAAGAGCGAAAACCTCAGCGGTTTCTTCGTGATTATGAATGTAGAGCGGTGTATTTCGGTCAATATTTTCAATGATTTCCTCTGCGCCTTCTCCCGTAATCATTGCAGAAAGGGTTGTGAATGCACCGAAAATAAAAATTAAATAGGCTGCTCTTTTAAAGGGCTCTGATTTCAAGACAAATCCAAAGAGCATCAAAAGGATGCTGACAATTGGGAATACCACGGGTAAATGATTTACCATCAAATGCATATGTGCTTCGTTCATGATTTATTTTTTAAAGGTTAATCTGCAGTTTAGAATTTAGGATCTATTCAAAATAAAATTGAAAAGTACGGTAAGAGTCTTTGAGTTGAATTATCAGTTCATTAGCTTCCTCTGGAGTTGTAGCCTTTGATAATTGGTCAACAATTTCCATATGGGGTATAAGCCAGAGGTGGAGTACATCGTGAGGCTCTCCTTTCATAGTGCAGCTTTGAATTAAAGAATTGTTTTGAATCTTCATATCATCGGCTAACTTTTTAAAGTCAAATTCTTTGCCAGAAATAAAAGCAGTCAGGATCCTATTTCCCTCATCAAGATGGGGTTTCATCTCTGCATTAATTTTCCATTTCTCTCCGTTGTTTAAGTAAATCGCTGTTTCATGGCCTTTAGAATTACACCCAAAAAGGAAAGCAATAAGGAGAAAATACGGAATAGTTTTAAGCTGTTTTTTCATGACAAAATTGAATCCATAGATTATGAAACATTCTAATTTGACGAAATCATCCCAAAACGGAGTGTTGTTTTTCAATAAAATCTTGGAAAAGCCAAAAGGGCTAACAAAAAAAGAATTCAAAGCAGGACAGAAATCCATTGAGGCGCATGGGTAGATTTGACAGCCTCAAATTAAAGAAAAAAGAGATTCCCCCAAAGGGAAACATTAAAAACGTTTTGAATAACTTACAAATGAATTACTTCATCATAGGCATCGGCTACGGCTTCCATTACAGCCTCACTCATGGTTGGGTGCGGATGTACTGCCTTCAAAACCTCATGACCTGTAGTCTCTAGTTTTCTTCCCAAAACAGCTTCAGCAATCATGTCGGTAACTCCAGCACCAATCATATGACAACCAAGCCACTCCCCGTATTTAGCGTCAAAAATTACTTTTACAAAACCGTCTGAATTTCCACCGGCCTGAGCCTTACCAGAGGCAGAAAATGGAAATTTACCAACTTTTATTTCATACCCTTTTTCAATTGCTTGTGCCTCTGTTAGTCCCACGGAAGCGATTTCTGGAGAGCAATAGGTACAGCCTGGGACATTCCCATAATCTAGTGGTTCAACATGGAGTCCAGCAATTTTTTCGACACATAAAATTCCTTCTGCGGATGCTACATGAGCTAATGCCTGTCCTTGGGTTACGTCGCCTATAGCGTAATAACCGGGCAAGTTCGTTTGGTAAAAGTCATTGACTAAAATTTTATCTCGATCTACAGCTATTCCGACCTCTTCCAATCCGATATTTTCAATATTGGTTTTGATCCCAACCGCCGAAAGGACGATATCTGCTTCGATCATTTGTTCCCCCTTAGCCGTTTTAACCGTAGCTTTCACTCCTTTTCCTTTGGTATCTACAGCGGTAACTTCTGCGCTGGTAAGAATATTGATCCCACTCTTTTTGAACGAACGTTCCAATTGCTTGGAAATTTCTTCATCTTCGATAGGGACGATTCGGTCTAAATATTCAACGATGGTAACTTCGGTACCCATAGCGTTGTAGAAATAGGCAAATTCAATACCGATCGCTCCAGATCCGACAACGACTAATTTTTTAGGTTGTTTGGGTAAGGTCATTGCTTCACGGTAACCGATAACTTTTTTTCCATCTTGGGGTAAGTTGGGAAGTTCGCGTGAGCGAGCCCCAGTTGCTATGATGATGTGTTGTGCTTGGTATTCCTCGGTTTTATTCTCATGAGTCACCGCAACTTTTTTTCCAGCTAAAATTTTTCCAAAACCAGAAAGCACATCAATTTTATTTTTTTTCATCAAAAATTGAACGCCTTTGCTCATTCCTGCAGCTACATTTCTACTTCGGTTAACAACTGCATCGAAGTCTTTATCATATTCTTTCACGGTAAGTCCGTAATCCCCTGCATGTTTTAGATATTCAAATACTTGTGCGGATTTTAATAGTGCTTTGGTAGGGATACAACCCCAATTAAGGCAAACACCCCCGAGGCTTTCTTTTTCAACTATAGCAGTTTTAAAACCCAATTGTGAAGCACGAATCGCGGTGACGTATCCTCCGGGTCCGCTTCCTAAAACGATGATATCATATGCAGTCATGAAATGCTGTTTAAATTCTGTGCAAAGTTACGAAACTGTGCTTAATTTCTGATCATTTTATTTTTCCTTCGCTTGGAATTGGACACTTGCTGAGTTTACACAGTACCGTTCTCCTGTAGGGGTAGGGCCGTCGTTAAAGACATGTCCTTGATGTCCACCACAGTTTGCACACACGATTTCTGTACGAACCATACCGTGAGTTGTATCACGAATAAATTCTAGAGCCCCTGCCAAAGCGGCATCGTAACTAGGCCAGCCACAACTGCTATCGAATTTGCTTGAGGAATCGTAAAGCGGAGCGTTACAACCTTTACAACTGTAAATTCCTTCTTCAAAATGAGTGTTATAAACTCCAGTAAATGGATATTCGGTGCCTTTCTCTCTTAAAATCCGATAGGATTCTGAATCCAATTCTGTTTTCCACTCTTCTTCACTTTTTTGATAGGGGTAGATTTTAGGGTTTTTCATCAGCTGGAATAAAGTTTAATGCAGCTGAGTTGATACAATGACGATTTCCTGTCGTGTTTCGTGGGCCATCGTTAAAAACATGACCTAGATGTCCACCACAAACACTGCATTTTAATTCGGTACGGGCATACCCGATTTTATAATCCACATCGTATTCTAAATTTTCCTCAATTCCTCGATCAAAAGAGGGCCATCCACTTTTTGAGTCATACTTATATTGAGATTCGTAGAGTGGTGTTTTGCAGCCAGCACAAACATAAACCCCAGCCTCTTTATTTTCATTTAAGGGACCAGAAAAAGCACGTTCAGTGCCCGCTTTGCGTAAGACGTAATAGGCCATTTCAGGGAGTTCCGCTTTCCATTCAGCGTCGGTTTTTACTACGGCGTATGTTTTTGATTCTTGCTGTTTTGACTCTTGTGAATTTCCTTTGCATCCAAGGAGCATTGCTAACAAGAAAAGGGGGATGTACGGTTTCATTTTTAGAATTTTATCCAAATTTAACCAAACTTTTCAAGGACATAAAATATTATTCATGGGAGGCTCCTTTTTAACATTTTTTAAATGTTCTTTTTATAATTTTAAATCCAAACTCCAAATCATGAAAACTAAATATTTTATTTTTTTACTGCTTCTTGTTTTTTCTAGTTGCAAGGTGAACCAGCTCACCGGAAAAAACACCTTCAATGCTTTTTCTAATAAACAGCTTTTTCCAATGGCATTGAATCAATACAACACCTTCTTGAAAGCCCATGAGGTTGTTGAAAATACTGATGAACAAAGAAAAATTGTAGAGGCTGGGGAGCGAATCGCTAAAGCAGCTCAGGCGTATTTCAATCATGTGGGTGACCCAGAATATCTCAAAGATTATGTTTGGGAGTACAACTTGGTAAAGGACCCTCAAAAAAACGCTTGGTGTATGCCGGGGGGGAAGATTGTATTTTATACAGGGATCCTTCCCATAGCTCAAAACCCTGACGGTTTAGCAGCAATAATGGGACATGAGGTTGCTCATGCACTTTTAGATCATGGAGGTCAAAGAATGACGATCAGTTTAGCTCAACAAGGGTTAAGTTTGATTGCTATAAAAACCACAGAAAATCAACCTGAAAAAAAACGTAAAGCGATATTGACCGCATATGGCATAGGGAGTTCGGTAGGAGCAGTTTTACCATTCAGCAGAAAACACGAATCCGAAGCGGATCGAATTGGATTAGAGCTTATGGCCATTGCTGGATTTAATCCAGATGAAGCACCCAAACTGTGGGAGCGAATGCAAGCCTCTTCTGGAGGAAATACCCCACCGGAAATCTTAAGTACTCACCCATCTAATCAGCGTAGGATCAATGATTTAGGGGAATGGATACCTCAAGCCAAACAACGTGCGCTGGAAATCAATAAAAAATGAACCCTGCATATCAATTTGATTTAACTATCTTGTTATGACTAAATTCATCTAATGTTATCGCCTAAGATTCCACTACAGAAAGGAAGTAAAAAACTAATTAATGCATGGGCCTCCTACGATTGGGCGAATTCAGTTTACTCTTTAGTCATTTCTTCAGCCATTTTTCCAATTTATTTTGGGGCTTTGTTTGCGGAGATTAATACCATTTCTTTTTTTAATTACGATATTAAAAACACGGCAGTAATAAGTTTCGTAACTGCTTTTGCCTTTATCATTGTCGCTATAATTTCCCCAATATTATCTGGGATTGCTGATTACATCGGCAACAAAAAGAAGTTTATGAAAATTTTTGTCTACCTAGGATCAATATCCTGTATTGGACTGTATTTTTTTGAACTGGACACCATCTATATGGGCTTATTTTTTTATTTCCTGGCCATGATAGGGATATGGGCGAGTTTGGTTTTTTATAATTCTTACCTTCCTGACATTGCCTACCCTGACCAGCAGGATCGAGCCAGTGCACGAGGGTTTTCCATGGGTTACGTGGGGAGTGTTTTATTGTTGCTTTTTAATCTTGCCATGGTCATGCAACCTCAAGCTTTTGGAATTACAGGGGCTGCTGGTGAAGCTTCAATGAAAGCCATGCGTTATTCTTTTGTATCGGTTGGGATCTGGTGGGCCTTGTTTAGTCAGTATTCCTTTTACTACCTACCAAAGGGAAATCATGAGGTAATTAAGGTGACCAAAGATGTTTTTTGGAATGGGTTTAAAGAACTCAGGCAAGTGTGGAATCAGTTGGATCAACATTTGGGATTGAAACGATTTTTACCAGCATTTTTCTTGTATAGTATGGCCTTACAGACCGTATTACTCGTCGCCGCCTATTTTGGTGAAGAAGAAATTGCTTGGGCAAATTCTAGTGAAAAAACGGTAGGACTGATCGTCAGTATTTTACTTATCCAAATTGTGGGAATTTTAGGAGCCCTACTTACGGCAAGGGCATCGGAACGTTTTGGTAATATTTTAGTTTTAATTGTAATCAATGCCATTTGGGCGATTCTATGCGTGGTAGCCTATTACACTCGAACACCCATGCAATTTTATATCGTTGCAGGCTGTGTAGGTATGGTTATGGGGGGATTGCAATCTCTTTCTCGATCCACCTACTCCAAACTTATACCCGATACTCAAGATACCACCTCCTTTTTTAGTTTTTACGATGTTACTGAGAAGATAGGAATCGTTATCGGGATGATTTGTTTTGGATTAATAGATCACATCTCGGGAAGTATGCGTAACAGCATCTTGTTTTTTATAGTATTCTTTATTTTGGGAGGGATTATGCTGTTACGCATCCCCATGAAGCAAACTCAATCCTGAATTTCAATACTGCCTGAGCCCGTAGTCTTAATTTGTTGAATTTTGGGTTTTCCATGACAAAGTATATCCCCTGAACCCGTTACATTTCCATTTAAACTATCGGAAGCGTACATTTCTATATCTCCTGAGCCGGTAACTTTTGCATGACCATGAAGGGCTTCAAGAGAAGGAGATTTAATGTCTCCCGATCCGGTAAGTTGATAAGAAACATTGCTCGTTTTACCTCGTAATTCGATGTCTCCAGAACCCGTAAGTACTGCATTTATATCCTGTGCATTTAGATTGAGGTCAATCTCTCCAGAACCAGAAAGAGTGATGTCAAATTCGTTTGAATTTAATTCATTTCTACTGTAAATGCTTCCAGATCCACTGAGGGATATTTTACTGATCGCTTCTACTGGAATGTGAATTTTCACTTGTCCTGAATTCCAACTTTCCAACCAAGAGGTTTTCATTTGTTCAATTACAAGATTGCCGTTTTTAACATGGGTTTTAATTCGGTCTAAATCCTCTTGATCTCCTTCGAGGGTCAAAGTTCCCTCGGTTCCTTTCGTTAACGTAACGTCGTAATGACCCGCAACATGGATTCCATCAAATGCACTGACGTTTCGGGTTTCGGTCTGGGCAAATAGGTTAGTTGAGGCAAAAAGAACCAAGGCGAAGTTTACTGTAAATAGGTGGTTTGTTTTCATGTGTTTTTAGATTAAGGTTAATTTGATATTAAAGCATCTTGGAGTTTGACAGATCCAAATTCAGATTTGATATTCAGATAGTGATTTGATTTTTCATTTTTAAAAAACCCTTCAAAAAATTTTTTATTGGACTCTTCCCTTTGGATTAAGTGTTGAAGAGGGAGGTTACTTTTTAAATTGGAAAAGTCTAGTTCAATGGAGTAGGAGAACTCCCAATCGGGATGAACACCTAAGGTAATTCCGGTAAATTCAGTATCAATCATCAAGTTTTCAGCGGAAGTGTTGATTTGATCAATTCGAATTGAGCCATATTCCTGATGGAGATCTAATTTTTTAAATAAGGTGTCGATACGCAAGGTGAGAAAGTCTCCTGATCCATTTAAGTTGTTTATACGGCCAACATCCAGTTTTCCATAATCATTATTAAAAGAGAGGCTTTCTATAGTGTTGAATTTTGAGTTGGTAAAATCTGCTTTTAGTTGAATTCTACCCGCTTCTTCAACTTCAAAACCCGAATAGTCTGCTTGGATTTCACCTCCTTTTATAAAATCGATGGTAGAATTTGAGGTGAAATCAAAGGAGAGAAAGTTTTGTTCGTTTAAAAGGTCACCGATCAGTAGTTTTCCATAATCACAGCTAATTTTCGCCGGTCCTTCCAATTCGTTTATCAAGATGGTTCCAAAATCATTTTTAAGATCCACAGAACTGCTACGCGGAAGTTTGATTTGATAATCAATTTGATATTTAACATTGGAACTGTTAAACCATTTAAACCCCCAACCTTCGTCTATTTCTGTTTTTGCAAAAACACGATCGGGGGAGAGCTCAAAATCTACAGTAATTTCTTCTAGCTTCTCCTCAATCCGTTTGGGATTGCTTCCATTAACAGTGATAAGGATATCGATAACAACTCGATTCTCATTCCAACTACTGATGTTGAGGTCTCCAAACTGGTTGTCGATTTCAATAATTGCATTGGGGTTCACAACAATTTCTTTATGAATTTCTTTACTCTTCGTTTGGGCAGCATGGAGAGTGATGCTTACGAATAGTAAAAAAAGATTTAGGAATTTAAATTTGGTACTCTTCATGATTTCTGTTTTTTAAATTTTGGAGGGTGATGTTAATATCGTTCAGCAGATTGATTTGTGTATTTAGATTGCTGATTAGGGCTTGAATAAGCTGAGTTTGATCTGGATTTTCACCCCATTTTTTATAGATCTGGTGGTAGTTGTTTTGAATTTCAAGAAGTTGTTGTTTACTTCGAATTAAGATTTCTTGATTTTCAGGGGTCTGCTCTTTTTCAAAAGAGGTGATTTGCTCTTCAATATGTTGCATTAAGTAAAATTCCGCTTTCTGAAATTGAAGTACTTCACTAGAGTTTTGCTTAGGAATATATTGAAGAACACTGCTCAATCCAATACAAAGTAGTGCAACAGCTGCCCATTGTAACAAGCGTTTTTGTCGGGATTTTAGTTTCTTTTTCTGAAGTCGCGTTAAAAAACGACGTTCATGATCAAGCTCAAGGGGTGGAGCCTGAAGGCTTTGTTCCCATTTTTGAAACTGTTCTTTAATCTTTTGTTCCTTCATGGAGATGTTTTTTTAATTGTGTTTTAGCTCGTGAAAGTGTGGTTCTGCAATTGCTGTAGCTCCAATGGAGGAGTTCACTGATTTCCTCATGGGTATATCCTTCTAAATAGTACATTTTTAGGATTAGACTGTAGCGATGGGTTAGCTTCCCCAAAGCACGATCCAGTTGTTCTGAGCTAAAATTGGGAAATTCTGTATCCTCCGTATCTGGATTTTCGCTTAATTCGGTATTGTTTTCTAGGGAAGAATCGCCAATATTCCGCTTGTTGTAATGATAATAGCGAATGCTTTTTCGAACTACAATTTTTCGGAGCCATCCCCCAAAATTTCCTTCCCCTTGAAATTGATCAAGTTTTTCAAATGCAGTAATCATCCCTTCTTGCATCGCATCTTGAGCATCATCTCGGTTTTTTAAAATAGCATAGGCAGCATGATAGAGCGGTTGATAATAACGTTGATACAATTCCATTTGTGCATTTTGATCCTTTCTTTTACAAGCAAGGATTAAGTTATTAATATGTAATTCTTTATAATTCAATGAGGACATCTTCACTTCTAAGATGGGGTTTTTTCGGAATTGTTACACTATTATTAAAAATACTTTTTGGCATAACTATTGTCCATGATTAGACAGAAGTTATTTTTAAACTGAATGTGAGTTTATCGCAGTTTATTAGATTCCATTTGGTGTTTAAAAAATGACAAGATGACCTAAAAATCCAATATGGCACGTTCCCTTTTTAATACAATTGACAACTTGTCACTGCAAGATATTGAATCCGATGGAGATTTAATTCCATTAATGACGACTGAAGACGAGGAAGCATTAGAAAATGAGGCTTTACCCCATGCCGTTCCCATTTTACCTTTACGCAATACGGTACTTTTTCCTGGCGTAGTAATTCCGATTACAGCTGGGCGTGACAAATCGATTAAGTTGATAAAAGATGCGAATAGAACCGATAAGATCATCGGGGTAGTGGCTCAACGCAACGAAAACATAGAGAATCCAGGAGCACAAGATATCCACGAAATGGGAACTGTAGCGCAAATCCTACGTGTTCTTAAAATGCCTGATGGGAATACCACCATTATTATACAAGGAAAAAAGCGTTTTAAAATTAAATCCATTATTGAGGAACAGCCCTATCTGAAAGCAGAAATTGAATCCGTTAATGATGACCTTCCCAAAAAAAACGACAAGGAATTTTTAGCGACTATAGACTCCATTAAAGATCTTGCACTTCAGATAATACAAGAAAACCCCAATATTCCAACAGAAGCATCCTTTGCAATAAAAAATATTCAAACGCCCTCCTTCTTAATCAATTTTGTAGCCTCTAACATGAACGTTTCTGTACTTGAAAAGCAGAAGATTTTGATGGAGGTTAGTTTGCATCAACGAGCATTGATCTGTTTGAAACACATGAATGAGGAATATCAAAAATTAGCTCTAAAAAACGATATTCAATCCAGAGTGCGTTCAGAAATGGACACCCAACAACGAGAATACTATCTACACCAACAAATGAAAACCATTCAAGAAGAGTTGGGTGGAGTTTCTTATGAGGAGGAAGTGGAAGAAATGCGTGAACGGGCTGTTGAAAAAAAATGGAGTGAAGAGGTAGGGAAGCATTTTGAAAAGGAACTATTGAAGCTGCAACGGATGAATCCGCAAGTAGCGGAATACTCTGTTCAGCGTAATTATTTAGACTTATTTTTAGACTTACCCTGGGAGGAATATTCCAAAGATATTTTTGATTTAAAACGTGCTCAAAAAATTCTAGATCGAGATCATTTTGGACTGGATGAAGTCAAAAAACGAGTGATTGAATATTTGGCGGTACTGAAATTAAGAAACGATATGAAATCGCCGATTTTATGTTTGCATGGCCCTCCGGGAGTTGGAAAAACTTCATTAGGAAAGTCCATCGCTGAAGCACTCGGTCGGGAATATGTTAGAATTTCTTTAGGGGGAATGCGTGATGAAGCGGAAATCCGTGGGCATCGAAAAACGTATATCGGGGCTTTACCTGGGAGGATTGTACAAAGTTTAAAGAAAGCAGGAACTTCCAATCCTGTTTTTGTTTTGGATGAAATCGATAAACTTTCTACTGGAGCCCAAGGGGATCCTGCTTCTGCTTTACTGGAGGTATTAGATCCAGAACAAAACGAATCCTTTTACGACAACTTTTTGGAGATGGGCTATGATTTATCCAAAGTATTGTTTGTAGCAACGGCAAACAATTTAGGTACAATTCATCCTGCCTTGAGGGATCGAATGGAAATCATCAATGTGAGTGGATATACTCAAGAAGAGAAGGCGAGTATTGCTCAAAAATTCTTGCTACCCAAGCAATTAAAAGAGCATGGAATGAAGCCCAACCAACTAAAACTAAAAAAACAAGTATTAGATAAAATCGTTGAAAGTTATACAAGGGAATCCGGTGTGAGAGGTCTAGAAAAACAAGTGGCGAAAGCCGTTCGCTATGCAGCGAAATCCATAGCTATGGAAGAAGACTACAAGATCCAACCCGAAGTAACCGATTTGACAGCCATTTTGGGACCGGCTAAGGTGCAGCGAGATTTGTATGAAAACAATTATGTGGCAGGGGTCGTCACTGGGTTGGCTTGGACCTCTGTTGGAGGTGACATTTTATTTATTGAATCAGCAATTTCCCCAGGAAAAGGGATCTTGAGTATAACAGGGAATCTAGGAAAAATAATGAAAGAATCGGCTACTATCGCCTTGGAATATATCAAGGCAAATGCTGATTTAATGGGATTGGCAGATTTTGATTTTGATAAATACAACATTCATATCCATGTTCCAGAAGGCGCTACTCCAAAAGATGGACCAAGTGCAGGAGTAACCATGTTAACTTCCCTAGTTTCTCTATTCACCCAAAAAAGGGTGAAGAAGCATTTAGCGATGACCGGGGAGATTACTCTTCGAGGGAAGGTACTTCCCGTTGGAGGGATAAAAGAAAAAATCCTTGCGGCTAAACGCTCTAAGATTAAAGAAATTATCCTTTGTGAAGACAACAAAAAAGATATAGATGAAATCAACGAAAAATATTTGAAGGGACTTCATTTTCATTATGTTAAAGAAATGCACGAAGTTCTTTCTTACGCAATTACTCCTCAGAAAGTTGTCAATGCAAAAAAATTAATTGCTTCATAGAGAAAAGCTTATTTTTATTGCATGAACAAAATTATTATTGCAATTGATGGGTATGCTGCAACTGGAAAAAGTACTATTGCCAAAAGAATTGCAAAAAAGCTCAACTACATTTATATTGATACAGGAGCCATGTATCGTGCGGTATCCTATTTTGGGCTGCAACAAAGTCCTGAGGGAAAAATTAACTTCACAAAATTAATTGCTTCCCTCCCTGAAATAAAAATTCATTTCGAAAACAGTGAAAAGGGCTTACAGACCTTCATCAATGGCGAAAATAGATCGCTACAAATTCGAGAATCCAGAGTTAATGAAGTAGTAAGTGTGGTAGCAAGTGTTAGGGAAATTAGAGAATTTCTAGTAGAACAGCAGCGAATTATGGGGAATGAAAAGGGGATTGTCATGGACGGTAGAGATATTGGAACTGTCGTTTTTCCTGAGGCAGAATGCAAGTTTTTTCTAACAGCAGCACCTGAAATTAGAGCCCAACGTCGGCATAAAGAACAGCTTGAGGCAGGAAACAATGAATCCTTTGAGGCGGTTTTAGCAAATGTAAAATCAAGAGATCATCAAGATTCCACTCGAGTCACGTCTCCATTAACCAAAGCCTCGGATGCAATAGAGGTAGAGGTAAGTCATTTGACCATCGAGGAGGTGCTCCAAAAATTACAGTATCATATTGACAAAAAGTTGGGGTAAATTTTCACCAAAAATTATTGATTTCTGATTCTAAAGTAGGGTTTTAAAAAACACAGATATTGTTTGTTTATCAAGTGATTAACATTATATTTGCACGCTTTTAATTGGAAGGAAAAACCGAAAGCAACCAACAATTTTAAAAACAACTTCTGTATCTGCAACTAAGGTTTTCCCATCATACAGAATACAAAACCCTCGGAAATGGCCAAAGAACCAACCGAAAATTCAGCTGCCGAAGAAGGAGCTGAACCAAAAAAAGCAGCAGCAAAAACCACAACTTCTAAAAAAGTTGCTCCCAAAATAGAAGAAACTCCAGTAGAGAAAAAAACTGAAGTAGTTGCAGCAGAAGAAACGGTCGCTGATGTTCAAGTAGCGGATACCACTGTTGATGTTGCTGTTAAAGAAGATAAAAAGGCAAGTACAAAAGAAACTGCCTCAGCACAAGCTGAATTTTTATCTAGCTTTAACTGGCACAACTATCAAGAAGGTATTGACTTCATCGAAGACAAGCAACTGGATGAATTTGAAAAACTTGTAAAAGAAAACTTTGTTGATACAGCAGATGATGATGTAATCGAAGGGGTCGTTGTTTATATGACAGACCGTGAAGCGATCATCGATATTAATGCGAAATCTGAAGGAGTAATTTCTTTAAATGAATTCCGATACAATCCTAACTTAAAAGTAGGGGACAAGGTAGAGGTAATCGTTGACATGCGAGAAGACCGAACAGGTCAGTTGGTTTTGTCTCACAGAAAAGCTCGTGTGATTAAAGCATGGGATCGCGTAAACAATGCCCATGATAATGGAGAAATTGTAAGTGGTTTTGTGAAATGTAGAACAAAAGGAGGAATGATCGTAGATGTATTTGGCATTGAAGCATTCTTACCTGGCTCACAAATAGACGTAAAGCCGATCCGTGATTATGATCAATACGTAAACAAAACAATGGAATTCAAGGTTGTAAAGATTAACCATGAATTTAAAAATGTTGTTGTTTCACACAAAGCCCTAATTGAGGCGGATATTGAAGAACAGAAAAAAGAAATCATTGGCCAACTTGAAAAAGGTCAAGTTCTTGAAGGTACTGTGAAAAACATAACCTCTTACGGAGTCTTTATTGATTTAGGTGGGGTTGATGGTTTGATTCACATTACAGATCTTTCTTGGAGTCGTATCAATCATCCAAATGAAATTCTTGAATTAGATCAAAAGTTGAATGTAGTAATCCTTGACTTTGATGACAATAAATCAAGAATTCAACTTGGACTTAAGCAGTTGAGTGCCCACCCATGGGATCAATTAGCAGACACGCTCAAAGAAGGGGATAAAGTAAAAGGTAAAGTAGTTGTAATTGCAGACTACGGAGCATTTGTTGAAATCGAAGAAGGTGTTGAAGGTTTAATTCACGTTTCTGAAATGTCTTGGTCAACTCATTTAAGATCTGCACAAGATTTTGTAAGTGTAGGAGACGAAGTAGAAGCAGTGATTTTAACTTTAGATCGCGAATCTCGTAAAATGTCTCTGGGCATCAAGCAAATTACTCCTGATCCATGGACTGACATCACGTCTAAATATCCTATCGGTTCAAAGCATACCGGTTTGGTAAGAAACTTTACCAACTTCGGAGTCTTTATTGAGCTGGAAGAAGGAATTGATGGCTTAGTATATATTTCTGATTTGTCATGGACCAAAAAGGTAAAACACCCTTCTGAAGTTTTAACTCTCGGAGATAAAATTGATGTCGTCGTACTTGAACTGGATTTGGAAGGTCGTAAATTGAGTTTAGGACACAAACAAACTACTGAAAATCCTTGGGACAAATACGAAAATGAATTTGCCGTAGATACTACACATACTGCAGCAATTACGGATCTTGTTGATAAAGGCGCGACCATTCATTTTAACGATGATATTGTAGCATTTGTACCAGCACGTCATTTAGAAAAAGAGGATGGAAACAAACTCAATAAAGGAGAAGAAGCTGAATTCAAAGTAATCGAGTTTAGCAAGGAATTCAAACGAGTTGTGGCTTCTCACACCGTAACCTTTAAAGAGCAAGAGATGAAAAACGTGAAACGCGAAGCTAAAAAAGCGGCTGCCGCTAATGCAGAAAAAGCAACTCTTGGTGATTTAGACGCACTTGCAAATTTGAGAGATCAAATGGATAGTGACGAAAATTAATTTGAATTTATATTCTTTGTGAATATTTTAAAAACCCTCCCTTTGGAGGGTTTTTTTTATAGTGTAGAAACTCCTACTTTTGTACCATTACTTATACGATGACGCCTAAAGTTCTTCTTAGCGACGAAAAAATCAACATTATACTTAATCGACTTTGCTATCAATTGATTGAACGACATGGGGATTTTTCCAATACGGTTCTTGTCGGTTTGCAACCTCGGGGCACGTATTTACTGGATCGCTTGGTCGATTTACTAATTCAATCTGGAATTTCAAAACCCAAAACGGGTAAGTTGGACACCACTTTTTTTAGAGATGATTTTCGAAGAAGTGAGCGACCCCTAAATGCTAAAGCCACAGAAATGAATCAAAGTATTGAAGGTAAAAATGTGGTTTTGATTGATGATGTCTTGTTTACTGGGAGAAGTATTCGATCTGCATTAACCGCGATCGACACTTACGGAAGACCAAAATCCATCGAATTATTGGTTTTGGTAGATCGAAGATTCAGCAGACATCTTCCTATACAGCCCGATTATCTGGGCGCTCAAATTGACGCACTTCAAGGGGATAAAGTCAAAGTTGTTTGGTCAGAAAAAGGCATTTCAGAAAATACAGTTTATCTAGAAAAACATACGGAATGAATACATTAAGTGTTTCGCATCTTTTGGGAATAAAATACCTTCAGGAGGAGGATTTACACTTGATATTCGAAACAGCCAAACATTTTAAGGAGGTAATCAATCGACCGATAAAAAAAGTTCCCAGCTTGAGAGATATCACGATTGCGAATTTGTTTTTTGAAAGCAGCACGCGTACCAAATTGTCTTTTGAATTGGCAGAAAAAAGATTGAGTGCCGATGTACTTAATTTTTCAGCAAATCAATCTTCACTAACCAAAGGAGAAACTCTTGTCGATACGGTAAACAATATTTTAGCAATGAAGGTTGATATGGTGGTAATACGTCATCCACACCCTGGAGCGGCACACTTTCTCTCTCAACGAGTAAATTCTTGTATTATCAATGCAGGGGATGGTACACATGAACATCCCTCACAAGCACTTTTGGATGCCTTTTCATTACAAGAAAAATTTGGAGAACTTACAGGAAAACGAATTGCAATAGTAGGAGATATTTTACATTCTAGAGTAGCGTTATCCAACATCTATGCTCTGAAAATGCTAGGCGCAGAAGTTAAAGTATGCGCACCTTTATCTCTTCTTCCCAAGCATATTACTTCACTAGGTGTGGAGGTGTCCTCAGACTTTCAACACACTCTGAATTGGTGTGATGCCGTAAATATGTTACGTGTTCAAAACGAGCGTATGGAATTGAACTATTTTCCTTCCACAAGAGAATACAGTCAGAACTATGGACTTACCACTGAAAAAGTAAAAAAGCTTCGTAAAGAAATTGTGATCTTGCACCCCGGACCCATCAATCGCGGAGTAGAACTCAGTAGTGAAGTAGCCGATTCAGATCAAGCGATCATTTTAGATCAAGTCGAAAATGGAGTAGCTATCCGAATGGCGATCATCTACCTTCTTGCATCAAAACTCAATATTTCTATAGGATGATTCAGTTAGAGGAAAATGAAATAGGAATCCTAGTAGCCGATCAATTTTTAAAGGAAAAAAGCTCCACTATAGAGGCTTTAAAAGCCTTAGGAGCTGTAGATGTGATTTTAGATTGTAGCGAACATACTGTTTCTGTAAAAGATCTTAAACTTTTAAAATCGTTGGTGATAGCAAATTCACGTTGCTTTGTTATGGTAATCCCCACAGATCGTATGCAGGATTTTCCTGAGGAGTTGAATGTTGTTCCTACACGAAAAGAGGCTGAGGATTTCATTTCATTTGAGCGGATGCAGCGGGATTTAGGGATTGAATTATGATGAAATTAACCATACTGGGTTGCCATTCTGCAACTCCACGTGAGAATAAACACACTACCTCGCAATTGTTGGAGGTTAAAGGGAATTTATTCTTAATCGATTGTGGTGAGGGTACACAGATGCAATTGCGCAAATCAAAAGTTAAATTCTCAAGAATCCAGCATATTTTCATTTCCCACCTTCATGGAGATCACTTTTATGGCCTCATCGGCTTAATCAGTACCTTTAGGTTATTGGGAAGAACAGCCCCTCTGACCATTTACGGTCCAGAAGGAATTAAAGAAATCATTACTTTACAGCTAAAACTAGCCAAATCGCGGACAGATTATCCATTGCATTTTCACGAACTAACTTCTAACTCCTCCGAGATTATTTTTGAAGACGAAGTGGTTAGTGTATCTACTTTACCCTTAATTCATCGAGTATATACAAACGGATTTTTGTTTGTGTCAAATTCCAAAAAGAGAAAAATCAATACCTCAGCAACAGCAAATTTGGATTTAAAACCCTTCCATTTTACTCAATTGCAGGAGGGGGCTTCCATTCAATTAGAGGACGGAAGAACGATTGAAAACAGTAAACTTACCCTAGACCCAGAACAGCCTAAAAAATATGCTTATTGTAGTGATACAGCTTATAATGAAAATTTAGTGCCCTTGATTCAAGGCGCTGATGTGTTGTATCATGAAGCGACTTTTTTAGCGCAACATCAGCAACTTGCGGAAAAAACGATGCACAGTACAGCCAAAGAGGCCGCCACCATAGCAAAAATGGCAAATGTAAAACAGCTTTTATTAGGTCATTTTTCTAATCGATACCCTGATAAAAACGAGTTTATCGAAGAAGCTTCTAAAATATTTAAATCAACTGAGATCACGGAAGACCTCAAAACTTTTTCCATATGATTAAAATGGATTGTAACTTGCAACTTAAATGAAAAATCAAGATCTCGGACATTTACGGAAATCCTACACCAAGAGTGAATTGACAGTTGTAGATATTGAAAATAACCCCATGTCTTTCTTTAAAAAATGGTTTGAAGAGGCATCAGAGCACCCAGAAATTGAGGAAGCGAATGCAATGACGCTGGCAACCTTAGGGTTGGATGATTTTCCAAAAGCTAGAATCGTTCTGCTTAAAGCACTTAGTGTAGAAGGATTTGAGTTTTACACCAATTATCTTAGCGAAAAAGGCCTTTCCATTGCACATCATGCCAAAGTTGGATTGAGTTTTTTTTGGCCGGCTCTAGAAAGACAAGTTATCATAAAGGGCGAAGCCAAAAAGGTCAGTGGGGAAAGTTCCACCGCTTATTTTAAAAGTCGCCCAATAGGAAGTCAACTTGGTGCTGTAGTTTCTGAGCAGAGTAAAGTCATCTCAGATCGCTCTATTTTGGAGGCAAAACTATCCGCTTTAGCAATGGAATTTAAGGACAAGGAAATTGATCGACCAGAACATTGGGGGGGGTATGTAGTCAAGCCTGTTTGTATTGAATTTTGGCAGGGAAGACCGAACCGATTACACGACCGTGTCCGTTGTCAATGGCAAGGTGGCTTTTGGAATATAGAACGTTTAGCTCCCTAAAGATGAAAGAATTAATGTTTTTGCGTCATGCAAAATCTTCATGGGAGAATGAAGTAGAAGATCGAAATCGGCCACTAACTGAAAACGGTGTTAAAAGAATTCAAGCCATTGCAAATGCCTCGAAGGCTGTATTTCAACCTTTTGAAATTGTATTTTCCAGTCCCGCCAATAGGGCCTTGCATACGGCCTGTATTATGATGTATGAAACTCAACGATCATTTAATGAATTACAGGTTAGAGAAGCCCTATACACCTTCAATGTTTCAGATATTTTACGTTTTGTCAAGTCTTTACCAGAAAATTACTCCAAAGTAATTTGTGTTGGTCATAATCCCGCTTTTACCTCAATAGTAACCTATTTAACCGGATCGGAATTCTATCATTTACCAACCGCTGCATGGGCAAAAATCACTTTTGAACAAAACAGTTGGGAATCTATAGCAAACGGGACCTTAAGCTTGGGAATGCCTAAAGATATTTTGAACACATGACAACAATTCAATCCCGATTTATCAATAGAGAATTAAGCTGGTTAGACTTCAACGCTCGAGTATTACAAGAAGCGGCTCACCCAAGCGTTCCTCTCCTAGAACGACTTCGTTTCATCGGAATTTTTTCTAATAATTTGGATGAATTTTTTCAAGTGCGTTATGCCACAGTTCAGCGGATTGTCCAATCCGAAAAGTCAGGCAAAAAGGTATTTGGAGGTAAGGATGCTACAGAATTATTGAAATTAATCACCCTGAAAGTAATCGAGCAACAAAAAGAAAGTGTTCAGATACTCAGAAAAGTAGAAAAAGAATTAGAAAAAGAGCAAATTTACTTCATTGATGAAACTCAGGTTTTGGAGGAGCACAAGGCTTTTTTAAAAGAATATTTTATTCAAAAGGTGAGTCCTGCACTGATGACCCTTATGATTTCAGAAAAAGAAGTTCAAGATTTTTCCTATAATCAGGCTTTTTTAGCGGTGAAGCTCACTTTTTCAGAGGATAAAAAAAGCAAAAATCAGTTTGCGTTAATTGAGTTGCCCAAAGACTTGGATCGTTTTATCGTACTTCCACAGCTTGGAGAAAAACAATATATTATGTTTTTGGACGATTTGATTCGGTATCACTTTCAGTTGATTTTTAACTTTTTTGATTACACCAGTATTTCTTCCCATATGATTAAAGTGACGCGCGATGCTGAGTTGGACATGGAAGGAGATGTTTCTAAAAGTTATATCAATAAAATCGTTGAAAGTGTCAAGGAGCGCATCTTGGCGGAGCCAGTTCGTTTAGTTTATGATAAGGAAATCGATAAGGACACCTTGAATTTGTTCAAAAAAATTCTGGGTATGGATTCTACGGACAGTCTTATCCCAGGGGGAAAGTATCACCACAGAAGGGATTATATGAACTTCCCCATGCTTAAAAGCAATAATTTGCACTATAAACGTGAAGATCCTGTGCCTATTCCTGGTTTATCTCTGGAAAAAAGTGTTTTTAAAGCGATCGATAACAAGGACTTTTTGATGTACACCCCATACCACAGTTTTTCTTATCTCATTAAATTTCTTCGAGAAGCTGCATTGGACCCTCAAGTCACGTCGATTAAAATTACCATTTATCGCTTGTCAAAGTTGTCCAACATTGCAAGTTCTTTAATCAACGCCGCAAAAAACGGTAAGAAAGTTTTGGTTCAGATTGAATTGCAAGCTCGATTTGATGAAGCCAACAACATTACTTATGCCGAACAGATGGAAGCTGCTGGGGTGGAACTTATTTTTGGAATCCCCGGTTTAAAAGTCCATTCCAAGATTGGGGTTATTGAAAAAATTGTTAAAGGGAGAAAGAAACGCTACGGCTTTATTAGTACAGGAAACTTCAATGAGGATACTGCAAAAATCTATACGGATTACACCCTTCTAACCTCTGATCAAAAACTGTTAAAAGAGGTAAATAAGGTGTTTAATTTCCTTCAAGTCCATTATAAATTAAAGAAATACAAGCATTTGATTGTATCACCCCATTATACGCATAATGCCGTAGTTCGTTTGATCAGAAAAGAGATAGAAAATCACAAAGCAGGATTGCCGAGTGGAATTAAACTCAAACTAAATGCAATCACCAATTTTGAATTGATTGAAAAGTTGTACGAAGCTAGTAACGCAGGGGTACCCATTAAGATGATAATCCGAGGGATTTGTTGTTTGATTCCCGGAGTAAAAGGGATGAGTGAAAATATTGAAGTGATCAGTATTGTAGATAAATATCTCGAGCATCCCAGAGTTTATGTTTTTGAAAATGGAGGGGATCAGAAAGTATATCTTTCCTCAGCAGATTTTATGACTCGAAACATTGAAAACAGGCTTGAAGTCGCTGTGCCTATCTATAACAAAGAACTTCAAAAAGAAATAATTGATGTCTTTGAAATATGTTGGAGTGACAATGTAAAAGCCAGAAAAATTAATGGAGCTGTTCAGAATGAATTTGTGAAAAACAATCATGAAAGCGTTCGCTCACAATGGAAAATACTTGAGTATTACCAAAAAAAAGCAGCTCATGAGGATTAAAAAATACGCTGCTATTGACATTGGTTCGAATGCCATACGTATGTTGGTGTCCAATGTGATTGATCACGAGGGGAAACAAGTGATATTAAAAAATGCACTCGTTCGTGTCCCTATTCGACTAGGTGAAGACTCTTTTACCAGCGGAATGATTTCTAAAAAAAATTTAAAGCGAATAATTAAATCCATGAAAGCGTTTACGTACCTGATGAAAGTTCATGGAGTGAAAGACTATTTAGCTTATGGAACTTCTGCGCTTCGTGAAGCGATTAACGGTAATGAAGTAGTTGAAGAAGTCTTGAGCGAAACAGGAATCAAAATTGAAATCATTGATGGTAAAAAAGAAGCTAAAATCATTTCAAATACTAACGTCTTTGACGCTGTGGATTTGAACAAAACCTTTCTTTACGTTGATGTAGGTGGAGGAAGTACCGAGTTCAGTATTTTAGAAAATGGGATTCGAATACATTCCAAATCTTTTAAAATTGGAACGGTACGTTTGTTGAATAATGGAACTTCAGATGAGCTTTGGCAAGCAGCAGGAGAGTGGGTTAAAAAACATACCGAAAATTACCCAAAAATTTATTTGTTAGGAACTGGCGGGAATATCAATAAGCTTCATAAAATGGCAAACATTAAAGACAATCGGCCACTGACGTACCTTACCCTAAATGCCATGTATTCTAAACTTAGTAAGATGACCTATGAACAACGGATCATCGATCTAGGTTTAAACCCCGATCGTTCTGATGTGATTCTTCCAGCAGCAAAAATTTTCTTAAAAACTTTAAAATGGAGCGGCGCTAAAGTCATTTATGTGCCTAAAGTTGGGCTTTCTGATGGTATGATTCGTGAGCTGTGTAAAAAGAAAGCAAAAAAAGACTAAGCGAGTTCAGTTCTTTATCCTCAACTACCTATCTCGAATTACTTTCTTCCTTCGATTTTTTTGTTCTTAACTTAAATTTAAAAGTCTAAATCAAATTTTTGTCGAAGACTCTCTAAGGCAGGATTTATTTTAAGCAAGTGTTGGTATTTTTCGTTGGGAGAATAAACAGCATCTTCGCGTATTGTTTTTTTAACATCCAGGAGGATATTCAACGAATGGTGTTTGAGCTGATTCCTTAAAAAAGGAAGTAAAAGTTCCATTTCTCTGCTCATTTCCACCTTATTCATGTCATTTGCTACGGAAAACAAAATTGAAGATGGTTTTTTGAGTTCTGGAATATTCATTTGCATGATGGAGGCAATATTTTGATTTCCTTCTTCTTTTTTATTCTCCGCATAGTTTTTCCAGAGTTTGATTAGGATTTCTTTTTCAAAAGGCTCATCGGGGAGATTTTCTACAGCAATTTTAGGGCGATGATTCTCTTTGGCAGCCTTTTTAAGAGCGATACTGGATAGAGAAAAACTGGAGACTTGAGTTTTTAATTCTTTTTTCTCTTGAGCTTTAATTTTTGAATCCCCATAGGAAGGTTTTTCTTCTTCTACTACCGGAGTAGGTTCAATTTCTGTTGTAGGCTCAGTTTTTAATTTGTCAACTGGGGGGTGTATTTTTTCCTTTGCATTATTGGAAACGGAGAGAAGAACTTCTGGAGAATCCGTCGGAATCTTGGGCTTATGATGAAGCGCCTGGGGTTTGTTAGCGTTCGCTAGCTGGGGTGGGAGGATGTATCCTTTTTTTTTTCTCCATTAAAATGGAGGGATGCCAATTGCATTAGGGAGAGTTCTACATGAACTCGTTTATTGGTCACACTTTTGTATTTGATTTCAAAAGAATTAATCAAAGCAATAGCCTCCATAAGGTAATCTGAAGAGAGAGGTTGGGTTTCTTGTTGAAATACTTTTTTAACATCTTCACCCAATTCCATAAGCGCAAGGGTTTTGGGGTCTTTTGCTAAAATTAAATGCCTAAAAAAGTCACCTAGACCTTGAATAAAATGTAAAGGATCAATTCCTCTTTTGAGCAATTCGTCATAGGCGGTTAAAATTCCAGTCACATCATGATTAAAAATAAGATGACCTAATTCGGCATAGGTTTGATGGTCTAAAAGATTGAGATTGTCTGCAACTGCTTTTGCCGTTAAATTCCCTTGTGTAAAACTCACCATGCGATCAAAAATCGATAAGGCGTCCCTAAGGGCACCTTCTGCTTTTTGAGCGATAAGAAACAAGGCACTTTCTTCAAAATTGAGTTTTCGATCTTGGGCAATTTTTACCAAATACTGTTGGATGTCACTAACAGAAATCCGTTTAAAATCATACACTTGGCATCGCGAGAGCACTGTTGGGATGATTTTATTTTTTTCAGTAGTTGCTAAAATAAAGATGACGTGTTTAGGAGGTTCCTCCAAAGTCTTTAAGAAAGCATTAAATGCCGCATTAGAAAGCATGTGTGCTTCATCAATGATATAGATCTTATGGGATCCAACCTGAGGAGGAATCCGGACCTGTTCGTTGATTTTACGTATATCTTCTACTGAATTGTTTGAGGCTGCGTCCAGTTCAAATATGTTAAAGGCAAAATCTTCCTCTGGGAGGTTTTGTTGACTCGATTTATTGATTAGTTTAGCGAGTATTCTTGCACAGGAGGTTTTGCCAACCCCTCTGGGCCCACAAAAAAGGAGGGCTTGAGCGAGTTGATCCGTTTCTAAGCTGTTTTGAAGGGTTTGCGTAATACTCTGTTGACCAACGACTTCTTCAAAAGTTGTGGGTCTGTATTTTAGTGCTGAAACGATAAAAGTCTCCATATTCACAAATATAAAAATCCGTTTTCGGTTTTGATCTATAGTTAAAAGATATTCCCTCATAATTATCAACAAATAGCTAACTTTGACCCGCAGGCCATCTTATCGCTTTTCCTATTTTGGGAGAAGAGGAAAGTCCGGACACCACAGAGCAGCATAGCGGGTAACACCCGTCATTCGCCTAGGCGAAGAGGACCAGTGCAACAGAAAGCAAGTACAGTTCGGCTGTAGTGAAATCAGGTAAACTCTATGCGGTGCAACGCCAAGTAGTTCTATGTTTAAGAGTAGCTCGCTCTATAGACGGGTAGGCGGCTAGAATGTAAGAGTAATTTTACATCCAGATAAATGATAAGACTCGACAGAATCCGGCTTATCGGCCTGCATTTTTTTAAAAAGCGGCGGTTTCTTCTGAAAGCTCCCTTCTAGTCTCAGTAAAAAAAGAAAAAGTAGCACTTCCATAATTTCGACTGAATTCAAAACCCCTGAGTGAGGATAAGTCAATTTTATTGAAATGTTCTATGATGAGTTGACCGTGATCGCTAAGTTTTTTAAGAGCTAGTGCTACAATAGTTTCATAAGTTTCTTCAAGAAAATCATACGGAGGATCAGCAAAAATAAGGTCGTAAGTAGATGAATTTTGCTCAAGAAAACGAATGCATTCACTTTGAATCGTGTAGATCCCCATAGATAAAGCATTTGAAGTAGCCTCAATGAATTTTACACAAAAACGATTTTGGTCAACTGCGGTAATTTGAGTTGCTCCTCTGGAAGCCAATTCATAGCTAATACTTCCAGTTCCAGCATAAAGGTCTAATGCCCTGAGTTCTGAAAAGTCAATACGATGTTGTAGGATGTTAAATAATGCCTCCTTAGAACGATCCGTAGTTGGGCGAACAGGGAGTTTTTTTGGGGCTACAATTCTCCTTCCTTTATGTAGTCCAGATATGATCCGCATTAGTAAGAAGATTGAGCCATAAAGGGTGCTGGATGCTGATCGATATCAATTGCTGATGTCAACGCATTTTCTTTAAATTGAATAGGGGTATGATATTGTTTGATTGCTTGGTAATAACTTTTAAAGGAAGGAATTTCCCCTAAAAAGTAAATTTGAAAATCCTCTGCTTGAAGTTTGTATTGCTCGACAACAAAGAAGACATAATAAAGAAACTCATCTTCATTTTGAATTTTAAAATGATTCTGAAACAGAACTGTCGATTTTTCTACTAAGTACAAATCCAAGCCCTTGGACTGTAGGTGAATATATAATTGGGTACCCCCATCCAATTCTTTTGAAAACGAACTGATGTTTCGGTAGAGTATACTGTTGTAATGACAGGTGTAAATAGGTACAATAATTTCCTTTAAATGGGCATCAATCCTTGTCGGAAGAGCATAAACTTGAATTTGAGCTTGTTCTTCTAATTCTTCATAGTCTAAGTGGTGTGATTTCTCTATTTCACCATAGAATCTCAAATAGCTGGGAAGGACTTTAGCATCAAATAATGGGGTAGGAACAAAGGTAGAGGGCTGGGAATAATAAACAACTTGAGTAGCGGCAAAGGTGTGTTTGGGGTAAAAAGCAACCAACTCTTGAAGTAGGGTTTTAAAACTATCTGGACCCTCTGTGAAAGGAATAAAATCCGTTTTGGAAGGGGTACAAAAAGAAAATCCATTCATGAAAATATGAATGGATGCTCCGATATTTGGTATGGTGTTATTCTTGTTTGGCATCAAATATGGTAGGCCAATTTCCGTTTGTACTTACGTTGTTTAAAGAACCAAGAATAATTTCAGATCCGTTAACACCGTCCACGGATACAGTTTCGTTTTCCTGTTTAACCAAATCAATATTTTGATCGAATAGGATTACATTTTTTGAAATTTTCACTTCAAATACAGGAACATTATACCCGTTCTTGTTGATAACCTCAGACTTGATTGAAAACATGCTGTCTTGTACCCCTTCAATCGGGATGTAAGCCATTCTTTTATATCGGTCAGTTCCTGCAAAAAGCGAATCTTTTACGGGCACCGTTCCTAAAGTGTCAATCACGATAACCTCGCGAAGCATATCAATTCGATAAGTTTTATCGTATTCTAGGTAAGAAGAATCCTTTTTTTCAATTAAGGTAAAAATACCTTCGTCAATAAATTTAACTAAACTGTCAAAGTTGTTTGCGAATACACCCTTCACGTCTTTGTGCGCAATTTGGGCTTTACGAATGTCTTTCAAGCGATTGATAACTTTAGCATAACGCTCATTCTTTACTTGGTTGAATTTAATCGGTCCATTAATAGAGTCATAAATCTTGTATGCAAAAAAGATTGATGCTAACCACAAAACGATTTGAATGCCTAATTTCATTGTAATATATTAATTGATAAAAACAAATCTACAATTTTTTTTCAATCACAAAAGTATTTAAAATGATTTATATTTAGGCTCTTGAAAGAATCCATGACTCCAGAAAAATTTTGTGCTCAATTACAATCCAATTTTAAATTCGAACCTACAGATTCTCAGCAACTTTGGTTCCCAGCAATTGCTGAATTTATTTTTTCAAAGAAGCCCAATTGTGCATTTTTACTAAAAGGATATGCTGGAACGGGAAAAACAACATTGATCAGTTCTTTGGTTCAAGAACTCAAAACTACTGGATACAAAGCTGTGCTCATGGCTCCTACAGGAAGAGCTGCTAAAGTAATGGCAACCTACTCGAAATTACCCTCAAAAACCATTCACAAACAAATTTATTTTCCAAAAGCGGAAAAAGGGGGGAAAATGTCTTTCCAGCTCAAACCCAACAAGTCCAAAAAAACCTTGTATGTCATCGATGAAGCTTCTATGATTGGGGATGATCGTCAAAATGTAAAGTTATTTGAAAACGGTTCCCTGCTTCATGATCTTGTTCAATATGTCAGTAGTGGAGTAGATTGTAAAATCCTTTTTGTTGGAGATCAAGCACAATTGCCTCCCGTTCATCTCAACTTAAGCCCTGCATTAGACGCTGAAGAGCTTCGTCAGTTTCATTTTGATCAAATATACACTGTAGAACTTGAAGGGGTTGTTCGTCAAAAAAAGAACTCGGGAATCTTAAAAAACGCGACTCAATTGAGGTTGGATTTAAACCAAGAAGTTTACGACCAGTTTAAATTTGATGTTCAAAACAGCAGGGATATTCATTATACCAATAACGGTATGGATGTATTTGAAGCTATTGAAAATGCCTTTTCTGAATCCGGGGTTGATCAAACCATCTTTATCGTTCGATCTAATAAAAGGGCCAACATATACAATGAAAACATACGCAAACGAATCCTTGGACTTGAAGATGAATTGTCTGTTGGGGATCAATTGATGGTAGTAAAAAATAATTATTTCTGGTTGACACCAGATTCTACTCCAGGATTTATTGCAAATGGGGATGTGGTAAAGGTTCTTAGTATCCATGCAATAAAAGAATTGTATGGATTTTCGTTTGCCGAGGTAGCTGTTGAAATGGTTGATTATCCGGAGGAGCCTCCTTTTGATACGGTATTGATTTTGGACACATTAAAATCAGAGACGGCTTCACTTTCTTATGAGGAGAGTAATCGACTTTATCAAGCGGTTTTGGAGGATTATGCTGCAGAACGCAGTACGTATAAAAAATTTTTAAAAGTGAAAAGCAATCATTTTTACAATGCATTGCAAGTCAAATATTCCTATGCAGTCACCTGTCATAAATCTCAAGGAGGACAATGGGAACACGTGTTTGTTGAAAAGCCCTATCTTGCCGAAGGACCCAATAAGGATTATATGCGTTGGTTATATACAGCCATTACTCGGGCAACAAAACACTTGTATCTCTTAGGATTTTCTAACGAGGACTTTAATGTGATCGAATGAGAATAGGGAATTTAGTATCTCGTTTTATTTACTTCCGAATCATGAAATGGAAATTAATGGGCAACTTTCCCAGCATTCCCAAATATATTGTTGCCGTAGTTCCCCATACCAGTTGGTTGGATTTTTTTGTGGGATTAATGGTTCGAAGCATTTCCAAAGAGCAGATTAATTTTTTAGGTAAAAAAGAGTTGTTCTCTCCTCTTACCGCTTGGTTTTTTAAAGGCTTGGGGGGAGCTCCGATAGACCGCTCTGGAGGCCGTGGATCCGTAGAGGCAATAGCTGCAGTTTTTGATGCCCATCAAAAATTTCGGATTGCTTTAGCCCCAGAGGGAACAAGAAAGAAAGTGAATCAACTCAGAACAGGGTATTATCAAATTGCCAAAAAAATCAATATCCCCATCGTTCCAGTGGCTTTTGACTATGGGAATCAAAAAGTGGTGATCCATCCTATATTTGAAATAACAAAAAATGAGGAACAGGATTTAAAATATCTCGAACAACTTTTTAAAGGAGTCCATGGGTATTCTAAGGAGAAAAGTTTTTAATTCTATTCTGTAATTTCTAAAGAGTGATACACGTTTTGAACATCATCATCGTCCTCGATACGCTCAATAAGTTGGAGCACCTCTTCTTGTTGCTCAGGGGGAAGTGATTTGGTTGATTGGGGAATTCGCTCAAAACCAGAAGATAAAATTTCAAAACCTCTACGTTCCAGTTCTTTTTGTACCACACCAAAACTCTCAAAAGGGGCGTATAACAGCATTCCATCTTCGTCAACAAAAACTTCTTCAACCCCAAAATCAATAAATTCCAATTCAATTTCTTCGGGATCAAGTCCAGTAGAATCTATTCTAAAATTACAGCTGTGGTCAAACATAAACTCAACAGAACCTGCTGTACCTAAGTTGCCATTGGCTTTATTAAAATAGGAGCGAATGTTGGCAACAGTTCGATTGTTGTTGTCAGTAGCAGTTTCCACAAGTACGGCAATACCATGAGGGGCATACCCTTCGAAAAGAACTTCCTTAAAATCACCAGTCTCTTTATCGGAAGCTTTTTTTATAGCGCGTTCAACATTTTCTTTGGGCATGTTGGCGGCTTTGGCATTCTGAATAACAGCTCGAAGTCTAGAGTTGTTTTCAGCATCTGGACCTCCTTCTTTAACTGCCATTACAATATCTTTCCCTATGCGCGTAAAAGTTTTTGCCATCGCTGACCAGCGTTTCATTTTCCGCGCTTTTCTAAATTCAAATGCTCTTCCCATAGTTTTATAATAACGGTGCTAAATTAAAAAAATTGAATTATTTCTTTACATTCCTTAAACTTAGATCATCCAGCACGTCCATGTATGTATTTAATATGTGTGAGGGTAATTTATTTTCTTTTGGTAAAGTTGCTAAGTAGCGAATGGTATTGGAGGTATAGACTTGTTTGTAGATTCCAGGTTTCTGATGGCGCCTTTCAACGATGCTTTTAAAAAAATCAAAATGAGAGATTAAATCTGTACTTCCTAAATGGTAAAGTCCACTCTTTTTTTGATTGATTAAATAATGAATTTGCTGAGTAAGGCGAATATCGCTGTTGACGTTAATGATGGTATTTGGAAAAACTTCAATAGCTTCATTGTTTTGTATTGCTCGATCAATTTCCAAAGTTCTCGGTGCATTGATTCCAAACACCATGGGAAGTCTTGCAATGACATATTTCCCTATAGGTAATCGCATCACTTGATTTTCAATTTTGATTTTAAATCTTCCGTAGATGCTTTCTGATAGGGTTTTATCGTATTCGTAGGAAGGAAAGTGCTGAAAGGCATCAAAGACGTTAGCCGAAGACAGGAATAAGATCCTGCAGTTGATCCTGCGGACAAGATCAATTAAATAATCATGAACTTCATGTTGAGCTTCAAAACTTCCCCTTAATGCAGAAATAATAAGTTTTGGTTTTACTTCCTTTATGATTTCCTCTATGCCCCCTTTTTCAATATTGTATTGAAAGAAATGCTGATTATTTTGATATCCTTTAGCCGAGTAGTAGGTGCCGAAGGTATTATAAAAGGGCGAAAGTTCTTTGTACAAACAGTTTCCAATGTACCCACTTCCTCCCAAAATAAGAATCGATTTCAAGCAGTTAAGTTTTTATAAAAGGGATTTTGACGACTTTTGCGGGGCAGTTTTTTTCACGTATCATAACTCCTATTGAGGTTCCTGGTTTTGCATAGCTGGAATGGACGTATCCCAATCCAATTCCTTGAGATAAAGTAGGGGATTGGGTTCCGGAAGTAACTTGACCTATTGCATTGTCATCGCGATCTACTAGGGTGTGCCCCGTGCGAGGAATGGGTCTGCCTTCCATCAGAAATCCCACCAGTTTTTTGTCCGTACCTTGTTCGATCTCACTAAGTATTTGTTTGGCATTAATACATCCTTTTTCAGGTTTGCTGATCCATTGTAGCCCTGCAGCAATAGGAGAAGTAGAGTCATTTATCTCATTACCATAAAGACAATATCCCATTTCCATTCTCAAGGTATCTCGAGCAGCCAGCCCGACAGGAACAATACCGTAGGGAGCTCCAGCTTCGAATACAGCCTCCCAAACTTTTGAGGCACCCGACGCAGGAAAATAAATTTCAATCCCTCCAGCACCCGTATATCCCGTTGTGGCAAGGAGCACCTCTGGAATCCCAGCAAAAATAGCAGTGATGTGACTGTAGTAGGGGAGTTGCCCTAAATCAATTGCAGTTAAGGATTGCATTGCAGTTACTGCTTTGGGCCCTTGAATGGCAAGTAATGCGGTTTCTTCGCTCTTATTCTCTAAACGGGCTCCAAAGGAAAGGTTGTTTTGGTTTATCCAATCCCAATCCTTTTCGATATTCGAAGCATTGACCACTAATAAATAACGCATTTCCTCGAGACGATAGACGATTAAATCATCAACAATTCCTCCAGTTTTGTTTGGAAAATAGTTGTACTGGGCTTTACCTACTGCTATTTTGGAGATGTCATTACTACAAACCAGTTGGAGTAAATCTAGTGCTTTCGTTCCAGACACGTAAAATTCTCCCATATGAGAAACATCAAAAACACCTAATCGATTCCGAACGGCAAGATGTTCTTCTTTGATATTGCTGTATTGTATTGGCATTTCATATCCTCCAAAAGAAGTCATTTTTGCTTTCAATGCAAGATGAGTGTTGTAAAGTGTAGTTTTTTTCATAAGTTCATACTCAAAATAAATGCTATGATTTCAAAGCCTAAAAGCACTCTGCCAATTGCTTCTTTTGTACTCCTAATGTTTTTGATAAGTTCTCCTATCGTAAAGGCACAAAAATCGGAACTTTCATTGGATTTTCATAAAAATAGGCGAGCTGAATTAAGGCAAAAGATGCCAAACAACAGTGTTGCTGTATTTTTTTCAGCCCCAGTAAGGAATCGAGCCAATGATGTAGATTTTATTTTCCATCAAGACCCTAACTTTTTCTATTTAACTGGTTGGAATGAACCCCATGCAGTTCTTCTGGTTTTTAATGTTCCTCAACAAGACGATAACGGAGTGTATTATGAAAAACTCTATGTGCGTGAACGCGACGCTCGTAATGAAATGTGGAATGGACGACAATCAGGCGTTGAAGGTGCAGCGAAAATGGGCTTTGATCGTGTTGCTAGCAAAAATGAATTTGTACAAACTGAACTGAATTTCGATCGTTTTGATCGGGTGCTATTGTTTGATTTTGAAAACGACGTACGCGACGAAAAAAACGATTCGAGTGATTTGTATGATTTGCAACAACACTTTAAAGCAGCAATCAATTACCCTGAACATTTTGATGCTGATCGTTATCGACTATACCTAAGAATACAAAATGCTCAAGCAGCAGAGGTTCCACAAATCAAACGTATGATTGCCTATTTTGCGGAACAAGACGAGACTTTATTGAAAGATCCATTGATTTTAGATTTTCTCAATTCTGAGGAATCTACTTCTTTAGCCGATTTTCAAACCCGATCTGCTTTTCTAATTCGAGATTATAATTTCGATATCGATCAACTTTCCATGTTGATGGCTGGACTGCGAGAAAAAAAGCAAGAAGAAGAACTTTTGTTAATTAAAAAAGCAGTTCAGATTTCTGCTCAAGGTCAGATTGAAGTAATGAAAGCCATTCATCCGGAGATGACCGAACGCGAAGTACAAGGGATACATCAACTGGTTTACAAAAAATACGGCGCTGCTCATGAAGGCTATCCTTCGATAGTGGGTGCTGGAGAGAATGCTTGTGTTTTGCATTACATCACAAACGACAAGACAGATCTTAAAAATCAGTTGATATTGATGGATTTAGGAGCGGAATACAATGGGTATACTGCCGATGTAACAAGAACAATACCCGTTTCTGGAGTTTTTAGTCCTGAGCAAAAGGCCTTGTATCAGATTGTTTACAGTGCCCAAAACGCAGGAATTCAAGCAGCTCAAGCCGGGGCTAGTTTTCGGGATATTTCTTTAGCGACAAACGAAGTGGTAGCCCAAGGGCTTTTGGAAGTTGGATTAATTGAGGATCCAAGTGAATTCAGAAGGTATTTACCGCATGGAATTGCGCATCACATAGGACTGGATGTGCACGATCCCGGTCTTTACGAATATTTAGAACCCAATATGGTGATAACTGTTGAGCCTGGTATCTATGTTCCAGAAGGAAGTCCTTGTGATCCTAAATGGTGGAATATTGGAATTCGTATAGAGGATGATATTTTGATAACCGAAAACGGGCCAATCAATCTCTCTGAAGCCGCACCACGAGCATGGGATGAAATAGAGGGATTAATGAAGCAAAAAAGTCCATTAGACGATTTTACGCTCCCCGAATTAAAGTGAATTAACGTTCCAAAAGGAATTTCTTTAACGATTTGTAGTCGCTAATCGGAATACTCAATTTGGGTTTGTTCAGTACGCCTAGGAGTTGAGCAGGGGGATCTAATTTGATTTTTAGGGTAGATTCTACAGTAGGAGCAAACTTAATTGGGTGCGCTGTTTCAAAGAATATACCGTATAAGCTGTTCTCTTCGTTTTCTTCCAAATATGCTTTTAGACCCAAATAACTTACTGCTCCATGAGGATCGGCAACATAATTACAATCAGCGTAAATTTCTTTTAAGGCTTTTTTGGTTTCAATATCAGTAAAGGCATACCCGCTTACTACTTTTTTGAGCTTGTAAAAATCATTATTAAATAATTTCTGAATGCGAACAAAATTACTTGGATCTCCCACATCCATGGCATTAGAAATCGTTGATATTGATTTTTTGGGTTCGTAATCTCCTGTTTTTAGATAATTAGGTACGGTGTCGTTAATATTTGTGCTAGCAATAAAATGTTCAATAGGCAAGCCCATCTTGTGAGCGACAAGACCTGCACAAAGGTTACCAAAATTTCCACTAGGAACTGAAATCACCAGCTTACTTGATGGTTTGGGTCTGTTTTTGTAAGCAATAAAATAATAAAACATTTGAGCGAGCCAACGTGCAACATTAATTGAATTGGCTGAGGTTAAATTCATTTCATTGGTCAATTCAGGATCAATAAAAGCCGATTTCACCATATTTTGACAATCGTCGAAAGTACCCTCTACTTCCAGTGCGGTAATGTTTTCTCCCAAAGTTGTTAGTTGCTTTTCTTGAACTTCACTTACTTTTCCCTTTGGAAATAGGATAACAACCTCGATACCCTTCACTTTATAAAATCCATCGGCTACAGCTCCTCCCGTATCTCCAGAAGTCGCCACCAAAATGGTTAGTTTTTTTTGCTCTTTAATTTCGTGAGCATAAGCTAAACAACGAGCCATAAAACGAGCACCCACATCTTTAAATGCGAGGGTTGGACCTTGAAACAATTCAAGCGTTGCAATGGAGGTATTTATTGGGACGATTGGAAACTCAAAGTTGAGCGTCTCCTCGAGGATCATTCGAAGTCGATCTTCCGGGATATCCTTTCCAACAAAAGGTTGGATTACTTCAAATGCAATTTCGTGATTGCTGTAGCGCTCAATGTTATCAATGAATTCTTTGGAAAGTTTTGGTATGGACTCCGGGTAATACAAACCTCTATCAGGAGCCAAGCCTTTACGAACGGCTTCCAAAAAGCCAACGGATGAAGAATTGAAATTTAAACTGGAGTAGTTCATGAATTTCGAACAATTTTTATTCCTTCGGTATTAATCTTTGAAACGTGAATTTGATATTCTAAATCAAGATTTTTATAATGGATTTCCATAGCCTTACCCACAGCTTCAGCAGTTTTTTTACCTCTCGATAAGGCGTAAATTGAGGGTCCTGACCCGGATATTCCACTTCCTAATGCACCTGCATTCAATGCAGCCTGTCGAACTTCGTTAAATTTAGGAATGAGCATAGACCGATAAGGCTCAATGACTTTATCTTCCATGCTTCTGGAGAGTAGGTCGTAATCTTCTGTATATAATGCACTTACAAATGCACCTAAATTCCCCCATTGCTCTACGGCTTTGTTAAGTGGGATGGTAGCTTTTAATATGGCTCTTGAATGAAGGGTTTTCAATTCTATTCGCGGATGAATTACCGTTGCAACCAATTCCTTGGGATTAGGAAGCTTAATGACATCTAAAGTGACATTACTTCTCACTAAGGTAAATCCCCCTAAGAGTACAGGAGCAAGATTATCGGCATGAGCTGCGCCACTGGCAAGGGCTTCACCGGCCATTGCAAAGCGGATGAGTTCATTACGTGTGTATGGAGCTCCTAAAAGTTCATTTATACCAAAAACAGCACCTGCTGCACTGGCAGCACTACTTCCAATTCCACTTCCTGGTTTTATTTTTTTGTCAATATCAATTCGAAATCCCTCTTTACAGCCAATTTCATTGACTAGGGCAAGACCCGCAACACTAGCTACATTTTCTAAAGGGTCTGTGGGGAGTTTTTGTCCCGTCACAGTTCCTATGGTCACACCAGGGGAAGAAGTCTTAGAAATTCGCATAAAATCTCCAACACTATCGAGGCAAAAGCCTAGTACATCAAATCCACAAGAAACATTTGCTACGCTGGCTGGAGAAAAAATATTAATTTCATTCATGCTTTTTATCCTTTGCCAATTCGTATGATATCCCCAAAAATCCCTCCTGCGGTAACTTCTGCACCGGCACCTGCACCCTTTACGATTAAAGGTTGATTTTTATAGCGGTTGGTGTAAAACAAAATAATGTTGTCACTTCCTTCTAGATTGTAAAAATCATGTGAGGGGTCAATCTCTTGAAGCCCTACGCTAGCTTTACCGTTTTCTAATTGAGCAACATATTTTAGGCGACAATTTTTTTCAGAAGCTTTTGCTAAAAGGGTTTGAAAATGAGATTCGTGTTTTTCAAGGGCTTTAAAAAAAGCTTCATTGTTCTTCGTGTCTAAAACTTCTTGAGGTAAAAACGATTTGTTATCAATAGAGGCTAATTCTTCCTCAAAACCGCTTTCCCTTGCCAGAATAAGGATTTTACGTGCTACGTCCACACCGCTTAGATCAATTTTTGGATCAGGTTCTGTATAGCCCTCCTTTTGGGCAGCCTGAACAATACTTGCAAAAGTAGTCGAGGAAGTGAAATTGTTAAAAATAAAATTCAAACTTCCAGAGAGGATGGCTTGAATTTTATGAATGACATCCCCAGAGGCAATTAGATTGTTTAGCGTGTCAATTACTGGCAAACCAGCACCGACATTCGTTTCAAAAAGAAAAGGAGTGCCAAATTTACGAGCAGTTCTTTTTAATTCTTTGTAGTTGGAAAGTGAACTTGCACAAGCAATTTTATTACAGGTTACAACTCCAATATTGTGTTCTAAATAGCGATTGTATTCACCAGCAATTTCCTCGTTAGCTGTGTTGTCAACAAAGATGCTATTTCTGAGGTTTAGGGATTTGATATGATTAAAAAAAGATTCCCGATCAGAAGTCTGTTTACTTTGATCCAATAACTCCCTCCAGTTTTCAAGATCTAAAGGAACATCACTCAATAACATTTTTCTAGAATTAGCAAGCGCAATGACACGAACCTTTAAACGAAGGTGTTCCAAAAGATAGGCTTGTTGTTGATTGATTTGTTCCAACAACTTACCCCCCACATTACCTACTCCTGTAATAAAAAGATTGAGTTCTTTTGTTTGTGTTTCAAAAAAGCATTCGTGAATGGAGTTAAGTGCTTTTTGAGTGTTTCTTTCATCAATAATAATGGAAATATTACGTTCAGAAGCTCCCTGAGCTATTGCGCGAATATTGATGTTATTGGAACCTAAACTACTGAACAACTTCCCGCTAATTCCTTGGTGTTTTTTCATGTTGTCCCCAACCACAGCAATGTTGGTCATATTCATTTCAACAAGTGCGGGTTCGACTCTTGAAAGACTGATTTCAAATTCAAATTCAGTATCAATAGCTTTTTTTGCATCCTTAGCATCTTCAGAGCGGAGTCCAATACAGATGGAATGTTCCGAGGAGGCTTGAGTAATCATGATGATGTTGATTTTCTTTTTTGATAAGCATTCGAATAAACGTTTCGAAAACCCAGGAATTCCGATCATTCCACTTCCTTCAAGATTGATCAACGCAACATTTTCAATATGACTAACCCCTTTCACCACCGTGCCATTTCCACCTTCTGAAGTTCCTTTTTTATTGATTTTTGTTCCTTGAGCAGCAGCGTCAAAGGTGTTTTTTATAAGGATGGGAATTTCTTTTTCTACCAGGGGTTGAAGCGTAGGAGGGAAGATTACTTTTGCTCCAAAATGAGAGAGTTCCATAGCTTCGTTATACGATAAAAAAGGAATGGGTAAAGCTTGAGAGACTAAGTTGGGATGAGCTGTGTACATCCCACTCACATCCGTCCAGATTTCTAGAATACTTGCATCAATGTAATTGGCGATCAAAGCCGCTGTATAATCCGATCCGCCTCGTCCTAAATTTGTAATTTCCTCGTTTTCGTCCGTTGCAATAAATCCAGGAAGTAAGACCACTTCGGCAGTTTCTTTGTTAAAAAAGTCTTTACATGCCTGCTCACTTTTGGTTTGATTGATTACCTCTCTGTCGTTAACTTCATGCGTGTATAAGAGCTCTCTGGCGTCCTTGAATACGACATCTTGATTGGCATACTTTAGAATTTGAAAGATAATTTTACTAGAGAGAATTTCACCATAACTAGACACTTTTGCCAAACTTTTTGGAGTGAGTTCTTGTAAGGTAAAGAGGGACTCTAATAATTCTTCTAAATTATTGAGTTGTGTTTTTAAAAAGCTAATGATTTCACTCTGATGGGTGACAGGAATAAAATGTTGTATGGGGTTAAGATGCCTTTCTTCAAGGATTGGAAGACTGTTTTTAAAAGTCGAATCACCTCTACTGGCTTTTTCAGCCATATCAATAAGAATATTGGTAATTCCACCCAAAGCTGAAACAACAACCACTTGTTTGGTTGCATTAGATTTTTTAATGATTTCTATAACATGAGAGATGCTCTTAGAATCTGCTACAGAGGTACCACCAAATTTTAAAACTTTCATAAGTTAATTTTCGCGCCTACTATTTTGAATCTCTTATGGATTCGTTTTTAAACAGCGCAAAAATACCACTATTTATGCTGTGGGAAAAACAATTTTGAAATAAAAAATAGGACCGTCATCTGACGAGTTTCAAATGCAATTCAGTGTCAAAAAAGCAAGTATTCTATTTTGCTTTTTCAGTATGCTGATTGATCTCCAGCTCTAATGCATCCTTAGCCTCATTGACGTTGACAAGGATTTGATCTCCTTCTTTAACGGTGCTATTTACCACATGTTCAGCAATCAAATCTTCAACGTGTTTTTGAATGGCTCTATTGAGAGGTCTTGCTCCGTATTTGCTGTCAAACCCTTTTTCAGAGATAAAATCTTTGGCAGAATCGGTGATGTTTATTTGATATCCAAGTTTTTCAATTCGAGTAATTAATCCTTTAAGTTCGATATCAACAATCTTCCGAATATCGTGCTGTTCAAGGGCATTAAAAATCACAATATCATCAATTCGATTCAAGAATTCTGGAGAGAACGTTTTTTTCAATTCCTTTTCAATAACGCCCTTTTCAATATCAGAAGACTGTGCTTTTTGAGAAGCAGTTTCAAAACCTAATCCCCTACCAAAATCTTTCACTTGACGAGCTCCGATATTGGAGGTCATGATGATGATGGTGTTTTGAAAGTTGATTTTTCTTCCCAGACTGTCTGTTAAAAATCCGTCATCAAGTACCTGAAGCATCATGTTAAAAATATCGGGATGTGCTTTTTCTACTTCATCTAGAAGTATAACCGAATAGGGGCGTTGGCGAACTTTTTCACTCAACTGTCCACCTTCTTCATAGCCAACATACCCTGGAGGTGCTCCAATAAGTCTAGAAATGGCAAATTTTTCCATGTATTCACTCATGTCAATTCGAATCAAATTTTCTTCAGATTCAAAAATTTCAGAGGCTAGAATTTTAGCAAGCTGAGTTTTTCCTACACCCGTTTGACCCAAGAATATAAAGGATCCAATGGGTTTGTTGGGAGATTTTAGACCAGCTCTGTTCCTTTGTATGGCTTTTACTACTTTCTCTATAGCATCCTTTTGTCCGATTAATTTTCCACCGATAACTTCAGCGAGCTTGGAGAGTTTGTTCTTTTCAGACTTAACAATTTTATTTACCGGAATATTGGTCATCATTGAAACCACATCCGCAATATCGTTTTCATTTACTGTAACTCGATTCAATTTTGAATCTTCTTGCCAGCGTTCTTGAGCCTCAATGAGAGCACGTTCGACACGTTTTTCGTCGTCTCTTAATTTGGCTGCTTCTTCGTATTTTTGTTTTTTAACCACAGAATTTTTCAGCTCGCGAACTTCATCCAATTGAGCTTCTAAATCGATAACCTCCTGAGGTACGCTCATATTGTTGATATGGACACGAGACCCCGCTTCGTCTAAGGCATCTATAGCCTTGTCTGGGAGAAAGCGATTGGACATATAACGATCGGTCAATTCCACACAGGCTTTGAGTGCTTCATGTGTATAATTTACATTATGGTGATTCTCATAACGCTCTTTGATGTTGACCAGGATTTCAAGGGTTTCTTCAGGATTGGTTTGTTCTACCAATACTTTTTGAAATCTTCGTTCTAAAGCACCATCTTTTTCTATATGTTGGCGATATTCATCTAAGGTGGTAGCACCAATACATTGAATTTCCCCTCTTGCTAAAGCAGGTTTGAACATATTGGAAGCATCCAGACTACCTGTTGCCCCACCAGCACCAACTATGGTGTGAATTTCATCGATAAAAAGGATGATGTCGTCGTTTTTTTCCAATTCATTCATTACGGCTTTCATGCGCTCTTCAAACTGACCTCTGTATTTGGTTCCTGCAACCAAACTAGCTAAATCAAGGGTAATAACTCTTTTGTTATAAAGCACCCGGGAAACCCGTTTTTGTACAATTCTCAATGCAAGTCCTTCAGCTATGGCGGATTTACCTACTCCAGGCTCTCCAATGAGCAGGGGATTATTCTTTTTTCTTCGACTTAAAATTTGAGAAACCCGCTCAATTTCTTTTTCACGACCTACAACAGGATCGAGTTTATCTTGTTCTGCAAGGGCAGTAACATCCCTTCCAAAGTTATCCAATACAGGAGTTTTTGTTTTTTTAGAACCTTTAGATTCAGAAGTTGGAATAAAAGGATTCTCTTTTCCTTCCCCTTCGTTTTCTTTTTCATCTGAAAAAGAAGCAGAGGTGGGTAATTCGTCGTAGGCATCGGCATCGTTAGCAAGCATAAGTTTGAATTGCTCTTTAACAATATCGTAATCGATGTTGAGTTGGGTAAGAAGTTTGGTCGTGGGGTCGTTTTCGTTTCTTAAGATGCAGAGAAGCAAATGAACCGTATTAATCAATTCGCTTTGAAAAAGCTTAGCTTCTAAAAAAGTTGTTTTAAGAGCACGTTCCGCTTGACGCGTGAGATGTAAATTCTTTTTCTCGTTGGCTTCAAGAGGGTTTTCTAGGGTTGCCGGATTGAGAATTTCAATTTTTCTTCTCAACTCTTCTAGGTTTACTTCGATAGCATTTAAAATTGCGATGGCTTTACCCCCTCCGTCTCGAAGTATTCCAAGCATCAAGTGCTCGGTACCAATACAGTTATGGCCCAAACGCAGGGCTTCTTCCTTACTAAAGGCAATCACATCTTTTACGCGGGGTGAAAAATTATCATCCATAACTTATTTTTTTATTTGTTTGAGCAAAAAACAGACCAGAGTTCCCTACACAATGCTAATAGACAAAAAAATATCAAGATTTCAAAAATTGAAGCCTTATTATTTATAACAAATTTGCAATGCTCAGCTGTTAATAATTTTGTGAATTCTACAGTTAAATAAGAACGATTTTGCAGGTCGTTTCCGTATTTTAGCTTTTGTTAAAATTAAACTATGAACGAAGCAGATAAAGTCATCCCGATTAATATCGAGGATGAAATGAAATCAGCCTATATTGATTATTCCATGTCTGTCATTGTGTCACGTGCCTTGCCTGATGTTCGTGACGGACTAAAGCCAGTCCACAGACGTGTGCTTTTTGGAATGCATGAACTGGGTATCCGATCCAATACAGCACATAAAAAATCAGCGCGTATCGTTGGTGAAGTTTTAGGCAAATACCATCCTCATGGGGATAGTTCCGTTTACGATACCATGGTCCGTATGGCTCAATCTTGGAGCTTGCGCTATTTGCTAGTTGATGGTCAAGGAAACTTTGGCTCAGTAGATGGAGACAGCCCAGCAGCGATGCGATATACGGAGGCTCGTATGCAAAAAATCTCTGAGGATTTGATGGCGGATATCGACAAGGAAACCGTTGATCTTCAGCTTAATTTTGACGATACATTAAAAGAGCCTACGGTATTACCGACACGTGTTCCCAATTTACTAATCAACGGCGCATCAGGAATTGCTGTGGGGATGGCGACCAACATGCCTCCTCACAATTTAACTGAAGTTGTCGACGGAACCATTCAGTATATTGAAAACAACGATATTTCAATTGAAGAACTGATCAAAACCATAAAAGCACCCGATTTCCCAACAGGAGGAACAATATATGGTTACGAAGGAGTGCGGGAAGCTTTTCTGACAGGTAGAGGTCGTGTAGTAATTCGAGCAAAAGCCAATATTGAAGAAGTTAATGGAAGAGAGTGCATTATCGTTACTGAAATTCCCTACCAAGTCAATAAAGCCGAAATGATTCGAAAGACTGCGGAGCTGGTAAATGACAAAAAACTGGATGGAATTAGCTCCATACGGGATGAATCCGATAGAAACGGAATGCGTATCGTTTACATTTTAAAACGCGATGCAATTCCAAATATCGTACTTAACAAGCTTTATAAATACACCTCATTGCAATCTTCGTTCAGCGTCAATAACATTGCGCTGGTAAACGGAAGACCTCAAATGTTGAACCTCAAGGAGATGATTCACTATTTTGTTGAGCACCGGCACGATGTGGTGGTTCGTAGGACAAAATATGAATTGAGAAAAGCGGAAGAACGAGCTCATATATTAGAAGGACTCATTATTGCTTCAGACAATATTGACGAAGTAATTGCGATCATCCGTGGGTCAGAAAGTCCGGATGCTGCTCGAGAAAATTTAATCAAACGTTTTGAGCTTTCGGAGATCCAGTCCAAAGCGATTGTAGAAATGCGTTTGCGCCAATTAACTGGCTTAGAGCAGGACAAACTTCGATCTGAATTTGATGAACTTGTTAAAACGATTGCAGATCTCAAAGACATTCTAGAGAAGAAAGAGCGTAGAATGGAGATTATCAAAATGGAGTTGGTTGAAGTTCGTGAAAAGTATGGGGATAAACGAAGATCAAACATTGAATATGCAGGCGGGGATTTAAGTATAGAAGATATGATTCCTGACGAAAATGTAGTCATTACCATTTCTCATGCAGGATATATTAAAAGGACTCCTTTAGCAGAATACAAGACACAACATCGAGGAGGGGTAGGGCAAAAAGCGTCCACAACAAGAGACGAAGACTTTTTACAAGATCTTTTTGTAGGTACCAATCATCAATACATGTTGTTTTTTACTCAGAAAGGGAAATGTTTTTGGATGCGGGTCTATGAAATTCCTGAAGGTTCCAAAACAGCGAAAGGACGTGCGATACAGAATTTGATCAATATTGAGCAAGATGACAAGATCCAAGCTTTTATTTGTACTCAGGACCTGAAGGATGAGGAATACATCAACAGTCATTATGTCATCATGGCTACCAAAAAAGGACAGGTAAAGAAAACTTCTTTGGAACAATATTCAAGACCTCGTGCAAATGGTATTAATGCAATTAGTATCCGTGAGGATGATGAGCTGCTGGAGGCAAAACTGACCAATGGCAACAGTCATGTTATTTTGGCTGTTAAATCAGGTAAAGCCATTCGTTTTGAAGAAAGTAAAACGCGACCTATGGGTAGGGGAGCTTCTGGCGTTCGCGGAATAACCCTTGCTGACGCTTCAGATGAAGTGGTGGGAATGGTTTCTGTAAATGATATGGATGCACACATATTGGTTGTGTCTGAAAACGGATATGGGAAGCGTTCCGACCTGGAGGACTACAGAATCACCAACAGGGGAGGAAAAGGAGTAAAAACCATTTCAATTACTGAAAAAACTGGTAAATTAGTTGCCATCAAAACAGTCAATGATCAGGATGATCTTATGATTATCAATAAATCAGGTATTGCTATTCGGATGGAAATTGCTACCCTCAGGGTGATGGGAAGAGCAACTCAAGGAGTGCGCTTAATTAATCTAAAAGGGAATGACACCATTGCTGCTGTTGCAAAAGTAATGAAGGATGACGAAACTATCGAAGATGTAGCTGATCTGGATGTAAACGATGGCACTATAATTGAATAACTAATAAAAAGAAACCTTTATAATTGAACAATGAAAACACTACTACCCTTATTTTTTATTTTATTCCTGACACTAACTTACGGTCAGAAAAAAGAAATCAAAAAGGCAATCAAATTATTTGAAACTGGAGATGTCCAAGGAGCTTCAGCTACACTTGAATCCAGCGCTGCTCTTTTTGAAATTGCAGACGAAAAAGTACTGAGTCAAAAAACTTTTTTAGAAGGAAGAATTGAACAAGCGAACAAAAACTTTCAAGCTGCTTTTGACAAATACATGGACTACAAAAGTGCTGTAGGATCGGATGCCATATTGGAAACGCAGCTACAAAGCTTGTCTGCTGATGCCGTAAATAGTGCCATAGAGGACAATGAGCTTAAAAACTATCTGGAAGCAGCAAACAAATTATACCTCTCTTACAAAATCAATCCTGAAGTAAATGTGGACTATTTGTACTATGCAGCATCAAGTGCAGTCAACGGAGGGGAGTATGCATTGGCCTTAAAATATTATAATGAGTTAAAAGAAATTCATTACGAAGGAATTACAACTAAGTATTTTGCAAAGTCAGCAGAATCGGGTGAGGAAGTCGAACTTTCTGAAAGTGAGTACGCAATTTATCAGAAAACAAAAGATTATTCTGATTTTAGAGAAGAAGCCACCGAATCTAAATTCCCTGAAATCGTAAAAAACATTGCGTTAATCTATGCAGAACTTGGAGATAACAATAAGGCAATGGAAGCTGTGAAAGAGGCACGTGCCGAAAATCCTAAAGATTTAAATTTGATTTTAACTGAAGCCAACTTATACATACAGCTAAATGAAAATAATCGTTTTGAGGAGCTCATGAAAGAAGCTATCGAACAAGATCCAAACAATGCAACACTTTATTTTAATTTGGGTGTGGTCAATTACCAAAATGGGAAAAAGGAGGAAGCAAAATCGTACTATGAAAAAACGATAGAGATTGATCCAAATTTTGAATCGGGTTATCTCAACTTGGTTTCACTCATTTTGGATGGGGAATCAGCTCTAGTTGAGGAGATGAATGGTTTAGGAAATTCAAGAGCAGACAATGCGCGCTATGATGTTTTGAAAAAAAGTAGAGAAGACATTTATAAAGAATGCGTACCGATTTTGGAATCCCTGATCGGGATCAATAAAAACGAAGAAGCAATCAAGACTCTCATGAATATATACGGTACTCTAGGCGATAACGACGGTTTCATGAAAATGAAGGCTTTAATCGAGTAAAGTTTGAATTTTAAATGAATCAAAAAACCCTCTGAAAAGAGGGTTTTTTTATACAATTTTTTTGATAATTCTCAGCTTATGACTGTGTTTTTGAGTTTCAAAATTGTAGATACCCGTTTGATCAATACGGTCTATTCGAACCTTTCCATGAGCATGAATGATGTAGTGGTTTTCTAATAAAATCCCAACGTGAACAATATTGCCTTCGCGATCATCAAAAAACGCAAGATCACCCGCTTCACTTTCGTCGATAAAACTTAGCGTTTCTCCCAGATGAACCTGTTGGGATGCATCTCTAGGGAGGGAATAGCCATTCATCTTATAAATCATTTGAACCAAACCTGAGCAATCGATTCCCAGAGGGGTTTTGCCACCCCATAAGTAGGGTGCGTTAAGGTAGAGGGAAGCCGTTTTTATCAAATTGGTTTTATCTTGAGTCCCTTTTACTGCTTTACCTTTAAAGGTCTGATTCAGCAAGGTAGCTGCAGCAACATTACTGCCCATTACAACAGTGGTCAACGAATGATCCTCAGCTTCAATATAGTCAACTAATTGAGTACAGTACTTGGCGTTAGGACCCGAGATGTTTTCTGCTTCATTTTGAGAAATGATCCGCATTTGCTTTTTATCGATCCATCCAGAATAGTTGTCATGAAGGGTAGTGATTTGAAGCCAATCCTTTTTTTCAGAATTAATTTTAAAACAATCTCCATAAAGCAACTGGGATACCAATTCACTCTTGTGGCTGTTTTCTTCACGTATTGGTACAATACTTAAATGACAAATGCCGTACTTCAAAATTATATTTTAGAGTGAATAAAATAACTTGTTAGTTACAAAAGTAGGAATTTTAAAGCCAGTTTGAGGTCATCCCCATTAAAAATAGCCAAGATGAGAATTAGTTTATGTAGTTTTGAAACAAAAGATATTTTTTGAAATCACTTTGGAATTTTATCGTTGCACAGCAAGGACTTTTGTATAAATCAGTACTGATTTTATCAAGCTCAATTTGCCTGTTGTATCTCTTCCCTCTGGGTGGCCAATTCAAATATGAATTTCAAAAAGGACGTATTTGGCAATACCCTTCCTATTACGCTCCTTTTGATTTCTCCATACTTAAATCTCCTTCCGAAATCGAAGCAGACAAAACCGCCGTTTTACGAAGTTTAAAGCCCTATTTAAGAAGTGATTTAGAGCTCAAGCAAAAGGTTTTAGATCAATATCCTGGAGCTTTTAGGGTACATTTTTTAGAAGAAACGGATCCTCTGGTATTGGATAGCCTGTATGAATTTGGTAAGACCTTACTTGGAGAGATATATACCTATGGAGTTTTACCGCCCAACTACCTCCATCAAGGTAATCGAGAGATCTTATTAATTCAAGGAAAGATTGAGACTCCCTTGCCTATAGAGGCTTTGTTCCGTCCAGATAACCTATCGGAATACCTCACAAAAATTCTTCCTGAGTCCATGCCAAAAAGGCTTGCAGAGAATTATAAAGACCTTTTTTTTGAATTGATTACTCCCAATATAAATTCGGATAAACTTTTTAATCAGCGGGCTCAAGAAGAAGCGTTACAAAACCTTTCCTTGTCCAGAGGGGGAATTGCAACAGGCGATTTAATTATCGCTGAAGGGCAAGTGGTAAACGAAACCAATTACGAAGTATTGAGTTCACTCCGTAATGAATTTTCCTTACGTCAAGGAGATCAAAACTCTTTTTGGGTCATTTTTGGATATTCCATTCTTATTCTTTTAACCTTTACCTTGTTACTCCTCTTTCTGCATACGTACCGAATTCAGATCTACCAGAACAATAGAAAACTGACGTTTATATTTTTTAATATTTTAATCATCATTATCGCTGTAACACTGGTTATCAGCTATAACACAGCCTATATCTTTGCCGTTCCTATTTGTATCTTGCCTTTAATCATCAAAGCTTTTTTTGACGCTCGATTAGGACTTTTTACCCATGTCCTTACGGTCTTATTGATTGGATTTATTGTTCCAAATAGTTTTGAGTTTGTATTTATTCAAATTATGGCTGGGATCATTACCATACAAACCATCGCCCAATTGTATCGCAGGGCGAACCTCTTTATTTCTGTAGGTCAAATTGTTTTGGTGTATGGGATTGGGTATATAGCCTTTACTACTATTCAAGAGGGAAGTTTGATTCAAATTGATTTTACCCCTTTGGCTTTATTTCTGCTTAACGGTTTGTTGATGCTATTTGTCCAGCCCTTAATTTACATTTACGAAAAAGTTTTTGGTTTAGTTTCCGATGTTTCCTTATTGGAATTATCGGATACCAATACAAGTCTCTTAAAGACGTTAGCCGAGAAGGCTCCAGGCACCTTTCATCATTCGTTACAAGTTGCAAATCTAGCCGAAGCTGCCGCAATAGAAATTGGTGCCAACGCATTACTTATTCGAGTAGGTGCATTGTATCACGACATTGGAAAATTAGAAAACCCATCGTATTTTTCTGAAAATCAAGTGGGAACCTACTCACCACATGAAGAACTTTCCCCCAAACAAAGTGCAGAGATTATCATTAGTCACGTAACAAAAGGAATTGAAATCGCTCAAAAAAACAAACTTCCAGACCGAATCATCGATTTTATACGAACCCATCACGGTACTTCAACCGTGTATTATTTTTACAAAAAGCAATTGGAACTAGATACTGAAACTCAAGCTTCTGATTTTGAGTACCCTGGACCTAAACCATTCTCAAAAGAGACCGCAATTTTGATGATGGCGGATGCTGTAGAGGCCGCTTCAAAAAGTCTGAAAAATCCGGACATCAATCAATTGGAGCACTTTATAGGGGATATAATTGAAGGAAAAATGAAAGCATTTCAATTTAATAACTCCAACATTACTTTATCTGAAATAGAGTCTGTAAAAAAGGTACTATTTAAAAAATTAATCAACGTTTATCAACTGCGGATTGAGTACCCTAAATAATGTAAAAAAAGATTGCATTCTTTTTATCTATGCAGTACTTTTGTGCACTTTGTTTCCGGAGAGGTGCCAGAGTGGTAATGGAGCAGATTGCTAATCTGTCGACGGGTAACCGTCGCCAGGGTTCGAGTCCCTGTCTCTCCGCCATAGTAATCCCTATTACATTTGAAATCAATGTTTTAGGGATTTTTTATTTTATTTTTGTACGGTATTTGTACGGCAACTCTATTTTAAAAGCTAAAAGTTTCCACCCAGCATTAACCCAAACACAGGGGCATGGGTTATAGAAAATGGTTTTTATATTGAAACATGGGGTTTGAATTTGATATGTAATCCATTCTTTATATCTATCTTGGAAGTATTATTAACCATAAACCAATTAAAATGAAAAAACTATTTGTAATTGCTTTAGTGTCACTTATTGTATCCTCATGTAGCAATAATGCATACCAAGCTGAATTTGAAAAAAATACTAAGATTGCAAAAGCATATTTTAAACTTCATGAAGAAGAAAATGCAGATGCAATGTTTGAATACTTGCATCCAGACATGGAATGGCATATGCCTGTATATGGAATGGGTATGGCAGGAATAGAACAAGTTAAGGCTGCAATCCTTGGATATCAGGCAGAATTTGATAATATGAAATTTGAAGCTGATTATTGGCTACCTGGAGTCGATACTGAAACAGGGATTCCAGACGGAAGCACCAGAGTATATGGTACTTGGACTTCTGTAAATTCTAAGACTGGAAAAGAAACTACTTTAACATCATATCACTCATTTGAATTTAAAGAGGGTAAAATTTTCAAAGGAGGTGATTGGTTTGATCTTGGAGGAATGATGAGTGCTGTTGGTCATAAAAATCTAGTAATTGCGGAATTTAAGATCAGACCTGGTAAGCAAGATGAGGTTTTTGCTGCAATGGAAAACGAAAAAATGGGTCTCAATATTACAAGAAATTATAAAGGATGTAACTCTTTAGTTACAACCTACAATAAAGATTCAAACACATTTTGGGTAATATCAGACTGGGATTCTTATGATGACTATAATGCTTACTTGGAATGGCGGACAAATGAATTTACTGATTTAGGGGAGGCTTTAGTTCCACTATTAAAAGGTGGCTTGAACGGTTTTAGACCGATCTTTCCAAACTCTGGATACAAGGTTTACTAAAATAATAAATTCCCTCCCCAGTGGAGGGTTTTTCTTTTACACCAAGGAATCATCAACGTATCTGTGGGAGAATATCAACAGATCTATGATAGTGAAGCAGTGTGTAAGTATGTAACTAAGCATATAGGTAAAGATGTGGACTATGATATTGTATTTAAAAGCTAAACCAATAAATATTAAAAAGGAAAAAAGATGAAAAATTATAAGATTGAAATAGACAAAAGTGCGGCTTACACTCTTAATGTTTATAAAAAACTTGAAAGAGTTGTTGATGATCAGCTGGATATTGATCATTACTTTGATTTTGATAGAGTGGGTGATATGAAAAGGAATATTACAATAGAAGTATATCATTTATGCCAAGCACTTGAACTAATAAAAAGGAACCTGATTGACTTCGCTGAGGAAAATGATTGGGATCGTTTAATAAAACTCTAAAAGTTTCCATCCAGTATTAACCCAAACACAGGGGCATGGGTTTTAGAAAAAGGTTTTTTTATTGAAACAGGGGGATGAGATTTGATATGTAACGCATTTTCAGTACTTTAGGAGTATGAAAAAACTTATTCCTCTATTACCTCTGTTGATCTTGATGGTAGGATGTAAAAATGAAGTGTCTAAAACACATGATCAAGTAAGTCCTCCCAAAGAAGTTGTAGCTTTTTTTGAGACTTATAATAAACTATGGTCAGAAGGGAATTTTGAATATATAGCATCAGATATTTATGACTTACCAATGACACTTTATTTACAAGACACTGTTCGTTATTTGAAAAGTCCTGATGAAGTGAAAAATTTTCTCGCGAATACCTTTATTGATCTGGAAGCTAATCATTATGGATTTTCTAAAATTAATAAATGGGAAAATTACAGAGAAGATGGAAATTATATTATTGTTGAAATGAACTTTACTAGGTTCTTAAAGGATAGCACAATAATGGGTAATCAATTCAGAAAGGCTACCTATATTCTAAATAAAAAAAATAAGGAGTTCAGAATTACTGCTATGATGCCACATACCGTTATAGATAAGTAAAACAACTATTTTACTTTGGTTCTCCTCTTCCATGTGGAGGGTTTTTCTCTTACACCAATGTCTCCTATCCAAATCCTTCCTAATCCATTGATTTCATTGCCTTAACTTGAGATTCTTGTGTAGTGGTTATAGGGGGGTGTTGTTTGGGGAAAGTTTGTAACGGGTTTTGAAATAAACCCCATTCTCTATATCTTAAAGGTATTAATAATCATAAATCATTAAAAATGAAAAAACTCTATCTATTATTGTTTTTTGCTCTCATAGCAATAACATTAAATGCTCAAGACAAAGTTGTTCTTAAGCAAACCTTTATTAAAGTAAAACCAGGAAATAATTACGCACAAGACTTAAAAACCAAATTTGGTGAAATGGCACAAAAAAGAATAGTTGCTGGCTATCAATTAGGGTGGCATTTATGGGAGGTAGTAGGAAATCCTCAAGCTCCATTTACACATATTATTGTTGAGCCTATGATGATAAGTCAGATGGAAAAGGAAAGAACAAGAGAAGGTTGGCTTAAAATGAGAAAAGAAGCAATACCAAGTATGACTGACTCTGATTGGACAACCTTTATGGAGGATGTACGGGATAAGAGGGATATTGTGGCAGAGGCTATGTTTGTTACTGTTACTGAAGTCAAAAAAAATCAAAATGTAAATTTACCTGGTGATTTTGGAATAGTTAATTGGATGAAAGTCAAAGAAGGAAAGTTTAAAACTTATGAAAACATGGAAAAATCTATGTATTCAAATGGAATTGGTGAGAATGATCTAAGAACGGGATGGTCCTTAGCAAGAAGAATTGATAAATATGGAACTGATGTATATTGGAATTATTTTACTGTAGATTGGTTTTCTAATTATAATGACTATATAAAAGCAGCAGCAAACATACCAGCTTGGGATGCGGATAAAAATTACCAAAATATGATGAAAATTAGAGATCTTAGAGAAACAGTTTCTATAAGAAAAGTCATAATGTTGGAATAAACTTAATTATTTATCACCCTCCCAAGCCAAGTACTTTATGGTAAGATTAGAAAATGTTTTCTATACTATTACATCCCTAAAATTATGAATTCGGCAATTTTTCTATTACTTTTATGCGAGTATGACAAAGAATCCATCTATACCTTTTCAAGGCCCTATATCTAACGTTTTTGACGTAGTTCACGCCTTTTGGATTGCAGGAGGCAGTTGTGACGGCTGTTCTATTGCTACTGTTGGTGCAACAAGCCCATCAGTTGAAAACCTTCTTAATGGAACGATACCCGGAGCAGCAAAAGTAATTTTGCATCACCCTGTATTGGCCGTTAATGCTGGGGAAGAATTTATGAAACCTTTTCGATTGGCAGCCAAAGGAGAATTGGGTGCTCCGTTTGTAGTTCTATGTGAAGGTTCAATTATGGACGAAGGCATGGCCGCAGAGACCGGAGGTTATTGGTCTGGACTAGGAGCTGATGAAGATGAGAATGGAGATCCACAGCCCATACCTTCCTCGAGTTGGGTGACGCGAATGTCAGAACATGCCGCGGCTGTTGTTGCGGTAGGTACATGTGCAACATGGGGAGGAATCCCTGCTGCTGCAAATAACCCTACGAATTCTGCAAGCGTAATGGATTTACTAGGCGAAGATTATCGAAGTACTTTGGGGCTTCCTGTAGTTAATATTCCAGGTTGCGCTCCACAAGGAGATAATATTACCGAGACTATTGTATCTGTATTAATGTTTTTAAACGGGTTGACACCCTTGCCAGAATTTGATGAATTAGGTCGTCCGTCTTGGTTGTTTGATGAAACCGTGCATAGAGGATGTACTAGAGCAGGGTTTTACGAAGAAGGTAATTTTGCCGAAGAACATGGAGATAAGGAATGCCTTGTTGAAGTAGGTTGTTGGGGTCCAGTTGTACAATGTAATATTAATAAGAGAGGAGCGATTAACCATGTTGGAGGATGCATGAATGTTGGCGCACCCTGTATAGGATGTACGATGCCCGGTTTTCCTGATAGTTTTGCTCCATTTTATAAAACCCCTCCAGGAACAATGGTTTCTTCTAATATTTCTAGAGTAACTGGAACCGTTATTCGTAATTTGAGGGAAATGTCAATGAGTAATCTAAATAGAACCGCTAAATGGGACAAAGATGGTCATGTTCCTTCAGGATGGGGTCATGTTAGAGAACCTAATATGATAAAGAAAGGGGTAAAATATGCGTATCAAAAAATGCAATTTAGTGATAGCCCTAAACCTGGTTCTAAAAAATAATTACTGATATGGAGAATGAAGCACTTTTTAATGAATGGTTAATTGGACTTGTATTAGTCTCGTTAATTATAGTGATTGCCGCAGTACTTTTGATTTTAGTATTCTTGGCAGCAAAGCGAATCTTAAGATTGGCCGGAGCTGCATTAGAAATAGTAACTCAGATAAAAAATAACACGAATGCCATATGGGAATTGGAGACTACCAATAAGGTAGCCGTAGATATTCAAAATGAAGCAGAAGCTATTGAAGCACATGCCACACTAGTAGCGGAAGCATTAGAATAATAATAAATAAAGAGTATGAGTACAGGAATACAATTATGGATACTATCATTAGTCATTGGCTTGGTAGTTATTGGTGTCGTAGCATTTCTTCTCAATTTAGTAAAGAAAACTGCTGTTAAGATTGATGAAACTGCAGCAGATATATGGACTCAAGGAAAATTGACGGCAAACAACACTATCCACATCCCTTTGTTTTTAACCAAAACAAATCAAGTGGCAGGCAAAATATTAAAATCCGCTGTTGCTATTGTTGGTGGCTCTAAGGCAATTACACAACATATAGAAGGTTGTCCTGGATGTCCTCATTGTATACTGCAAAACTCTAAAAATTAAAGTATATGAGTGTTATATTAATAATTGTTACCATTTTAGCTGTACTTCTTTTAGTGTATGTTCTGGTACATTATCTTAGAGCGATTATCAAATTACTTACTAGTATTGGAGGAAATGGTTCAAGCTATTTAGCTAAATTAAGATTAGGCCTCAGGGCAATCGAGACTGAAACCGGACACTTACCCGTTCAAGTTACCAAACTGAATGGTGGTTTGACCGAAGTGGCTGGAGGACTTAAAATAGTGGATGACCAATTGGAGGCATCAATAAATGCAGCTTTAAAACAAAATGTATAATATGGATATTGTAAACATCTTATGGTTGGTTTTATTAATAGTAACAGTACTTGTGTTACCATATCTTATCCATTTGTTACATAAAACATGGCTCGCTTCGAAATCAATTGAACGGTATTTTAAGGAAATGAAAGAAGCAGGTATCGGAGTGGCAGGGAATACAGAACATGTGAAGGCTTTGGATGATACCATAGGTGTCGCTTCTGGTATTCTAAAAGTGGCCGGATCTATCAATGAGAATGCCGATACATTAAAAACAGCTTTGGCTACACGGGCAGAAAAAATAAACTAAATTTCATGAATTCATCAACTCTTTTTATAGCGACCATTATCATAGTTGCACTTCTAGTGTTGGTATTAGTTGTATATTTAGTACTTATAATAATTGCACTCAGAAGAGCTGGTACTCATTTAAAAGGTTTGGCAGGAGGATTACAAAAAATACAAGATGATACAGGACCTTTGGGAGAAAAAGTGGGTGTCATCAATGGTGCATTGCAACAACTACATGGAGGACTATCTTCGGTGGATTCTCATTTAGTTGCTATAGCCAAAGTCTTAAAATTAGTCTAATTAAAATAAAATAACAATATCGCATATGTGTTTTAAAAATTTACCGATTGCATTTGATGAAGAAGGAAACGCTTATTTAAAAGAGGGTCTTGCTGACCCCTATGAGCATAAAGTAGTTGATCTTGGAGAAGAACAAGAGGTGCTTAAAGGTTTGCTCGAACGTAACGGATTTATTAGAAATATCGATTATGATCCTGTGACTCGAGTTGCTGGAGCTTTGGCTTTTCATAGTGTGGTGGATTTAGAAAAAAAGAAGGTACTGTCAACAAATTCAATGGCTACGCTTTTTCGTGGTTATGAAGTTATTTTAAAAGGAAGAGATCCGAGGGATGCAGCTTATATTAGCAGTAGAGCCTGTGGAGTATGTGGAGGTGTTCACGCTACAACAGCTGCCTTAGCTATTGAAATGGCATTGGAGATTAAACCGCCACCATTGGGCATTGTTATGCGTAATATTTTATTGGCTATTGAATACATGTACGATCACCCGTTGCACTTATTCTTGTTGGCAGGTCCAGATTATTCGGAAGAATTGGTTCGGGAGACGAATCCAGAACTTATAGATAAGGCAGCAACAACAAAAGCAAAGAATAAGGATGTTCATGGGTACGATACCGTATTGGATATCATGAAAGATTTGAACCCGCTAAAAGGTAAATTATACCTTGAGGCATTGACTATGACTCGTGTTGCTCGAGAAGCATACGTTTTAATTGGAGGTAAATATCCTCATCCTCAGTCTGTTGTACCAGGAGGACTTTCGGTTACAGTAAATGCTTCTATGCTTAATGAAGTTTATAGTAGATTGATTAAGTTTTTCGACTATAGTCAGAAGGTTACAGGCATATGGGATGATGTTTTTGATTTTTTCTTAGAGAGTAATCCTGAATATGCGAAGTGCGGTATACGTCCGGCGACTATGATGGATACTGGAGTTTGGGACAGGCCAGACCATTACGATGCAAAATTTGAGAATTGTGATACCTGGGGAGAGGCAAGATGGTCGACTCCTGGAGTTTTGGTGGATGGTGAAGTGGTCACTACAAAACTTACCGAATTGAACGCTGGAATGGAAGAATTTGTTGAACATTCCTATTATGAAAAATGGGATGGACATCGTTTTAAAGAAGATCCAAATGGAATGCCATTGAGTCCGAATCATCCTTGGAACAAGGAAACCATTCCGAAACCAGGAAAGCAAAGTTGGAAAGATCGTTATAGTTGGGATACAGCTCCTACTTGGGACAGAATGCCGATGGAAGCAGGGGCATACACCAGAATGTACATGACAGCAAAGGCCCAAAAAGCTCCGGCAAGTAAATTTTTAGAAAACACAGGTACGAGTATGAAAATTCATGTACCGAAACATCTTCTCCCAGAAAAAACCTTGGAATGGAAAATTCCTGAGCATTGGAATGCTTTTGAACGTAACCGAGCAAGAGCGTATTGTATACCTTATTCGGCCATGGTTGCCATGGAAAATTGGATGATGGCTATGGATCTAATCAAAAACGGCGATACTAAAGTTAGTGTGCCTTACGAAATTCCTAAAAAAGGAACACATATCGGATTTGGTGCATGGGGTGCTGGTAGAGGTTTCCTTACCCACCACCTTATAATCGAGAATGGGCTTATTGAAAATTATCAAATTATTACACCTTCTACATTGAATGCAGCACCAAGGACTCCTTGGGGAGAAATGGGCCCTTATGAAGAAGCAGTACTAAACACACCTATCCTTGAAAAATTCGATAAACCTGAAGACTATAAGGGAATAGATATTTTGAGGGCCATACGAAGTTTCGACCCTTGTATGCCATGTACTACACATATCATGGCGAAGGATAGCGACCATATGGTAACACGGGAAGTAACAACCTGTGCTTGTGGAGTTGAATAAAAATGTTCTTATTGGTACAGTAGGTTATCATTTACTTAGTAACCATTCAGTTGGTCCAATTCTGCTACCTCAGATTCAATCTATTTCATGGAATGGTTCTGTTACTGTCGAAGAAATGAATTGGGGTCCTGTCGCGATCGTTCAATATTTTCAGACCCTAGAAAAACCTTTTGATAAAGTAATATTTTTGGTAGCCATTGAAAGACCTGAAAGAAAAATTGGAGATATTTCGGTTTTTCAGTGGATGGGGCACTTACCTTCTGAAAAACAAATTCAAGCCTGTGTTGGCGATGCCGCGACCGGGGTGATTTCTGTAGAAAATCTTTTGGTGATTGGCGAGCATTTCAAAATTTGGCCCAAAGAAGTTTTTTTAGTAGATGTTGAACCTGGAGCTGAGCAAGCAGGTGAACACCTAACAGCTGAAGTTGATGCAAAAATTCCTGAAATTTTACGTATATTGGAAGATTTAGGACAGAAACCAACTATTGTTTTAGAAACTAAAAAACTAAGAGGAGATACCTTATTTGAAGAAAGTTTATGAAAAATGAAACGATAGAAGATAGTGCATTGCGTTCTTTATTTTGGAAGGATGAAATTCTTCAAGTGCTCTACTGGATGCATGGTGAAGGTATGGGTAGTGAAGTAAGCCTACCCCAAATGCTTCCTTTTTTGAATACTTCTTATCAAAATTTAGAGTATCACCTCCATAAAATAACGGAAGCAGGATTATTACTAACATTAGACAAAAACGGAACCACTCATTATAAATTTTCTGAATCGGGTAGGAAAGAGGGAGGTCGACAATTTGCTGAAGCTTTTCAAGGGATGCAAAAAGCAGGTCATGGAGAATGTGGTCCTGATTGTGAATTTTGTTATGGTACTGACGGGGTAAAGCTTGAAAACTGTGTCCATAACTGCGCCAGCGATCCCCATTAATATGAAACCTGTACTATTCAATAACACCGAGTTCAAAGAAATTATGGAGTATGTCCAAGAACTAGTGAAACAAACTGAAAAAATTCCCGATAAGGAAACTAAAGAGCTCACTGAAGAGATTTTGAAGTATTTCGATTTATTGCATCGTGAGCCACTGTCAAGAATTCTTCAGGCCATTGAACGCAGTTATCCTGATTTAAAAGATACCTTAAAACAAGATTATACTATAAACAAACTACTAGAGCTTTATGATTTTGAAAACACCAACTTTCAGAATATTTCAAAAAAATCCTAGTTTCTCACTTATGCTATTAATTGGTATCCTGAGCATTGGATGCAAAGGTGACCATAAAAAAGATAATGTAGAGGTACAAATAGAGGCTTCCGATTCCAATTTGAGCGAAGCTCAGAAATTAGTCAATAAAACCATAACTCATTATGGTGGAATGAAAAATTGGGAATCCAAGAAAAGCTTATCTTATGTGAAAACGATTCAAAGTTATGATTCCATGGGAGGCCTAATTCGCACAGTGGCCCAATCACATAAATATCAGTTAAAACCTTCCTTCAAAGCAAATATGAGTTGGGAGCAAGATGGAAACAAACATGAAATAGTCAATAATGGTAATCAATCATGGAAACTGGTCAATGGAAAAATTCAGGAAGACAAAGCTTCAGTGGATAACGCATGGAACTCTTCTTTTGGTTCTCATTATATGGTGAGTATGCCTTTTAAACTGAAAGATCCCGGAACTATTCTAAACTATGAGGGTGTAGATACCTTATCAAACAATAGAATAGTACATAAGCTCAAGGTTGATTATGAGAAGGGAGCTGGAAGCTGTGGAGGAATGCATACTTGGAATTATTTTTTGAATACGGATACCTATCAATTTGAGGCCAACTTTTTAGATCATGGCGAAGGATACTCCTATACTGATTATGAAACCTTTATTCAAATTGACAGTATATTGGTAACAAAGGAAAGAAAATTGTATGCTTCAAATAAAAATATGGAGTTGACGTATCTCAAAACCCAATTTAGCAATTCAGATATTCAATTTGATGTAGAATTGCCTGAAGAACTATTTAAAGTTAACAACTAGATTTTTTGACTACAATTCTAAAAAAAATCCTCATTGCAGGAGTTGGAAACGAACTAAAGCAAGATGATGCGTTTGGTATCGAATTCGCTAAAAAGTTTCGAAATAATGTCTCACATTTAAACCATATCATGGTTATGGAAGTGGGTATCGGAGGTATTCATTTAGTACAAGAATTTCACGCGGGATATGATATCTTGGTTCTAGTAGATGCAGTGGCGTGGGGGGAGGAAGCAGGACATATTTATTTTCGAGAAATGGAGAAAGTTTCTGATATAGAGGAAATGCCTGTTTTTGAAAAAAGGACTTTTCTTGCAGATATGCATTATACAAACCCTATTAGAGCGTTGATGCTAGCCAAGGCATTGAAGGTCTTACCCAAAGAGGTATATATCTTGGGTTGTGAGGCCGCCGAACATGATGATTTTGCCATTGGAATGACTGATGTAGTTGAAAATGCAATACCTAAAGCAATCGTTCGATTGAAAAACTGGTTGAGTACAAAACAACTGGCGTCTTTTGAATAAGTAAATGCAATTAAAAAATAGTTCTTATTAAATGTAAATTATGTAAATTTATACGATAAACATCATATTATGAATCAGGACATTAAGCCAACTAAGAGCCCTAAAAAAATAGAGAAACATTCAGAGGAAGAAATTCCTTGGTGGCATAATTTAAATGTAAAAGATTTAGTAAACCCCATTAAAATAAGACGTGTACAAATATTATCTGCAGGAGTATTTTTACTTGCGCTCATTGTTGGAGGTATGTACGTTTGGGAAAACTATCTAAGAGAGCCAACAGGAGCTGAATTTGTAGATGAGATTGTTGATGCTGCTGGTGGCCTTGATACTTGGTATGGCATTGAAAACGGACAGTTTACACGAACTCATAATTTATATGATGATTCCGGAGAATTGTTAAAAGTTAGCAAAGAGACTTTTTATTTTAAAAGAGGGGAAGAGGGTCTAAAACTACAAGTGAAATCGGTTGGAAGTGACAATAGTGAAGTAGTGGTTGGAAAGGATGATGAAGGTTTTTGGGCAACAAAAGATAGTCAAGCGGTTGACCCAAGAGAGGCGGCCGAGGATGAGGGCATGATGTGCGATTCTCAATTTTGCGACCCTCAATGTGCATCTACAATGGCATTCTTTAGATTTTCAATGCCTTTTAAACTAAAAGATAATGGGGTGAATGCTAGTCTAGCTTCAACAGGGTTCAATATTGCAGAGTTGAATTTTTTGGGAGGTTCTGGAAAAGAACCAACGTTACTCGATATATCTTATGACCCTAAGGTAGGAAAGGATAAATGGCGATTTTATGTAGACCCTCAAGATAAATTAATTCACAAAGTTGAATATTATAACAAGTCCGATAAAGGAGAAACTCGCCCTGAAGAAATCTATTGGACAGACCACAAAACTGTCGATGGCATTACCTTTAGCCACCGTTGGACGAGGTATTGGCCTAATGGTAAAGTCATGGATGAATATGTGTATTCAGACGTGAATTTAGATAATGAATTGCAAGATGAATTTTTTAATAGAAGTAATTCATCGGTCGTTGCAAATAGATAAATATTGTTTATTCTGCTAATATAGAATCGCGCAATTTTTCTAAAGCTTTTACAACTTTGGCTTTAGGGTTATAATCCATAACGGATTTTCCTATTAAGTCTGCTGCCATTACTTCTTCGTCAAATGGAACAAATACGGCAATTGGAAGGTTGATTTTAGCGCAGTACTCTCGTATTGCCATTTCATCTTCTTTGGTGCGTACCTTATTGGCAATTGCCTCTACTTTACCAATACCTAATTGTTCTGCCATTTCGGCAAATCGGGAAGCCGCCTCTAGAGATCTGTAGTAGGGCTCAACAACCGTATAGATTTTATCTACGTATTTAGACGTTCCTCGTTTCATATGCTCTAAAGATGCTTCCGTATCCAAGACCATAATTCGCCCATGTTCTGAAGATAGTGCTGAATTTACCAATTCGCGAACGACGGTATGTGAACCACACATGCATCCTGTACCTGCCTTTTCTGGTTTACCGATCATAAGTAAGGTTACATTATCTGTTGCCTTTTGCCCGTAGGTTTCCAATAATTCTTGAAAAGGAATCTTTACTTGAAATTTCCATTTACCATCTCCAATCTCTACTCTTTCGATGATGTCGGTGCTTAAATTTGGTGGACCTTTGTCTGACTTGTCAATACCTAAAACAATGGAAAGGTTAGGATTGGGATCACCATCAATGGCGAGAACTTCATCCCCTTTGGCACCAAAAATCCGGCAAAGTGTTCCGCTAATAGTAGTTTTGCCAACACCTCCCTTACCTGCTATTGCTATTTTCATTAGTATCTTAATTTAACATTATTATTCATCATCAGGCCTAATATCATCAAGTTCATCAGTTCCAAGTAGAAAATCCATTGTGCGTTTTGCTTCTTCCTCATCAACTACACTCATAGCAACGCCGACATGTACTAATACATAATCGCCTTCTTTAGCTTCAGGCACCAGTCCTAGATTGATTTTTTTTATAATCCCATCAAATGAAACCTTGCCTATTTTGAATACACTTTCTCTAGTATCATCAAAGCCTATAATTTTCCCTGGTACGGCTAAACACATAAATACAAATTTAAGTTTAAGTAAACTTACGAAAATCCAGTGAGACGGATTCATCTAAATAAAATTTTAGTTGCGGGAGGATTACGGCTTCAAATTCCATCCAACCCTCTTTTGTAAGTAGAGGAATCAATTGATTCCAAATAAATTCTTTGAAATGGCCTTCACCAATATCGGTTTTACCGCGCACCTGTCGTTGGGTAAGCCAGAACGTAATAATCAACCAAATTGATTCGGCGGTATGCAAGTATTGTGCGTCTAATTGTTCAGACTTAATAATACCTTTCTCAGAATTTAGTCGCAACCATTCCTCTATCTGTACAATCATTTTCTCCAAATAGGTTACACGTTTTGCATGCATTTTTGGATAAGCTCTTTCCATTTCAAGTAGGTCCAAGAAATAAAAGGAATATTGATTAAGTACAAAAAAATAGCGCCCCAAATGATTATCAAAATCAATTAAGGAAGGGAAATTTTGGTCAATAGATAACAATAACTCTAATTCATTACCCAGTTCTTTATCTATGGCCTGTATAATAGCTTTCTTGCTGTAGTAATGGTAAGCAAGATTACCCACACTAATACCAGATTCGTCAGCAATTTGCTGCAAACGAACATTGACCAATCCTTTTTTATTAAATAGATTGATGGATGAATTTAATATTTTTTGTTTTGTACTTGTCACTATTTATTTAATGTTTGCCCGCAACTCCTAATCGAATAATGAGTTGGGCATTGATACTACGCCCTGGTGCAAAAAAGCGTGTTTGATTTCCGGGCGTCCCTCTAAAAACATGACTTTGATATTCTTTATCTGTTAGATTTTCCGCAGATAGAACGAAAGTTGCATGTGGAAATTTTGGAAAGGCCTTATGAAGATTAATTCCAGCACTTATGTTAAACAAAGAATACGCATCTGTCTCCCTTTCTGTAGGAGCTGGTTTGTCTTGTTTGGACGTGAAAATTCCCTCAACACGTCCGAAAAAAGCGTTGTTAGAATTTCGAATTTGAAATCCAATAATATTTTGGTTTGCTGGTATAAATGCCAAATCATCATCTGTTATTTCATTTTTACCTCTGATATAAGACCCTGTCCAGAATATACTGGATAATGCTCCTATAGAATAACTTAGTTGATATTCAAAACCAGTAATTTTTGCTTCCCCAACGGCCTGATTTTGAACGGCAGGAGTTCCTTGGAAATCTACACTAACCGGTACGTAAAGATTATCTAAGAAATTTTGATAAAAGTTTGCGTTAAATTTAAATTTTTGACTCTTGTAAGCGTATCCTAATTCGTAAAAGACTCCTTTTTCAGGTTCTAAATCGGGATTGGGAATAACTCCATCGGCAAAATTATATTTCGAAAACAAATCAGGCCCTCTAAAGGAATTCGCTAAATTAATAGAAAAATCAGATTTTTCTGAAGCGTGAATTTTGGCTCCGATATTACCTGTCAAAGCGCTATTGTTGTCAGAAACGTTATCGTCATTATATAGATCGGCTATTTCAGGGATAAAAAATGGCTCACGTTCAATTTCGTTCTTTACATTGTCAAAACGTGCTGCAATTAGTAAATCAAGAACATCACTAACTTTCCATTCTTCTACAGCAAAAATACCTATAGAAGTAGCATCACTATCTGGTTGTATTTGCCCTGGAGGAGGAGCTACTTGATTAACCTGAACGCCTGCGGGATTGAAAATGTCAACAACTAATTCTCTCTTAGTTCCAAAACGATGTTCTTTAAGATAATCTGCACCTAAAGTTAATTTAGATTTTTCTGATAAGCGAAGTGCGGTAAAAGCTTTCACGCCACCAAAATTCACATCTACATCTAAATTGACAGCAATTCTACGGTTAGTATTCATAGTATTTGGAAAAAATACATTGGTAACCTGATCGATATGTAGGCGTTGTTGTTTTGAGTATGCACTGAATCCTATTTCCTCAACTGTATTTGATATTTTTTTACCACTATAATTAAGGTTGTAACCTGTCTGTTCATCTGGTGAAAAAGAACGTACTCGTACCGGTGGACCAGGAGCACCAAGCCCTCCTGGAAATCCGACATTATCATTTTTAAAGTATTTACCGCTAAATTCAATACGGTGATTTTCGGCTGGTGAATAACCTATATTCCAATCAAAATAGTTAGATTCAAATTGACTATTGGGAACTTCTCCTCCTGGTGTATCCGTATTACTAGCATCTCTAATACCTCCGCCGATCAAAAAGTCAAAGCCATTTCCTCTTCCCTCAACTTCAAGTCTGCCTCGCGAATAAGAATTAACAGATTGATAACCACCATAAAGACTGGTTCCTATTTTAAAATCTTTGCCGTATCCATTTTCTGCTTTTCTGGTAATTACATTAACTAGTCCGCTCACGGCATCACTTCCCCAGAATGCTGAGGCTGGACCTTTAATTACTTCAACTCGCTCGATTTGCCAAGGATCAATCAACGCATAACTTCGTATACGCCCTCCTACAAAAGAATTACCGTCAATTAAAATGGGAGCTCTCTCTCTTGACAAACCTCTAATTATGGGTGTACTTGTAATACCTCCATCATTCTGAATAGTAATACCCGGCACGTATCTCAAAATTTCTGTAGCAGATGCTGGTTGATTTTCAAGAATGGCCCTCTGTTGGATCAAGGATACGTTTACAGGTAGATTCTTAAAAGTTGCAGAAGATCGTAAAGCGGTAATTTGAACTTCGTCTATTTTTACAGTATCCTGAACTTTTTCCTGTCCGTAACTAAAGGTTTGTACGAGCACAAATAGTGCAATAAAAATGTAATTTCTCATGTGTTTTAGATATTGGTTAAGTTTAAAAACACAAAATAATAAAAAATTAACAAATGCGCGGTAATTGTTCCCCGACTAACATATTTACAATACGTTTGCCACCAATGCTACTGGTTAATACTACCTGTCTTGGATGACTCTCAGTAACTTCTCCTATTATAGATGCATTTGTACCGTAGTCCATACGTTGAAGTTTTGTGACAACTTCTTCAGAAATTTGTACGTCTACTACGGCAATAAAGATTCCTTCATTCGCTACATACAGTGGGTCTAAACCAAGAATTTCGCATAATGCACTTACTTCATTTTGTATAGGGAGTTGTTTTTGTGATATTTCGATTCCCAGATTTCTATCTCTAGCAATTTCATTTAAGACTGTTGCAACACCACCTCGTGTCGGGTCTTTAAGTACATGAATATCTTCGCCGAATTCGTCGAGCAGTTCGGTGACCATATGATTTAAACCTCTGGTATCACTTTTTACAGCGGTTTCAAATTCAAGCCCTTCGCGTACCGACATTATGGCTACGCCATGGGTAGCAATACCATCGCTCACAATGATTTTGTCACCAGCTTTAACATTGTGGGTTGAAATCTGAGCGCGCTTATGTATTTTGCCAACGCCACTGGTATTTATAAAGATTTTATCTCCTTTTCCTTTTTCAACGACTTTGGTATCGCCAGTCACTATTTGTACATTGGCTTCTTCTGCCGCCGATTTAATACCGATTAGAATTTCCCAGAACTCGGTCATTTTCAAACCTTCTTCTATGATAAAACTTAATGATAGGTATTGTGGAATCGCTCCACACATGGCCAAATCGTTTACGGTGCCATTCACTGCTAATTCTCCGATATTACTATCAGGAAAGAAAATAGGTGATATTACAAAACTATCCGTAGTAAAAGCAGTTTCGCCTTCTAACTTCAATACTGCTCCATCATGTCGTTGTTGTAAATATTCATTGTCAAAAAGATGAAAAACGCCTGAATCCAGTAATTTGTTGGTCAACAAACCACCACTACCATGCCCGAGGGTTATAATATCAAAGTCCAATTCGGGCATGGGACAATGTAATTTCATTTTTAAGTTTTTTTCAGACATTATTTGAAATGGGTAAGATTAGACAATAGTTTCTGCTGCTCCGCTGAAGTGATAATATGCAGCACATGCTCCTTCTGAACTAACCATTGGGGCTCCCATTGGATTTTGAGGTGTACATTTTTTACCAAACTGTGAACATTCCATCGGTTTTTTAATTCCTTTCAGAACTAAACCTGCTATGCATTCCTTAGGTTCTTCCACTTTTTTGATGTTGATATTGAATTTCAAATTGGCATCGAATGATGCATACTCTGGTCGTACTTCAAGTCCACTAACAGGAATAGTACCAATACCTCGCCATTCCCTGTCTGAAATCGTAAAAATCTTACGAAGGAGCTCCTGAGCTTTGTGATTCCCTTCGGGCTTTACCACTCTACTATATTGATTTTCAAGGATTGCTTCTCCCTTTTCTAATTGTTGAATCGTTAGTAATATGCCCTGCAATAGGTCTACAGGTTCAAAACCTGTGACAACCATTGGAATTTTATAGCGTGTCACCAAAGGATAATATTCATCCATTCCCATAATAGTGCAGACATGACCTGCAGCCAAAAAAGCATCTATTTTACTTTCTTCGTCCTCGATAACGGCTTCCATGGCTGGTGGCACCAAAACTTGAGAGGCTAAAATGGAAAAGTTCGTAAGTCCTAAATCATGGGCCTTGTCAACAGAAAGGGCATTCGCAGGAGCTGTAGTCTCAAAACCAACAGCGAAAAAAACCACTTCTTTGTTGGGATTGTCGTTTGCGATTTGAACGGCTTCCAAAGGAGAATATAAAATACGAACATCAGCGCCAGCGGCTTTAGCCTGTAGCAAACTTTTTTCCGAACCTGGAACCCGTAGCATATCTCCAAAAGAACAAAGAATAACGTTTTCATCTTCGGCTAAATAGATTGCTTTATCAATTAAATGGAGTGGTGTAACACAAACGGGGCACCCTGGCCCATGAATCATTTGGACCTCTTTGGGCAACAAGTCCATAATTCCGTTTTTAACCAGACTATGGGTTTGTCCACCACAAACTTCCATAATATTCCAAGGTTGGGTAACAGTAGCATGTATTTCGTCTAAATATTTTTTTGCCAAATCGGCATCTCGGTATTCACTAAGAAATTTCATCTTTGTTTGTAGTTTGGTAAAATGCTAATTGCCCTAGTGCAATGTTCTCATCGTTAGGTGATACTTCTTCATGAAAATAGAGTTGAAAATTGGGTTCCAAATGCAACTGCATTAAATCAACTAACAGCGCATTCTGAAAAACACCTCCACTAAAAGTTATTTTTTTAATACTTTTTAAGCGAGCAATTTTGTCAACTATCTTCACCAGAGAGTAGTGAAATTTAAAGGCAATCTGATTTAAATCCATACCACTTTTTAAATCCTTCACTACACCTATAATAATATCGCACGTAGGCAGATTTTCAATATACGATATTTTTGAAACATAATATGTTTCATCTATAATTTCACTTTGGTCAACATAAGTTTGCGCTAAAGACTCTAGTTTTAAAGCGGCCTCTCCTTCATAAGTTTGTACATCCATTATTCCTAATAGGCATGCCACGGCGTCAAATAGTCGACCCATGCTCGATGTTTTTAAAAACTGTCCTTTATTAAGTGTTTTTTGATATAATAACCATTCTTGTTCAGTGAACTTTCCTCTTATCATTTCTGTCGCCGTATCATTTTTCCAACAATGTACCAAGGCGGAAATGCGAGGCTCTAAAGACATTTTATCACCCAAAATAGATGGTACATAGGATAAATGTAACAGACGGGTAAAAGTGCTGTTTTCATACGTCAAAAATTCTCCGCCCCAATTATTTCCATCATTTCCGAATCCTGTGCCATCCCATATAATTCCTAAGACCTTTTCTGGTTTTGTCAATAACGAGTGTTCAGATAAAACACTGGCAAAATGAGCAAAATGGTGTTGAATGGACACAAGCTTTGCACCATATTCATCTGTTAAATATTTTCCATATTCGGTAGAATGATAGTTTGGGTGTTTATCGACCAAAATAACATTGGGTCGACAGTTTAGTAAATTCATGAAATGATCAATAGTCCTTTTATAGTTCTCTACACTTTCAAAATAAACGAGATTACCTAAATACTGGCTTAGATAGAATAATTCTTTGTAAAGTACACCGAAGACACTTTTTTGAGAGGCTCCCATTGCTAGAATTACCTCTTCTCTTTCATTGGAAACTGGCCCGAAATAATTGGGAGATAAACCTCTTGACCTTCGAATAAGTATTCGCTGTTTTTTTAATTGACTAAAGCGAACAACACTATCATCTTGAGACGTTACTATTTCACGGTCATTCGTAAGAACGTAATCCCAAATACCCGATAATTCAGAAAAGACCTTATCGTCTTCAAAAACAATAGAGGCATTACTAATATTTCCACTTGTCGCTATAATAGGTTTACCGAAACTTTGCATCAAAAGTTCATAGAGTGGGGTATAGGGCAACATGACGCCAATCTGGTCAAGATTAGGGGCTACTTCGTGTTCGGCAATATTAGCTTGGTTGTTCTTTAATTTAAACAAGACGATAGGAGCCACTTCACCCAACAGCATTTTGATTTCTGAAGGATCCGTTTGAAATTCTTGTTGTATCAATTCAATATTGGGGTACATACAAGCAAAAGGTTTTGAAGGTCTTTGTTTTCTTTTTCTCAGCGTATTTATTACTTTACTATTGGTCGCATCACAGGTTAGTAAATATCCACCAATACCTTTAATTACAACAATTTTTCCCTCATGCCAAAAATCGACAACTTTATTAATGATTTCTTTTGTGTCATTCACAATTTCTTCTCCTTGTGGGTCTTTTAAAGATAATTTGATTCCGCAAGTAGTACAGGAATTAGTTTGAGAATGGTATCTACGATTTTCAGGGTTGGTATACTCTTCTTTACAAGTTACACACATTTTAAATTCATCCATAACGGTGAATTCTCTTTCAAATGGCAGACCGTTAATCAAAGAAAAGCGCGGACCACATGAAGTGCAGGTAATGAAGGGATATAGTAACCTTCTATTATCATGGGATAAAACTTCTGCTCTGCAGTTTTCGCATAAAGCAAAATCAGGCGTTAACATCAATGCAGTAGTCTTGGCCTCCTGATTTTGTAAAATTTGAAAACCTTCATAAATTTGATTGTCAATTTCCAGAATGGAATGTTTGGTGATTTTTGCTAGACTAGGGGCATCGCTAAGGACGGTCTTATAAAAAGGAATTGCTGTTTCTTTCTTGGCTGTAAATTTAATATGAACACCATTAAGGTCGTTGTAAACAACCCCGTTTAGTTGTTTTTTAGACGCCAATCGATAGATATTAGGACGAAAACCTACTCCCTGAACCCTTCCTTGAATGTGGATATGCCAAGTATTCATAAGTGGCAATATAAGTAATTATCCTACGATGGTTATTCTATTTTATTCATCTAATGAGAAGAATTAATCATAAGCATATCAAATAGAACAAATTAGAATCAAATAAAAAGGGACCAATTCGGTGAGTAGGGAAGGAGTGTAGTTTTAAAATCCTGTGAATCATACACTTACAAGGAAGGTTCTGATCCCTCTTTCTCCGCAACAACAATCCCTATTGCATTAAAATACAATGTTTTAGGGTTTTTTTGTTTTTTTATTGTACGGTATTTGTACGGCTACTCAATTTTAAAAGCTAAAAGTTTCAATCCTGTATTAATCCAAAAACCGGGGCATGGGTTTTAGAAAATAATTTTTCTATTAGAACAGGGATATTAGATTTGATAAACAAAATAGAAACATCATTTTTAAATGGCAAGTTTAAAGACACATAATTGTAATAAATGCGATTATTCTTTTGTAGGATCTGGGAAACCAGATGCTCTTATGAGAGGTCCAACTATTCCTGTGGTATGCCTAAAGTGCAGTGAGATCTATGATAGGATTATACACTCCCCAATTGGAGAGAAGCTGAAAGGAAAGTGTGAGGAGTGTGGAAGTAAGAAGTATACGGAGTGGGATTATAAATTAAAGAAATGCCCTCAGTGTGAAGATGGGATAATCGTAGAGAGTGATTGGGGAGTCAGTATTATGGCTGATTAGTTTGTTTTCACCCTTTATATATAATGTGAATACCTACACCAAGCAATCAAGCGTATCCAGCATCAAATCCTTTACCAAAATGGTTGTCTTACTCTCTTGTGTGGTTCTGAAACCAACTTGAAGCTCCATCATGAGACAATGATTGATAGTATTCTGCACTTGGAATCCTATATGATTTTTCGCCTTCGTTTCTTTCGTAAGGAATACTGCCTTTTTTTATATGCCTTCGAACTGTTTTTTGAGAGATACCTTGTTTTAGAGCGATTTCACCAACGGAAAAATAGTCTGGATTTTGAAATATTCTATCGCAAATTTTATCAATCTTGGCTGAGATTCGGCTTTGCTCATTCATCATTTCATTTTGAGTAATCACTACCTTTTCTAGAGTTTCACTCATAAAGTTCACTCTTTTTGCTAGGACGTATAACGGTTTTTCATTTTCTTGGAGAATTGAGTTGTAGGTTTTTACTTCCATTTACTAAATTTTGACTCTAATTTCCTAATATCCATAGGTTTTGCCAAAGGATTGAAATAATAGTTATTAGAAAATGATTAACAATTTCTTACTCCCATACTTGATCCATAAAACCAGACAGTGTATCATTTGTTGGTTTGTAGTATAGCTGAAAATTATTGATTGATTTATGACCTGTTATGCTCATTATTGCCTTTGCTGGAACCCCACTATTGAGCATAATAGTGATAAACGATCTTCTAGCTGTGTGGGTACTGATCAGCTCGTACATTGGCACCTCCTTTTCATAAACCTGTTTACCTATCTTTTTTGACTTGATTTTTAGATCAGTAAATCCAGCAAGTTTAAAAATCTCCTTGAGGTATTCTCTAAACTTTTGTTCAGATATCAATGGAAGCTGCCAACCGTACTTTTCTAAAATAGCTCTCACTTTATCAGTGATTGGGATCTGAAGTGTTTTGGTCTTGTCCTTCACCTCTCTAATTGTAATCAAACCCTCTGATATATTAGAGCTCTTCAGACGCTTAAAGTCACTGAATCTCATTCCAGTATAACATCCAACAAGAAAAACGTCTCTAACTCGCTCTAAACGCTTGTTACGAGATAAATTTAGCTGTGCAACTACTTTTATTTCTTCTTTGTTTAGTGCAATTTGATGAGTTACCTCTCTATTCACTGCTGCATCTTTAAAGCTGGGGTTGTCTATGTAATTCTTCTTTAGGCAGTAGTTCAAAAATGTTTTCAGAAGTCCTATGTTTCTGCCCAGCGTATTAACTTGATGCTTCTTAAGTGTTTGACAGTAGTGTCTGAAGTTAGTAATCCAAGATTCATCGATCCCTCGAATGTCAATTTTCCTTGACTTATATTTTTGATACTCATTTAAGAGCCCTAGAAGCATTATATACCTTTGCTTAGTAGATTTACTCCAACTTCCCAATCTGTTTTTAAACTCACAGAAGTCAGTAAAACAGCTTTCAAGGTCATTTGGAGTGTCCTTTTTTTGCTTTCCTTTAAAATGAATGTCAAACTCTTCCTTTAACTGCTCCTTGGTGAGCTGCCTACCTTCTTTTTGATACTGAAGATTGAGTTTTAAGTATTCAGTTTTGATTCTATCGAGACGAAGAGTGACCGTATTAATAATTACTTGATCCTTTTGTGATTTTGTTTTGATTGGAATTTGGTAGATTTTATCCCATAGTCTTACTGGGATCTTTTGACCTGAAGAGTACACAAAGCGACTACCATCAGGTAGGTTGACATAAAAAAGAATAAGAGAGCTTGACTCTGATTTTGGTGTTTTTAACTTGAAATTCATACTACATTGATTAAAATTAAACATTGACAACCCCAGTTGCCTGGATAGTTGCCTGAACTATGTCACAAGAGTACCCCAAAAAGGGTGACAATTATGGACAGTTTTCAATGAAAATCAATGGTTGTCCGCTATTTGCATATAAATACAGGACAATAGTGGACAAAAGAAATGGAGCCTGTCTCTCCGCTTATCAAACCCCCTTTCTATTATTTAATAATAGATTAGGGGTTTTTTTGTACGATTAAATAAATTTTTTACTCCTAAAGCACCTTTAACCCAATCACAAGGACATGGGATTTAG
>Ga0222714_10000031_pt1 | contig 172808 bp, 159 predicted proteins | sample C33_3DmetaG_FD_165048 | JGI IMG/M metagenome (GOLD analysis project Ga0222714, IMG submission 165048) | Estuarine water microbial communities from San Francisco Bay, California, United States - C33_3D | ecosystem: Environmental > Aquatic > Marine > Unclassified | place: USA: California... | reverse complement strand
CACAGTGCACTGGCATGGAAAACCCCTGCGGAATTCGCCCGAGAACACGGGTCCCAAGCGAATTCCCAGGTGCCGAAGAAGGTCGGAATCTCTACCGGCTGATGGCCCTGCAATCGGGGGTGGGTCACGCGCGATGCGGCGACCGACCCGCGATTCGATCGTCTGCGGCCCCTGGACAACTGCCGTAATGGGGAGAGGATCACTTCTCGCCGCGTTCCGTGATCTTCTGTGGCCGATGGCTAGCCCTGGGCCGGCGAAGCGTTGGGCTTTGGCTTGGGCCATGGACTGAATGGCGCTGCTGTCCTGTGTGCTTTGATCTGCGGCGACGTTCCCATCCGCGCCGCCGGCCCTGCGCGTCGTCCGAGCTGGAGATGGATGGCAGCTAACTCTCGTCACCGCCCAAGCGTGATGACTCAGAACTTTGAAGGCTGCATCATCTGCGACTGTCGGCACATTCGGTCGGCACTGCCAGGTCCTAAGAGCTTCATCTTCATGCAAGGGGAGCAAAGCAATGGGGAATGTCGGGAATAAGCCACTGCCGTTGGTCGAGCAGGTGCTGCTCAAATCCGGAGTCGATGCGAAAAGCGGGCCGGACGCCGCGACGCTTCGGGGTGTCAGGGAATTCGTCAGGTCCGATACGCAGCATGGATACGGCCGTCGCGGCGCCGCTGATGTATCCGCAGACGGGCCAGGGCAGTTACAGCATTGGAGGGGACATCACGTAGGGAAGTAAACTTGACCCCGTTTCGTCCCCGCCGCGGGCACCCTGTCCATGCTCGGCTTCACCATCTTCGACCGCGCCGTCCAGGTCGATGACCTCCTTACCCAGATTGGAAAACCGCCATCCGCGGTTGACCTGGATAAGTCCATCAAGTGCTCACGGCTCCCTCCGCCTGGCGTGTACGTTCCTCGGGGTCGAACATTGGCATGCCACCCAACGCGTCGGTGACTGGCACTTCGTCCTGTAGCACGTCCCAGTGCTCGGCGAGCTTGCCGTTTTCGATTCGGAACAGATCCACCACGACTTGAGGCCTTTCGGCCCATCCCCGGATGCGGCCATGGATGGCGACAAAGTCCCCATCCGCAATGACCAGGCCGGGCTCGTAGTAGACATCCGACGACAGGCCTGCGACGAGCACACGCAAGGCATCCCGCCCTTGGGGAATGGTCGGGTTGTGCTGGACGTAATCGGAGGCATAAAGCCGGTCAACGGCGGCAGCCTCCCGGCGCTGGAACAGAGACGTCATCGCCTCGATGACCAGCGCCTTGTTGCGTGCTGGGCGTGCGTCGGAGGGATGGCCGGTAGGCGTGGTGATCTTGATGGGGCCACGCATCCGAAGGAATTCTCCTGTCGGAAGTGTCACGAAGGAATGCACAACGCCTTGATCGTGGTCTTGGAGATTGGTGACCGTCGCGCCGCTGGCTTCGGTCCAGCTCACGGCAAACAGACTGTTGCCCAACGGTGTGACCTCGATTGCGACGGTCTCACCATGCGCGAACGGCCCTTCATCGATCTGAAACGTCATCTGGGTCAGTGAGTGGAGTACGAGCCTGACGCTGAAGTTTGGATAGGTGACTTCCATGTGCTGACCGACGGGGAAACGCTCGACTGACATACGCCTGCTCATGTTGGGAAGATTAGGAGACCACGGGGCGCAGCGGACGGGATTGTCGAGCCGCCGCTGCTGTGTTGCATCCGGGGGCGATCAGCCCGCGGTGGGCGGGACCGGGGTGTTGAGGAGCTGCTGCTCCCACATATAGGCGATGCCGCTGCCGCCTACATGGTCGATCAAGACTTGCGTCAGCTTTTCGCCCGACGCGACGCGTGCCCAGTCGCGCTGCCACTCGGCTGCGAGTGCAACCCAGGTCATGACGTTGATTCCGGCAGCGATCATCCGCTGGATGGCGACCTCATGTGCCTCGGTCGACATGCCTCCGGAGGCATCGGTGATGACCGTGACATCCCAGCCCTCGCCAGCGGCCTGAATGGCCGGCATCGCCACGCAGATCTCGGTCCATAGACCTGCAATGATGAGTTGCTTGCGGCCTGTCGCCCTGACTGCATCCACGACAGCTTTGTCTTCCCACGTGTTGATGAACGTCCGGTCGATGACTTCCTGGCCGGGAAACACGTCGGTGATGTGGCGGAATAGCAGGCCGCCCCGTTCGGCGATCACGCTCGTCAGGATGACTGGGACGTCGAACGCTTTGGCCGATTTGGCCAGTGCTGTCGTGTTGTTGACCACCGTCTGGGGATCATGGCTGTTCACATTCGCCAATTGATAGGGCTGATGGTCGATCAGGACGACGACGGAATCTTCCGGGCGTAGCAGCGAACCCAGGCCGTTGCGAAAACTCATGATGCTTTCCCTCTTGAAATGATGTGCTGATGTTGGTCGTCGCCCAGCGCCAGCGCGACGCCGCATCGATAGTGGCATTCCCTTTTGTGAGGCAGTACCTGGGTAAACGGCGACACTTTGTCGCCCTTCGGGGAACGCAAGATGGACATCGAGGCGCTGCGGACGTTTGTCGAAGTGGCCGACGCAGGCGGTGTCACCGCCGCGGCACAACGATTGAGTGTTGCCAAGTCCATCGTCAGCCGACGCCTGGCGCGGTTGGAGCAGGATCCGGGTGTGCAGTTGCTGGCCAGAACGACCCGTGGCGCGTCGCTGACGGAAGCGGGTTCGACCTTCCGCGACCATGCGGCGCGCGTGATCGCCGAGATAGACCTGGCCAAGGACACCCTTCAGCCCAACGGCGAGCTGAGGGCCCGAATCCGCATCGCGGCGCCGCTGTCTTTTGGGCCGACGCACCTGGCGCCGGTCTTTGCCAGGCTTGCGCAAGCGCATCCCAACCTTCACGTCCACGCCTGCTGCAGCGATCGGCATGTGGATCTGGTCGGCGAGGGGTACGATTGCGCGATTCGGCTTGGCCACCTTCCCGACTCGAGCCTAGTTGCAAGGCAGGTTGGGCCTATCCTTGGAAAGCTGGTCGCCGCGCCGGGCTATGTCGCCGCCCGCGGTGAGCCGAAGGTGCCCGCAGACCTGGCACTCCACGAATGCCTGATGCAAGGCACCGAAAGCTGGCAGTTCATGGACGGGGATCGTGTCGTTGTCGTCCGGCCGCAAGGCAGGTTCAAAGCGGACAACGGCACGGCGCTGGTGGCTGCCTCGCTGGCGGGCCCGGGTATTGCGATGATCCCAGAGGGGCTTGTCGGCTCACATATCGCTTCTGGTGCCCTCGTTGCACTTATGCAGCAACATCCGGTACGACCCGCCGGCATGTATGTGGTCCGTCCTTCTACACCGCATCCATCGCGCAAGGTCAGAGTGCTGACTGAGATGCTGATCGATTGCTTCGCAGATGCGTCCGTCGACGCTGGACGCTCCGCAAGCGGTGGCTGGTGAAGCCCCAAAAGCGCCACCGCGGGGAAGGAGAGAGTGAAGGCGAGGAAGAGAAAAAGAGATGGTTCGTGAGTCGGCACATGGACCAGGCGATGTCGCCAAATCGCCTGCGAGTCTTACTCCATGTCGCGTGGCGCTGTACGGAGGGTGATCCTTGGCGTCACGTTGGAGCAAATCGACAGCTCCATCGGCTGGTGAATCGCGTCACGGCATCCGGCGATGCGGTGTCCGCACGCGATAGTCTATTTCGCCGGTATCGCGCTGGTAAGCGCGGGGCATGAGATCTTCGACCGCGCCAGTGAACTGCACACGCTGGCTGTCGAGATCAACGCGCAACGCCTCAAGCCGATCGCGCCTACCGCATCGGTGGCGGAGCCGGCCGCCATCGACAACGCTCACCTGCCGCCAACGTCGGTTGGCCGGCCCGCAGCAGGCAGGCCACAGTCAACGAGCCTGCGCTGGAGCGGTTGTCTGACAAGAGAATTCACCGTGTCGCCAAGCCGCGCCGCTCCTGGATCGGCGCGGCTGCCCTAAGGTCTTGGCGCAGCTGCGCCGGGCGCTCCACCCGATGCGTGGCACTAAGACGCCTTCCGGCCTGACACACGCCGGCAAAGCACGCTGACCTGGCGTGCACGGCGGCGCCGATAGGGTCGATGCGCCCCAACCACCCAAGGAGTCGCCATGCGCATCGTTCGCCTCTCCGCGTTCATCGCCGCTGCCTGCTTCTCGCTGGCCGCCTGCGCTTCGCACCCGCGTCCCGATGGCCCGCCGCCACCTCCGCCGCATGCCCATGGCGACCGACAGCCACCGCCGCCGCCCCCTGAAGACATGCCGCCCCCACCCCCTCCGCCCGCCGTGCCAACGCAGAACCCGTAGCCATCGGTCCGACCCGCCGGAGCGCCGCTTGGCGTGTCGAAGCGGTCCGACCGATTCCCTCCACAATGAGCCCTGGATTCCAGGGCTTTTCTTGTAGGACATGAGGAAACCAAGGGCATGGTGCTGGCTCCGCCTCTGCACCTTGGCCTTCGGCGCGCCCTCCGTCCGCGCCGTTGGTCCCGCGCGGCTTCCGAGTGTCCGTTTGGTCGTGGCCCGAAAGTGCTCGTCATTTGCGGGTTCCGGCGCCAAAGGATTGGGTAGGTGGCGAAAGCAGCGTCAGAGTGCAGGTTCCGCCCCTTTCGCCCTGGCCTTGGTTTTCGGCGGCCGCCCATCCCGGCGGCTGGTCCCACGCGCTATCCAAGCTGCCGCTTGATCGCGTCACGAACGCCGCCTTTTCATAGCGCGTGCTGACGCTGCTGGTAGGGGCGGATGGTGGCGGTCCTGTCCGCGTCGATGCCCTCCATCACCAAGCGGCGATGCGTCGCCGCGCGCTTCGCTTTATCGGCGATGGCGCTGCGCCGAGGCGCTGATGCCGCGCAGGATCAAGTCGATCCCGGCCAGGAAATCTGCGCGGTCATCGTGCGTGGGCAGGCGTGCGGCAACCTGCCGGGCGAAGGGGAAGGCCTGCGCATCCAGCGCCGCCCAGGTCTGCGACACCTCCGTGAGCAGTCGGCTGCGGTCAAATCCGTGCCTGCGTGCCAGTTGCGAACGGGCCGCGTTCTCCCCGCCCACGCCGGTGATGTAGCTCATCAGCGCGGATGTCGTGGACCACTGCTGCTTCTGCGGCACGCCCAGTGCCTGCACCTGCTGGCCCAGCGATTCCAGGATGCGGACTGCCGGCAGCGTGCCGCCGGCCTGGGTCAGAGCGCCGCCGATCCACGGATGCGCGTCCATGGCGTCGAACAGGCGCCCGGCGATGGTGCGGATCCTGGTCTCGGGCGTGGCCTTCGAGGCGGGCGTGTCGACGGCGCTGGCGATGATGGCGTCGCACGCGGCGATCAGCAGGTCGCGCTTGTCGTCGATGTGCCAATAGAGCGCGCCTGCGCCGGTGGCCAGCCGATCAGCCAGGGCGCGGAAGGTCAGTCCCGGCTCGCCGCCCTCGTCCAGCAGCGCGACCGCCTCGGCGACGATGCGCTCGCGCGAGAGCGCGGATTCCTTGCGGCGGCCAGATGGGGGCTTGCTCATGGCGCCATCTTGACACAAGTGGAATGTGGTTCCACGATTGTGGAATGGCGTTCCATTCTGGTCGCCACTTCGAAGTGGAGGCACGGCATGGACAACAGCATCGCGATTGTCGGCGCAGGGCTTGGCGGCCTGACGCTGGCGCGCGTCCTGCACGTGCACGGCATCGCCGCGACGGTCTACGAAGCCGAGGCGTCCAGTGATGCGCGTCCGCAGGGCGGCATGCTCGACATCCACGCGCACAACGGACAACGCGCCCTAAAGGCTGCGGGACTGCTCGATGCGTTCAGACGGATCATCCATCCCGGGGGCGAGGCGGTGCGGGTGCTGGATCGGCACGCCGCGGTGTTGTACGAGGAAGCCGACGATGGCGCCGGTGGCAGGCCCGAGGTACCGCGCGGTGCGCTGCGCCAGCTGCTGCTGGACGCGCTGCCGGATGGCACGGTGCGCTGGGGTCATAAGCTCACCGCGGTGGCTTCGCTCGGGGGAGGGCGCCATCGCCTCGAATTCGCAAACGGTGCTTCGGTCGAGACGACGCTGCTGGTCGGTGCCGATGGTGCCTGGTCCAAGGTGCGCCCCCTGCTGTCCAGTGCCACGCCGGCCTATGCCGGACTGATGTTCTTTGAAACCTGGATGACCGACAGCAAGCGGTATCGACCGGTGTGCGCGCGCGCGGTCGGTGGCGGCGCGCTGTTTGCGGTCGAGCCGGGCCGGGGCATCCTCGCGCATGCCGAACCCGGCGATGTCCTGCACACCTACGTGCAACTGCAGCGGCCGCTGGCCTGGGTCGAGCGGCTGTCCGACCTGGATGGCAGAACGGCCGCTCTGCGCGTGGCCAGCGAGTTCGACGGATGGTCGCCTGCGTTGACCGCGCTCATCACCGACAGCCAGGCCGCGCCGGTGATCAGGCAGATCCATGCGCTGCCGGTGGCGCATCGCTGGGATCGGATCGCGGGCGTCACCCTGCTGGGCGATGCGGCGCACCTGATGATTCCCTCCGGCGAGGGCGCCAACCTGGCCATGCTGGATGGCGCCGAGCTCGCCGCGGCGATCGCGTCCCACCCGGGGCAGCTGGAAGTCGCGCTCGACACCTACGAGCAGGCCATGTTCGCAAGAGGCGCACAGGAAGCGGCCGAAGCGCTGAAGCTCGCAGACATCATGTTGGGGCCCGGCAGCCCAGGCACGCTGCTGGAGTTCTTCAGATCACATGGAAGCGATCGTGGGGGTTGAAGGACCACGCGCGCCTCCTGATCGCACGATCGCTGTGTTCCCTGGGGCCGCAGAAGCGTTGTGGCTTAGCTTTGAGCGGCGCCAAAAGGCGGCGGGTCAAGAGGGCGGGTTGCTGTAGCAGGATCGCGTGCACTCAGTGCGCTAGCTGGAAGGAAGAGTAACCCTGATGCTCAGCCGGACTCGCGCGTCGGTTTTGGTACTGCAGCTTTGCGCGTGCGAGTGGTCGTGACCGGTCTGCTATTCAAATTGGCGCGCCGCGGATTTGATGAGGTCGATGACCGCGCGCGTGGGCGGTGCCATGTGGCGCTGGCGCGGGTAGGTCAGGTGGAAGCCCGGGAAAGGCGCGCTCCACGCCGCGAGCAACGGCACAAGCGTGCCTGCGGCGAGGTGTTCGCGGACGGTGTCCTCGATCGCGAAGGCGATGCCAAGACCTTCGAGCGCGGCCCGCACTGCGACGGTCTTGTCGTTGACGATCAGTCCGCCGCTTGGCGCGAGACTGAACCAGCGGCCCTCTTCGAAGAACTCCCATGGGAAAGGATGCGACTGGCCCGGCCAACGCCAGCGAATGCAGTCGTGGGCCAGCAGCTCGCGCGGATGCCCGGGAGTGCCGTGACGGGAGAGGTAGTCCGGCGCGGCCACGGCGATCTGGCGCAATTCCTCGCCCAAGGCAACGGCCACCATGTCCTGGGCAATGACTTCGCCGATGCGGATCGCGAGATCGAACCCGTCGGCGACCGGGTCGCTCACTGCGTCATCCAGGGTGACGTCCAGCACTACCTCCGGCAGCGCCTTGCGCAGATCGGGCAGGATCGGCAACAGGAAGCGATCGGCCGCCGACCGAAAGGCAATGATGCGCACCGTGCCACGCGGTCCCTGCCTGGGTGCCGTTTGCTGCAGCGAGGCGATGATCTCCTCCATCGCCGGTGCCATGCGCGCCTGCAGGGCGGCGCCCGCCTCGGTCAGGGCCACGCTGCGGGTGGTCCTCTGGAACAGCTGCTGCCCGCGCTGCGCCTCGAAGGCGCGGATGGTCTGGCTGAGCGAGGAAGAGGTGATGCCCAGCTTCTCGGCAGCGCGGGAGAAGTTGAGCGCTTCGGCCACGGCGAGAAAGGCCCGGACACGGGCGAAGTCGGTCGGCGTCATGGCCCATTATGAGGCCAGGCCACCAAAGCAATGAAGTAGGCGGCTGATTATCAAGTCAGGGCACCTGATCTACCTTGGCCTTCCAAGGAGAATCCCATGACACACGACTTCACCGGCCTCACCGCACTGGTCACCGGCGCCGCACGCGGCATCGGCAGAGCCACCGCCCTTACCCTGCATGCACGCGGTGCCTGCGTGGTGGCCAGCGACCTGCGTGAAAGCGTCCACGCGCTGGCGACCGATGGCATCGCCACCCTGATGGGCGACATCGCAGAGGAGGGCACCGCTGAGCGCAGCGTGGCCCTGGCAACAGCACGATTCGGCGGCCTGGACATCCTGGTCAACAACGCCGGCCGCACCATGAACAAGCCGCTGATCGAGACGACGGCGGCAGACTGGGACGCCGTGATGGCCATCAACGCCCGGGGCACGTTCCTGCATGCGAGGGAAGCCATCAAGGCAATGCTCAAAACGGGGGGCGTGATCGTCAATGTCGCCTCGATCGTGGCGCAGGTCGCGATGAAGGAGACCGCCGTTTACGCAGCATCCAAGGGTGCCATCGCACAGCTGACGAAGGTCATCGCCGTTGAGTATGGGAGCCATGGCATCCGCGCGAATGCGGTGCTCCCCGGCGTGATCGAGACCGATATCCTGGAAGGCATCGTCCCGGACAGTCGCGCCACCTTGGCCAGCTACGCCTCCGCCCATCCGCTGGGCCGCGTGGGCCAACCCCAGGACATCGCCGAAGTGATCGCGTTCCTCGCCTCGCCGGCCTCCACCTTCATGACCGGCGCACTGGTCACCGCCGATGGCGGCTTCACCGCACTCTAAAAGGACCTTGCATGCCTTCCATCCTCATCATCGGGGCCGAACGCGGCCTCGGACTCGGCTTGGCGCGGGTGCTGCATGCCCAAGGCTGGGACGTGACCGGCACTTCGCGCATCGGCTCGGACACCACCCACCTGGCGCAGGTCGCGCAGGTGGCGCATGTGGACGTCACCTGTCGCGAGCAGATCGCGACCCTCCGCGAAAACATTGGCAGCTTCGATGTGATCTTCGTTGTCGCGGGCATCTATGGGCCGCTGCACAACTCGGTGGTGGAAGCCACGGACGCCGAACTGACCGAGATCATGATGACCAACTGCTTCGGTCCGATCCGGCTGGCCCACCGGCTGCTGGACCGGCTCAACGACGGCGGAACGCTCGCAGTGATGTCGTCCCACCGCGCCAGCATCGCGCTGAACACCGAGGCTGGACTCAAGCTCGACCTCTACCGTGCCAGCAAGGTGGCGCTGAACATGCTCGCCCGCACGATCCATGCGGATACCGGCACGACCGTGTTGTCCCTCCATCCCGGTTGGGCGGCCACGGCGATGGGCACGCTCGACGGCAAGGTCGAAGCGGAAATCAGTGTCGAAGAGAGCGTGCAGGGTCTGGCCCATGTGCTGATGGCCAACATGGGATGCGGTGAACATCGCTTCCTGGACTGGAAAGGCGAGTCACTGCCTTGGTGACGCGAGCAGGAAGCCGATTTGGGCATGCGCTTGAGGTGATCGCAAGGCCCCTCTCGCCGATCGCGGGCATGGCCGCCGAGGAGGTCGTCGTGGCTGTCCTTGGCAGGTGATCGAGTGGCCGGATGGAGGCGATTCAGGCCACGCTGTCCAACACGGCACGCACCCGCTTTGCGAGCTGCTCGACGGTGAAAGGCTTTCCGAGCAGATAGACATCCTCTCGTATCACGCCGCTCAGCAGCGTGTCCTGGCGGGTGTAGCCGCTGGCGAATAGCACCTTCAACGCAGGAATTCGCTGGCGCGCCTGCTCGGCAAGCTGTGGGCCGTTGACGTCGGGCATCACCACATCGGTGAAGAGCAGCGCGACGTCATCGTGCGCATCGAGTGCCTGCAGCGCTTCGGCGGCGCCACTGCATGCGATGACCCGGTAGTCCAACGCAGCGAGCGCCTCGCGCGTGAACTCGCGCACCGCCGGCTCGTCGTCGACGAGCACGATCAGTTCCTGGCCTCCCCGGATCGCCATCGGAGCGACAAAGTCGGGCTGGTCAGCCTGCTGGGCTTCTGTCAGCAGGCGGAGCAGGTAGATCGTCACGGACGTTCCGTGGCCCAGCTCGGAGCAGATCCTGATATGGCCGGCGCATTGTTGAACGAAGCCGTAGACCTGGGAAAGACCAAGCCCGGTGCCCCGTCCGACCTTCTTTGTGGTGAAGAACGGATCGAACGCCTGCGCGCGCACTTCCGGCGACATGCCCGTGCCGGTGTCGGACACCTCGATGGCGACGTATTGGCCCATGGGCAGGTCCAGTGTCTCGCTGGTGGTGGCGTCAGTCACCTCCAGATTGGACGCCCGGATGGTCAGGCGTCCTGCGCCTTCCATTGCGTCGCGCCCATTGACCGCCAGGTTGAGGACCGCGTTCTCAAGCTGGTTGGCATCGGTGCGCGACCACCAAAGGTCCGGGCTCTGGCAAATCTGCAGGCTCACCGCGCCGCCAAGCGAGTGGGCGAGCAGGTCGGACATGCCCTCCAGCAGGCGGCCCACATCGACCGGCTCTGGCTGCAGCGGCTGTTGCCTGGAAAACGCGAGCAGGCGCTGGGTGAGCTGCGCGGCCCGGCGCGCGCCTTCCAGGGCCATGTTGATGAATCGTCTTGCGCGTGGATCGCTTTCACCGATGGTCATGTCGAGCATGTCCAAGGGACCGATCACCGAGGTGAGCATATTGTTGAAATCATGCGCGATGCCGCCTGTCAGCTGGCCCACCGCCTCCATCTTCTGGCTTTGCCGAAGCGCGCTTTCGACCCGGATACGCTCGGCAACCTCCGAGCGGATGCGGCTCTCCAGATGCTCATTGAGCTCCTGCAGTCGCATTTCCGCGGTCTTCTTGGCGGTGATGTCCACCACCACGCCGACCACACGCGTACACACGCCTGCCTCGAACACGCCGCGCCCCTTGGCCGCGACCCAACGGATGATCCCGTCTTCCTTGCCCACCGTTCGGTACTCGACGTCATACAAGGCACGCCTGGCGGGGTCAGCGGCCGCGAGGAAGGCTTCGCTGGTGGCAGCGCGATCGTCAGGGTGAAGGCCTTCGTAGAAATCGCGCATGGAGACCTCCACGTGCGGAGAAATCCCGAACATCGCCTTGGTCCTGGCCGGCCAGATCAGTAGGTCCTGGGTCAGGTCGACATCCCAGAAGCCCATGTCGCCAGCTTCGGTCGCCAAGCGCAGCCGCTCCTCGCTTTCGGCCAAGGCCCGCTCTGCCGCCTTGCGCGCCGAGAGGTCCTGCATCGCGCCGATCATCCGCACCGGCGCACCGGCGGGGTCACGCAATACGGTGCCTCGGTCCAGCACCGTCGCAAAGCTCCCATCCTGCCGGCGGAACCGATACTCGCCGATCCAGGCCGAGTCGGGTCCATTGATCACCGCATGGATGTCCGTGTCGACACGTTCGCGATCGTCGGGGTGGATGTGATCCAGCCACCATTGCGCGCTGGTCTCCGCATGCGGGTGGCCGAACAGGGCGGTCAGGGCCTCGTTCCAGATCACCTGGCCATCCTCGATGTGCCAATCCCAGATGGCATCATTGGTGGCCTGGGCCGCCAGCCGGTAGCGCTCCATGATCTCCTGCTGACGCAACTCCATGAGCCGGCGATCGGTCACGTCTAGGGACGTGCCTACCAGGCCAATGATCTCGCCCGCCGCATTGCGCAAGGGGGCTTTGGTAGACAGCCAGTAGGCGTGCCTGCCGTCCGGGAAGCTCACTTCCTCCTCGACCTGCTCGGCGCGGCCGGTGCGCATGATGCGTTGGTCGGTCGCCATGATCGCCGCAGCCTGGGCCGGGTCGCCGAGTAGCTCGGCATCGGTGCGGCCGATGTAGGCCTCGGGGGGATGGCCGAGCAATTCGCTGGTTCCGCGGTTCCCGATCAGGAGCCGTCCGTTCAGGTCCTTGGCATAGACCACGCCCGGTGCCGCTTCGACACACGAGCGCAGCAGCGTCTCTGCACGCTCGCGCTCGCTTTCATCGCGCCGACGGTCATCGATGTCGATCACGACTCCGGAAAAGCGGCGTGCCTGGCCGCCTGCGTCCAGTTCGACCCGGCCGATGGCCTCGTACCAGCGGTATCCACCGTCCTTGCCGTGCGCGCGGTACTGCCAGGCATAACGGCCGCCGCGGCGCAGCGCCTCATTGACGGCCGCAGCCAGTCCGCTTTGATCGTCGGGATGCACCGCTTCCATGACCTGTTCGAGCTTGACCGGACGGCTGGCGAGTGCGGGATCCAGCCTCCACGCGCACGCCAAAGCCTCATCGACGATCAGCCCGTCGCTGGCCAAATCCCAGATCCAGGTGCCCACGATCGCGCCAGCGGCCACCGCCATCTTGACGCGCTCGGTGTCGGAGCCGGCGCCCAGGGGCGTGTCGTACGGGTCGGTCATGCTGCGCTCGTGGTTGGCAAGGCTCTCGGCCCCCAGGCAGTCTACCGACCGGTCGGGACCTCTGGAGGGCGACGGCGCTATTGTGAACTCATCCAAGCGCTCTAGGCGGGGGGAGCCGCCTTTGGATTCGAACCCAGGCGGCTACCAGCGGACGCGCGCGGTAGGGATTGGAATCCAAGCCTTGGCGTTACTCAAAATCCCGGAGACGTCGCATCGAAGCGCCTACTACGCTTGCCTGAACGCACCGCTCAGCGAGCGCGCCAGGGAGGATCAGCGCTTGCTGGGCTTGGTCAAGCGGTCGTGGCTGGTGGTCGGTGGTATCTATGACCATCGCAAGATAACGCTGCACCTGCGCAACCAGGAAGACGCATGCGGTCGGCGCCGGGTCGGACGCTTGATGAAGTAAGAAGGTTGCACGCTATCGTTGGTTACTTGCGCAAACCAAGATCCCGTGCTGGGGGAGCAGGCGTGGTGGCCCCAACATTTTGGATCGTAAATTCTCGCCTGAAGCGCCGAACCAGGCACGGATGATGGGCATCCCTACATCCGTAAACGCACCGGGTTACTACTTCTGGCGACCTCTTGTCACGCCACGTCGTTGGGCCCGGCGATGCGCTCGACCCAGTACACCGACGTGGTTCTCCACGCGCTGCTGGCGGCGGTCTGGAGACGGAAACTGAAGCCGGGTCTGTTGCTGCACTCGGGCTAAGGCACGCAGTTCACAAGGGAGGAACGGCAATGAGTGGGGGAGTCACTGTCACGACAATGCGGCGGCAGAAAGCTTTATCAATCGCTCAAGCGCGAGCTGATCAAGCGGAAAATCTCCACCGACCATGCCGAATCCAGGGCCGATGTCTTCGATGACATCGCGGTGTTGTGAAGCCAAGTGGCTCGCAACTGTCTAGTCTGGGCGATCCAGTCAGTCGACGTGGATGGAGGCCTGCATGCGGAGGTGGCTGCGCAGGCGGGAAGCGTAATCCTCGCCGACCGCGTTGACGACGCTGGGGCGCGCGGCGAGGGCGGCACTCCATGCTGCAACGCGCGGCAGTGCGTCGAACAGGCCTTGCGACACGCGTGCATCGATGATCCCGAAATAGCGGAAGATCGGCGCGAACACTGCATCGACCATGCCGAACCTGGCTCCGTCGAAGTAGGGGCCATCACCAAGTTCGGTCTCCAGACGTTCCAGCTTCGTCCGCAGCGGGGTTTGCCGCGTCTGCGCCATGGCCGGATCGGTCGCGTGGAGGAACTGCCAGGCATCGGACAGGGTGTTTCCTGCAAATTCGATCCAGCTTCGCTGGCGCGCGCGCGCCAGGGCGTCGTCGGGGTACATCGGTGCGCCCGCCTGGGTTTCTTCCAGGTATTCGCAGATCACCATGCTCTCGAAGATCGTCACGTCATGGCCTTGCGGCTGACGAACCAGCAGCAGCGGGACCTTGCCCGTAGGAGAAAGGGCAAGAAACCAGTCCGGCTTGGCTGCCAGGTCTACCTGGATCCGCTCAAACGGCACGCCTTTCTCGAGCAGGACGATGGCGGCGCGCTGCACGAACGGGCAGAGCGGGTGGCTGATGAGCGTCAAAGCGTTGGACATGGGCTGATGGGTTCGCTGGAAACAGGGCGTGCGGCCAGGACTGGCCCGCATGGGGTGGAGGGCGTGCTGCGTCTAAACGGGATGGACGCGTAGGCCACATGGTCTATGGCGGCCGCGCCGTGGTGATTGCCTGGCCCCCGGGCGGAGGCCGGTCTTGGCCGCTTCCCGGGGGGGGGCGGCGCGTTCACCCGTTGAGCATGCGCCCACCGTCGACCACGAATTCCGCACCGACGGTCCATTTCGATTCGTCGGAAGCCAGGTAGACCACGGCCTTGGCGATTTCTTCGGCCGTGCCGAAGCGCCCGAGCGGAATGCCGGCCGCGATGTCCTTGTTGACCTGCTCACGGTAGGCGTCGGGAATGCCGAGCTTGTCGTACAACGGCGTCTGCACCGGTCCCGGGCTGACGGCGTTGACGCGCACGCCCCTGCCAAGCAGTTCCGTGGACAGCGTCTTGGTCATGCTGAGGAACGCGGCCTTGGTCGCGGCATAGACCGACGACTGCGCGGAGCCGACATGGGCGCTGACGGAGGTGTTGAACACGACCGATGCCTGCGCCGAGAACACGGGAAGCAGCGCCTGCATCAGAAAGTACGGCCCCTTCACGTTGGTGTTGAAGGACGCATCGAAAGCCTGTTCGTTCCACTGTTCGATGGGGGCCCACACCGATACGCCTGCATTGAGGAAGGCGACGTCCAGCTGGCCGAAATGCGCTTGCACGGTCTGCGCCAGGTCCTGCTGGGCGGCGACGCTTGCGGCGTCTGCACGCACGACCAGGACGTCGCTGCCCAGCGTCGCCTTCGCCTTGGCGATGGAATCCGGGTTCAGGCCGGTGACGATGACGCGTGCGCCTTCGGCCAGAAACTGTCTGGCGGTTTCCAGGCCGATGCCGCTGGTGCCGCCGGTGATGAGGGTACGTTTGCCTGCAAGACGTGACATGGGATGCTCCTTGAGGGGCGGACCCGCCACGCTGGCGGGCCTTCGATGGCGCGCAGCTTGAACCCATGCGGGGATTGCGATAAGTCGCCACGTGCGCATAGCATTTATGCTTGTGACGCATAGAGAGGCGCTGGATGGACCGGTTTCTGCTGATGACGTGTTTCGCGCGCGCGGTCGAGACCGGGAGCTTTTCTGCGGCCGCCCGGGATATCGGCATCGGGCAATCCAACGTCAGCCGCCACGTGGCCGTGCTGGAGCAGCATCTCCAGACGCAGCTGCTCCATCGCTCGACCCGCAAGCTGGTGCTGACGCCGGAGGGAGAGCGCTATTACGCGGAAGTCCGGCGCATCCTGGATGCGGTCGCCGAGTCGGAAATGTCGCTACGGGAGAACGTCATGCCCTCGGGGCTGCTGCGCGTGGCATGCCCGACCGCACTGTGCCACATGCACCTGATGCCGCTGGTGCCCAGCTTTCTGCAGCGATACCCCGACCTTGAACTGGACCTCCAGGTCAGCGATCGCTTCGTCAACCTGCTCGATGAGGGGGCGGAGTTGGCGATCCGCATCGGGCATCTGGACAGCGCAACGCTTCGCGCTCGCCGGATCGGCTCATTCAAGCGTGTGTGCGTGGCAAGCAGGGACTACCTGGAGAGGCGAGGGACGCCGCAGGTCCCTGATGACCTGTTGCATCACGACTGCGTGGTCTATACGTTGCTTGCATCTGGCGCGACCTGGCACTTGAAGGATGCGGAGATCCGGGTGTCGGGCCGGATCCGCGTCAACGCTCCGGAGGCGGCGCGCGCCTCGGTGTGCGCGGGCCTCGGCATCGGCTATGGGCCCGCATGGCTATTCGAGGAGGGGCTCGCGTCCGGTGATCTCCAGATCGTGCTGGATGCGTTTGCCATGCCTCCGGTCCCCATGCAGATCGTCTATGCCGCCAACCGGCTCGTTCCCAAGCGCGCAGTGGCGTTCATGGACTTCATCGCCGCCGAATTCGCGAAGATTCCCCTGCTCAATACCTAGCGCAGGTCCAGGCCGGTGCGTCCGCCGCCGCACGCGCGGCGCTGTCGAACGGTCATGTCCGATACGCCGCGCGTGGGTAGGGGCTCTGGGGAGGGGGCGTCATGGGCGTCAGTCGACGCTGGCATGCGCGGCCGCTTGCGCCGGGTCGATCTGACTGGCCACGGACACCGTCGGCGACCAGCCGCCTCCCAGCGCCCTGAACGCGGCAACGGCTGCACGTGCCGATTCGGTCTGCGCCTGTGCGCGCGCATCGGAGGCCTGCAGCAGCGTCTGGTCGGCGTTCAGAACATCGATCAGGCTCGCCGCTCCGCGCTGGTATGCGGCGAACGATGCGCCCCGTGCACGCGACAGCGAGGTCTCGCCCTGGCTCAACGTGCCGGCTTGCTGCTGGCGGTTGACCAGGGCCGAGAAGGCGTTTTCCACGTCCTCGGTGGCCCGGAGCACGGCTTGGCGGTAGGCCGCCATCGCCTCGGCGTCCTTGCCCTTGGCGAGCTTGATCTGGGCATTGATGCGGCCGAAGTCGAACAGCCGCCAGCGCAGCCCCAGCACGCCGGAGGCTTGGCTGGCATCACTGCTGAACAGGTTCCCGCTGGAGATGGTCGTCGCGCTTCCCAGCAGGCCGCTCAACGAGAACTTGGGGTAGTACTCGGCGATGGCCTCGCCGATGCGCGCATTGGCCGCCGCGAGCCGGCGCTCGGCCACGATCAGGTCGGGGCGGCGCTGCAGTAGATCGGCGGGCGACCCCATCTGGGTGATCGTCGGTGCGGTGGGAATGGGCGCGGCTGCCTCGAGTTCTTCCCGATGCGTGCCCGGCGGGACAGCCAGCATCACGTCCAGGGCGTTCATGGCCGCGTCCAGGCCGGTCTGCAGCACGGGCACGCTCGCTTGGACCTGTGCCAGCGCCCCTTCTGTCTGCCGGACCTGATAGTCCGCAGCCAATCCCTTGTCGAACAGCAGTTGGACCTTGGCCAGCAGATCCTGCTGGGTGCTCACCTGCCGTCGGGCGATGGCCAGGCGTTCCTGCAGGCCGCGGATGGTGATGTAGATATCGGCGGTCTGCGCCGCGACGGCCAGGCGCGTGGCGACGGCGCCGGCCTGTGAGGCCTGGTAGTCGGCCAGGGCCGCCTGCCGGCCGCGCCTGAGGCCGCCGAACAGGTCCAGTTCCCAGCCGGCACCCAGATCGGCCTCATAGGCATTGCCCCACCGGTCGTAGCCTGGGGTGGCATTGAGCACTTGGCCGAGTGGTGTCTCCACGGATTGCCGCGCGCGCGCGGCCGATCCGCTGATGGTGGCCGAAGGGAGCAGGGCCGCCGTTGCAGCGCCCAGGCCAGCACGTGCCTGGGTCACGCGCGCCGAGGCTTGCGCCAGGTCGAGATTCTGTTCCAGCGCCAGCGTCACATAGCGCGTCAGAAGGGGATCGTCGAAGCCTTCCCACCAGGTGGCCAGCGCACTGGCCTCGGTGCCACTGGCTGGCGCGGAAGCGGCTTGGCCGATGTAGTGCGGCGGCAGCGGGGCATCGGACCGGTGATAGTCGTGCCCGACCGCACAACCGGCCATGACGATGCCGTACAACAGGAGAGCCAGCGAGCGACGGGGAAACATGATCGAGCCTTGTGAAAAAGAATCGTGACCAATATACGATTCGGTCACTCGTTGTCAATGAAGCGTCGCCGCGTTAGCCTGCCTAAATGACTAAGATCCACGCCACTAATCCGCAAGTCCGAGGGCCTTCCGATCATGATGTCCGGGACCAGATCGTCCAGGCCGCCACCGAGTACTTCTCTCTGTATGGCTACGGCAAGACGACGGTCTCCGATCTGGCCAAGGCGATCGGCATCTCCAAGGCCTATATCTATAAGTTTTTCGACTCCAAGCAGGCGATCGGCGAAGTTATCTGCGCCAATCGTCTCGGCGAGATCATGGAGGCCGCAGACCAAGCGGTTGCGGACCTCACGTCCGCGTCTGACCGCCTGCGCCGCCTGTTCAGAGCGCTCACGGATGCGGGAAGCGACCTGTTCTTCAAGGAGCGGAAGCTCTACGACATCGCTGCGGCCTCGGCCGGCGAGTCCTGGCCCTCGGTCCGCACTTACGAAGCGCATCTGAAGGCGCTTGTGACTAGCATCGTGCGCGACGGCCGAGAACGGGGGGAGTTCGAGCGCAAGACCCCACTGGACGAAACTGTCAGCGCGATTTACCTGGTCATGCACCCCTATATCAATCCCCTGTTGCTGCAGCACAACCTGGACAACGCCGCTGAGGCGACTGGGCAGCTGTCCAGCCTGATCCTGCGGAGCCTGGCGCCGTAATCATTGTGACTATTGACAATTTTGGTCACTAGTTTGAGGATGGGACCCCACCCCGTCAGAAGAACCCGCCATGCGTCGCCGTCCGCTTGCCTTCCTTGTGCTTTGCCTGGTGCCGCTGGCTTTGACAGCATGTGGCGACCGTCACCACAGTGATCCACGCACCCAGACGCCGCTGGTCCGTGTTGGCGCCGTGCAGATCGCCGACGCCGCTGCCCGGCCCTTCTCTGGCATCGTCGCGGCCCGGGTCCAGAGCGATCTCGGCTTCCGGGTGCCGGGCAAGGTGGTCGAGCGGCTGGTGGATGCCGGCCAGGCCGTCAAGCGCGGCCAGCCGTTGATGCGTATCGACCCGATCGACCTGGGGTTGCAGGCGCGGGCGCAGCAGGAAGCGGTGGCCGCCGCCCAGGCACGTGCCAAGCAGGCGACCGACGACGAGGTCCGTTACCGCGATCTGGTCGCCGCAGGCGCTGTGTCGGCCTCGGCCTATGACCAGATCAAGGCGGCGGCCGATTCGGCCCGGGCACAGCTCAAGGCGGCCCAGGCCCAGGCCGACGTGGCCAGCAATGCATCCAGCTATGCGCTGCTGCTGGCAGATGCCGACGGCGTGGTGGTGGACACGCTGGCCGAGCCCGGGCAGGTCGTCAGCGCCGGTGAGCCGGTGGTGCGCCTTGCGCGCGCTGGCCAGCGCGAAGCCGTCGTGCACCTGCCGGAGACGCTGCGGCCGGCGCTCGGCTCGACTGCGCAGGCGACCCTGTACGGCAGCAAGCAGGCGGCCGTGCAGGCCACGCTGCGGCAGCTCTCCGATGCGGCCGACCGGGTGACGCGGACCTACGAGGCGCGGTATGTGCTCACCGGCGCGCTTGCACAGGCGCCACTGGGAGCCACCGTGACCTTGCAGGTCCCGGAGGGCCGCGATGCCGGAGCGGCGCTGCAGGTGCCGATCGGCGCGGTGTTCGATGCCGGCAAGGGCGCGGGTGTCTGGACGGTCCAGGGCACGCCGGCCAAGGTCACGTGGCGCGCGGTGCAGGTGCTTGGCCTGTCCGACGACACGGCCAAGGTGCAGGGCAACCTCAAGGCTGGCGAACGGGTCGTCTCGCTCGGCGCGCATCTGCTGCATGAAGGCCAGGCCATCAAGCCGCTTGGCCAGGACGTCACGCTGTCCGGTGGAGAGCGTCAATGAGCGAGGGACGCTTCAATCTGTCAGCGCTGGCGGTACGCGAGCGCTCCATCACCCTGTTCCTGATCTTCCTGGTCTCGGTCGCGGGCGTCGTGGCGTTCTTCAAGCTCGGGCGCGCCGAGGACCCGCCGTTCACGATCAAGCAGATGACGGTGATCACCGCCTGGCCGGGTGCGACGGCGCAGGAAATGCAGGACCAGGTCGCCGACCCCCTGGAAAAGCGCCTGCAGGAGTTGCGCTGGTACGACCGCGCGGACACCTACACGCGGCCCGGTCTGGCGGTCACGATGCTGTGGCTGCGCGATGACGCGCCGCCTTCGCAGATCCAGGAGGAGTTCTACCAGGCGCGCAAGAAGCTGGGCGACGAGGCGAAGAAACTGCCTGCAGGCGTGATCGGGCCGTTGCTCAACGACGAATATGCGGACGTGACCTTCGCCCTGTTCGCGCTCAAGGCCAAGGGGGAACCGCAGCGGCTGCTGGTGCGCGATGCCGAGGCATTGCGGCAGCAGTTCCTGCACGTGCCGGGCGTGAAGAAGGTCAACATCATCGGCGAGCAGCCCGAGCGCATCTTCGTGTCGTTCTCGCATGACCGCCTTGCGACCCTGGGCGTGACGCCGCAGGATATCTTCGCGGCACTCAACGACCAGAACGTGCTGACGCCGGCGGGCTCGATCGAAACACGCGGCCCGCAGGTGTTCGTGCGCGTCGACGGTGCCTTCGACAACCTCGAGAAGATCCGCCAGACGCCGATCGTGGCGCAGGGACGGACCCTGAAGCTGTCGGACGTGGCCACCGTCGAGCGTGGCTACGAGGATCCGTCCACCTTCATGATCCGCAACAACGGCGAGCCGACGTTGCTGCTGGGCGTGGTGATGCGCGACGAGTGGAACGGCCTGGATCTGGGCAAGGCGCTGGACGCGGAAGTCAGCAAGATCAACGCCGATCTGCCGCTGGGCATGAGCCTGACCAAGGTGACCGACCAGGCGGTGAACATCAGTTCGGCGGTCGACGAGTTCATGATCAAGTTCTTCGTCGCCCTGCTGGTGGTGATGGTCGTCTGCTTCGTCAGCATGGGCTGGCGGGTCGGCATCGTGGTTGCCGCCGCCGTGCCGCTGACCCTGGCGGCGGTGTTCGTCATCATGGCCGCCACCGGCAAGAACTTCGACCGCATCACGCTGGGCTCGCTGATCCTGGCACTGGGCCTGCTGGTGGACGATGCCATCATCGCCATCGAGATGATGGTGGTGAAGATGGAGGAGGGCTACAGCAGGATCAAGGCCTCGGCCTACGCCTGGAGTCACACCGCCGCACCGATGCTGGCGGGAACGCTGGTGACCGCCGTCGGCTTCATGCCCAATGGCTTCGCTCGCTCCACGGCGGGTGAATACACCAGCAACATGTTCTGGATCGTCGGCATCGCGCTGATCGTGTCGTGGGTGGTGGCGGTGGTGTTCACGCCGTACCTGGGTGTGAAGCTGCTGCCGGACATCAAGAAGATCGAAGGGGGCCATGATGCCATCTACAATACGCGCAACTACAACCGCTTCCGCCAGCTGCTTGGCCGCGTGATCGCGCGCAAGTGGCTGGTGGCCGGCGCGGTGGTGGGCAGCTTCGTGCTGGCGGTGGTGGGAATGGGGCTGGTCAAGAAGCAGTTCTTCCCGACCTCCGATCGCCCCGAGGTCCTGGTCGAAGTGCAGATGCCGTATGGCACCTCGATCGAACAGACCAGTGCAGCGGTGGCCAAGGTCGAGGCCTGGCTGGCCAAGCAGTCCGAAGCCAAGATCGTGACCTCCTACATCGGCCAGGGCGCGCCGCGCTTCTTCCTGGCCATGGCGCCGGAGTTGCCCGATCCCTCCTTCGCCAAGATCGTGGTTCTGGCTGGCGACGACAAGCAGCGGGAGACGCTCAAGTTCCGGCTGCGCCATGCGATCGCCGATGGCTTGGCCCCCGAGGCGCAGGTGCGCGTCACCCAGATCGTGTTCGGTCCGCCTTCGCCCTATCCGGTGGCGTACCGGGTCATGGGCCCGGACCCGGCCAAGCTGCGCGTGATCGCCCAGGATGTGGAAGGCGTGATGCGTGCCAGCCCGATGATGCGCACCGTCAACACCGACTGGGGTGCTCGCGTGCCGACCCTGCATTTCAACCTCGACCAGGACCGCCTGCAGGCGGTGGGGCTCACCTCGAATTCGGTGGCGCTGCAATTGCAGTTCCTGCTGAGTGGCGTGCCGTTGACCGAGGTGCGCGAGGACATCCGCTCGGTGCAGGTGGTGGGACGCGCTGCGGGTGACATCCGGCTGGATCCGGCCAAGATCGCCGGGTTCACCCTGGTCGGTTCGGCCGGCCAGCGGATTCCGCTGTCGCAGGTCGGCACGGTCGAGGTCGGGATGGAAGATCCGGTGATGCGCAGTCGCGACCGCACGCCGACCATCACCGTGCGCGGCGACATCGCCGAGGATCTGCAGCCGCCGGACGTGTCCACGGCGGTCCTCAAGCAGTTGCAGCCGATCATCGACAAGCTGCCCGCAGGGTATCGGATCGAGCAGGCCGGTTCGATCGAGGAATCCGCCAAGGCGACCCAGGCGATGCTGCCGCTGTTCCCGATTATGATCGCGATGACCCTGCTGATCATCATCCTGCAGGTGCGCTCGATCGCCGCGATGATCATGGTGTTCGCCACCAGTCCGCTGGGCCTGATCGGTGTCGTGCCGACCTTGCTGCTCTTCAATCAGCCATTTGGCATCAATGCGCTGGTGGGCCTGATCGCCTTGTCGGGCATCCTGATGCGCAACACATTGATCCTGATCGGTCAGATCCACCACAACGAGCATGAAGGCTTGAGCCCATTCAATGCCGTCGTCGAAGCCACCGTGCAGCGTGCGCGGCCGGTGATCCTCACGGCGTTGGCCGCAGTCCTGGCCTTCATCCCGCTGACCCACTCGGTGTTCTGGGGCACGTTGGCCTACACCCTGATCGGCGGCACGCTGGCCGGCACGGTGCTGACCCTGGTGTTCCTGCCGGCGATGTATTCGATCTGGTTCAAGATCCGTCCGCATGGTGCGCCCGCCCGGGGCACGCCGGCCTGATCGGACGGGCGGGCCGCTGGTATAGGGCCCGCGCGACAGCGCGAATCTCACCGGCGTCTGACTGGTCCTGTATTCCGCGGCGACGGTGGCCGGATCGATACGCTGGCCCGGGAGATAACGGCCGGACTGCAGGTCGTGCCTGATCTGGCCGTACAGATAGGAACCCTTGGAGTGGATCGCATTCATCATCGAAAATCTTTGTCGATGCGCGCCTGCGGTTTTGGAATGTCACAAGTATTTGACAGGTACGGGTTGCGCGGTGGCGCACATCGCGTTGTCGTTGCCTCGATGCAGCGCGGTGGCGTCGGCGACGACGCAGCGGGAGTCGCCTTGCTGTAAGGTTCGCCACGGTGGCGATGGGTCAGTCGTGCGCGGGCCCGGGGTCGAGGTGACGGCTGCGGTGGCAAGGTCGCGCCCATGGCCTGAGCTATCACGCCATGGGCGCCTGGTGCATGGGGCGAACGCAGGCGCGGCAGGCGCGCCGAGCAAGCGTCCTCAGAAAACCAGGTAGACCACCAGCACCAGCGCGAAGGCGACCAGCGACTCGATCGTCTGCTGGATGGTCCAGGTCTTCAGGGTGGTCTTGACGTCCATGCCCACCAGGCGGCCCACCAGCCAGAACCCCGAGTCGTTCACATGGCTGGCGCAGACCGAGCCGGCGGCCGCGGCGAGCGTGATCGCAGCGGTCTGGAGGTTGCTGAAGCCGCCGCCGGCCACCGCCGGTGCCATCAGGCCCGCGGTGGTGACCAGGGCGACCGTGGCCGAGCCCTGGGCCACGCGCAGCATGACAGCGATTAGGTAGGTCGCCAGGATGACGGGCAGGCCCAGCTCGGACAGGACGCCCGCCAGCGCGTTGCCGATCCCGGAAGCGCGCAGCACCCCGCCGAACATGCCGCCGGCGCCGGTGATGAGGATGACCGACGCCACCGGGCCGAATGTGCCTTCGACCAGCTTCTCCAGCGCGCTGCCTTTCTCGCCGCGCGCGGTGCCCAGCACGACGAGTGCGACCAGGACGGTCACCAGTAGCGCCACGGGCGAGGTGCCGATGAGCGTGAGCGCCTGGACCCAGGTCGCGTCGCCATCGACGACGCCTACCGACGCGAGCGCGGCCAGGCCGGTGTTGAGGAAGATCAGCACCAGCGGCAGCAGGAGCACGGCAATGACCGTGCCGGCCTTGGCGGGATGCTTGGGCTGGTCATCGTCGAGCGTGCCGAAGAACGCCGGGACGATCATGGGGAAGCGCTTGTTGACGAAGCGGCCCCACAGATACCCGGAGATGTACCAGGTGGGGAAGGCGATCACCAGGCCGAGCAGCAGCACGATGCCCAGGTTGGCGCCGAAGAACTCCGTGGCCGCAACCGGGCCGGGGTGCGGTGGCAGGAACACGTGCATGACCGAGAAGGCCGCGATGCCGCTGAAGCCATACAGCAGGAGGTTCTGGCCGCCGATCCTGCGCGCCACCGCGAAGATGATGGGCAGCATGATGATGAGCCCGGCATCGAAGAAGATCGGGAACCCGAGCAGCAGGGAGGTCACGCCCAGCGCAAAGGCCGCGCGCTTCTCGCCGAAGATGCGCACCATGAGATCGGCTGCGGCCTTCGCACCACCGCTGGACTCGATGAGGCGCCCGAGAATGGCGCCCAGTCCGATGAGCAGCGCCACCGACCCGAGTGCGTTGCCGAAGTTGGCGACCAGGACTTGGTTCACGATTGCGCCAAGCGGAATCCGTGCCGCCAGCGCGGTGAGCAGGGACACCAGGATCAGGGCCAGGAAGGCGTGCACCCGCAGCACGATGATGAGCGTCAGCAGCAGGGCCACCGCGCCCGCGGCGATGCCGAGCAAAGGACCGGCGCCCAGCGTCTGCGTCCATGCATCGAGCGTCACGGGCGGGCGCTCCATCGAGCGGGTGCGTTGAAGATCGGCATGTGCGTCTGCATGGGGATGGCCCTCCTGGTCAGCGCCCGTCATAGCACATCATCGCAGTGAGGTGCGGTTGCCGAAGGCCGCAGGCGAAGAACGCGTATCGGTGGCAAGAGCCGAAACATGGCGCGGGATGCAAAGGGCGGTTTCAGGTCGCATGCCCTGGCCTGCGGCCGCGATGCGCGTGACAAGGCGCCGGACGCCCGAGTGGACTGCGATCGCAGACAGGCCTGGGTTAGAATGGGGCACGGCGATGTCCTGCCGCACTGCTCCGGATACTCCTTGATCACCACGCCACCCTGACCCATTGCGCTCGCGCGCCGCATCACCGCATGCGGTCAGGTTTCTCGTGCATTTCCCTTGTGATCGCGCCGGCCGTTGGCTGAGCGCAGGAGTCATCCCTATGCGATTTGATACCCCGCTGCGTCAGCAGTGGCTCGGCAACGTGCGTGCCGACATTCTTTCCGGCGCCGTGGTCGCCCTGGCGCTGATCCCCGAAGCCATCGCCTTTTCGATCATTGCTGGCGTCGACCCCAAGGTCGGCCTCTACGCGTCGTTCTGCATCTGTGTGGTCATCGCCGTCGCGGGCGGACGGCCGGCGATGATCTCGGCCGCCACAGGCGCGATGGCCCTGTTGATGGTGGACCTGGTTCGCGACTATGGACTCCAGTACCTGCTGGCCGCGACGCTGCTGACCGGCGTGCTGCAGGTCGTGGCGGGGCTGCTGAAACTCGGTTCGCTGATGCGGTTCGTCTCGCGCTCGGTGATCACCGGCTTCGTGAATGCGCTGGCGATCCTGATCTTCCTCGCGCAGCTGCCCGAGCTGATCCACGTGCCTTGGGCGGTCTACCCGCTTTGCCTGGGTGCGCTGGCCATCATTTACGGCCTGCCACGGCTGACCAAGGCCGTCCCCGCGCCCCTGGTCGCCATCGCGGTCATGACCGCCATCACCCTGTGGCTGAAGATCGACGTCCCCACGGTCGGCGACAAGGGGCAACTCCCCGACAGCCTGCCGCACTTCCTGTTCCCCGACGTGCCGCTCACGTGGGAAACGCTGCTGCTGCTGCTGCCCACCTCAGCTACGCTGGCCGTCGTCGGGCTGCTGGAAACACTCATGACGACGCAGATCGTGGAGGACATGACAGAGACCCCGAGCCAACGCAACCGCGAATGCGCCGGGCAAGGGCTGGCCAACATCGGGGCCGGGCTGATCGGCGGCATGGCGGGCTGCGCAATGATCGGCCAGTCCGTGATCAACGTGAAGTCCGGCGGCCGCAGCCGCCTTTCGACCCTGATGGCCGGGGTCGTGCTGCTGCTGTTGGTCGTCTACGGCGCGCCCCCGGTCAAACAGATTCCGATGGCGGCGCTGGTGGCGGTGATGATCATGGTGTCGATCGGCACCTTCAGCTGGAGCTCGTTCGCAAACCTTCGGATCCATCCCAGGAGTTCGTCGATCGTCATGATCGGGACGGTCATCGTGACGGTCGCCACCCATGACCTGGCCAAGGGTGTACTGACCGGCGTACTGCTCTCGGCGCTCTTCTTCGCGCGGAAGGTGGGGCGCTTGCTGCGGGTCGAGATTACGCAAGAGGGGGACACGCGTCGCTACAGCGTCTCCGGCCAGGTGTTCTTCGCCTCGGCGGCCCAGTTCGCAAGCGGGTTCGATGTGGCACATGCTCCTGCGCGGGTGATCATCGATGTCTCGGCGGCCCACTTCTGGGACATCAGCGCGGTGGGTGCGTTGGATCGCGTGGTGCTCAAGCTCAAGGCGCACGGGAGCAAGGTTGAAGTGCGCGGCTTGAATGCGGCGAGTGCGACCATGGTGGATGTGCATGGCACGCACCAGGAAGGGCGGATGCCCCAGCGTGGCGCCCACTGACCGCACTGCGAGAGATCCGACGATGCCAAGCGGCCAGGCTGGCCGCTAGGCGTTTTCCAGCGGGTCGCGCTGCTCGTGCCGCGCCGGCCCATGGACAACTTGATCGCCAATAAGTGGCGCGCTATTCGGGGGACTTCTGCTTCGAGCGTCCGCTGGTGCGCTTGGCCACGCGTTTGGCCGCTTTCTTGGTTGTCTTCTTCGAAGCCTTATTGGTGGCTTTCTTCGTTGATTTCTTGGTCGCCTTCTTGGTGGTTTTCTTCGTTGCTTTCTGGGTGGCCTTCTTTGCGACCGCCATGTTGTCCACCAGGTTGGGATAAGGCCGTCCGGCTTTCTTCGCTCGCGATTTGGCCTCTGCCTTTTGGCCGCTGGAAAGCTTCTTCCCCGAGGGTTTCTTGGCCGGGCTGACCTTCTTCCAGGGTGCCTTCCGCGCGTGCTTGGTCGCTGCCATGTCAGCGCTCCTCCGCCTTGCGCATGCGCTGTTCGATCCGCTCAGCCCAGCGCCTTCCCGCGTCGCCCCCCCACAAGCGCCACGCGATGTAGCCAGCCGAGGGGTGTTTCCGGTCGGCCCAGCCCTTGCCCCGCTTGTCGACTTGGTGGCGCGCGAAGTACGAGGTCATGCGGCGGATCGTCGTGGGCGAAAGCGTATTTCGTGCAGCGAGATCGCGTGCGCGCGCAACACCCACTGTCGTGCCGCCACGTCCGTGCGCCTGTCTCAACGTCAGGCCGCGGCTTGCCGCCTGCGCGGCCCCTTTGGTTGGGGTGAAGTCAATTGCGTCGTAACGCGACGATCGGGCCACCGCAGCTCCTCGCATGGAGAAAATTCGAGTGTGCTCAAGGGGTCAAGGCGAGCGCGTGAAAGCGCGTCTTGCATGTCCTCAAGGCAGGGACAAGGCGAGGGAAGGCATCGCAGAGGTTACGCCTTAGGCGAATTCCAGCGCAGCGGCCGTGGAGCTGGTCATGCGTTCAATCGCGCTTGAGGCACGCAGGGCAGCGGCTCATCGTTGGTTCGGCGTGGGCGCGCGACAGGCGTCCGCCTGCGTGCCTTGCCAGCTCAAGGCAGCTGCGGCCGCGAGCGAGCCGGCGATGAGCAGTGAGGCGACCGCGAATCCATGGGTGACGTCTTGTGGGCTGGCGCCATCAGGCACCATCGAGAAGAACACGCCGCCCACCAGGGCGACCGACAGGGCGGCGCTGATCTGCAGCACGGCGCTGACCACGCCAGCCGCGAGCCCGGCCCACTGCGCTTCCACCTGGTCCACATTGAGCCGGACCAGCGCCGGGTGCGCGACACCTTGGCCAACGCCGATCAGGAGCAGGGGAATGGGCAGCCATGCAGGCTGGGAAACTGCCACCAGCACCGCGGCGATCGTCAGCCCTGCGGCTTCCAGGCTCATGGCGCACGCGGCCGTGCGTGCATGAAGTCGTCGCGCGACCCGCGGGCCGCTCAGCGCGCCCAGGAGCAGTCCCACGCCAACCGGCAGAATCGCAACGCCCGCCGCCAAGGGGCCGTGGTGCAGCCCCGCTTGCTGATAGACCGAGAAGATCAGGAAGAAGGCCGCGAGTGCATAGAAGAACAGCGTCGCCAGCAGCGTGCGTCGAAGCGCGCGGGACGAAAGCGCCGTCGGGGAGATCAGCGGTGAGGCGCCCGTCCGCTCGCAGGCCTTCTGATAGCGCCAGAAGGCCATCAACAGCAGCGGCGACAGCGCCAGCGCGCCCAGGCTCCACAGCGGCCAGGCGCGCTCCCGTCCCTCGATGAGGGGAACCACCAGGGCGAGCAGGCCCAACGCCAGCAGCGCCGCGCCCGCCAGATCCAGGCGTCCAGGGTTCGAGGCCTTGCGCTCGGGAAGCAGGATGAGCGCGGCGGGAATCGCGACCGCGATGACGGGCAGGTTGACCAGGAAGACGCTCCTCCAGCCAAGACCCCACGGGCTTGCCGCCACCAGTACGCCGCCCAGGAGCTGGCCCGCGGCCGATGCGAGTCCAAACGTGGCCCCGTACCAACTGAGCGCGCGATTTTTCTCGCTGGCCTGGAAGAGCGCATGAATGAACGCCAGCGACTGCGGCGCCATCACCGCGGCCGAGATGCCCTGCAGCAGCCTGCCTGCGACGAGGACCTCGGCCGAGGGCGCCAGCCCGCACACGCCAGACGCCACGCCAAAACCGACCATGCCCACCAGGAACGCGCGCTTTCGACCGAACAGATCGCCCAGCCGACCACCCAGCACAAGCGTGACCGCATACGCGGTGGCGTACACCGACACCACCAGCTGGGACACGCCTGGCGAGGCGCGCAAGTCCTCACGAATCGCTGGAAGCGCGACATTGACGATGAAGAAATCCAGTGGCGGCAGCAGCGTGCCGGTCAGCAGGACGACCAGGGCCATCCAGCGGCGCGAGTCGGGGCTCTCCACCTCTGGGCTGACGACGGATGCGTTGTTCATCGGAGGGGCCTTGTCTTGCGCGCCGCGGTGCGCGATCGCCTCAGCGCATGCCGCCGGAGGCGACGATGCATTCGCCGGTCACCCAGCCCGCGTCCTCGGATGCGAGGAACGCGACGATCGATGCAATATCGGCGACCTGGCCGATGCGACCCAGCGGCGTCTGCGCCACGTTCCACGCATGGAAGTCGGACCCCATGACGCCCGCGGCGTGGGTCCCGTCCGTCTCGATCAGGCCAGGATTGACCGCGTTGACGCGAATCCCGCGCGGGCCGAGCTCGCGCGACAGGACACCGGTGATCGCGTCGATCGCGCCCTTGGTCCCGCTGTAGATCGCGCTTTCCACGGGAAGGTTGCGGGTGACGAACGAGCTGATATTGATGATGCTGGCGCCCTGCCGAAGGAGCGGCACCGCGGCGCCTGTGACGAGCAGTGGCCCGAGCACATTGAGGTCGAACTGCTGGTGGTACAGCGCTTCGGTGCTCGCCTCGATCTTGGCGAACTGATAGACGCCCGAGTTGTTCACCAACACATCCAGCCCGCCGAAACGCTCGACGGTCGCCTGGACCAGCGCCTGGACCTGGGACTGGATGCGGACATCGGCCTGCACTGCCATCGCATCCCCACCTGCGGCTTGGATGTCGGCGACGACCTGCTCGGCCGCGCGCTTGTCGGTGGCGTAGTTGACGACGACCTGCGCCCCGTCACTGGCGAGTCGGCGGGCGATCCCTGCACCAATGCCTTTTGAAGCGCCTGTGACCAAGGCGACTTTGCCGTTTAACTTGCTCAAGTTGTCTGACTCCAGATGGGATCGGCGGTACCGACCGGTGAAGGCCGCAAGTCCCTGCAGGGCGGTCAAGGCATGGCACGCGCCACGCCCAGCGGACTGACCAGGCCAGCGCCAGGCGCCAGTGCAGGGGCGGGCATCGTGCGACTAACAGTGTTGTTTGTGCACTGCCATTCCTGCATATTTCGCGTTCAAATTTGAACGGCTGATGGCGATGGAATGGAGCGATGTCAGGATCTTTCTGGCGGTCGCACGCGCGGGCTCCCTGGGTGAGGCGGCCCGGCGCCTGGGCGTCAGCCATCCCACGGTCGGTCGGCGGATCAAGGCGCTCGAAGCGGAAGCCCAGCAGCCACTCCTGCGCCGGACCAAGGACGGCCTGGTGCTCACCGACGCGGGCGACCGCGTGCTTTCACTGGCGCAGTCCATGGAGCACTCGGCGCTCTCCATGGAGCGTCGCCTGGCGGGCAACCACGAAAGGCTCGAGGGCCTGCTTCGCATCTCGTCGGCGGACTGGTTCGCCGCCTTCGTCCTGGCGCCGGTCTTCGTGGAGATGGGGCGGCTTCATCCGGCCGTGGTGCCGGAAGTGATCGCGAGCTATCGCCTCCTGGACCTTGCTCGCCGCGAGGCCGACGTTGCCTTTCGCCTCGTACCTTTCAGCGAACCCGACCTGGTCCAGCGCCGCCTGATGACCATGCACTACGGCCTGTACGCAACGCCGGACGTGGCCGCGGCATCAAAGCGCGATCCCACGTCCGTGGGCCTGATCCTGATGAACACCGCACAGAGCCATTTCCCGGACGTGGCCTGGCTGATCGAGCGGTTTCCCGAGTCGCCGCGTGTCTTCACCAGCACCAGCCGCAGTGTGCAGGCGCAGATGTGCCTGCGCGGGCGCGGGCTCGCGGTGCTGCCGCGCCCGCTCGGCGACGGCACCGCGGGGCTCAAGCGCATCGAGACACGCGGCACCCCGCCCACCCGGGACATCTGGGTCGGATATCACCAGGACCTCAGGCACATGGACCGGCTCAGGGCCATGCTCGATGTCACCGAGAAGGTCTTGAGCGGCCGGTCGACTGCTTAGCGTCCGTCCCGCACGGCAGGGAATCGGCGCGGGCGACGCCACCTGGTGTTTGCAGCGAAAACACCTAGAGGGACGGCGCCGCTTTGAATCCGGGCGCGCGGTCCCGGCGAGCGTGTCCTGGTTCATTCGTCCGCATGGAAGCCCTCATGCGCGCTAGCGGGTGGAATTTTTAGACTTTCCTGCGGTGCAACCGCAGCGGCCCGAACGGGTGCGACGACGGTCAGCCATGTTTCGCCCTATTCCCCCTTGTGGAGGCTTGATGACCCGCGCGCTGAAGACGGATTTACTCGACATCGCCTATGTGTGTGGCGGGCCTGAGGAAGGGGTTCCCGTGCTGTTGCTGCATGGGTGGCCGGATGATGCGCATGGCTGGGCCAGGGTTGCGCCGGCGCTGGAAGCCGCTGGCTATCGCTGGGTCGCGCCGTGGTTGCGTGGTTTCGGCCCGACCCGTTTCCGATCAACAGACACGCTGCGCGATGGCACGGGCGTGGCGCTTGCGCACGATGCGATCGCGCTTGTCGATGCGTTGGGGTGGGAGCGCTTCGCGGTCGTTGGGCACGACTGGGGCGGACGCACCGCTTATGTGCTTGCGGCGCTCTGGCCCGAACGTGTGGCCTCCATCGCCTCGCTGGCGATCGGCTATGCGTTGCGTGGTCGGTTCGAGATCCCCGCGTCCTTCGAGCAGAGTCAGCGCTGGTGGTATCAGTGGTTCATGGCGACAGAAGGCGGCGCCGCGGCCGTCGCTGCCGACCCCATTGGCTTTGCGCGCCTGCAATGTGCCAGCTGGAGTCCGCCGGGCTGGTATGACGAGGAGGCCTTTGACCAGGCGGCGGAGAGTTTCCGCAACCCTGATTGGGTGGCCGTCACGCTGCACGGTTATCGCAGCCGCTGGCGACCCGAGCCACTGGATCCCCGCTACGCGGCTGCCCGACAGCGGCTCGATGCGATCGAGACGCTGCCTGTGCCGACCCTCATGATCCAGGGCGGCGAGGATCGCTGCGACCCGCCGGCGGAGTCTGAAAACGACGCGCGCTTCTTTACCGGGACGTATCGTCGCGTCGTGCTGCCGGGCGTTGGCCACTTCCCGGCGCGCGAGGCCCCGGCCGCGGTGGCCGAGGCGCTACTCCAGCACCTGGGCGATCTGCCGCGCGGACCGGGGGCGGGCTCACTTCCAGGATGAGGAGACCGACCTGTCGCCTGCAGGGTGCCGCGTTGGCCACGCTTCCCGCGCCCGGGGCAGCTGCGCGCCCCTGACCTGCAATGACGTTGCCGCACTGGCGGGCACGGCAGATTCGGACGCTTCGACGTCGGTGTCCCTGGCAAATTGTCCAATTGGTATCTATTCAAGATCCCCTCGTTATTCGCCGAAAAACGGGAGAAGAACCTTTGATTGTTATAGATGTAGCCACTCAAACTAATTGACTATCTATTCATGGATCTATTCAATCGAGCCATGGATTCGCCCTCGACTTCCGATCTGCTCGCCTTGCTGCGCCGCCAGGACACTGCCACGGCGGCGCAGATCGGTGCGGCTCTGGGTGTCAGCCAACCAACGGTCTCGCGGCTTGTGTCCGCCGCCGGCGATGCGGTGGTCCGCATCGGCAAGGCGCGGGCCTCGCGGTACGCGTTGCGCCGGGAGGTCGGGCGGGCCGGCAGCCAGTGGCCGCTGTTCCGCATCACGGCCGATGGCCGTGCGCAGACGCTGGGACAGCTGCAGGCGCTGCACGGTGCGGGCATGGTGTTCGCCCCGGCGGTGCGGTGCCCTGCGTTGATGCATGGCCAATTCGCGGACGGGGTGTTTCCCGACCTGCCCTGGTTCCTGGATGACCAGCGCCCCCAGGGCTTTCTCGGGCGCGCGTTCGCGCGGCGGGTGGCGGCGGAGATCGGGGCGTCGCCCGATCTGGCCCGCTGGCAGGCCGACGATGTCGTGCTCGCGCTCCTGCGCCACGGTGAGGACGCGCCTGGTGACCTGGTCCTGGGCGAGCATGCTTTGCAGCAGGCGCTGCAAGACCTTGTCCAGCCGCGCGACACAATCACGTCCACCGCGCGTGCGCTGGCCTACCCGCAGCGCGCCGAGGCGGCGCTACGAGGTGAGGACATCGGCTCGTCGGCCGCAGGCGAGCAACCCAAGTTCACCGCCACACTGGCGCAGGAAGACGGCGGCGCGCAGGCGGTCATCGTGAAGTTCAGCGAACGGGCCGGGACGCCGGCCGCAGCGCGCTGGGCGGACCTGCTGCGCTGTGAGGCGCTTGCGGGTGAGGTGCTGCGCGCACATGGCCTGGCCGCCGCGCAGAGCGAGCTCTTCCAGGCCGATGAGCGGGTCTTCCTGCAGTCCACGCGCTTTGACCGGACGCCCGGGCTCGGGCGGCGCGGCTTTGTTTCGCTGGCCGCGCTGGATGCGGCCTATTACGGGCATGGCCGCATCGATTGGTGGACGTTTGCCACCCATCTGCTGCGCGATCGCTGGCTCGATCGGGATGACGCGCGGCGCCTGGCGCTATACGGATGGTTTGGCGCCTTGATCGCCAATACCGATATGCATTTGGGCAATGCAGGGCTGTTGCTTGGCGATACGCGTCCCTTGGCGCTGGCACCAGCCTACGACATGCTGCCGATGGCCTTCCGGCCGTTGGCGACAGGCGAGGTGGTGGCGCGCGGCGATGTCGCCTTACCGTTGCCGACGCCGGCAGAGCGGGAGCACTGGCACGATGCGGCCAGCATGGCGCTGGTGTTCTGGCGAAGCGTCGTGGAGCGCACCGCGATCTCGCCAGACTTTCGGGAGATCGCACAGCGTGCGTGGGAGCAGCTTTCGCGGGCGGTGCAGCGCCTTTAGACCACAAGGGCGGGGCCGTGTGTCAGCGAACCCTCTTGCGGGACGGGCCCCTCTCTGCGCCCGCCTTCACGACGGCTGCACCGCAAGCGGGCTGCGCTCGGCGAACTGCCCGCGCCAGTACGGGTAGTAGGGATACGGCGGTTCCACCGCGCTGGCGGCGTCGAGGCGGGCGACCTGTTCGGGCGACAGTGACCAGCCGACCGCACCGAGGTTGTCGCGCAGCTGGTCTTCGGTGCGTGCCCCGATCAGCACGGTGCTCACGGTCGGGCGCTGCAGCAGCCAGTTGATCGCCACCTGGGGCACGGTGCGGCCGGTCTCGGCGGCGATCGCGTCCAGCACATCGACGATGGCGAACAGGCGTTCGTCGTCGATGGCAGGGGCGAAGGCGGCGGTGTCGTGCAGCCGGCTCTGCGCCGGCAGCGGCTGGCCGCGGCGCAATCGGCCGGTCAGGCGGCCCCAGCCCAGTGGGCTCCAGACCACCGCACCCAGGCCCTGGTCCAGGCCCAGCGGCATCAACTCCCACTCGTAATCGCGTCCGGCCAGCGAGTAGTAGGTCTGGTTGGCGACGAAGCGGCTCCAGCCATTCGCATCGGCTACCGCGAGCGACTTCATCAGCTGCCAGCCGGCGTAGTTGGACGCGCCCAGATAGCGGACCTTGCCGGCCCTGACCAGGCCGTCCAGCGTGGACAGCGTTTCCTCCACCGGCGTCATCGCATCGAAGGCGTGCAGCTGCAGCAGGTCGATGTAGTCGGTGCGCAGGCGCCTGAGCGAGGCGTCGACCGCGCGCAGCAGGCGCAGGCGCGAAGCACCGGCATCGTTGGGCCCCTCGCCCAGGCGCAGCCCGGTCTTGGTCGAGATCAACACCTGTTCGCGGCGCCCGGCCAGCGCCGCGCCGAGGACCTCCTCGGAGGCGCCATCGGAATACACGTCGGCCGTATCGAACAGCGTCGCGCCGGCCTCCAGGCACAGATCGATCAGGCGCCTGGCCTGCTCGACGCCGGTGTCGCCCCAGGCCGAGAACAGCGGCCCCTTGCCGCCGAAGGTGCCGGCACCAAAGCCCAGCACGGGGACCTTCAGGCCGGAGCGGCCAAGCAGTCGGGTTTCCATCGGCATGATCATGATCCTGTGTCGAGAAGGGGAATGGGGTTGCCGGGCTCAGCCGGCCTGCTCGCCTTCGAGCCGTTGCGGGCAGGCGATGGCCTTGGCCGAGGCGCGTGTTTCCAGGCGCAAGGCCCAGGCCGCCACGACCAGCGCCGACAGCGGCACCAGCGCGCCGATCCACGGCAGCGCGGTCAGGCCGGCGCCGCGCGAGAGCGCCATGCCACCTAGCCAGGCACCCAAGGCGTTGCCGAGGTTGAACGCGCCGATGTTCAGGCTCGAGGCCAGGCTCTGCGCGCCGCGTGCCTTCTGCAGCACCCACAGCTGCAGCGGCGATACGGTGGCGAAGGCCGCTGCGCCCAGCAGGCCGGTCAGCAGCACCATCGCCCAGCGGCTGTGCAGGGCGATGCCCATGAGCGCCATCGCCACGGCCAGCGCCAGCAGCGTGCCCAGCAGTGCCGGGCGCAGGCTGCGGTCGGCCAGGCGCCCACCCACCAGGTTGCCCACGATCATGCCCACGCCGAACACCAGCAGGATCGGCGAGACCGCTGCCTCGCCAAAGCCCGTCACCTGGGTCAGCAAGGGCTGGATGTAGGTGTAGACGGTGAACATCCCGCCGAACCCCAGCACGGTCATGAGCAGGCCCAGCAGGACCGGCGCGCGCAGCACGGCCGCGGCTTCTTCGCGCAGCGAACCCGGCGTCGGCGCATTGCGATCGTGTGGCACCAGGGTCGCGATCACCAGCGTGGCCACCACGCCGATCAACGCCACCGCCCAGAACGTCGCCCGCCATCCATGGTGCAGCCCCAGCCACGCGCCGGCCGGCACGCCCAGCAGCGTGGCCACGGTCAGGCCGGTGAACATGATCGAGATCGCCGAGGCCTTGCGCGCCTCGGCCACCAGCGAGGTCGCCACCACCGCGCCCACGCCGAAGAACGTGCCGTGCGCCAGTGCGGTGACCACGCGCGCGGCCATCAGCAGGGCGTAGTTCGGGGCGAGCGCGCAGGCCAAGTTGCCCACGGTAAAGACCACCATCAGCGCCACCAGCACCGCCTTGCGCGGCATGCGCGCGGTGGCGGCGGTCAGCACCGGCGCGCCGACGAACACGCCCAGCGCATAGCCGGAGATCAGCAGTCCGGCGCTGGCGATGCCCACGTGCAGGTCGGCGGCGACCTGCGTCAGCAGGCCCATGATCACGAATTCGGTCGTGCCGATGCCGAAGGCACCGGCGGTCAGGGCATAGACCGCCAGCGGCATGCGTGAAGAAGAGGGGGAGGCCGGCATGGGGGCGCCTTGGCTGGAAGGAGGACGCCACAGCCTGCGCCCAAGGCCGCGCAAGAAAAACCGCTGTTATGCTGAATCACTTTCAATATTTCATTGAGAATGGCCATGGATCGCGTCGGCGACATCGCCTTGTTCCTGCGGGTGCTGGACCTGGGCTCGATCAGTGCCGCCGCCCGCCAGTTGGACCTCTCGCCTGCCGTGGCCAGCCAGCGGCTCAAGCGCCTGGAGCGCGAACTGGACGTGCGCCTGCTGCACCGGACCACGCGGCGCCTGCATCCCACGCCCGAGGGCCAGGCCCTGGCCGAGCGCGGCCGCGTGCTGGTCCGCGACCTGGAGGCCCTGGGCGAGGACCTGCGCGAAAGCGCCCAGCAGGTCTCGGGCACCTTGCGCGTCACCCTGTCGGCGTCGTTCGGCATGCTCTACATCGCGCCACTGCTGCCGGAGTTCCAGCGCCTGCATCCCAGGCTGCGCGTCAGCGCGCACTTGAGCGACCACCTGGTGGACCTGGTGAAGGAAGGCTTCGACCTGGCCATCCGCATCGGCCCGCTGGCCGATTCGGGGCTCTACGCCCGCAGCCTGGCCTCCAACGCGCGGGTGCTGTGCGCCTCGCCGGATTACCTGCGCCGGATGGGCACGCCGAAGACGCCGGCCGACCTGGCGACCCACGACGGCGTGCTGCTGATGGGCCGCGACGGCCGCCAGGACGTCTGGACCCTGATCGGCCCGGACGGCCAGAGCGTGCGGGTGCGCATGGCCAGCCGCTTCGAGAGCAACTTCGGTGAGGTCCTGCGCGAGGCCGTGCTGGCCGGCCAGGGCATCGCCGTGCACTCGCTGTGGCACGTGGCCGCCGATCTGCGTGCCGGGCGCATGGTCGCCGTGCTGCCAGACTGGCGCCCACCGGCCACTCACATCAGCGCCGTGACCCCGGCGCGGCTGCAGCCGCCGCGGGTGCGGCGCTTCGTCGAATTCCTGACCGCCCAGCTGGGCGACCCGCCCCCGTGGGAACGGCTGGAAGGACCGTAAGACCGCCCAACTCGGGTGTTGCAGTGCCGGACGTCTTCTCCATCGGCATAGCGAAAGCAAGCAATCTATTACCCGGGTTCGGACGTTCCAGAGACGCTCCCACTAACGCCGGACACCCAATGCCGGCCGAGCTTCCTTGCGAGGGAACAGGAGCAGGCGATCGGGCTCCTCACGTTCACAGCGTCATCTATTTGCCAATTGCCGCAGGCGGTACGCGTAGGCGTTGGCGCCAACGTGATACAGGCTGCTTCGGTCAGGGTCTGAGTAAGACGATGCGCGATAGCCGCGGTCCACCGAAAGTCGCGGGCTAAAGCGCGTCGCGACAGCGGGACGGAGCCAACCTCGCCCGCCCGACGCATCAGGTCGCACCTGATCAAGGCATCGGCCCAGCGTGCTCGATGAGGCTCACTTCATGAAATCTTCTGCGACTGGCTCGATCGCTTGGCCGCCAGGACTGCTTCGCGGTTCTCATCGGCCCAGCCCAGGAGCGCGCGCAGGTGGGGTTCCAAGGACCGTCCCAGCGCCGAGATCTCATAGACCACGGCCACTGGTGAGGTGCTGATGAGGGTGCGCGTGATGAAGCCGCTGGCTTCCAGGCGTCGCAGGCATTGGGTCAGCGCTTTTTGCGTCGCCTTGGGAATGGCGCGCCTGAGTGCATTAAAGCGCAGTGGACCACTGCACAGACATGCCAGGACAGGCAGCGACCACTTGGTGGTGATCTCTTCGAGCACCAAGCGATTGACTTCAAGTGCGTCGTCACCTGGATGCGCCATAGGGATACTCCGCGCTACCTGGTAGCCCCAAGGTGCGCAATTGCTTGTAGGTAGTATCTGTATACCATGAGGTGCCTCATCTCCCACGAGGTCCACCATGACGGCACTTCCCTTCAACGCAACTTCCGCCACGCCACTCGATCCTTCGGGACGTACCGTTCTGGTGTTCGGTGCCACGGGGCAACAGGGCGGGGCGGTGGCCAAGGCATTGCTGAGATCGGGGTGGGGCGTGCGTGCGCTCGTCCGTGATCCGAACAGCGACCGCTCCAGGGCGCTGTCCGGTGCTGGGGTGGAACTCCGCTCGGGCGACCTGTCCGATGCGGCCTCGATCCGCCGGGCCATGGCGGGCGTCCATGGCGTCTTCAGCGTGCAGCCCAGCTCTGGCCAGGGCGCGGCCTATGGCGTCACCGATGAGCAGGAAGTCCGATATGGCTGCACGATCGCCGACCTGGCCGTGGAGCTTGGCGTGCAGCACCTGGTCTACACCTCGGTCAATGCTGCTGGCGACACCCCGACGGGGATGGGGCACTTCGACTCCAAATCCGCAATCGAAGCCCACATCCGCGCGCTTGCGCTGACCAGCACCATCGTGCGGCCAGCAGGCTTCATGGAGTTGCTGATGCTGCCAGGCATGGGGCTCGAACAGGGCTCCTACACTTCGTTTCTCAGGCTGGATCAGACGGGCCAGGTCATCGCGGTACAGGACATCGGCAAGATCACGGCCCAGATCTTCTCCAAGCCGGAGCGTTACGCGGGGTGCACTTTCGAGATCGCAGGCGATGCCATCACCGGGCGAGGGTTACAGGACAGCCTCAGCCGCGCCGTGGGATATCCCATCGCCTATCAGCGGTTTCCTGAGGCCTTGCTCAAGGAAAATCGCTTCCTGGGACGGCTTGCCGAGCTCTTCGACGACGGACGGCTTGCGGGCAACGCCAACATCGCAGCGCTGGTTGAAGAATTCGGACCGCTTCTGAGCTTCGACGCGTGGCTTGAAGGACCTGGAAAACAGCTGCTGCAAATCGCCTTGAACACAAAGGATGCGCCACTCGCGCTGCGCTGACACCTAGATTGAGCTCGCCTAAACAGATTTACGCTCTATCGCGCCTGTTCCGGGAATCCGTCAGTGCACCCGGTGCGTGCGGCGATCGTCACGATGCGAGCGAGGTGATGGCCGGCATCGCGTCGTGCGGCAGCGGCCCTCGCATCAGCTGGTCCGCATCGAGGGGCACGGAAAAGTAATAGCCCTGGACCTCGTCGCAGCCGCACGTGGCCAGTAGCTCGGCTTCCGCCAGCTGCTCGACGCCCTCGGCGACCACACGCCAGTTCAGCTGGTGACACAGCGAGATGATGGTCTTCACCACGCCCCGGCGGATGGTCGATCGCTCGAACCCGGAGATCAGGCTTCGATCCAGCTTGATCGTGTCGATCGGCAGGCTGTGCAGGTAAGCGAAATTGCTGTAGCCGGCGCCAAAGTCATCGATGGAGATCCTGACCCCCATCTCCCGCAGCGCCTCCATCTGCGCAGCCGCCGCCGGGAGGTTCTCCAACCATAGTCCCTCGGTCACCTCGACCTCCAGGCGATCCGCGGCGATTCCACTGCGGCCAAGCGCCGCCAGGACGCGCTCGGGTACGCGTCCGTCCTGGAAGTCGCTCGCGGAGAAATTGACCGAGATCGTGGCGTCGGCCAAGCGCGCTCCCCAGGCCCGGCACTGTTCCAGTGCCGCTTGAAGCACCCAATCGGTGACGGCGGGCATCGCCGCGGTCCGCTCAAGGACAGGGATGAATTCTGCCGGAGAGAGTTGCCCCAGCTCGGGATGATTCCAGCGCAACAGCGCTTCCACGCCCGTCATCTCGCCCGACGGCAGCGCAAGCCGCGGCTGGTAGAGCAGATAGAGCTCGTTATTGCGCATGGCCGAGCAGATGCCGCCGGCGATCTTGTACTCACGTTGCAGGCGCTCGTCACGCGCCGCGGTATAGCGGACCCAGGGGCGTCGTGTTTCGACCGCCTCGTGCATGGCCACGATGGCGCGACGCAGCGCATCTGGCGCGCCTTCAGCATGAAAGGTGGCCAGGCCTCCATGACACATCGGTTGCAAGACAAGCCCGTCGACATGGACCGGCAGGGTGGCGACGTTGCGTACCGCCTCCAGCAGCGCCGCCGTCGCCTGCGCGTCCTGGTCGATCAGGAGAAACGCATAGCGCGTGACACCGACATGGTAGAGCAGCGACTGATGGGGGAGCTGGGCAGCGATCCTGCTGCCGACCTGGCGGATGATCGATTCCACCGGACGCATGCCCAGCGTCTGCCCCAGGCGATGCGCGCTATGGATGTCGAAGATGTCCGCCAGCGCTAGCTGGAATTCGCTCTCCGGGGCCGCGTCCACCTGGGCGCGCAGGTCGATGGAGAACTGCTGGCGATTGGGGTAGCCGCTGACCGCGTCGCGACGGCCTACCGAGCTCAACAGCGCAATCTGGTCGACCACCATCGCAGCGAAGGCTTCCAGCTGTTCATGCTGGACCCCGGTGAGCCTGCGGGGCTTGTAATCGATGAGGCACAGCGTCCCGATCGCGATGCCATGGCTGGTCACCAGGGGCGCGCCGGCATAGAACCGCAACCTGGGTTCCTCCACGACGAGCCGATTGCGGGAAAAGCGCGAATCCACCGTCAGGTCGCAGACCTCAAACACACCCCGTTGCTCGATCGCGTGCGCACAGACCGACACGCTTCGCTCGGTCTGATTCACGCTGAACCCATGGCGGCCGAGGAAGTGCTGGTCGTGTTCACCGACAATGGAAATCAGCACGGTAGGCACATCGAACAGCTGGCTGACCAGCTTGGTGATGCGGGTGAGCGAAGGGGCGTCTTCCAGACCCAGGACGTTCAGACTCCGGATCAGCGCCAGGCGTTCAGCTTCTTTGGTGGGCATGGCAGGCGTCCTTGGGCAACCGGTGCTTGGCAGCAATTTATGTGCCAGTCCTTCGGTGGTTTCCGCGTTCGTCTCCAAACGCGTTCTTCCGTTATCGGAATCGTCCTGCGGGGCTTGAGTGGCCGCGCGCCTGTCGACCGGCGCTGGTTCAGCGAAGGCCAGCCTGCCACGGAAGCGCGCGATGTCAGCGGCGCCCGTCAGGCGCAACCCAGACGGCATGGTCAGTCAATGACGCGCGATGTCGGGATGGGCCGCTCTGGATTGCCGGCGTAGCGATTCAATCGCCGATGCCCTTTTCCGGGTTCACACAGCCCGCTCCGCGACATCGCTCAGCTGAACACGCTGAACACATCGAGTATCCAAGGATGCGCGGAGAGACACCGTGCGGGTTTTGCGTCGGCGCACGCAATCTCCGTTGGACTACCGGGCGCAACATCGCGGTCTGCAAGCCGCGCAGACTCGCCGTCAAAAAAATGCCGAGTCCGATTCGCAGGAGGCCGTGCTTGCGCGCCGTTACGCGCTGAATCAGGCCGCGCCCGATGTGTCGGGCACTGGCCCAGGCGCTCCCGCGGCGTCCCTTGGCACGCCGCGACGCATCGCTGCGCGCGCTCAGCGATTCCGGCGAGAGATCCGCGCCTCCAGCACGACCCTGCCCTGTTCATTCCGGGCGCCGAGCGTGCCGCCGTGCGCGCGTGTGAACTGGTCGGCGATGTACAGCCCCAGCCCCAGGCCGCTGCTTGCACTGAATCGCCCTTTGAATGGCTCGAACAGACGGGGAAGCAGGTCGCCTGGAATCGCCCCGGCATTGCTGACCAGCAGACGAAGCGTCGCATCGTCGGTCCCGTCCAGCCGCACGACCACAGGTTCGGTGCCGCCGTGTTCGATGGCATTGCCCAACAGGTTCGAAAGGATCTGGGTCACGCGATCCGCATCGATGTCCGCCTTGGTGTCGCCGGTGCACTCGAGCACGAGCTGGGCATCCGGCTTGGTTTGGTGAAACTCCGCCAAGATCGCCTCGGCGACGGCGGCCACGTCCTGGCGGACGAAGGTCAGGCGCAGCCCGCCACTGCGGATCCGTGAGAAATCGAGCAGCTGGGTGACCATGCGCGCCATGCGCCGCCCGCTGCTTTCCAGATACCCCAGCGTGCGCCTGGCGGCGGCATCGTCCGGAAGCTCCATGGCGAGCTTTTCCGCGCACAGCGTGACCACCGACAGGGGCGTGCGCAGGTCGTGCGTCAATACCGCACTCATCGTTTCGTTGAGTTCCAGCGCGCGTTCCAGCTCGGCATTGCGTCGCGCGAGCAGTCGGCGCTGGGCATAGAGTTCGACAAAGACCTTGACCTTTCCTGCGATCACCCGTGGCTCGATCGGCTTGTGCAGGAAGTCGACCGCGCCAGCCTCATAGCCCTTGAACGCCCGCAATGGATCGCTGGGGGAGGCGGTGAGAAAGATGATGGGCACATGCCGGGTGCGCTGGCTGCCGCGCATCAGCTCGGCCAGGGTGAATCCGTCCATCTCCGGCATGTGGACATCCAGAAGCGCCAGGGCCACCTCGTTGTCCAGCAACAGTTCGAGCGCCTGCGCGCCGGAGGAGGCACACAAAAGGTTGAGGTGCGGCTCGCGCAGCAAGGCCTCCATGGCCGTCAGGTTTTCCTGGATGTCATCGACGATCAGTAGGTTGATCGGTTCCGATTCCAAGGTGTCCTGGTGCGAAGAAACGAGATTCATCATGAAAGACCCGTCAGGCGCTCGCAGATCTGCGAGAGGGAAAGGGTGGCGTCTGCGCCGGCGTGCGCCAGCGCGGAGGCGGGCATGAGCGGGGATGCTGCGTCGGCCGGGCACTGGATCCAGATGGTGCCACCCGCCCCGCGCACTGCGGCGACTCCGGCGCTGCCATCGCTGCTTGCCCCTGTCAGAAGGATGCCCAACAGCCGCTCGCCAAAGACCCCGGCGGCCGATTCGAAGAGCGGGTCGATCGCAGGCCGCGAGAACAGGACGGGCTCGTCCAGCGAAAGCGCGACGTGGCCCCTGTCCTCGACGAGCAGGTGGTAGTCCGGGGGCGCGACCAGGACCTGGCCAGCGCTCAGCGGCTGCTTGTCCTGCGCCTCGGCGACCTCCAGCGCACAGTGCGCGCCAATGACCTCGGCGATGCGGCTGGGCCGGTCCCTCGGAAGATGCAGGACGATCAGCACGACCTGGCGCAGGGTTGCAGGGAGGCTGCCCAGCAACGCCTGAAGTGCGATCACGCCACCGGCGGACGCCCCGATCACGATGGCGTCGATGTCTGCGGCGCAGGGCTTCACGATGCGGCCTTCCGGTAAAGCCGCTGTTCGCGGACCAGCACATCGAAAAGGGCCGCGTGCTTGCCAAACTGCAGCGACTCCTTGCTACCCAGGCCAAGAAAGCCGCGATGGACCAGCGCCTCGTGGAAGAGCCCAATCGCGCGGTCCTGGAGCTGGCGATTGAAATAGATCAGCACGTTTCGGCAGGACACCAGGTGGACCTCGGAGAACACGCTGTCGGTGGCCAGGCTGTGATCGGCGAACACGATCTGCTTGCGGAGACTGCGGTCGAAAACGGCGCCGTTATATCCGGTCGTGTAGTGATCGGACAGCGAGCCGGTTCCGCCGGAGGCAAGATAATTCCGACTGAACATCGCAATGCGCTCGACCGGGAAAACGCCGCTTTCCGCCTGCGCAAGCGCCTCGGGATTGATGTCCGTCGCGTAGAGCAGGGTACGCTCCAGCAGACCCTCCTCCCGAAGCGCGATCGCCAGCGACCACACTTCCTCGCCCGTACTGCATCCTGCGACCCACAGCTTGAGCGAGGGATAGGTGCGCAGCACCGGAAACACATCGGTGCGCAGGGCGCGAAAGTACTCCGGGTCGCGGAACATCTCCGAGACCTGCACCGTGAAGTACTGCATCGCCTGGGAGAAGGTCGTCGGATCGTGGAGCAGGACGCGTTGAAGATCGGCGACATGCTCGCAGTCGAAGCGCGTCATCGCGTGGCGGACGCGACGGCGCAGGGAGGAGAGCGCGTACTGGCGAAAGTCATAGTGGTAGCGGCGGTAGATCGCCTCCAGCAGCAGCCTCAACTCCAGGTCGAAGAGCTCGGCCTCGTTCATTGCCGGGAACACCACACCCGGCAGAGCGAGATCAGCTTCTCCACATCGATCGGCTTGGCGATGTAATCGTTGGCGCCCGCGTCCAGGCATTGCTCGCGATCATCGGCCATGGCCTTGGCGGTCAACGCGACAATGGGCAGGCTGCGATGCCGATGGTCCTTCCTGATTTCCCGCATGGCGGTCAACCCATCCATCTCCGGCATCATGATGTCCATCAACACCAGATCGACGTCCTGGACCGCGAGTTTCTCAATCGCCTCACGCCCGTTGCGTGCGATCTCGAGCTTGACGCCGAGCGGCTCCAGTACGCTGGAAAGGGCAAAGATATTGCGGACGTCATCTTCGGCAAGGAGGATCGTACGACCATCCAGGACCGTGTCGCGCTTGCGCGCCTCTCGAAGCAGTCGCTGTTGATCGCTCGGCAGGGATGCCTCGACGCTGTGCAGGAACAGGGTGACCTCGTCCAGCAGGCGCTCGGGCGAGCGCGCGCCCTTGATGATGATGCTCTTGGAATAGCGACGCAGGCGCTGTTCCTCATCGCGCGTCAGGGCGCGCCCGGTATAGACGATGACCGGCGGAAAAGCGCCGGAATCGCGTTCGGCCATCCGCTCCAGCAGGTCGTAGCCGCTGCCATCGGGCAGGGCCAGGTCGGTCACCATGCAGTCGAAGGTCACCGCCGACAGTTGCTCCATGGCTTCGGCGATGCTGCCGATGGCCGTGATCTCCAGTCCTTCATGCGCCAGTAGTCGGCGCAGGTTCTCACGCAGGCTACGGTCGTCCTCGACGATCAGCAGGCGGCGCACTGCACGGGCGCTGGTCTGTTCGAGCTGACGAATCGCGCCGACCAGGCGCTCGCGCGTGGCGGGCTTGAGCAGAAACCCTACCGCGCCCAGTTCCATGGCGACCTGGGTGCGCTCCTGCGCGGAAACGACGTGGACCGGGATATGCCGCGTCACAGGATCCCGCTTGAGCTGTTCCAGCACGCTCAGGCCCGAAACGTCCGGCAGGCCGATATCCAGCAGGACGCCGCTGGGCCGAACCTCGGCAGCGAGCGCGATCGCCTCCTCCGCGGAGCCGGCGACCACGCAATCGAAATCCATGTCGTGCGCCAGGTCGACCAGGGCTTTGGCAAACGCCGGATCGTCCTCGACTGCGAGGATGGCCCGGCCCGGCCGGGACCTGCGCTCGCGGTCATCGAAGCGCGACCCCGTGGAGGAACTGGGAACAGAATCCTCCTTGGCCACCGACGCGTGTGGGGCAGCCGGGCGCTGGGCGACCGGGGAGGGGACGGGGCTCTCGATCGGTGTCGGCGTCTCCTGGCCCGACGGCGCTGGCGCACCGGCGACCGGCAGCTCCAGCGTGAAAACGCTGCCCCTGCCGGGCTCGCTCTCGACCTCGATGGTGCCCCCCATGCGTTGGGCCAGATCCCTGGAGATCGACAGGCCCAGGCCGGTGCCGCCGAAGCGACGCTGGGTGCTGCCGTCGGCCTGGCGGAACGCCTCGAAGATCACACCGGTCTGCGCCTTGGCGATCCCGATCCCCGTGTCGCTCACACTGAACCGGACCCGATGCGGCCCGTGCGCCAGCACCGTGAGCGTCACTTGGCCGTGCTCGGTGAACTTGATGGCGTTGGCAAGCAGGTTCTTGAGGATCTGCTGCAGGCGCTGGGCGTCCACGGTCAGGTGGGCGGGGGCGTCACTAGCTGCCTTGATGTCCAGTTGCAACGCCTTCTGCCTGGCCAGCGGCTCGAAGGTCTCGCTCAGGCGCGAGAGCATGGGCGTCAGCGCGACCCGATCCTCGACAAGCTCGACTTGGCCTGCCTCGATGCGGGAGAGGTCCAGGATGTCGTTGATCAGCGCCAGCAGGTCGTTGTTGGATGAGTGGATGGCGTGGGCGTACTTGACCTGTTCCCCGGACAGGTTGCCATCGCGATTGTCCGCCAGCAGCTTGGCCAGGATCAGCGAGCTGTTGAGCGGGGTGCGCAGCTCGTGCGACATGTTGGCCAGAAACTCGGACTTGTAGCGCGAGGCGGCCTCCAGCTCCTTGCCGCTGCGGACCAGCTCTTCCTGCGCAACCAGCAGGGTGCGTCGTTGGGACTCGAGCTCGTGGGTGCGCTCTTCAAGATGCACGTTGATCTGCTCGAGCTCGGTCTGTTGCTGCTCCAGATTGGCTTGTGACTGCTGCAGGCTGCGACTTTGCTCCTCCAGCTCCTCGTTGGCCACACGCAGTTCCTCCTGCTGGGCCTGGAGTTCTTCGCTCTGGCGCTGGGTTTCTTCCAGCAGCTCCATCAGCTCGGCACGGAGCTGCGCCGTGCGCAGCGCCACCCCGACGATTTCCATGCAGCGTCCCACCAGGACCAGGTTGCGCGCCGCCGAGGGGCTGGGTTGACCGAACCCGAGCTCCATGGCGCCCACCACGCGGTCATCCGCCAGCAGCGGCGCCAGGAGCAACTCGCGGGGCGTGGCCGCGACCAGGGCCGTTTCGATGCGCAGCCCGGACTCGGTGTCGGTGGTCAGTCGCTTGGGCGCGTGAGTGCGCAAGGCCTCGCCAAGTTGCCCGCGCGAGGCCGGGATGTCTTGGCTGATCTCCGCGGGCAGCGCGATGCCTCCGGAGAGGATCAGCCGCTCGCCGGCCAACCGGTAGATCGCGCCGACTTGCGCACCGGTCGCTTCGCAAAGCCTCGCCAGGGCGCCTTGCGCAAGCTGCTCTGGGGTCAGCTCGCCCTGCATGGCCAGCGCGACCGCATTCTTCCGCTCCTGCAGCCACAGCGCATCGTGCGCCGCGATGCGATAACGAATGCCCTGCATGATGATGAAGGCCATGCCGAGGCAACAGAGCCCGGCGAAAGCCCGGTTCACCGACGAAAAAGAGGCGCTGTTGCTTTCGGGCGCGAAATAAAAGCCGAGTGCCAGCATCACGCAGGCGATGATCGCGACCAGGATCGGCAGCTTCGGCCGGGACTGAAAGCTGGTCAGCCCGACGGCGATGAAGTGCAGCAGCCAAATGGCGTAACCCAGCGGGGTGACGAGTTCCAGACTGATCGTGACGAGCAGCAGCGCAACGACAGCAGCCCAGATCCAGGCGTCCCGCTTTGAACTTGAAGGTTGCATGAGGTCGGCGCAGTGGACTACATGAAAGGGGACGGAATGTTATCGGACCACGATGGCGTTCGAACAGCATCGGCCAAGCGCTCTGCACGTGGATTTCACAGCCACTTCAGCAAATTGCGATAGCTGCTACTGCCTACGATTCTGCGTCCAGTCATCGACTGGCGCATCAAGCCCCTGTCCGCCCATGACGTTACACGCATCAAAGTCGCTAAGCGTTCTGTTTGTCGAGGACCAGGACGACCTGCGCGAACTGATGTCCGACGTCTTCAAGCAGATGGGGATGCAGGTCAGGACCGCGCCCGATGCAATGGCCGCGCTCGACATGCTTTCGGAGGGTCCGCAGGTGGATGTCCTGTTTACGGACGTCTATATGCCGGGGAGGATGAGTGGCGCGGAATTGAGCATGGTGGCCTCGCAGCGCTGGCCTGACATGAGGATCGTGCTCGCCTCCGGGCACGCGCGCCACCAGCTGCCGCAGTTGCCTGACTGCGTTCGCTTCGTCCAGAAGCCCTACAGCCTTCAACAGGCGGCACGACTCATCAGTGCTTCCGGACCGGCGCGTCAGACGGCTTGAGCCGGCTTGCGAGATGAGCCGGTCAGGTTCGGCTTCAAGAGAAGGATGCTGCGGCGGTGAGCGACATGTCTGACCTGGCCATGCCGTGGTGGGAGTTCGTACTCCGCGCATCGGCGGTTTATTTCATTGTGCTGTGCATGACGCGCCTGAGCGGCAAGCGCGCGGTGGGGCAGTCTGCCCCGTTCGATGTCCTGGTGATCGTGCTGCTCGGCACGGCGGTGCAGAACTCGCTGATTGGCAAGGACACTTCCCTGTGGGGCGGCATCATCCTGGCCGGCACGCTGCTGTCCTTGAACTGGCTGGTCGGCGCCATTACGGCCCGCAGCCGACTCGCGGACCGGGTGATCCAGGGCGCGCCCACCATCATTGCGCGTGATGGAGAGGTTTTTTGGAAGCAGCTCGTGCATTGCAACGTCAGTCACGAGGATTTCGAGGTGGCCAAGCGCAAGGCCGATTGCCGCGACGATGCCGAGATCGAGATCGCCATCCTGGAAACCTCGGGTGCGATCAGCATCGTGAAGTTCAGGCCCGAGGAAACAAGCGCGCGCTGAGTCGCGAGCGGAGGATGGGCGGCGACGATTGGCCGAGGGGTTAATGCCGCGCGTGGTCGGGAACTTCGACCGCGAGGCGCTGCGGCCTGCGATTCACTCCAGTGTCCACCAAGCCGATCTGGCATCTGGAGCGCTACAGGGAAAGCGCGATCGATGTTTCAGGCCGACTCGAGGCAGATGACATGGGCGCGCTGTTCGCGGCCGCCGTCGCTGGCCGGGGGGGATTGATGGCCGCCGATTGGCTGGTCATGCACGAACTCGCCGCGGGACGATTGGCTTCCTTGCTCCCCGGCGGGGATGCGCAGGGCGAGGACGGCGCGCATCTGGTGGGAAGTTCACGCGAGCACCCACCAGCGAGAACGCTGGCGTTCTGCCGCTGAGTGATCCAGGAATTTGAAGAAGTCCCGTGGCTGCGCTCCAGGTGCGACCTTGCGCGCTTCGCATCCGCTTGGCAGGTGCAGAGTTAGGGTGTGCGACCCATCCGCTGCAAGTTCAGCCATGTCCGCCTTCCAGCCGCCGCGCATCGGCCTGATTTCCGACACCCATGGATTGCTGCGTCCGCAGGCACTGGAGGCGATGCGTGGTTGCAGCGCCATCGTGCATGCCGGCGATATAGGCAAGCCGGAGGTGCTCGATGCGCTGCGCGCGCTTGCTCCGGTGCATGCGATTCGCGGCAACATCGACACCGCACCGTGGGCGCAGGGTTTGCCAGAGGTGCTGGAGATCGAGATGGCCGGCGTGCGCCTGCACGTGCTGCATGATCTGAAGACGCTGGGGGCGCAGGCGCGCCGAGTGGATGTCGTGATCAGCGGACACTCGCACAAGCCGATGACGCAGGCCCGCGACGGGGTGCTGTACGTCAACCCGGGCAGCGCCGGGCCAAGACGCTTCAAGCTGCCCATCAGCGTGGGCTATCTGCATCTGGACGCGGGCGGGATTCGTGCCGAGCTGCGCGAATTGTGCTGATGCGGCGGGCGACCCCGGGACGATTCAAGGCGCGGTGGACTTGGTGCCGCGATCAAGCGCGCTTGAGAGGACTTGGCGTTGCGCCTGATGTGGAGACCAATCGAGACGCTTGTCGTTGAGCGCCGAGATTTGTCCCCGGGCGGCGATCACGTGCGGGCATAGGCGGCCAACTCTTCCGGTGTTCCCAGCGGGAACGCCGCTTTCAGCAGTTCCAGGAACGCGCTGACCCGGGCGCTCAGCAGGCGGCGCGAGGGGTAGAGCGCCCAGATCTCAATCGGCGGCACCTTGGCATCGGCCCATCGCACCAGCGTGCCGGCCGTGAGGTCGCTGGCCACCAGCGACAGGGGCAGCACCGCCGCGCCGGCGCCGGTGCGCACCGCATCGCGAATCATGATCAGCGAGGCCAGCTGCAGCACGGGCTCGATCGGTTGGCGCCAATCGCCTTGCTCGGCGGTCAGCTCCCAAGCCGATGCGTTGCCTGCGACCCGCACGACCGCGCGGACCGCTTCATCGGGGGCGGGACGCGGCAATGCCGGGCTTGCCACGGCCACCAGGCGATCGCGCAGCAGGATCCTTCCGATCAGGCTGTCATCCGGGTCCGGGTTGACCCGGATCACCAAGTCGTAGCCTTCCTCCACCATGTCCACCGGCCGGTCCTCGGTGGTGATCTCCAGGCGCACCTGCGGGTAGCGCGCGGCGAACTCGGCCGCCAGCTTGCCCAGGGCCAGCTGTGAGAACAGCAGCGGCGCGCTGATCCGCAACCTGCCCCGGGGCGTCGCTCCGCCCGAAGCGATGGCCGTTGTGGCCTCGCCCAGTTCGGTCAGCAGCATCTCGGTGCGTTCGAACAGGGCGCGCCCCTCCTGGGTCAGCTTCAAGGTGTGCGAGCCGCGCTCGAACAGGCGCACGCCCAGGCTGGCCTCCAGGTCCGCCACCCGCCGGGAAAGCGTGGCCTTGGGCCGCTCGGCCGCGCGGGCGGCACGGCCGAAGCCGCCGTGGCGCGCCACCAGGTTGAAGTCGGCCAGGGCGGGCAGGTCCATGTGTTCCACCGGTGAGACGGGTGGTCCAAATATACGGGCTATCGGGCCGGGAGTGGATCGACAACGATGGGCCTCCCAACCCAACAGGAGTCCTCTCATGACCATGCTCGTCACTGGCGCCACCGGAAACATCGGCCGGCACGTCGTCCAGCAACTTCTCCAGCGCGGCGCCAAGGTGCGCGCGCTGGTCCGCAATCCAGACACGGCCCAGCTTCCCGCCCAGGTCGAGGTGGCCCGGGGCGAACTGCTGGATGTCGATGCCCTGCGCGCTGCGTTCCAGGGCGTGTCCACGCTGTTCCTGCTCAACGCGGTGGTGGCCGACGAATTCACCCAGGCGCTGATCACGCTCAACGTGGCCCGCGAGGCAGGCGTCAAACGGGTGGTCTATCTGTCGGTCATCCACAGCGACCGCTACGTGAATGTGCCGCACTTTGCCGGCAAGTTCGGCGTGGAGCGGATGATCGAGCAGATGGGCTTCAGCGCCACCATCCTGCGCCCGGCCTACTTCATGGACAACGACCTGACCATCAAGGATGTGGTGCTGGGCTACGGTGTCTATCCGATGCCCATCGGGAGCAAGGGGCTTGCCATGATCGACGCCCGCGACATCGGCGAAGTCGCCGCGCTCGAACTGCTCGCGCGCGACCAGGCCGAAGAGACCGCCGCCCTGACCCGTATCAACCTGGTCGGCCCGGACACGCTGACCGGCGCCGATGTCGCCGGGATCTGGTCGCACGCCCTGGGGCGTCCCATCGCCTACGGCGGCGATGACGCTGCGCAGTTCGAGCAGAACCTGCGCCAGTTTATGCCTGGCTGGATGGCCTACGACATGCGCCAGATGGCCGAGCGCTTTGTCAGCGACGGCATGGTGCCCGAGTCGGGCGATGTCGAGCGGCTGACCGCGTTGCTGGGCAGGCCCCTGCACGCCTATCGCGACCTCGCCGCTGCCGTGGCTGCAGCGGCCTGACCCACCCATCCACTTCGAGGAATGCATCATGATTTATTCAACCGCCACCCTGCCGGTCAACCCACCTGGCCAGGCGCCACTGACCCGCGAGCAGCTCTGGCAGGGGCTGGTCCACAAGGCACGCGACCCCGGCTTGTTCTTCCCGCCCGGTGAATGCACCGACAGCCGGATCGTGGAAGAAGGCACCTCACACCTGGTGCGCCAGGCCACCATCCTGGGCGATGACATCACCGAGATCATCACCTTCGAGGCGCAGCAAAAGGTCACGTTCTTCCAGATGAAGAGCCCGCGCGAGGGCGCCATCATCAACGAGCTGCTGGAAGACGACCAGGGCCAGCTACAGCTGCGCTTCTATGCCTACCTGGGCCTGCGCGGCAAGCTGCCCAACGGCCCGGAAGAGCAGGCCGCCCAGGCCTGGATGGACAGCGACAAGGGCTTCAAGGCCGCCATTGCTTCCACGCTCGGTCGCATCCGCGCACTGGTCGTCGAGGGCACGCTCTGAATGGTCGATGGCCTCCTGCTTCTTGACCGCATCCTTGGTTTTTCCCCGTTCTCGGTGGAACGCCATGGGCCTGGCTCACGCGATGCGGTGCTGGGTCTGATGTTGCGTCGGGGAGGTCCGCCCGCGCGAGGCTCGCTGCAGAGCTGAATGGCGTGCCCGCTCATGGGCGCGTGTCCAGACGAAGGTGTCCCAGCAACGGCATAAGAGGCCAGACGATGTCCCCACGCGTCCGCATCATGCAAACCTTCCTGTGGGCCTCCACGCTTGCCTGGGGTATCGGGCTGGGGGCGAAGCTCTTCGACCTGCTGGTCGTTGCTGGCGCTTGGGGGGCCGCCCTGCCCGCGTCGTTCGCGCTACTGCCTTACGGCCCCAGGTACCCGGTCAGTCCAGGCGACTTTTTCCAGCCGCTGTCGGCCTTGATGGCGCTCACGATGGTCAGTGCACTGATCGCCGGGTGGCGCCAGCCGCGGCCACTTCGCCGCTGGTTGCTGGTGGGCGTATCCGCCTTCGTCCTGATCTGGGCGATCACGCCTACGATCTTCTGGCCGATGATCAACGCTCAGTACGCCATCGCGACGGGAAAGGCGACCGCCAGCGCCGCGGAGGCGGCCGCGCTGACCGCACGCTGGGTCGCATGGGACGGGCTTCGCATCGCGCTCATCGCGACTGGATTTCTCGCGTCCATCCGGACCCTGACGCTTGCCACGCAAGGCTTGATTCATACGCAGGTTCGGCCCTGATCCGCCACCGGTGTGACTGCGTCTGGCGGTGTGGCGCGCCCCGGTATTGCCGAGGGCAAGTGCGTTCGTGGGCGGGTGCGGGCACTCGAAGTGCGCCCCGGCGTGCGCTGGCCGGACCGCCGCGTCGGTGCGCGGTTGGATGGGATGATGCGCAAGGCCACGGGTCCGTCGCGCCGCAGCCTAGGGATCGTTCAAGCGCCGTGTGAATTTACCGGGGGGCTCTTCACCCGTGCCCAACCCGTGCAGGTCCACGTTTGCGCGGCCCGCTCGAGGGCGAACTGAAGTGGAGCTCCACGATGGACAAGAATCGGACCGAGGGTGCCAAGAATCAGGTCAAGGGCACCGCCAAGGAAGTGGCCGGCAAGGTCACCGGCAATACCGGGAAGGAAGTCGAGGGCAAGGTGCAGAAGGGCGTAGGCAAGGCCCAGAGCGCAGTGGGCAAGAGTCGCGACGAGGCCAGGACCCATCGCTGAACTCCCGACGCCGGCTTCCGGATTTCCCGGAGCCGGCGTGTCGCGGTATCGGAGCGTTCATGCTTGAGAGCCGGCGCGTCGAGCGGATTCGGTCACACGTGTTCCGGGTCGTCCGTGGCTGGTGTTGGGGACCGTCCGACTTCTGTTTCCGCGACGTCCGCGCGCGCTGGCCGGCAAGGCTTGCAAACGCGCTCTTGCGCCAAACGCGCCCGCAAGGCGCATACCTGCGCCCGGGACCCGGGGTTGCGCTCGACGCCTTGGGGCCGCTGCAAACCCAGCCTGACCGGGCCGGCTCCTCCGTGGGCGGGCAACATCGGGGCGTTGTACCGCGTTCGAGGCAGGTCGTCGGCAATGCCGGAACGGCAACCGCTTCGGGCCATCCCGCGCTTGTTCGGACGCGGCGCGCCCGGCCCGATGCTTACCGAAAAGGGCATGGCCAGACTCGCCTGGTCGGATGGTTCTGACCTGAATGGTTGTCGACGGACAATGGCGCTTGCGTCTTGCCTGCCTGGTTGCTCAATCGCCCAGGCTCATCGGCCGCTCTCCACCGGGAGGCAGACCGAAGCGTGCACGGACCCAGTTGAGGAAGGCGCCGTAAGGCCGCCCGGTGATCAGCATCAGCACGGTGGCGCCCAAGACGCCGCGGACCAGGCCGGCGCCTGAGGCCCCGCTGACGGCGATGATGGCCGCATAGATCGGGACCTGGAAACTGACCAGCGCCAGGCTGTCCCAAAACAGCTGCGATGCGCGCGACGGCCCCGCATGCCGCATCAGGCGGTCCCGCCAAAGGCCATAGGGCCTGGCCACCGGAATCATCAGTGCGGCGCCCAGCAGGCGCGCATGCAGGATTTCGTCCCATGACATCCCGGAAACGAAGCGCTCGTTGAGGACGCCGGTCGCGGTGAAGAACACGATCAGTGCGGTGGTATCGGCGATGAAGGCCCGCACCCGGTGCGCTGCGAACGGTGTTGTGTCATGCATGCCGGCATTGTCGGTCGCATCGCGCCAACGATCGGTGACGCCTTGCAGTCGAGCGCTCCCCGGCCCCGCCTGTGGACCTGCACGGGTGTCATCGAGCGCGTCTTCGCGCATCGCTTCGCCCCGCGCATTGACGCGTTCAACCGGTCGGCCCCGGCCAGGGCGCAGGTCGTCCCTGCCCGACGCCGGACTGCCCCCCCGGCCGGAGCGCGAGTACCACGCCTTCAGGACCAAGCTCAGCCGCATTGCCCAAGACGGCGGCCGCCTTGTCGAGATCGAACCGAAGGGCGTCATCACGGACCCAGGTTGCCCATCGCTGAAAAACCTGGCACGCGAGCTCCAAGTGCCCGGAAGGAGTCACCGCGACCATGCGCATGGCACGACGCAAGCATCGAGATGCCCGTGCCGGCTGCGCGGTTCCCCGGCGCGGGCAGGGCAGGTGCGCTTAGCGGCCGGCTTTGCCATGCTGGCGCCCCTTCCCGCCTCCCTGAACGTGATCGACCCATGAGCGAAGCCAGCCTGGATCCAGGCAAGGACAGCGACGTCTACAAGACCCTGCTCGAATCGACCAAGGCGATCCCGTGGCGGATCGACTGGAACAGCATGACCTTCAGCTACATCGGTCCGCAGATCGAGGCGTTGCTGGGTTGGGAGCAGGGCAGTTGGGTCGGCATCAACGACTGGGTCGAGCGCATGCATCCGGATGACCGCGATTACGTGGTCAATTTCTGCGTGTCCCAGTCCAAGGCCGGTGTCGATCACGAAGCCGACTACCGGGCCATGACCAAGGACGGTGACTACGTCTGGATCCGCGACGTCGTGCACGTGGTGCGCAAGGACGGCGAGGTCGAGGCGCTGGTCGGTTTCATGTTCGACATCAGCGAGCGCAAGAAGACCGAGGACCACCTGATGCGCCTGCAGAAACAGCTCGAGGAGTTGTCCTATCAGGACGGGCTGACCGGCATCGCCAACCGCCGCATGTTCGACATCGTGCTCGAACGCGAGTGGGCCGCCGCGCAGCAGCGCCAGACCCCGCTGTCGCTGCTCATGATGGATATCGACTACTTCAAACAGTACAACGACCACTACGGTCATATCCGGGGCGATGAGGCGCTGCGCACCGTGGCCAGCACCCTGGCTCAGGCCGCCAACAATCCGCGGGATTTCGTGGCCCGGATCGGCGGGGAGGAATTCATCTGGCTGCTGCCGGACACCTCCGCCGCCAATGCGCGCCAGGTTGCGGAAAAATGCATGCAGCTGGTGCGCCAGCAGCAGATCCCGCACGCGCGCTCCAGCGTCTCGCCCCTGCTGAGCTTGAGCGTGGGAGTCGGCACCGTGACACCAGGCGCGGAGGCGCCCGCGCTGTCGTTTGTCGAAGCCGTCGATGCGCTGTTGTACCAGGCCAAGCGCAACGGCCGGATGCGAGCGGAGTCCGACACGTTCTGAGCGCTTCATTGGGCGGGTGTTGGCGGCGCGGACCCGGCCGGCCTCCGCTGCGGCATCGGCACCTCACACCGAATGCGTCGCCGATGCCGGCGCCGGCACTGCCGGGCGGCCATGGCGCAAGCGTCGGCTGAGGAAGGCGCCGGCCAGCGTGGCCAGCGGGATGCCCAGCAGCCAGGGCAGGCGCGGCGAGGTGCCATAGAGGAAGGTGCCGATGGCCGGGCCAAGCGAATCCTGCAGGTCGTTGCTGACCGAAGCGGCGGCCATGTAGCGCGCACGTTGCTGGGCCGGGGCCAGCGCGCTGATCGTGGCGGGCACCAGGGGGCCCAGCACCATCTGGTTGCACGACAGCAAGGTCATGCCGATGACCAGGCCGGCCACGCCGTGCACCAGCAGCATCGCGGCGAAGGCCAGCACCAGCATCAGCGTGCTCAGCAGCACCAGCCGGGCCCCACTGATCCTGGCGAACCGGCGTGCGGTCACCAGTTGCAGGACGGCCACCAGCGCCGCGCCGTAGGTGAACAACGCGCCGACCTCGCCCACGCTCAGCATCCCAGAGTCATGCGAGTACAGCGGCAGCACCGAGGGCACCCAGCCGGCACAGATCTCCAGGCACAGCAGGCCAAGTAGCAGCAAGGCCAGATGGCGGTCGCGGAAGGCCGGCAGCAGGCTGGACAGGGTTTCCTCTTCGTCGTCCTCGGCCTGGACCACGGCGGGCCGCGTCTCGGCCAGCCACGCCCAGGCGACCATCGCGCCCAGGAGCGAGGCGCTCGCCGCGGCGTAGAACACCATTCCTGGCGCGCGCGCGACCAGCAGCGTGCCCAGCGCCGGCCCGGCGATGTGTCCCACGCTGTCAAAGCTACGCGCGATCGCGAAGGCCTGGCGGCTGCGCGAGGGTGGGACCACGTCGGCGATGACGGTGAACACCGTCGGGTGCAGCACGCTTTCGAAGATGCCGATGCCAAGCAGGGTCAGGGCGACCCAGGCCACGCCGTGGCAGGCCGGCAGCAGGGCGAAGCCGAGTCCGACGCCGAGCATGGACACGATGAGGACCGGGCGTCGACCGCGGCGGTCGGCGATTCCACCGAGGAAGGGCGTGGCCAGCAGCTCACCGGCCGAGTAACACGCCAACAGCGTGCCCACGTAGCGGGCCGGGACCTGGGCACTGTGTTCGGCCCAGAGCGCCAGGAACGGCAGGATCACCCCGCTGGTCAGGCCGATGCACAGGAACAGCACGGCGGCGCACCACACGGGCGCGGGAAGGGCGGTCAAGGAGCGGGCAAGCCCGCGAAGAGGCGTTTGCATAGGTCATCCAGGCGTAAGCGAGTCCGGCAGCGGCAAGGGCTGCAATCACGACTCGATTGACGCGTTGGTTGACGTAAACGCTTACGGCCGGCGGGCCACTCCCGACGACGACGCGCAGCCTAGGACGCGCGTGCGGCGTGGTCAATCCCCCGTGCCAACCACTGCCCCGGTCGCCGAAACGCGAAGGTGCGCCGCCCGTGGCCAGCGTGTGTGGGAATGCCGGTGCTCTCGCGTTGGGAACATCATCGGGTCTGCCACGCGAGGCGTGATGCTTGGCAACTGTAAGCCGCCCGCGCGCCACCGCATCGTGCAGGTCATGTGCGATGGCCGTACGGACTGGACGTCTTCGTCTTCGCCCGGCCCGTACGAACGGACAGTTCCTGCGTTTCAACGAGACGACTTCTGAATCGGTACGAGGACACGGACATGCGCAGGCGTGGGGGCTCTGGCGGCTTGAGTGTCTAGGCACTCCCGTCCACCGAACGGTTCCGCTGCCCAACACGTGCCGGTGGCTTGGCGTCTCCTGCCATCGCTTCCATCATCCCGTGCACGGGATGAAGTCTCCCTGGACTGCCCTCTTATCCATTGGCCGGCAGTGCCCCATTCAAAAGACACATGCCGTCGGCCGTTGCCGCGCGTGTCTCCCTTCTTTAGACAGGTCATCAACATGAGCAAGCTCGCAGGCAAAGTCGCCGTCGTTACCGGCGCATCCAAGGGCATCGGCGCGGCCATCGCCACGGCGCTAGCCGCCGAAGGCGCGGCGGTGGTGGTCAACTACGCCTCCAGCCGCAGTGGCGCCGATGCGGTGGTGACGCGCATCACCAGCGCGGGCGGTCGGGCCGTGGCGGTGCAGGCCGATGTCGCCGATGCAGACCAGGCGCAGGCGCTGGTCTCGGCTGCGGTCGAGCACTTCGGCCAGCTGGACATCCTGGTCAACAACTCCGGCGTCTACGAAATCGCGCCGCTGGAGGCGATCACGGCGGCGCACTTCCATCGTCAGTTCAACATCAACGTGCTGGGCTTGCTGCAGGTCACCCAGGCGGCCGTCACGCAGCTGGGTCAGGGCGGCAGCGTGATCAACGTTGGTTCGGTCGTCAGCACCACGACTCCACCGGGGATGGGCGTGTACACGGCGACCAAGGGTGCGGTGGATGCGCTGACCGGCGTGCTGGCACGCGAGTTGGGCCCGCGCGGGATCCGGGTCAACAGCATCAACCCGGGCATGGTCGATACCGAGGGCGCGCAGGCGGCGGGCTTCGTGGGATCCGAGTTCGAAACGCAGGTCGTCGCGCAGACCCCGCTGGGCCGTATCGGCGCGCCGGACGATATCGCCAAGGTCGCGGTCTTCCTGGCTTCCGAGGATGCGCAGTGGGTCACCGGCGAGCTGATCAAGGCCGGCGGCGGACTCAAGTAGGCAGGCGCGCATCGCGGGGCGTGCCCAAACCAGGACGCGCCCCGGCGTTCAAGACGCGCGCATGTTCCTGCGTCCCGTCTTGCTGATCCTGTCGGCTCTCGTGATGCCCATCGGCGCACATGCCGCCGATGGGGTGAACTAGGACATCTACGCCATTCCCTCGCCGTCCCTGGTGTAGGTGGTGGCCGATGCCGGGAAACGCCTGGCTCAGGGCGGCATGACCACCTTCTGCCGTAGGGCTGTGCGGTGCACGCCACGCTGTACTTGATGCGCAACGCGGCCCGGCAGCGCCTGGCCGATATGGTGACGCTGGCGGGCGAGCCCTTGCGTGACCGCAACGTGCAGCCGTCGACCGGATGTCGGCCTACCCGGAGAAGCTGCCGGGGCTCGAGCGAGATGGCTCGCCGAACGTGTTCGCCCAGTTCGAGCCGCAGCTGAACCTACTGGCCGAGATCAGGCCGGCTGTCTTACAGGCGTCCCCTAGGGCGACAGGGCCGATTCTGTCTTCATATTCACGACGACTCCCGCGACGAAGTCGAGGAAGGCCCGGCATTTCGCGGGCAGGTGGTGTCGCGAGGGATACAGCGCGTAGAGCGAAAAACGCTCATCGGACCACTCCGGCAGCACCTGTACCAGCTTGCCGCTGCGCAATAGCGGCTCGACGCCCAGTGCCATCACCTGGGCGATGCCATGGCCGGCCAGGCAGACGCTGTGCTGGGTCCCGACATCGTTGACGGTGAGCTGGCCATGGGTACTGACCTTGGTGACGCGTTTGCCGCGGTGGAATTCCCAGTCGAACGGGCGACCGGTGAGCGGGTCGCGGTACTGAATGCAGATGTGCGCATCGGATTCCAGCTCCTTGGGCACGCGTGGCGTGCCGTGCCGGCGCAGGTAGGCAGGGGCCGCCACCGTCAGGATGCGGGTGTCCAGCAGGCGCCGTGCTACCAGCGAGGAGGCCACCGGCTCGTGGAAGCGCACCGCCATGTCGAAGCCATCGGCCACGATGTCTCCCAGCCGGTCCCGATTGATCAGCTCCAACTGGAGTTGCGGGTGCGCGGCCAGGAAGCCGCCCAGCTGTGGCCCCAGCATGAGCCGCGAAAAATAGGGGTCCACGCTGACGCGCAGGCGCCCCCGGACCGCGGTGGCGCCGGCACTCACGTCGCTGGCGGCCTCTTCCAGGGCGGCCAGCAGTGGCAGTGCGCGCTCGTAGAGCCGATGCCCCTCATCGGTGAGTGAAACCGAGCGGGTGGTACGGTCAAAGAGCCGCACGCCCAGTCGGGCCTCCAACCTCGCCACGGCACGGCTGACACCGGGTTGGGACATGTCCAGGACCTCTGCCGCCGCCGCAAAGCTGCCGCAGTCGACGATGGCAGACAGAACCCCCATGCCGTTGAGAACGCGTTCGTCAAATGCCATGGCGCATGCCGATTCGTCATCAATAAAATGACGTTCATGTTATCGCGTCATGTGAAACGTGCGCGGACAATGCGCCTCATCCGGCAGCCGCCGCACACGAAGAGGATCCATCACATGTATGCCATCACGGGAATCACCGGACAGGTGGGGGGCGTCGTCGGGCGCAGATTGCTTGATGCCGGGCAGACGGTGCGCGCGATCGTGCGCGACGCCGACAAGGGCCGGCACTGGGTCGAGCAGGGCTGCGCGCTGGAGGTCGCCACGATGGACGATGTCGATGCCCTGCACCGTGCGTTCGAGGGGGCGGAAGGCGTGTTCGTCCTGCTGCCGCCCGCCTTCGACCCGGCGCCCGGATTTCCCGAGGCGCGGCGCATCATCGATGCCGTACGCGCCGCCCTCGCCGCCGCGCGGCCGGCACGCGTGGTCTGTCTGTCCACCATCGGAGCCCAGGCCGATCAGCCCAATCTGCTCAACCAGCTCGGCATGATGGAACAGTCCCTGCGCACCCTGGACCTGCCGATGGCCTTCCTGCGCGCTGGCTGGTTCATGGAAAACAGCCAATGGGACATTCAGCCCGCCCGCGAGCACGGCACGCTGCCCAGTTTCCTGCAGCCAACCCATCGCGCGATCCCCATGGTGGCGACCGAGGACGTCGGCACCACGGCCGCGGCCCTGCTGCAGGAGCACTGGGAGGGCGTGCGGATCGTGGAGCTAGAGGGACCCTCGCCGGTGTCGCCGGATGCGATCGCCACTGCGCTGGCCGACCTGCTTGGCCGGCCGGTGCGCGCCGAGGCCATCCCGCGCAATCAATGGGCCGAGCTGTTCCAGGCACAGGGCATGCAGCATCCGGTGCCCAGGATGCAGATGTTGGACGGCTTCAATCAGGGCTGGATCGCCTTCGAGGGTGGAAGCCTGGAGCAGCGCAAGGGCGTGGTCACCATTGAAGCGGTGTTGCATGGCCTGGTTGCGCGCGCGCCATCCACCTGACGCATGTGCCGCTTTGGTCTTGGTGCGGAAGGCCCATCAGGAGCCCCCGTCTCAGCCGTCCTCGCCCTGCGGCACCGCCTGCCAGCCAGCCTCGGTGAAGCGCAACGTGCGCGTGGTGCCGCCGCGGTGCACGTTGACCTGGTTGTCGATCTCCGGGAAGACATCGGCCAGCAGCGCGTCGCGCACCTGCAGCGCGGCGCCGGGGTCCTTCAGCTGGCCGCGATAGCGCAGCTCGATGTCGTCGCCGGCCAGGGCGGTCTTGTCCAAGGTCAGGGCGACGGTCTGGTCGCCTTCGGCCAGCAGGAAGTGCTCGCCGACATAGCCGGTCAGCGCGGCCAGTGCCTGCGGGTCGTCCAGGCTGGGCTGGGCCTGCGGGGCGATCTGGCGCAGCACGCCCGGCTCGATGTCATGCGCGGTCAGGTGGTGGGTGACCAGCACCTGGCCCTTGGCGTCGATCCGGACCACGCTGAGCGTGTCGTGGCCGCGATGGGCGAAGGCGCTGGGGCTGGCCAGGCAGGCCAACAGGCCCAGCAGCAGGGGGAAGTGAAGCGGCTTCATGGCGGGGTTCAGTCCTTGCTTGGTGCGGGATAGGCCTGCAGCGAGTCGGGGAGGACCTTCAGGTCGTCCTCGCGCATGCGGTTGTCCTGCTTGGGCGGGCTGGCGATCTTCAGCGTGCGCGTGGCGATGGTGCCGGTGAACAGGTTGTTGCCGCGGTCGGCATCGGCGGTCTCCCACAGCGGGTCCAGCTCGGCGCGGGTGAGGGTCTTGTCGGTCACGTATTCCCAGGTCACCTGGCGCGCGTTCTTGCGCCATACCTCGGCCGGGATGCGCACGATGGCGTCGCTGCCATTGGAGAAAGTGAGCTTGAGGATCACCGGCATCACCAGCCCGCCGACGTTGCGCAGGTCGAAGCGGTAGAAGCTGTCGCTGACCGCGCGCGCCTGGCGTTCCTCCGGGCTCAGTGCGGCGTCGTCTTTCTTCGCCTTGCGCCGTGCGCTGGCGGTGGGGGCGAAGCGCTCGGCGCGGTCGTAGTAATCACGCGTGGCCGGGTCGGTCTCCACCACCGTCTTGCCGGTGTTGCGGCTGGCGGTGAGCGAGGGCGGCTCCTTCTGGTATTCGCCACGGTTCCAGCTGGCCTCGGCATCGGGGTTGCCGCTGTCCAGGCGCCAGCGCACCACGTTGTCCAGCGCGATGTCCACGTGGTCGGTGCCGTAGAACCAGCCGCGCCAGAACCAGTCCAGGTCGATGCCGGAGGATTCCTCCATCGTGCGGAAGAAGTCGTACGGCGTGGGATGCTTCATGTACCAGCGCTGGGCGTACTCGCGGAAGGCGCGGTCGAACAGCTCCCGGCCCATCACCGTCTCGCGCAGGATGGTCAGCGCGGTGGCGGGCTTGGCATAGCCGTTGGCGCCGAACTGCAGCACCGAGTCGGACTGGGTCATCAGCGGGACCTGGTCCTGGCTGACCATGTACTCGACGATGTCCTTGGGCTCGCCGCGGCGCGAGGGGAAGTCGCGGTCCCACTGCTTCTCGGCCTGGAACTGCAGGAAGGTGTTGAGGCCTTCGTCCATCCAGGTCCACTGGCGCTCGTCGGAGTTGACGATCATCGGGAAGTACTGGTGGCCGACCTCGTGGATGACCACGCCGATCAGGCCGTACTTGGCGCGCTCGGTGTAGGTCAGGTTGCCGGTCTTCTCGTCCTTGACCGGGCGCGGGCCGTTGAAGGTGATCATCGGGTATTCCATGCCGCCCACCGGCCCGTTGACCGACTGCGCGGTCGGATACGGATAGGGGAAGGTGAAGCTGGAATACACCTTGAGCGTGTGCGCGATGGACTTGGTCGAATACGCATCCCACAGCGGGCGCGCCTCCTTGGGGAAGAAGGACATGGCCATCACCAGCGGCTGGTCGCCGCCGCCCTGGTGCACGCCCAGCGCGTCCCAGGCGAACTTGCGCGAGGACGCCCAGGCGAAGTCGCGCACGTTGTCGGCCTTGAACACCCAGGTCTTCTCGCCGCTGGCGCGGCCGCCTTCGGCGGCTTCCGCTTCAGCTGGGGTGACCACGAATACCGGCTCGGTGGCATCGCGCGCCTGTGCCAGGCGCTGGCGCTGAGCCGCGCTGAGCACGCGGTCGGCGTTTTGCAGCTCGCCAGTGGCGGCCACGACGTGGTCGGACGGCACGGTCAGGGCCACGCGGTAGTCGCCGAATTCCAGGGTGAACTCGCCCGAGCCCAGGAAGGCCTTGTTGTGCCAGCCCTCGTAGTCCGAATACACCGCCAGGCGCGGGAACCACTGCGCGCCTTCGAAGATGCAGTTGCCGTCCTGGCCCTTGTCGGTGAAGCACTCGTAGCCGCTGCGCCCGCCGACGACCTTGTTCTCGATCATCGGAAACGACCATTCGATGTGCACCTGGGTGCTGCCCCCGTTGCCGGCCACCGGCTGGGCCAGGTCGATGCGCAGCAGGCTGTCGACCACGGTGAACTCCAGCGGGCGGCCGTTGCCGTCGCGCACCGACTTGATGGTGAAGCCGCCTTCCCAGTCCTGGTAGCGCTTGGCGCGCCGCACCTGGCCCAGGCTGATGGACTCGCCGGACACCGTGCGGCTCAGGTTGTCCATGGAGTCGCGTTTGAAGCGGTTCTGGTCCAGCAGCAGCCACAGGTAGGGCAGGCTGTCGGGCGAATGGTTGTGGTAGACGATGGTCTCCGCGCCGGTGACCTGCTTGCTGGGCTCGTCCAGGCGCACCTGGATGTCGTAGTCCACCTGCTGCTGCCAGTAGCGGTAGCCCGGCGCGCCGGCGGCGTTGCGATAGTCGGTCGGGGTGGGCCAGTCCTCGCCCTCGAGTTGGCGGAACTTGTCCTCGAACGGCGCCTTGGTCTGGCGGATGGCATCGGCCTGGACGCCGAAGCTCAGCAACAGCAACGCAGCTGCACAGCCGCGCAGGAACGGGGTGGTCAATGCAGGATCCTCGTGGGGAGAGGCGGCGGGTGGCGGCACCGGCCGCGACGACGCGCTCCCGATCATTTCCTGTCAGGTGCCACCAGATCAAGGCGCTGGCGTGCGGGAACGTCGCTGTGGGCGCGGCCTGACACATTTGTAAGCTTATTCCGTCCGGCCGCCAGGCCAGAGGGCAGCGGCTAGCGCCCCAGCGCGGTGCGCAGCGCCTGGGAGAGCTGTTCCAGCGAGTAGGGTTTCTTGAGGACTTCGAAGCCGTGCGCCGAATCGCTGGCCAGCATGTCGCTGTAGCCGCTGGCCAGGATCACCGGCAGCCCGGGGCGCTGCTCGCGCAGGTGTCGGCCCAGGTCCAGCCCGCTCATGCCCGGCATGACCACGTCGCTGAAAACAGCGTCGAAGCGCGCGCCGTCCTCATCCAGGGCCGTCAGCGCCTGGTCGGCGTTGTGGGCCAGGACCACCACATAGCCCAGCTCGGACAGGGCCGAGGTCACGAATTCGGCCACGCCGGCGTTGTCCTCCACCACCAGGATCCGGGTGTCACCCGCATCGCGCGACGCGACCGGCGGCTCGGCGATGGCCCGCTCATCGATCGCCTGGTCCACGCACGGCAGGTACAGAGTGAAGCGCGTGCCACCGTCGTGGCGGCGACGCACCTCGATGTCGCCCTCGGACTGTTTGATGAAGCCGAAGACCTGGCTCAGGCCCAGGCCGGTGCCTTCACCCACGCCCTTGGTGGTGAAGAAAGGTTCGAAGATGCGCTCCAGATCGCCCTCGGCGATGCCGGTGCCGCGATCGGCCACCGAGATGGCGACGTAGTCGCCGGGGCGCGCGGCCAAGGTGCGCAGTGCCGGGATGCGGTCCACGCGCGCCACCTTGATGGATAGCTCGCCCCCGGCGGGCATGGCGTCGCGCGCATTGGCGGCCAGGTTGATCAGCGCCGTATCGAGCTGGTTGCGGTCCAGCAGCACCGGAATGGGCGTTTCGGGGACGCTCAGGCGGACCGCGACCCGCGAGCCGACCAGGGTGCGCACGATGTCGGCCACCTCGCCCATGCTGGCAGTCAGGTCGAAGACCTCCGGGGCCAGGGCCTGGCGTCGGGAGAACGCGAGCAGCTGATGGGTGAGCTTGCTCGCGCGCTGGGCCGCGCTGGCGATGGACTCGACAAAGCGCATGCGCCGGTCGGCGGGCAGGTCCTCGCGGCGCAGCAGGTCCACCGAGCCGGTGATCACCTGCAGCAGGTTGTTGAAGTCGTGCGCCACCCCGCCGGTGAGCTGGCCGATGGCTTCCAGCTTCTGCGCCTGGCGTAACTGTTCCTGCGCACGCAGCAGCTGCAATTGGGCCTCGCGCGCTTCCTCGGACATCGTGCTCAGATGGCTCTGGTGTTCGCGCTCACTCAGCACGCGCTCGGTCTGCTCGCTGACGATGCAGAACAGCGCCACGACTTCGTCCTCGTTGCCGCGCACCGGGGAGTAGGAAAAGGTCCAGTAGGTGTCCTTCAGCGTGCCATCCCTGTCCATGCGCAAGGGCAGGTCGACGTAGCGCGAGGCGCGTCCCTGGAAGGTCCTCTCCACGCTGGCCCGGACATCGTCCCAGACGTCCCACCAGACCACCTCGAGCCGTTCTCCCATCGCGCCTTCCAGCTTGTTGCCCAGCAGCGGCAGGTAGGCATCGTTGAAGAACATGCGCCGTTGCTCGCCCCAGGCGAACCACATCGGCTCGGGCGATTCCAGGATGAAGGTCAACAGGCGCCTGAAGACCAGGGGCCAGTGCGATGGCGTGCCCAGCGGCGAGGTCGCCCAGTCCACCTCGCACAGCAGGCGATGGGCCTGGCTGTCGGGCGCCGCGGTGGGCAGGGGCAGGGTGAGGGACATGACGCGAGGACGGCGCTCGGGCGGACAACTGCGCTATCACAACACGAGCGGCCCGCACATGTCTGTATTGCAAGCGTGAAAGCGGCGGGAGGCCTTGCCGTTCCGGCGCCGAGCTTGCGTTGGTGCAGGCACGACCGGTGCGCATCGCACCTGTCCACCACGGGCGGCGGGTATAGTGCGGCGCGCATGGTGGCCACACCGGCCGGCCAGGAATGACAGGAGAGCGGACATGGGGCTTGTACAGGCAGTGGCGGGGGCCGTGGGCGGCGTGCTGGCCGACCAGTGGAAGGACTTCTACACCATCCCCGAGAGCCTGCCGGCCACTGCTGCGGTGTTCGCCGCCGTACCGCAGGGCACCAACGCCGGCCGCGGCTCCAACACCCATGGTTCGTCCAACATCATCAGCAACGGGTCGAAGATCGTCGTGCCCGAGGGCTACGGCCTGTTGCTGATGCAGGACGGCAAGCTCACCGGCTTCGTCGCCGAGCCGGGTGGCTATGAGTGGCGCTCGGACGATGTGAACTCCAAATCCCTCTACGCCGGTGACGGGCTGATCGCCTCGCTGGTCAGCCAGAGCTGGGAGCGCTTCAAGTTCGGTGGCCAGCCGGGCGCGCAGCAGGCGGCGTACTTCGTCTCGCTCAAGGAGCTGCCGGACAACCGCTTCGGCACCCAGTCGGAGATCTACTGGGACGATGCCTTCCTCAACACGCAGGTCGGCGCGGTCACGCGCGGCGCGTACACGCTGAAGATCGTCGACCCGATCCTGTTCGTGAAGAACTTCCTGCCGGCGGCCTACCTCCAGCCCGGGAAGGTGTTCGACTTCACCGATATCGACAATGCCGCGGCCACCCAGTTGTTCAACGAGGTGGTCGGCTCGCTGGCGCCGGCCTTCAGCCTGTACTCCAACGATACGGCCAGGGGCAACCGCATCACCAAGCTGCAGCAGGACGCGCTCGGCTTCGCCAGGAGCCTGTCCGAGGCGGTGGAAGCCGGCTACCAGTGGACCTCCGACCGCGGCCTGGCCATCGTCAAGACGGCCATCGTGTCGATCGAGTACGACGCCAACACCCGCGAACTGCTCAAGACCGTGCAGCGCGCCGACGCGCTGGCCGGCGCGCGTGGCAACTCCAACCTGCAGGCCTCCGTGGCGCAGGGCATGCAATCGGCTGGCGAGCACGGCGGTGCCGCCGGCCTGGTGGGCCTGGGCATGGCCTCGGGCATGGCCGGTGGCCTGGGTAGCCTGCAACAGCCTGCGGCGCCGGCCGCCCCTGCGGCCGAGGACCCGGTGGCCAAGCTCAAGAAGGCCAAGGAGATGCTCGACCTGGGCCTGATCACCCAGGCCGACTACGACGCGGCCAAGGCCAAGGCGCTGGGCCTGTAACGCGCAGCTTGCGGCCATGAATCAAGCCAAGGGGCCACCCCCGCCGCCGCCTTTGCCGCCGCGTGGGCCGGGATCGCCGCAGGACGTGCCGCCGTTGCCCGGTGATGCCGGCGTGGACCCGTCCACGCTGCCGCCGCCGATCCGCGATGAGCTGCGGGCGCCCGATCCAACGGCCATCGACACGGCCAGTGACGCGCTCAAGGACGGCCTCAACCGCTGCCCGAAGTGCGGCTCCACCGACATCCGCCAACGCCCCGGCACCGACACGTTGGTGTGCCTGTACTGCCGCAACACCTGGCAGGGAATGCGTGTGGAGGAGGCCTTCGGCTTCGGCGAGGGCATCGACCAGCTGCGCGGCACGGTCATCGCCTCCGGCGCGCAGGACATCGATCCGGAGGCCGCGGCGCTGATGACCTTCAAGTGCAGCGGCTGTGGCGCGGAAGTGACGGTCAACACCAACAGCGGCATGACCGCGCGCTGCCACTGGTGCCGGCATGTGTTTGGCGTCAACGAACAGGTGCCCAACGGCGCGGTGCCCGACGCGGTGCTGCCGTTCCACATTAAGAAGGACGATGCGGTGGCGCGCATCCGCCAGTTCGTCGGCAAGCGCCAGCTGTTCGCGCTGAAGGCGTTCAAGGAGCAGTTCACCCCGGACAACGTGGTCGGTGTGTACCTGCCCTACATGATTGTGGACGGCAACGTCAGCGCCGAGGTGGCCGGGCACGGGGAAATCCAGACGCGCCGCTACACGCGCGGCACCGACAAGAACAAGCAGACCTATTACGACGCCGACGTGTATCGCGTGGCGCGGCGCGTGGACTTCACCGTGGACGACCTGCCCCTGGAGTCCTCCGGCGCGCGCGGCAACCTGGACACCCGCGCCAACACCAACAACATCATCAACACCATCCTGCCGTTCGACACCAAGAACGCGGTCAGGTGGAACGCCTCTTATCTGGCCGGCTTCACTTCGGAAAAGCGCGACCGCGACGTGGAGCATCTGCGTCCGCGCCTGGAGGACCAGCTGCTGTCCATCGCCCGTGCCCAGGTGCATGGCTCGGTTTCGCGCTATGACCGCGGCGTGCGTTGGGAGCGCGAACGCCTGCAGGTGCACGGCACGCGCTGGGTGGCGATGTATCTGCCGGTGTGGCTGTATTCCTACCACCAGCCCGGCCGCAACGGCGGCATGCTGCACTACATCGCGGTCAACGGCCGCACGGGGGAGACCATGGGCAGCGTGCCCGTCCAGCGGTGGAAACTGCTCACCGCGGCACTCACCGTCGGCACGATCCTGGAAGGCATCGCGCTGGCGATCCTGGCGCACGCGTCATGAGCGACGACGGTGGACTGTGGTTGCTCGCCCTTGGCCCCGCCGGTGCCACCGCGCTGTACTGGGCGCTGTATCGCTATTACCGCAACACCGACAAGTCGCATGCCTTCGAGCGCGAGACCACGGTGCAGGCACAGCCGGTGAGCGGCTCGGACGAGAAGGTCGACCGGGTGACCGGCACCCGCCGCACCCGCATCGAGGGCGACAACGTCGCCGCCTACCGCGCCCGCGTGCAGCGGGTGCGCGATGACGATCCCGGCGGGACGTAGCCGAGGGCTTTGTTTCCCCGGCTTTGGACACAGGTTTTCCTCTAAAACCGCTTGTCCGCCGGCAGGTAGCGCCACTCCCCCGGGGCCAGCTTGCCCAGCGGGATACTGCCGATGCGCAGGCGGCGCAGGCTGATCACCTCCAGCCCGACTTCCCGGCACATCGCCTGCAATTGGCCCGGTGCGACGGGCTTGATGGCAAAGCGCAGGCGATCCTCGTTCTGCCAGCTGACCTTGCACGGCGGCAGCGCGCGGCCCTGGTAGTGCATGCCGCGCATCAGCCGTGCCAGGCCGTAGGGCGGCAGCTCGCCGCGGACCTCGACCACGAATTCCTGCTCGATCAGGCGCGCGTCTTCGGTCAGCCTGCGGATCACGCGTCCGTCCTGGCTGAGCACCAGCAGGCCGCTGGCCTCGGTGTCCAGCGGCAGCAGCGGCTGCAGGCGCTGGAAGTGGCGTTTGAGCATCCGCGTATGGGTCATGTCCAGTGCGCTGTGCGTGGCCGGATCTGCCGCCGCGATGGCGTCTTCGGTACTGACGCCGGCGGGTTTGTGCAGCAGCAGGGTGACCGGCTCAATGGCATCCAGCGTGGCCTGGGCGTCCAGTGTCACCTGTTCGGGCGTGGCCAGCGCCTGCGGCTCCTCGGTCACCACGCCGTCCACGCTGACCCAGCCGCCTTCAATGTACTGCTGCGCCTCGCCGCGCGAACAGCCAGTCAGCGCGACGACGCACTTATCAAGGCGAATGGGATCGGACATCGGGAGGCTCGACAGCAGGCGCGCCAGTGTACGCGGCACGCCGCCCGAGCCGGCGCCGCTGCTGTGTGCACGAGCAGCGGCGCCTTGCAGATGGGCTCACACCGCGGTGATGCTGACGGCCTTGGTGTTGAGATAGGCCTCGACCGCTTCGGGGCCACCTTCGGAGCCGTAGCCGGAATCCTTGACGCCGCCGAAGGGCATCTCCGGGGTCGGCAGCGCCGGCTGGTTGATCCACAGCATGCCGGTCTCGACCTGCTGGGTCAGCAGGTGCGCGTTCCTGAGCGAACGCGTGAACGCATAGGCCGACAAGCCGTAGGGCAAGCGGTTGGCTTCGACGATGGCTTCCTCCAGCGTGTCGAAGCCGCGCACCGCGGCCACCGGGCCGAACGGCTCGTCATTGAACACCGAGGCCTCCAGCGGCACGTCGGCCAGCACGGTCGGCGCGAAGAAGTTGCCGGCGCTGCCCACGCGTTCGCCACCGGTGGCGACCCTGGCGCCCTTGTTGCGTGCGTCCAGCACCACCTGCGTCATCGCCTCCAGGCGCCGCGCGTTGGCCAGTGGGCCCAGCGTGGTGTCCGATTCCAGGCCGTTGCCCAGGGTCAACGATTCGGCGTGCTTGACCAGGGCCTCGGTGAAGGCCTGCTTGATGCTGTTGTGGACCAGGAAGCGGGTCGGGGAGATGCACACCTGGCCGGCGTTGCGGAACTTGGCGCTGCCGCTGGCCTTGACGGCCAGATCGACATCGGCGTCCTCGGCCACGATCACCGGCGCGTGGCCGCCCAGTTCCATCGTGGCGCGCTTCATGTGCTGGCCGGCCAGTGCGGCCAGCTGCTTGCCCACGGCGGTGGAGCCGGTGAAGGTGATCTTGCGGATCACCGGATGCGGGATCAGGTACGAGGAAATCTCGGCCGGATCGCCGAACACCAGGCCGACCGTGCCGGCCGGGACGCCGGCATCGACGAAGGCCTTGATCAGCGCGGCCGGCGAAGCCGGGGTCTCCTCCGGCGCCTTGACCAAAAACGAGCAACCGGCCGCCAACGCGGCGCCCAGCTTGCGCACCACCTGGTTGATCGGGAAGTTCCATGGCGTGAACGCGGCGACCGGGCCGACCGGCTCCTTGATCACCAGTGCCTGCGCGGCCAGGTTGCGCGAGGGCACGATGCGGCCATACACGCGGCGGCCTTCGTCGGCGAACCATTCGATGATGTCGGCACCGGCCAGCGTTTCGACACGGGCCTCGGCCAGCGGCTTGCCCTGTTCCTGCGTCATCAATGCCGCGATGTCGTCGGCGCGCTCGCGCAACAGGGCGGCGGCGCGGCGCATGGTCGCCGCGCGTTCGTGCGCCGGCGTGTTGCGCCAGGCCTGGAAACCCTGGCTGGCCGCGGCCAGGGCGCGATCCAGGTCGGCCCTGCCGGCGTGCGCCACGGTGCCGATGACCTGGCCGGTGGCCGGGTTCAGCACGTCCAGGGTCTTGCCGCTGGCGGCATCGCCCCAGTCGTTGCCGATCAGGAGTTGGGTGTTGGGATAGGACACGGACATGGGGGAATCCTTGTCGATGGAAAGGGCAGGCAAGGATAGAGACCAAGGCCGAGGTCGGCATGAAACGCCGCGTTCCGCGGTGCGATTGACCCGCTGGGCGAGACATGAGGCTGGGCACGCGGCATGCTCGCCGTTGGACACGGGTGTTTCGTCGGGGAATTAGAGATAAGCCATGCTGATGCAAAGGATGCTGGGAATCGCGCTTGTGCTGGCCGTGGCCGGTTGCAACCGGGACAACGCGCGTACGCTTCATGAGCCCGAATCACCGTTGCGCCGTATTTCGATCCGATACGAGCACACAGGCTGGGGGAGTTACCGGGAATCCTTCGAAGTGACGCCGGGCCGGTCTGGCGCCGGCTTCGAGATCACTGGCAGCTACGTGGATGCTGCGAACCACCAGCGTCATGTCAAGCAGGACGTCGATGCTGCTGAGTTACGCGCGTTCGTCGAGGCAGTGCGGGCTAGGCCGAAGGACAAGCGCGAGGGCCTCGGGAGGCTGGTGAAAGGGCTCAGTCGACCAAGCGCGGATTTCTCCGGCGCGACGTATCTCCCTGCGCCGCGATGCACCCCCCGGGAGCTCCGTCGGCTGGCGCGCCAGCATCTGCTGCGGGTCGGTGCCAGACGGATGCTCGACGATTTGTACGCTTCCGAGACGCGATGGACTGACGATTTTCCCTTTGTGCTGGTCCAGTTGGATTTCAATGACGGAGCGCGCACCGTGGTGTATTCGAAAGCACAGCAAGCGCTGATGCTTCCCTGGCGGATGGGATCTCCGGCATCCACAGATGCAGTACCTCCGCAGAACTGGTCGCCTGCGATTAGCCAAGCGTTGCGTGTGATGCTGCCGCAGGTCTCGCGCCTGGCGATGCAGCTCGATGCAAACCGCATCGAAGAAGTGCAGCGAGACCTCAACACGCTCGTGGAACATTCGGCGTATGCGCAGTGCAATGCGATCCGTGCGGGTTGAGTGTGTTCGATCACACCATCAGTCGATCAACCCACACAGCGACGGTGGCCTGGAACGATGGGGACTGGTCGGCGGGCGCGCCAGCGTACGCGCCTGTGAACATGTGCCGCGCCTTGCACGACAGGTGGGCCCGAAAGCCCGCCTGCCCTGCATCGCGCACGGCAGGCGCCGGTCGGGTTACGCCGGGTCAGTTGATCTGGGTCCAGGCCACGCCGTCCGTGCCATGCTTGCGGCCCTCGCAGGCGTCTTCCACCACGTGGAAGGTCAACACCTTGCCGCTTTTGGTCCAGGTGTATTTGCCGACCTTACCCGTGCAGTCCTCCTTGATCGCATCGCCTTCCCAGGTGTCGGTCACGGTGGCCATGTTGCCTTTGTGGGTGTAGGTGCCCTTGACCCAGTCCTCGCCCTTGGGCGTGGTGCCGAGAAAGGTGCCGTCCGCATTGAAGATGACGATGGTGTTGTCGCTTTGGTAACGTCCGATGGGAAACGCGGTGGACTTGGTGGCAGCGTTGCTGGAACAAATCGCTGCGAACAGTGACAGCGGTGCCAGGGCGATGGCGGTGCGTGGCTTGGTCATCATGCGAAGCTCCATGAAAGGGCTGTGCAACGGGCGGCGCCCGGAGATCGGTGCGCCTGCTTGCCAGGACGCGGGAAGGCGGCTGAAACGGCCATCCAGCATGTGTGACGTGGCCTTGGCTGTGACCTCGACCGACGCGCCTGCTTCGGACGGCGCACGTGTCCGCCCCAACGCAGGGGCCGACGCGGCTCGGCCACTCGATGTTGTGCGGATGGATCTGGTCGAATGAAGATGAACATGCCCGATGCTGCGCTGCTCGATCGCCCCGTCTGGGCCAGCCTGAACACTGCGCACCTGCCGCTGTCGGAAGGCACGCCGCTTGCGCGCCGTTATCTGCGCCAGGTCAATCGGTTCGCTTCCGCCCGCGACGATGGCCAGACCGCACTGTCCGCCCTGGCGGCCTTGGTCGCACCTGGAGAACAGGTCTACGTGCTGCAGGTGCCTGAGATCGTGGTGCCGCCGACGCTATCGGCCGTGAAGCGGGGGCTGTGCGTGCAGTTGGCCGCCTCGGCGCCGTTGTCGCCCCCATCAGCGGCGGGTGAGGCCATTGTGGCGTTGAGCGCACCCGACGCACCCGAGATGCTCGCGCTGGCCACGCTCACCGAACCAGGGCCGTTTCTCTCGCAGACCCACCGCATGGGCGACTTCGTCGGCATTCGCATCGATGGGCGGCTGGCGGCAATGGCCGGGGAGCGCTTTCGCTTTCCCGGCTATACCGAGGTCAGTGGCGTGTGCACGCATCCAGACTTTCGCGGACGCGGACTGGCGCGGCGACTGTCGCAGCACGTGGCCGCCAACGTCGCCGCGCGAGGCGACACGGCCTTCCTGCATGCCTGGAAGCACAACACCGGCGCCATCGCGTTGTACGAGGACCTGGGTTTCGCGTGGCGCTGCGACGTACAGGTCGCGGTGCTGGAACGCCCGGATACGCAGGTGTGAGGCGCTGGCCCGAACACGCCTGTTCGGGCCAAAATCCTACGGCGGTCAGGAGCCGCCGAACCCCCGGCTGGATTGCGCCGCGGGGACGGCGTCTTCCGGCTCCCAGCTGGCCGTTGCGGCGCCTAGCAGGGGATCCCCGTGCGGTGGGGTGAACTCGCCCAGGTCATGCTCGCTGGGATAGGACGTATCGGCGGCATTGGCCTGCCGGCGCTTCCACATCCGATAGGCGACCACACCGGCAGCGCCAAGGGCGATCAGTCTCAATAGACGCATGTTGTAGTCCTCGCAGGCTGATGGAGCCATAGCCTGGCCAGATGGCGGTTAGGCGGATGTGACCGCGTGGGCAACCGGCGCTCTACGGAGCTGACGATGTTGAGCCACAAGATCATGGGGTGTGGCAGGGCAACGCTGGCGGGGCCTCCGAATGGCCACGGATCGTCTGGTGTCGGGGAGGCAAGATCGACCCGCGATGGGTGACCTGAACTGAGCGGATCGGCGTTTCTCAGAGGTCCGCTCGTTGCGCGGTCTTGGCTTCATCCAGGGCCCGGGCAGCGTGTCCTGTCCGGGCCTTGGCGTTGCGCATCAGTGCGACAGGCTGCTTGCCAGGACGTGCTGCAGCTTGCGCGCCGCGCCCGTCACCGCAGCGGCCACGGTGGCGGCCTTGTCGGTCACGGCCACCGGCTGGTGCCCGGCAGGGCGCGCCTCCATCGTGCAGACCTGGTCCTGCTCGCCGCCGCGCGGTCCGTTTTCGTCGCGCAGATGGACCTCCACCCGGGTGATGCGATCGCCGAAACGTTCCAGCGCCGAGGCGACGGTCTGTTCGACATGGCGTTCCACCGAAGGGTCGCGGTGCACGTTGTGGTCGGTGTTGAGTTGAATCTGCATGGTCTGATCCTGCTGTCGTTGCGTGTTTGCACGCTAACGCCACCCTTGCAAGCCATGTGTGATGGAGCAGGACCTGCAACGCTTGTCAGCCTCCGGTAGCCTGTGCGGTCTTCGCACCGATGTGGTCTGGTCTTGGCGTTTCTGCAGTTTCTTCTGGAGGCATTGCTTATCGTCGCGATGCTGGTCGCGGTCGTTGGGCTCTGCTACCTGGCCTGGCGTCTGCTGGATGGCGCCCTGAAGGCGTGCGGAGTCCCCACCCGGCGTGTGTGGGGCGACCGCGCGATGGTAGGCCTGACCGTGGTGGGGATCGGCCTGGCGGTCGCCGGTTTCGTCTGGCTGGCACAGGTCCGACCCAACCAGGCGCAGACGCGCGTGTGGCTGTCCAAGGTGTTCGGATATCCCGCCACGCGCATCACCGTGAACGTGGAGGGCCTGGACGCGGTGACGCGACGGGCACTGGTCGACGAGCTCACGCCGATGATGCGCGCCCAGCGTGCCCGCTTCCGCTATCGCATCGTCAGCTCACGCATGCACACCAGCACCATGGTGCGCGCCGATCTGCCTAGCCGCTACAGGCTTGGCAGGACGCGCCTGGAGATTGTCACCGGCAGACCGATCGATCCCGAAAAGCAGCGTGCACTGGGGCAGGTCCTGCACGCGGCCGGACAGCCATCCGCACCGGCCTTGCCCGAGCCGCTGTGGGCCGACGTTCGCCAGGGGCAGGCGCCGGTGCTGGAAGCCGCGCTGTTGCCGCACACCGCGACACTGCGGGTGGACGATGGTGTTGGACCTGCTGGCTATGAACGACAGCAGCGATGCGCACTTCAGGTGCAGGGTTTGGTCTCGGTGGACGTGCTGGATGCGCATGGCGGGCCGCTGCGCCCCCCGCCCGCCGATGCGGACACACGGCTGGTCCTGCGCACGCGTCCCGACGGCCTGCGGCAAACGCGCTTGCGCGTGCTGGACATGGCCTACGTGCCCGGTGAGCACGGCCGGTTGATCAAGACGGCGCCGCACGACAGCTGGCGGATCTACATGGCCTTTTCGCTGGTCCCCGAACGCATCTCACCTGATGGCGATGACTGCGACGCCCGCCTGCTCGATGCGCTGGACCCGGCGTGGGTACAGGCCGACCTGCACCACCAACTGCCGGCGCTGTCCCAGGTCAAGGGCGTCCGCGTGGCGCCTGTGGCCCGCTTCCTGCCCTGGCAGGCCGGCGATGGCTGGATCGAGGTGCCGGCCCGCCCGTAAGCGGGGCCCGGACCGACACGCCGAGGCGCATCGGCGCCGCAAGGCCACCAGGGCAGCCTCTCGATAAGCCGCGCCTGCCCGGCTCAGGCCGCGCGCTTCACGATCCGCACCGGCACGCCCTTGGAGGCCGGCGTCTTGGACGCCTTGTCGTGCAGCCACAGCGGGACCAGCGGGTTCATTTCCGGGTAGTAGCCGCCCAGGCAGCCGTCGGGCAGGTTGAAGGCGGTCACGGTCAGGTCATCCACCTGGCGCACCACCTCGTCGCCGGCATCGCCGACCAGGCTCACGACATCGCCCTCCTTCAGCCCGGCGCGTTGCATCTCGGCCGGGTTGATCAGCAGGATCTGGCGGGAGCCTTCCAGGCCACGCAGGCGGTCGCTGTGGCCATAGATGGTGGTGTTGAACTGGTCGTTGGAGCGCATGGTGATCAGGTGGTAACGGCCCGGTGCGTCGCCGATCCCCAGTGACGACATCACCGTGGGGTTGGTGAACTCGGCCTTGCCGCTGTCGGTCTTCCAGTTGCGTTCGTGGGCCGGGTTGCCGCGGTAGAAGCCACCGGGCTGGAACATGCGCGCGTTGAAGTCATGGAAGTCGTCCGGATAGGTCTGGGCGATCAGCTCGCGCACCAGGCCGTAGTCGCCGGTCCAGTCGTCCCAGCGCCACTTGGGATGGGCCGGCAGGGTGGCCTTGGCGATGCCGGCCACGATGGCCAGCTCGGACAGCAGATGTTCGTCGGCCGGCTTGCGCTTGCCGGTGGAGCCATAGATGTGGCTGAAGCTGTCTTCGATAGTGACTGACTGCGGCCCGCTGGCCTGCAGGTCTTCCTCGGCGCGCACCAGGCATGGCAGCAGGTAGGAGGCATGCCCGTGGACCAGGTGGCTGCGGTTGAGCTTGGTGGCGATGTAGACGGTCAAGGCCTGCTGGCGCCAGGCCGGTTCCATCACGTCGCGGTCGGGGATGGCGCGCACGAAGTTGCCGCCCAGGCTGACGAACCCCTTGACCGTGCCTCGCTTGATGCCTTCGCAGGCATCCACGGTGGTCAGGCCGGTATCGCGCGGCGGCTCGAAGTCGAACATCTGCGCCAGCGTGTCCAGCGGCACCAGCTCGGGCTTTTCCGAAATGCCCACGGTGCGCTGGCCCTGCACGTTGGAGTGCCCGCGCACCGGCGACATGCCCGCGCCCTGGCGCCCGATGTTGCCGCGCATCAGCATCAGGTTGACCAGCATGCCGATGCTCTGCGAACCGTGCACGTGCTGGGTCAGGCCCATGCCATAGACGCCGATGACGTTCTTGGCCTGCGCGTAGACCTCGGCCGCCGCTTCCAGATCAGCACGCTGCAGGCCACTGACCTGCTCGATCTGATCCCAGCCGGTGTCGCGCGCGGTCTTGACGAAGTCATCGAAGCCATGGGTGTGCTGGGCGATGAAATCGCGATCCAGCACCCCTTCACCGCAAGCCTCACGGGCCGCATCGTCCAGGGCCAGCACGTGCTTGCACAGGCCGGTGAGCGCGGCGATATCGCCACCGGGCTTGACCTGCAGGTACATATGGGCCAGCTCGGTCGCCTTGCCGGTGAGCATCTGACCCACGTTCTGTGGATTGACGAAGCGCACCAGCCCCTGCTCGCGCACCGGGTTGAACACGATGATCTTGCAGCCACGCCTGACCGCCTCCTGCAGCGGATGCAGGAAGCGCGGACTGTTGGTGCCGGGGTTCTGGCCGAAATAGAAGATCGCATCGCAGTGCTCGAAGTCTTCCATCACGCAGGTGCCTACCGGCGAACCGATCACCTTCTTCAAGCCCACCGAGGTGGTCTCGTGGCACATGTTGGAGCTGTCGGGCAGGTTGTTGTGGCCATAGAAGCGGGCGAACAACGCATACAGGTAGGAGGTCTCCAGCGAGGCCTTGCCCGAGGCGTAGAACACCACCGACTTGGGGTCCAGCGCCTTGAGCTCGGCGGCGATGCCGGTGAAGGCCTGCTCCCAGCTGCAGGGCACGTAGGTGTCGCTGGCCGCGTCGTAGCGCATCGGCTCGGTCAGCCGGCCCTGCATTTCCAGGTCGTAGTCGGCCCAATCGCGCAGCTCGGTCACGGTGTGGCTGGCGAAGAACTCAGGCGTGCAACGGTCGCGGGTGAGATCCCAGATCGTGGCCTTGGCGCCGTTTTCGCAGAACTCGAAGGTGTGCGGATGCGTCGGCTTGCCCCAGGCGCAGGAGCTGCACATGTAGCCTTCGGCCTTGTTCTGGCGCATCAGGGTTTCGAGCACCGCCGGGCTGGACAGTTCGCGTGCGAACACCTGGCCCATGCCTTTCAGTGAGCCCCAGCCGCCGGCGGGACCTTCGTGTTGGATGGAGGGGTCTTGTTCGTCGCTCATCGTGCACCTCGGTGGTGGATTGGCTTGTGTGGTCGTGGCCGCCGCTTGCAGCCTGGGCAGCGCGGGCGAGCGCAGATGCGCAGGCGCAACGCCTCATACGTGTGGCTCGTGCGTTACATCATTCGCTGGTTCTGGTTGAAGATGATCCACAGCGAGCCGGCCACCATCAGCCCGATGATCAGGCCGGTGAACAGGATCAACTGCAGGTCGTCGCGGTGGGACTGTTTGAGGTCGATATGCAGGAAGAAGCGGAAGTGCGCCATGACCTGCAGCAGCGCCAGGCCTGCGATCGCGCCCAGCAGTCCGTCGGGCGGCAGGGGCGCCCATGCCACCAGGGCAAAGGCCGCGCCGCTCAAGACCAGGGCCAGCACCAGGCCGATCACATAGCGACGCAGTTCGCGGCCGAAGGCCTGCCGGTCTTCCATCACAGCAGTCCTCGCAGGAAGACGAAGCTGAAAAGCATCACCCACACGATATCCAGGAAGTGCCAGAACAACCCCAGCCGCAGCAGCCGGGTGCGGGTGGTATGGGTCAGGCCGAACACGCGCAGTTGCAGCATCATCACCACAATCCACACACAGCCAAAGGCCACGTGCAGGAAGTGGGTGGGCACCAGCGCGAAGAACGCGGACAGAAACCCGCTGACCTGCGGCACCGCACCCTGCCTGGCCATGTCCATGAAGTCGTGGATTTCCAGTCCCAGGAAGATCATCCCCAGGACCAGGGTCACCGCCAGCATGCCCTGCAGCCACGCCATCGACTGGCGGTACTTCATCGCCAGCGAGGCCAGGCCGAAGGTGGAGCTGCTCAGCAGCAGGGTGCCGGTCTCCAGCGCGGCCGGCACCAATTTGAACACCTGGCCTGCCTCCGGCCCACCGGCGGTGTTGCCCGAGAGGCTGGCGTAGACCGCGAACAGCAACGCGAACAATACTGCATCGCTCATCATGAACACCCAGAAGCCGAACATCACCCCTTCGGTGGTCGGCTGCTGGTCGCCGGCGCGCAGGTTGATGCCCGGATGGATCCGCCCGCTCATGCGCCCACCTGGGCCAGGCCGCGGTTGCTTGTCGCGTGCTCCGCATCGCGCGAGGCGGGCGTCGCTTCGGCGATCGCGGCGTGCCAGCGTGCTTCGGTGCGCGCGACCTGCTCGGCGCTGAGCGTGCGCTCGGGCCTTGGTACGAAGGTCCAGGCGATCACCGCGCCGATGCTGCCCAGTACGCCCAACCCGGCCATCCACCAGATGTGCCACACCAGTCCGAACGCGGCGGCCAGCCCGAGGCCACCGAGCACCGGGCCGATCGCGCTGGACTGGGGCAGCGCGATGGCGTCGTAACGCGGCGGTGGCACGTAGGCCGTGCCGGACTGCTTCATCGCCCAGAAGGCATCGCGCGCGTCGACCTGCGGAATGCGTGCGAAGTTGTATTTCGGCGGCGGCGCCGAGCAGGCCCACTCCAGGCTTCGACCATCCCAGGGATCGCCCACCGGCACCCGATTGCGATCGCGATGGCGGATGCTCACCGCGAGCTGCAGCACCAACGCGGCCAGTCCCAGCGTGATCAACACCGCTCCACCGGCCGCCACCAGTAGCCAGGGCCGGAAGCTGGGATCGAACACCTGCGCGCTACGCCGGGGCATGCCCTCCAGGCCCAGCACGTACAGCGGCATGAAGGCCAGGTAGAAGCCGAGCACCCAGCAGCCGAAGGCGAGCTTGCCCCAGCGCTCCTCCAGGCGGAAGCCGAACGCCTTGGGGAACCAGAACTGGTAGGCGGCGATCATCCCGAACAAGGTGCCGGGGATCAGCATGTTGTGGAAATGGGCCACCAGGAAGGTGGTGTTGTGGACCAGGAAATCCACCGGCGGGATCGCCAGCAGGATGCCGGTCAGTCCGCCGATCACGAAGGTCACCAGGAACGCCAGGCCCCACAGCAGCGGGGTGGGAAAGCGCACCTGGCCGCGGAACATGGTGAAGATCCAGTCGTAGATCTTCACCCCGGTGGGGATGCCGATCAGCATCGTGGCGATGCCGAACACCGCGTTGATGTGGGCCGACTGGCCCATGGTGAAGAAATGATGCAGCCACACGGTGAACGAGAGCACCGCGATGGTCAGGGTGGCGACCACCAGCGAGGTGTAGCCGTAGAGCTGCTTGGCCGAGAACGTGGAAAACAGCTCGGAGAACACGCCGAAGGAGGGCAGCACCACGATGTACACCTCGGGGTGGCCGAACAACCAGAACAGGTTGGCGTACAGCATCATGTTGCCGCCGCCGTCGTTGGTGAAGAAATGCATGCCCAGGTAGCGGTCCAGGGCCAGTAGTGCGGTGGCCACGGTCAGCGCCGGCATGGCGAAGATCATCAGGATGCTGGTGCACAGCGCGGTCCAGCAGAACAGCGGCAAGCGCATCAGGTCCATGCCGGGCGCGCGCTGCTTGTACAGGGTCACGGCGAGGTTGATGCCGGTCAGGGTGGAGCCGATCGAGCCCAGCGTCACCGCCCAGATCCAGTAATCCACGCCCACCCCGGGACTGAAACTCAGCTCGGTAAATGGCGCATAGCCCGACCAGCCCCCGGTGGAGAACGGCGCCAGGATCAGCGAGATCATCACCAGCGCCGCGCCTGCCGCGGTCAAAGCCAGACTGATGGAATTGAGCGCCGGGAAACTCACATCGCGCGCGCCGATCTGCAGCGGCATCACGTAGTTGATGATCCCGGTCAGGAACGGCATGGCCATGAAGAAGATCATGATGCTGCCGTGGGTGGAGAACAGCTGGCCGAAGTGCTCGGCCGAGATGAAACCCGACTGGTTGACCGCATCGGCCTGCTGCAGGCGCATGACCAAGGCTTCGATCACCGCCCGGGCGAGCATCACCAGGGCCAGCACCACATACATGATGCCGATGCGCTTGTGGTCCACGCTGGTGAACCATTCCCGCCACAGGTAGTGCCACTTCCCTTTCCAGGTGATGTAGCCAGCCGTGCCCAGCGCGCCCAGGACGGCGATCAGGGCCGCGCCCATGGCCACGACGCTGTCGGTGGGCAAGGCCGACAGGCTCAGCTTACCCAGCCAGGGGCTGACGCTGGCTTCAATGCCCATGCGCGGCCTCCGCGGCAGGAGGAGGGTTGGCGGGTAGATGCGAGTGCCCGTGGTATTTGGCGACCAGGCCATCGAATAGGCCGTCCTGCACCTGGCTGAAATACAGCGGCTGATCCTGGACTTCGCGCGCAGCCACCTTGGCATAGCGTGCCGCGTCCAGGCGCTCGCCGTTCGCGCGTACGCCTTGCACCCACGTGGCGAAGTCGTGCGGGGGCATGGCGTGGGCGGTGAAGCGCTGGTTGGCAAAGCCACTGCCGTTGTACTGGGTGTTCTCCCCCAAATACAGGCCTGCCTTGTCCGCCTGGAAGGACAGTTGGGTCGTCATGCCCGGCATCGCATAGATCTGGCCAGCCAGCCTGGGCATCAGTAGGGAGACCATCACCGAGTCGCTCGTCAATTGCAGATGCACCGGGCGCCCCACCGGGAATACCGGCGCATTGACGGTGGCGATGTGCTGTTCGGGATAGATGAACAGCCACTTCCAGTCCAGTCCGACCACCTGGACCTCAAGCGGCGCGGTGTCCGCGTTGAGCCGGCGGTAGGGATCCAGCGCCTGGGTCCGGGTCCAGACCTTGTAACCCAGCACGGTCACCACGATGGCGGGCACGCCCCAGATCAACACCTCAAGCAGCCAGGAAAACGACCACCCCGGCTGGTAGCGGCTGCGCGGGTTGCGGCGGCGGTAGCGCCAGGCGACCCACGGCGTGAGCACGAACACCGGCACCACCACGAACAGCATCACCGCCACGGCTTCGGCCAGCAGCTTGCGCTCGGCGCTGGCGATGGGAGCGGCAGGTGGCGTCAGCGAGGCGGCGGCGGCGTGCAACGCGGGCAGGCCAAGCATCAAGGGCAGGACCAGCAGCGCCAGGCGCCTGGCCGGCAGCTGCACGCGTACGGGGACCCACCTGTGCACTTGATCTCCTCGGGATGGGGGGAGCGGAGTTCACGCCGCAGTTCCGGGCACCCGACTAGGGGTCGCGCCCTCGAAAATGACAGAACTGCAAGGCGTCGAGGGTAGGCAACGGGGCCGGCAAGAACACGTGAAGCGGGAAGCGTGCGTGTCCGCCGGCACGCATGCCGTCATGCGATCGCGCAATGCGCGTCCAGGCCGATGAGCGCGCGGCGGTGGCTTCGGCCGCATGAAGACAAGCGGCAGGCGTGGCAAGCGCAAAGGCGAGCCATCGACGATGCGCGCGGCAACAGCCACCACGTGGACGTCTTGAAGCCGTCACCTAATGGGCGTTTCCGGGCGTCACCCGATGACTTCGATGCGGTAGCGCGAAGCCTAGGGCAGGGCGCCAGCCCGCTCGGCAGCGGGCCTTTAGAACAATGCGCCGATGCGTGTCAGCGCCGGCGAGGCCGCCATGTCGTTGGGATTGGTGCCGGGCTGGTCCTGCGGCACGGCCATGCCGCGGGTCTTGTAGAAGTCGATCCAGTACTGCGAGATCTCGCCGGTCTGCGGGTTCTTGAAGTTCATCGGCTGCAGCGCGAAGACATGATGTGCGCGGAAGGCGCGCTCGATGAAGTCCGAGCAGTAGTAGCTGTCCTCGGACTGGACGTAGGTGACGTTGTACGGCTTACCCAGCATCGTGCGCGCGGTGGCAATGGCGTCGGGGATCGTGTCGCGCTGGGCCTGCTTGAGGCGGTAGAGCGCCACATGGCGATGCTTGGCGCGGGCCTCGTCCAGGAACGCGGACAGCGGCTGCTGGCGCGAGCCCTGCTCGTCGGCATGCAGCACGATGCGTTCGGATCCATCGTGTGCCACCAGCGCGACGTGGTCGTAGCTGAGCTGGCCCTGCTTGCCGGTGGCATCGTCGATCGCACCGCTCAACCCGGTGCTGCCGGCGCTGACGAACAGCAGGTCGCCGTCGCGCACCTGCGGCGCCCTGGCCAGGGCCGGAGCAATGGAGGAAAGCAGCAGCGAGAACAGCAGGACAAGCGCACGCATCGCAGGATGGCCTGGGTGGGAAGGAGCGCCATTATCACCGCGCAGGCAGCACGGCGGATTCAGCGCCGTGCCACCCAGCGCCGCAGCTGGGAAGCCGATCCAGGTGGCAGAGCGGTGGCGGCTTGGCCCGCCCAGGCCATGGGCGCGCGCCCGATGCGCGTGCTCAGGCCTGACGACCGATACCATCCAGCTCGGCGAGGACGTCGCTGTCCAGGCTCAGTTCCGCAGCGGCCAGGTTCTGCTGCAGGTGCGCGACCGAGGAGGTCCCTGGGATCAGCAGCAGGTTGGACGAGCGAGCCAGCAGCCAGGCCAGCGCCACCTGCATCGGCGTGGCGTCCAGGCGCCCGGCCACTTCGCGCAAGGTCTGCGACTGCAGCGGACTGAAGCCGCCCAGCGGAAAGAACGGCACGTAGGCGATGCCCTGGGCCGCCAGGGCGTCCACCAGCGCGTCGTCGTCACGGTGGACCAGGTTGTACATGTTCTGCACGCAGACCACCGGCGCAATGCCTTGGGCCTGGGCCACCTGGGCGGCGGTGGCGTTGCTCAGACCCATATGGCGGATCTTGCCCTGCTGCTGCAGTTCGGCCAGAACCTCGAACTGGGGTGCGACCGAGCCTTCGGACGGCTTTTCCACGTCGCCCATCAGACGCAGGTTGACCACCTCCAGCACGTCCAGGCCCAGGTTGCGCAGGTTGTCGTGCACCGCCTGCCGTAGCTGCTCCGGACGCTGCGCCGGAATCCACGCGCCTTCCTCGTCGCGGGCGGCGCCGACTTTGGTCACGATCACCAGGTCCTCGGCATACGGATGCAAGGCCTCGCGGATAAGTTGGTTGGTGATGTGCGGGCCATAGAAGTCGCTGGTGTCGATGTGGTTGACGCCAGCGGCGAGGGCCTGGCGCAGCACGGCCAGCGCCGCGTCGCGATCCTTGGGCGGCCCGAATACGCCCGGACCGGCCAACTGCATGGCGCCGTAACCCATGCGGCTGACCGGGCGGTCGCCCAGCAGGAAGGTGCCGGCGGAAGTTGAAGGATCCATAGCGTGCTCCAGCGATGTGAGATGTGAGCCGCCAAGATAGGCGCGCTCAAGCCGCTCGATAATCCGGCACAATCCGCACGGGCCGTACGGATCAGCGAACAATGACCGGTGACATGCAGGACCTGCACGCCTTCCTGGCCGTGGTCCAGGCCGGCGGCTTCCGCCAGGCCGCGCGCGCGGGGCAGGGCGCGGCGTCCAGACTCAGCGATGCGGTCAAGCGGCTGGAAACCCAGCTGGGCGTACGCCTGCTCCACCGCACCACCCGCAGCGTCTCGCCGACCGAGGCCGGTGCACGCCTGGTCGAACGGCTGGCGCCGGCCCTGGCCGAAGTGCGGGCCAGCCTGGATGTGGTCAATCGGTTCCGCGACCGCCCGGCTGGCACCCTGCGGCTCAACGTGCCGGCCAACGTGGCGCGGACCGTGCTGCCGGCCATCGTCACCCCCTTCCTCAAGCGCTACCCGGACATCCGTCTGGAAGTGATGGTCGAGGACAGCTTCGTCGACCTGTTGGCCGCCGGCTGCGATGCCGGCATCCGTTACGACGAACGCCTGGCCCAGGACATGATCGCCCTGCCGATCGGCCCAGCCACCCAGCGCATGGTCACGGCCGCCGCGCCCGCCTATCTGGCGGCGCACGGCCGGCCGCAGCATCCGAGCGACCTGCTGGGCCATGCCTGCCTGCGCGTGCAGTTCTCCGGCGGCACGGTGCCGGTGTGGGAGTTCGAACGCGATGGCGAGATCGTGCGGGTGGACCCCCAGGGGCCGCTGCAGGTGCGACCCGGCGCCGCGCTCGACCTGGCCGTGCAGGCGGCGGTCGATGGCCTGGCCGTGATCCATCTCTTCGACGACTGGCTGCGCCCGCACCTGGACAGCGGCGCCCTGGAGGCCATCCTGGAGCCCTGGTCGCAGCGCTTCAGCGGCCCCTACCTCTATTACCCCGGCCATCGGCATCTGCCATCGCCGTTGCGGGCCTTGATCGATTTCGTGCGCGAACCGGCACAGCAGGCGCGCCCGGTGGGCTGATGGCGGACATGGTCTTGGTCGATGGCCATGCTTGGGCAACACTCGGGGGCACGACGATGGGCCGGACTGCCATCGGAAGATCAATCGCCATGGGGAACCACATGCCAGCTATCCAGTCCGCCGGGGCGCACGCGCCGGTTCGCCGTTTGATCGGCCACCTCGCCGCCTTCGGGGTGCTCGCCGCACTGCTGTGGTCCGCAGGCGTGCACGCCCAGCCCGCACAGGGGGAGCGGGCGCGCTGGCAGCGGCGGGCCCAGGCCGTCACCATCACCCGCGACGACTGGGGCATCGCCCACGTGCACGGCCGGACCGACGCCGATGCGGTGTTCGGCATGATCTACGCGCAGGCCGAGGACGACTTCAACCGGGTAGAACACAACTATCTGCTCTCGCTGGGACGCATGGCCGAGGCCGAGGGCGAGTCGGCCATCTGGCTGGACCTGCGGCAGAAGCTCTTTATCGACCCGGACGTCCTCAAGCGCGATTACGCGGCCAGCCCGGGCTGGCTGAAGGCGCTGATGGACGCCTGGGCCGATGGCCTCAATGCCTACTTGGCCGATCACCCGCAGGTGCATCCGCGCGTGATCACCCGTTTCGAACCGTGGATGGCCTTGTCCTTCACCGAAGGCAGCATCGGCGGGGACATCGAGCGGGTGCAGCTGGACGGGCTGAAAGCGTTCTATGGCAAGGCCGGCGACGCGCCCCTGGCACAGGTGCAGATGCGCCCAAGCTGGATCGAGCCGACCGGCTCCAACGGCATCGCCATCGCGCCCAGCCGCACCGTCGACGGGCACGCGCTGCTATTGATCAATCCACATACCTCGTTCTTCTTCCGCTCCGAGCTGCAGATGTCCAGCGACGCCGGGCTGGATGCCTACGGCGCGGTGACCTGGGGGCAGTTCTTCGTCTACCAGGGCTTCAACCGCCATGTCGGCTGGATGCACACCTCCACCGGCGCCGATGTGGTGGACGAGTTCGCCGAGACCATCGTGCGTCAGGACGGCAAGCTGTTCTATCGCTATGGCAAGGCGCTGCGGCCGCTACGCACGCGCCAGATCACCGTGCCGTACAAGGGCGCTGATGGCGCGCTGGAGCAGCGGACCTTCACCGCGTATTTCACCCACCACGGCCCGATCGTGCGTAGCCTGGGCGACCAGTGGATCGCCATGGCGCTGATGAACACGCCGGTGCCGGCGCTCCAGCAGAGCTGGCTGCGGACCAAGGCCGACGACTACGCCAGCTACATGCAAGTCGCCCGGTTCCAGGCCAACTCGTCCAACAACACCTTGTTTGCCGACGACAAAGGCGAGATCGCCTACCTGCATCCGCAGTTCGTCCCCAAGCGCGACGATCGCTTCGACTACACCAAGCCGGTCGACGGCGCCGACCCGGCCACCGACTGGCAGGGCCCGACCCCGCTGGAAGACCTGCCGCAGGTGGTGAACCCGCCCAACGGCTGGGCCTTCAACACCAACGATTGGCCGTACTCGGCCGCAGGGCCATATAGCCCCAAACGCGCCGATTTTCCTCGCTACATGGACACCGTTGGCGAGAATCCGCGCGGCGTGAACGCCACACGCCTGCTGATCGACATCTCCAACGTGACCCTGCCCTCGCTGATCACGGTGGCCTTCGATCCGTACCTGCCCGCATTCGCCCGGCAGGTCCCGGTACTGGTGGCCGACTACGACGCCCTGGCCGCGGACGATCCGCTGAGGGCAAAACTGGCCGGGCAGATCGAACTGCTGCGGTACTGGGACTATCGCTGGGGTGTGGCCTCCATGCCGACTTCGCTGGCGGTGTTCTGGGGCGACACGCTCTGGGACGAGGTGCGCAAGGACGATACCTTCGAAGGGATCTCCATCTACGACGCCATGGCCGACCAGGCCGGCCCACAGCGGCGCCTGGCCGCGCTGGTGGAGGCTTCGGACCGGCTGGAGCAGGACTTCGGCAGCTGGGGCGTGCCTTGGGGCGAGATCAACCGCTTCCAGCGCAACGATGGGGCCATCGTGCAGACCTTCGACGACGCCAAGCCGAGCATTCCGGTGCCGTTCGTGTCCTCGCGCTGGGGCTCGCTGGCGTCCTTCGGTGCGCACCGCTGGCCGGGCACCAAGCGTTACTACGGCACCAGCGGCAACAGTTTCGTGGCGGTGGTGGAGTTCGGGCCGAAGGTGCGCGCACGCGCGATCACCGCCGGTGGCGAGAGCGGGCATCCGGATTCGCCGCACTTCAACGACGAAGCCGAGCGCTACACCACCGGCAACCTGCGCACCGTGTATTTCTGGCCCGAGCAGCTCAAGGGCCACACCGAGCGGGTGTACCACCCCGGCGAGTAGGCGGGCGATTGAGTGGTGAACGAAAAGGGGCGGGCCATGTGGCCCGCCCCTTTGCGCATGGCGCCAGCGAGACGCCGCTCAGAAACGGACTTCGACGCCGAAGGTCGCCGTGTCAGCGTAATTGACATTGACCGAGCCACTGTCGCTGTAGGTGCTGTAGTCCTCCGAATAGAGGTAGCCGTTGTACATCACACTCAGGCTGACATGGCGTCCAAGGTCAACGCCCAGGCCCAGGCCGGCATAGGCCCCGTAGACGCGCTCACGTTCGATCTCATAAGCACTGCGGTACCGGCGCGAGGAATAGTCGTAGTAATAGTAGTAGTCCGGCACGTCCGCATTGCTCGTCCAGTAGCCGAGGCGCGCGATTGCATACAGCGGGCTGTTGCGGCCGAAGTTGAAGCGCGCCGTGGCCCCCAGGCTGTAGAACGTGTTGGCTGGTGCCGGGAAGCCGTTCTTCTCGTTCTTGTCGAGCTTGCCGGCGGCCACTTCAATGCCCACGGCCGTGACCGAACCGGCGCGCCAGCGGTAGCCGGCGCTCAGGCCATAAACATGCTGCGTAATGCCGTCGTAGACCTCGGCCTCGCCGAGCTGCGCGCCGATGAATGCGCCGCCGTGGTTGCGGGGCGTCTCCCGCGTGCGCGCTGACGCAGACCTCGTCCGTACGATGGGGGCCGCTTGGGGCTCGGGTGCCGCCGAAGGCGGTACGACGGTGGCGCGATCAGCAGAAGCCGACGCAGTCGTGCCTGTCGGCGGTGCAGGATTTTCATCCGCGCCTGCGTCGCCTTGGCGTACCGCGGGCTGGTGCTCTGCCTGCTCGCGCGCCTGCTTGCGATAGGCGTCCCAGGCGGGCGAGATGGATTGTGCGCTGGCCTGCGCGGCGAAGCCGAACGCCAGGCAGGCGATCAGCATGGTGGTGGCGGTCTTCATGGGGTCCCCGTGTGGTGGTGCGATCGTCCGTTGATGTCCTGCAGTCCCTGCGCCGCACACAGAGTCGTACCCGGCGTCGGAAGATGCCGAGGCAATCTGAAGGGAGCGGACGCGCGGTCCCCTGAAATCCTGACACCCGCGCCGCGCGACGCTGGTGTCCTCTCGCCCGGCAATCCCCCACAGGCCGGTCGCAGCCCCCTGACTGCGGAGCGAACATTGGCGTGGGGCCAAGCCGCTGTCAAGCGCGCTTCCGGCCTCCTGGACCCTTCCGATCCGGCGACGGGAACCTGCGGCGGACTGTGATTCGTGTCACTGGAAGGTGGCCGGTCACCGACACACGAGGTCCAGCAGGGCCGGGTTGTGCTTTAAAGTCGCAGGCACCTCGGGATGTGATACGACAAGGAGTCGAGATGCCGCGTGGGCACTTGCAAACCTCGGACCGACGGTGTCGTTTGCGGGCATGGTTCGTGGCGCCCTCCTTGGTCATCATGGCAATGACGGGGCGACCCGCATGGTCTGGCCCCGCGTCTCCTACTGATGCGGGCTCCACGCTTCGCCTCTCCGAAGGCATGGCGTATATCGACCTGCGTGAAGCCGCCCTTTCGCAGGGCTGGACGCCGCAGGTCGACGCGCAGTGCAAGGCCAACGTCGTTGGCGCCAACTTTCACGATGTCTGCGTCGATTCGCCCGCGCAGTGTCGCGTCTGCGACGAGTTGCCCGAACTCAGTGCCTGCAGCGGCGATGGCCATTGCCTGATGCGCTTTTCGCGTGGTGCTGGCGAGACGCTCACCGTCTCGACCTATGGAGAGGTCCGGACCTGGAGGGCGAAGCGGGACGCCGGGCTGTTTGTGAAGTGGTGGCGTCCGACGTCGCAATCCTTTCCGTGAGCTCAGTGCAGATGCAGACACGACATGCGAACGGTCTCATGACCGAGATTTTCTGATCCAAACTGCACCAACAGGAAACCAAAAAGAATGAAGACACCAGGTAAGCGCGCCGGATATGGCTTGGGATGCTCGCTGCTCGGGCTGCTGGTCGCCTGCGGTCAGGCGCCCAGCAGCGAAGTGCCCGCGAAGCGCTCCACTCCCCCTGTTGAGACGACTGACGCGACGACGGCCGCTCCGCTGCCCGCTGTCGATTCAGACGTGGTGAAGGCCGCCGTCAAGGGGATGATGGATCACGCATATGGAGAAGCTGCGTTTGACGCAGCCAAAGCCTGCTGGAAGACCTCGTTCGAGACTCCGAATGACACCTTGGACTACTGCATGAAGGTCGAGACGCCAAAGGTCGTTCGCGCTGGGAACGGCGCGCAGGTCTATCTGCTGGCTTACAGCGACACGTCGGCGGATCTGTATTCCCAGGTCGATCCTGGCCTGATGGGCCTGATGGCTGCCTCTTTGGAGGGCAACCGCTGGACGACGTTGGCTTCAACTCCCAAGATCGACATGGGCCAGGCGGGCGATTGCGGATGCCGACAAGCCGAACTTGTTGATGTCGGCCCTGAGCGGCATGGGTGGCTCTCGGAGGAAGGGGGCGTCTGGCAGGGCGTGCCGGTGAAGCAGTATTCCCTTGTGGTCCCGATTGAAGGGCAGTTCCAACAGGTGGCCTCCATCCCGCAGTCCACCGAGTCTGCACAAGGGCAAGCCAATGTCGTCGAGCTGGATCAGAGCGGAGGCGTCGTCTCAGGGATGTACCCACTCCGCGTCAAGCAGATGCGAGATGGCAAGTTGGTGAAGACCCAGTCCGTCGCTTTTGATTCCCAGGCCGGGCGCTATCCCTGGAAGCCCTAGTCAAATCCCCGATAACCAAAAGGAGTGAGCACATGGCAAGGATCGATGATCGATGGAATGAACATCGCCAGGAACTCGAAGGCGCGGCGCGGGCCGCCGGCGTCGATCCGGGCGTGATGGTCAAGATTGCTGGGTTCGAGTCGGGCTTCAATCCCAGTGCGCGCCCGATTGCAGTGAGCCATCCGGAAAACAACATCGTGCGCCAGTTCGACGGCACGATGGCCATTTCCTCTGCTTATGGGTACGGCCAGTTTCTCAATGCGACCTGGCAGGAGATGATCAACAAATACGGGGAGAAGTACGGCGTTGAAGGTGCCGCCGATCTCACCCGGGCGCAGGCCAATGCACCGGAGCTCCGCACCGATACCCGCCTGCAGGCCGCCATGCTGGCCGAGTTCACACGCGAGAACGTCGAGCGCGCCGCGCAGTACGGTGGTGCCGATGTGGCTGCCAATGTTTATGCCATGCACAATCTGGGCACCGGCGATGGTCCCCGCTTCCTGGAAGCACTCCGCGACCATCCTCAGGCGCGTGTCGATTCCGTGTTGAGCGCTCAGGTCATTTCTGGAAACCCCGCGCTGTATGGGGATGGCAGTCGGACGCTTTCGGACGCCTACGCTGCAATGGGCCAGAAAATGGACCAGTACGCGCGCTTTGCCGACCAGGTGACCCACGCCGAGCGAGGCGATCCCGTGCTCAGCCCTGGCACGGGCGGCGACGTTACCGTTGCCCCTTCCGCCAATATGCTGGTCAAGGGCGAGCGCGGCGAGGCGGTCAGGGATCTGCAGGGGCGGCTGGCGGCGCTGGGGTATGCGGGCAGCGATGGCAGGCCGCTCAAGGCCGATGGCGATTTCGGACCGAATACCGATCAGGCGGTCAGGGCGTTCCAACAGGACCACCACCTGCTGGTGGATGGCAAGGCCGGAACGCAGACCTTCAATGCCTTGATGGCCGCCGAAGCGTTGGCCGCGGAAAAGGCCGGGCCGACGCTGCCTACACAGGCGTCGACGATGGCCGACGACAGCCACCCGGAGCACGCGCGCTACGCGAATGTCGTGCAGAAGCTGGAAGGCCTGGAGGCGCAGCGTGCGCAGGCTGGCCTGGGGCCGCTGTTCGATGATCGCAAGGCCTTGGAGAACGCAGCGGGGCAAGTGGCCTTTGAGAGCAAGGTCGCCGGCATGCGCCAGGTCGATGCGGTGGTGGCGCGCCCGGACGGGGCCGGCGTCTTTGCGGTGCAGGGGGCGTTGGGCGATCCGGCCGCGCAGCGCGTGTATGTGGACCGTGCGCAGGCCGTCGGCCAGGACGTGGCGGCCAGCACCCAGCAACTGGAGGCGTTCAACCGCCAGTTCGCAGTCGAGCAGGCGCAGCCCAGCCAGGTCCAGGCACCGGCTCGCTGAGCGCAGCGGGGACACGGAGCAGAGCGCCGGCGGGAGACCGCCGGCGCTCTGCTGTCGGGGTTTGCCAGCCAGGCAACAAGGGCCACTCATCGCTTTGTGTGGAGCCACGACGTCGGTCCGGGCGGGCCGCGCCATGGACGCGCGCGCAGGCGTCGCTTGCGCGCGACCATCGCAGGCCGATCCCCTCGAAAGGCGACGCTGTACGCAGCGGATGCTCGCTGTGCGGCGTCGGGCGCATGCGGCTTCGCATGCCGTCGCCCCTGATGGCCAGCAATGCAGGCACAAAAAAGGCCGGCCCCGCAAAGGGCCGGCCTTTCTCACGACACGTTCCGCCGGCTCAGTACCCGGCGGCAAGGCCCGCCGGGCGGCGGCGATCGTTGGCGCCTTCCAGCAGGCCGGTCTTGGGATTGCGCAGGATGGCTTCGTCCGCGCCCCAGGACTGCACGTCGCGGAAGCTGTGGCCCATGCCCTCCAGTTGCTGCCTCACTTCGGGCGAAAGCAGGCCGGGCTCGACGGCGGTGACGTCGGGCAGCCACTGGTTGTGGAAACGCGGGGCATTGACCGACTGCTGCATGTTCATGCCGAAGTCGAGCACGTTGACGATGCTCTCCATGGTGGTGGAGATGATCGTCGAGCCGCCCGGGCTGCCGGTCACCATCGCCACCTGACCGTCCTTGAGCAGGATGGTCGGGGTCATGGAACTCAAGGGGCGCTTGCCCGGCTCGATCTGGTTGGTCTTGCCCTGCACCAGGCCGAAGCTGTTGGGCACGCCCGGCTTGGAGGTGAAGTCATCCATCTCGTTGTTGAGGAAAAAGCCGGTGTCCCCGGCGATCTGGCCGATGCCGAACAGGTAGTTGATCGTGTAGGTCACGCTGGCGGCATTGCCGTGGGCGTCGACCACCGAGTAGTGCGTGGTGTGGGTGCCTTCGTCCGGCCCCAGGCTGCCCTTGATCTCGCTGGAGGGCGTGGCCTTGTCCGGATCGATGGTGCTGCCCATCTGCGCCACGTGGGCCGGGTCGAGCATGCGCTCGATCGGATTGGTGACGAAGGCCGGGTCGCCCAAGTAAGTGTTGCGGTCGGCGAAGGCGCGACGCTCGGCCTCGACGATGTGGTGCACGGCCTTGGCCGAGCCATAGCCCCAGCTGGACAGCGGGTAGGGCTGGACCATGCCCAGGATCTGGCACAGGGTCACGCCGCCGGAGCTGGGCGGTGGCGCGGAGACCACCTGGTAGCCGCGGTAGCCGCAGTTGATCGGGGTACTCCACGGGGCGGTGTACTGGGCCAGGTCCTGCAGGGTCATGATGCCGCCGTTGGCCTGGCTGGCCGCGACCAGCGCCTTGGCGGTCTTGCCCGCGTAGAAGCCCTTGGTGCCTTGCTTCTCGATGCGCTCCAGGGTGTCGGCCAGCTGGGTCTGGACCAGGCGGTCACCCGGCGCGTAGGGCTGGCCGTCGGCCTTGAGGAAGATGCGCGCCACGTTGGGCGACTTGGCGAAGTCCTCCACGCGTGAGTGCATGATCTTGACGTCGCCTTCCTGCAGCACGTAGCCCTTGCGCGCCAGTTCGATGGCCGGCTGCATCAGTTGCTTGCGCGACAGGGTGCCGTAGGTGGTGCGGGCGGTTTCCAAGCCCATCACGGTGCCCGGGACACCCACGCCCAGGTAGCTGTCGGTGCTGCGGCCCTTGACCACGTTGCCGTCGGCGTCCTGGAACATGGTCGGTGTGGCCGCCAGCGGGGCCTTTTCGCGGAAGTCCAGGAACAGGTTGCGCGCCGGCTTGCCGTTGGCCGCGGCCAGGTGCACCACCATGAAGCCACCGCCGCCGATGTTGCCGCAGCATGGGTGCACCACCGCCAGGGCGTAGCCGACCGCGACCGCCGCATCGACCGCGTTGCCGCCGTCTTTGAGCACCTGCACGCCGATCTGGGTAGCCAGGTGCTGGGCCGAGACCACCATCGCGTGCTCGGCCGTGACCGGCATCGCCTTGGACAAGGCCTCCAGCGTGGTCGGCGGCGCAGTGGCATCAAGCGCGCGCGAGGAAATCTGCGGGGTGGGCTTGGCAGCGTCCTGGGCCAGCGCACAGGAGGCGACCGAGGCCAGGGAAACGGCAAGAAGGGTCGGGAGGAAACTACGCATGAAGGTCCGCATCGACTGGTCGGGTAGGGGGCTGCAACCCTAGCAGGTGGTCGCCCACAGCGCCCCCGGTGCGGTGCCGTTGGGGCCGTGGTTGACGCGATTGCGCCAAGCTGGAGGGGCGGACGCCCGCCGGCGCCCCGCTCCCGTGCCCGAGGGGAGCATCCGCCCATGGCCGGTCGGTGATAGGTTTGCGGTTTCGCCTGTCTGTCGGAGTTGTCATGTTCTGTTCCACGCTCGCCCGTTCCCCCTCCACCCAGCGTCGAGGGAGGACGTGCCTTGTGGCGGCGGTCTTGCTGGCCCTGGGCAGCGGCACCGCATCGGCGCAGGCGAGGGGGCAGGCGGACGTGCCGGCGCCACGCGACGTGGCCTATCCGGGCACGGTGGCGCTGCACGTGGACGCCGGCGACACCCGCCAGGGCATCTTCCGCGTGCATGAGACCGTGCCGGCCAAGCCCGGCCCGATGACCCTGCTGTACCCGGCGTGGATCCCAGGCGACCACTCCCCGTCCGGCCCGGTGGCGATGATGGCCGGCCTGAAGATCACCGCGGGCGGCAAGCCGGTGGCCTGGACACGCGACCCCTACGACGTCTATGCCTTCCACGTGGACGTGCCGGCCGGTGCCCAGGCGCTGGAGCTGGACTTTCAGTACCTGTCCCCGCGCGGCGGCGGGTTCGAGATGACCGACCGCATGCTGGACCTGGAATGGAACAAGGTGGCCCTGTATCCGGCCGGCTACTACAGCCGCGGCATCACCTTTGCCCCCAGCGTGACCCTGCCCGATGGCTGGCAGTTTGGCAGCGCGCTGGAGACGGCCTCCACCCAGGGCGCCACCACCCATTTCAAGCCGGTGACCTTCAACAACCTGGTCGACTCGCCCATCTACGCCGGCCAGTATTTCAAGCGGGTGGACCTGACGCCGAAGGGCGGCGCACCGGTACACCTGGACGTGGTCGCCGATGCGCCCAAGTACCTGGAGATGACGCCCGAACAGGTGCAGGCGCACCGCAACCTGGTGGTCCAGGCCACCACGCTGTTCGGCTCGCATCACTACGATCATTACGACTTCCTGTTCTCCCTGTCCGACCAGCTGGGCGGCAACGGGCTGGAGCACCACCAGTCCAGCGAGAACGGCCTGGGCACCGGTTACTTCACCGACTGGGACGAGGGGGCGCCGGACCGCGACCTGCTGGCGCACGAGTACACCCACTCCTGGAACGGCAAGTTCCGCCGTGGCGCGGACCTGTGGACGCCGAATTTCAACGTGCCGATGGGTGATTCGCTGCTGTGGGTGTACGAGGGACAGACCCAGTACTGGGGCTTCGTGCTGACCGCGCGCGCCGGCCTGTGGAGCGCCCAGCAGTTCCGTGATGCGCTGGCGATGGTGGCGGCCAATTACGACCGCAACCGCGTGGGCTTCCAGTGGAAGACCCTGGAGGACACCACCAACGATCCCACCGCCGCGCACCGTGCCGGGCTGCCGTACCGCAGCTGGCAGATGAGCGAGGAGTACTACAGCGCCGGGCAGATGATGTGGCTGGGCGTGGATGCCAAGCTGCGCGCGCTCAGCCACGACAGCAAGTCGCTGGACGACTTCGCCAAGGCCTTCTTCGGCGTGGACAATGGCAGCTACGTCACCAAGACCTACACCTTCGAGGACGTGGTCGCCGCGCTCGACGCGGTGGTGCCCTATGACTGGGCCAGTTATCTGCACGCGCGCGTGGACGCGGTGAATCCGCCGCTGGACACCATCGAAGGCACCGGCTGGAAGCTGGTCTACACCGATACGCCCAGCACCTACCAGAAGCAGTACGACAGCCAGCCGCAGTCGCCGCGCCACCTGTACAACTTCACCTGGTCCATCGGCCTGACCATGGCGCCGGATGGCACGATCAACGACGTGCGCTGGGACGGGCCGGCGTTCGAGGCTGGTGTCAGCACCGGGGCCAAGCTGGTCGCCGTCGATGGGCAGGACTACAGCGTGGATGCGTTCAAGGACGCCATCGCCGCGGCCAAGGCGCGCAAGGCGCCGATCGAACTGCTGCTGCAGTACCAGGGCGCCACCCGCACCGTGGCCGTGGATTACCACGGTGGCCTGCAGTATCCGCACCTGGAGCGCGTGCCGGGCACCCCGGACTACCTGAGCCAGATCATCGCGGCGCGCAACTAGGTGTCTGCTGCGGCGTGCCGTGCTTCGCGCGCGACACGCTGCCACCCTGGGGTGTCGGGGAGCTGCCTCGGGAGGGAAGACGCACATGACGCGATGCATCGCGCGCTGGCTGTTGCCGCCGCTGCTGGCCTGCGCCGGTCCCGCCGGCGCGCAGGACGCGCTCTACACTTGGCAGGACAGCACCCCCGGCTGGGCCAGTCCCGAGAACCCGCAGGCCGCCAAGGGCGCCGGTGGGGTCGAGAACCACGGCGCCAAGGGCCATCCCTATCAGAGCATTCCGGCCGGCGGCACCCAGGTCTTGGCCGACGTGGACGGCCCGGGCGTGATCGACCGCCTCTGGATGACGGTCAACGACCGCTCACCGGCGATGCTGCGCGCGCTGCGGCTGCAGATCACCTGGGACGATGCGGCCACCCCGGCGGTCTCGGTGCCGCTGGGTGATCTGTTCGGGGCCGGCGCCGGGGCGCTGGTGCCGATGGAGACCGCGCTGGTCGCCAGCCCAGAAGGGCGCTCGTTCGTGTCTTGGATTCCCATGCCGTTCCAGCGCCACGCCCGGCTGGAACTGGTCAACGAATCGAGCCAGCGCCTGGACCAGGTGTTCTTTGATGTGGACTTCCATCGCGTCCCTCAATTGCCGAGCGAGACCCTGTACTTCCATGCCTGGTGGCACCGCGAGCGGGCGACCACGCCGGGCCGCGCGTTCCAGATTCTGCCGCCGGTGCAGGGGCGCGGCCGTTGGCTGGGCGCGCTGGTCACCGTGTTCACCGATCCGCGCTATGGCCGCACCTGGTGGGGCGAGGGCGAGATGAAGCTCTACCTGGATGGCGACACCACGCAGCCCACGCTGGTGGGCACCGGGACCGAGGACTACATCGGCACCGGCTGGGGGCAGGGCGCCTACGTGCAGCGCTTCCAGGGCGCGCCGGTGGCGGACGAAGCCCACGGGCGCTGGACGTTCTACCGCTTCCATGTGCCCGACCCGGTGTTCTTCGCCCACGACCTGCGTGTGGAGCTGCAGCAGATCGGCGGCGCGCCCAAGGCCGAAGTGCTGGCGATGCAGACGCGCGGCGTGCGCTTGCAGCCGGTCTCGATCGACAGCGGCGGCGGGCGCGCCGGCTTCGTGCCGCTGCTGGCGGGTGCCGCACCGACGCCCCTGGATCACCCCAGCCTGCCGCAGGAGGGATGGACCAACTTTTACCGCAGCGACGACGTCTCGGCCGTGGCGTTGTTCTATCTGGACACGGCCGAGAACGGGCTGCCGCCTATTGCTCCCGTGGCCGAGCGCACCGCCGGCCTGCGCCCACCGGCTCCCTGACCCCGGCGCCCGGGCGGGTGTCGCCCCGCGCCCGGGCCCGTTAAGGTGTGGCCGCCATGCAGCCCGCTCCCATCAACATGCCTGCCTTCGCCCGTGCCGCGGTGCTGCTGCGCGCGGGCCTGCGGGTGGCCACCATCGTGCTGGCCAGCCTCGTGTTGATGCCGCTGCAATGGCTGGTGATGCGGGTGACCCGGGGGCGCGGCGCGTTCGCCCTGCCGCGCCTATGGTTCGCCTGCCTGCGGCGTGCACTGGGCATCGACGTGGAACTGGTCGGGACGCCGCGTACGGGGGGAGGGACGTTGTTCGTGGGCAACCACGTCTCGCACTACGACATCGTGGTGCTGGGCAGCCTGTTACGTGCGCGGTTCATCGCCAAGGACGACATGGAGCGCTGGCCCGGCATGCGCGCGGTCGGGGCGCTGGCGCAGACCCTGTTCATCAGCCGCCGCAGCCGCGATGCGGCGGCGGTGGCCGCGGCCGTGACCGCGCAACTGCGCCCGGACCACGACGTGGTCCTGTTCCCGGAGGGCACCACCTCCTCCGGCGAGCGCGTGGCGCCGTTCAAGTCCAGCCTGTTCGCGTTGTTCCTGGCCGCGCCCGCAGGGACGGCGCCGTGGACGCTGCAGCCCTTCACCCTGGAGATCCTGGGTGTGGACGGCCGTCCACTGGCGCAGGGCGGGCAGCGCGATGCCTACGCGTTCTACGGGTCGATGGCGGCCGGCGACCACGTGCGGCGCTTCCTGTGCCTGTCCGGTGCCGTGGTGCGGGTGACCTTCCACCCACCCCGACAGGTCACGCCGGGCACCGATCGAAAGGCGCTGGCCGCGCAGTTGCATGCGGTCGTGGCGTCGGCCTTGCCCGGGTCAGCGACGAGCGCCTGAACACGATTCCCAGTGCGCCGCTGGCCGGCACTCCGCCGGGGCGCGGCTTAAGAATCCTGCCGCCAGGCCGACATTGAAGTACCCCCCTTCAAGCGTCACGGCTCGCGCCATGCTCATCATCGTCGGCTTCATCGTGGTCATTCTCAGTGTCGTCGGCGGCTACGTGCTGTCCCACGGACATCTGGGAGCCCTGTGGCAGCCCTATGAGCTGGTCATCATCGGTGGCGCGGCATTCGGCGCCTTCCTGGTCAGCACGCCAATGAAGACCGTCAAGGAGACCATCGGGGGCGTCATCGGCGTGCTCAAGGGGCCCAAGTACAAGGCCGAGGATTACAAGGCGACCCTGTCGCTGGTCTACGAACTGCTCAACAAGGCCCGCCGCGACGGCTTCATGTCGCTGGAGGACCATGTGGAGAATCCGTCCCAGAGCGCCGTGTTCGGCAACTATCCCAAGGTGCTGGCCGACCACCACCTGCTGGATTTCATGACCGACTGCCTGCGCCTGATGATCGGCAGCAACATCGAGCCGCACGAGCTGGAGCCGCTGCTGGAACTGGAGCTGGAAAAGCACCACCACGAGGCCCTCGCCCCGGCGCACGCGCTGTCCAAGGTGTCCGACGGCCTGCCGGGCTTCGGCATCGTGGCCGCGGTGCTGGGCATCGTGATCACCATGGGCTCGATCGGCGGCTCGATCGAGGAGATCGGCCACCATGTGGCCGCCGCGCTGGTCGGCACCTTCCTGGGCATCCTGATGGCCTATGGCTTCGTCGGCCCAATGGCCGCAGCCATGGAAGCCCGCGCCGAGCAGGACAGCCGCATCTACGAATCGGTCAAGACCGCGCTGCTGGCCTGCCTGCGCGGCTACAACCCCAAGATCGCCCTGGAGTTCGCCCGCAAGACGCTGCCGTCGGACGTGCGCCCGGGCTTCTCGGAGTTCGAGTCGCACCTGAAGACCATCAAGTAGGCGTGTCGTCGTGGCCGAGACCAAGTCCACCGTCGTCATCCGGCGGGTCAAGAAAGTCCAGGGCGGCGGCCATCACGGCGGCGCCTGGAAGGTGGCCTACGCCGACTTCGTGACCGCGATGATGGCCTTCTTCCTGGTGCTGTGGCTGGTGGCGGCCACCAGCAAGCAGGAGCGCGCGGCCATCGCCGAGTACTTCAAGAACCCCAGTCCGCTGGAGGGCAAGTCCATGGCGCCCTCGCCGGGCATGAACGGGCCGGGTGGCGCCAGCAACTCGATGATCAAGCTCGGCGGCACCATGGACCTGCCCAAGGGCAGCATGGACGAGCCGTTCGGCCGCGAGAAGAAGTCCGGCGCACAAGGCGAGCAGGACAAGCGCAACGAGGAGAAGCAGCGCCTGGAGGCGCTGATGCAGGACCTCAAGGAAGCCATCGGCAAGAGCCAGGCCCTGGAGCCGTTCAAGGACCAGCTGCTGCTGGACCTGACCCCCGATGGCCTGCGCATCCAGATCGTGGACAAGCAGAACCGGCCGATGTTCGACGTGGGCAGCGCGCACCTGAAGGACTACACCATCGCGATCCTCCATGAGCTGTCCGGCTTCATCAATCAGGTGCCCAACCACATCAGCATCACCGGGCACACCGATACCACCGCCTACAGCAACGACGCCGGCTACACCAACTGGGAACTCAGCGCCGACCGGGCCAACGCCGCGCGTCGGGCGCTGATCGGCGGTGGCATGGAGCCTGAGAAGGTGACCCGCGTGGTGGGGCTGTCTTCCTCGGTGCTGTTCGACAAGACCAATCCCACCAACCCGATCAACCGGCGCATCAGCATCGTGGTCATGACCCACGATGCCGAGGCCGCCGCACTGGCCGGTAGCGGACAGGGCGTGGCACTGAGCAAGCCGCTGCCCGATGCCGATACCAACGTGCCGGACCTGAGCACGCCGCCGGAGCAGGGCGAGGCCGCCGTCGCCCAGGCCGACGCCGCATCACCGGCCGAGGGGCATGCCGAAGCTGAAGTTGCACGGGCCGCGCCGCAGCCCGGCGCCGACACCGGCAAGGTGACGGTGCTGCGCACCTCCACCCGCGCGCAGGTGGCCGATGCCGGCGCCCTGGCCAGGGCGGCCGAGACCGCGGCCGCGCAAGCCGCGGCTCCCGAACACAGCGCCCAGGCGCACTGAGCCTTTACGCGTTCGGTGCCTAGGGCGCGCGATATACCAGCCGCCAGACCACGCCGCCTGCGTCGTCGCTGACCAGGAGCGCGCCATCGGGCGTGCCGGTGACCGCGGCCGGCCGGCCCCAGACATGGGCGTCGTCGACGACGAAGCCGGTCATCACGTCCTGGTAGCTCCCGGTGGGCGCGCCGTGGGCATCGACCGGGATGCGGATCAGCTTGGGGCCCGTGCGTTCGCGCCGGTTCCACGAGCCGTGTTCGGCAACGAAGGCCGAGCCACGCCAGTCGGCCGGCAGTTTGGCCTGCGGCGCGAAGCTCATGCCCAGCGAGGCCGAATGCGCCTGCAGCAGCACGTCTGGCACGGCGACCTTGCCCTTCAGGTCCGGGCGTTCGCCGGCGCGACGCGGGTCCTCGTGATCGCCCAGATACCACCACGGCCAGCCGAAGAAGCTGCCGGGCGGCACCCGGGTCACATAGTCGGGCACCAGGTTGTCGCCCAGGCGGTCGCGCTCGTTGGTCGAGCACCACAGCGTGCCGGTGGCCGGCTGCACGGTCAGCCCCGAGCAGTTGCGGATACCGGTGGCGTAGGCGCGCTGCTGGCGGCCATCGGGCGAATACGCGCGCACCTGGGCGCGGTGTTCCTCCTCACCCCACGCCGCGCCCAATCCCTGCTGGGCCTCCCAGGCCTTGGCCTGCGCGGGGGATTTGGTGCCCATGCCATCGGCCACGTTGGACGCCGAGCCCACGCCCACGAAGAACCACTGGCCATCCTGGGACAGGGCCAGGTCGCGGTTGGAATGCCCGCCGGTCCCGGGCGAGAACGCCGACACGATCACCTCCGGCTTGCCCTCGGCCGCGCGCTGGCCGGGGCGATAGGGGTAGCGCACCAACTGGTTGCTCTGCGCCACGTATAGCCAGCGCGGCTGCGCACCGGCCGGATAGAACGCCAGCCCGTAAGGGCCGTCCAGCCCACTGGCGAAGGTCAGCGTGCGCGCGGCCTGGCGGCCATCGGCCGAGGGCACCAGCACCTGGATCCGGCCGCTGTCCGGCTCGGACACGAACACATCGCCGTTGGGGGCGACCTTGAGGATGCGCGGGCCTTGCAGATCCTGGGCGAACACGCTGACCTCGAAGCCGTCCGGCACCAGGGGCATCGCGCCGGCCGGGCGCGGGACGACCCGGCTGGAATTGCTGGCCGACGTCTCCGGCGCGGGCGCCGGCAGGTCGGCGAGGCGGATGTGGTGCGTCTTGCCCGGTGCATCCTGGCGCCAGCCGCCGAACACGCCGGTGTCGGCAGTCGCGCCGTTCCCGCCGGCCTGCTGGTTTACCGCAGGCTTCAGCGTGCCCAGGAAGGCCACGATGTCCGCGCGTGCCTGTTGCTGCTCCACCGCCATGGGCATGGAGGTGCCAGGCGCCATGGCCTGCGGGTTGGCCAGGAAGGTCCGCAGCCGCTCGGCATCCCAGCGCCCGTCGAGGTTGCGCAGCGCCTGGGTGTAGCTGAAGTCCGCCCCGGCGACCTTGCGCCCGACCACGCCGCCCAGCGCGGGGCCCTGGCCGCCTTCGCCGGCCGGACCGTGGCAGATCGCACATTGCGCCTGGTAGAGCTGGCCGCCATGTCCAGGATCGGCCTGGGCGGCGCAGGCGGCCAACGGAACACTCAACAAACCGGTGAGCAGGAGTCCATGCGCGGGCCGGCGCTTGGTTGGGGCGGGGTGTGAATGCGGAATCATGGACGTAGCGCTCCTCCGGGCGGCGTGGCCGGCGAGCATAGCCGCGCGCCTGTCGTCGCTGCGGATGCGGCGACTCAGCCGCGCGGCGCGCTCGCGAAGCGCGAGTGCAGGAACTCCACGAACGCCCGCACCGCCCGCGAGGCCTGGCGATGCTGCGGATACACCGCATGGATGGCTGCCGGCGGTGGGCAGTGGTCTTCCATCACGCTGACCAGGCGCGCGTCGGCCAGCGCCTGGCCGACGATGAAGGTGGGCAGGTAGGCGATGCCCAGTCCGGCCACGGCCGCGTCGCGGACCAGCTCACCGTTGTTGACCCGCACGCGGCCGCGCATGGCCTGCACCTCGCGCCGGCCGCCGTGCTGGAAGGTCCACTCCACATGGCGGCTGTGTCCATACAGCAGGCAATCGTGGTCGCGCAGGTCGGCGGGCGTGGCGGGCGTGCCGCGCCGGGCCAGGTAGTCCGGGCTGGCGCACAGGCGGATCTGCATCGGGGCGATGGTGCGCGCGACCAGGCTCGAGTCGGGCAGGGTGCCGATGCGCACGGCCACGTCGTAGCCCTCGCCGATCAGGTCCACCGTGCGATCGCTCAGGTCCATCTCCACGCTGACCTGCGGATGGGCCAGCAGGAACTGCGGCAGCGCCGGGCCCAGGTGCAGGGTGCCGAAGGACATCGGTGCGCTGATCCGCAGCAGCCCGCGCGGGGTGGTGTTCTGGCGGGCGATGGCTTCTTCGGTCTCGTCGAACTGGCGGATCAGCCCGCGCGCCTGCTCGAGATAGACCAGGCCCAGCTCGGTGGGGCGCAGCTGTCGCGTGGTGCGGATCAGCAGGCGCACGCCCAGCCGCGCCTCCAGCGCGGCCACGCGCTTGCTCAGGAACTGCTTGGACAAGCCCAGTCGTTCGGCTGCGGCGGTGAAGCTGCCCGCGTCCACGATGGTCACGAACAGGCGCATGTCTTCGAGTTGGCTCATTGTCTCTTATAGGTTGACAGTGTGGCGCCGCGCGCATGGTTTTTCGCTATCGGAGGCGACACTAGCATGGCTCCACGGTTCGGCGGTCCCGCCACCGCCCTTTCCACCACCGCTTTGGAGCTTTGCCATGAACACCAAATCCTTCGCGTTCTCCGCTGCCGCCGGCCGTGTCCTGATCGGCGCCCTGTTCCTGATCAGTGGCGTCGGCAAGCTGGCCGCGCCGGCCGCCACCAAGGCCTATCTCGCTGCCAGCGGCATGCCGCTGCCGGACCTGGGCTTCCTGGCCGCGGTCATCATCGAGGTCGGCTTCGGCCTGGCGCTGGTGCTGGGCTATCGCACCCGGCTGGTCGCCGCGGTCATGGCGCTGTTCGCCCTGGTTACGGCGGTGATGTTCCACCACGCGCTGGGCGACACCAACCAGTTCATCCACTTCTTCAAGAACGTCTCCATCGCCGGTGGCCTGCTGCAGGTCGTGGCGTTCGGCGCCGGTGCCCTGAGCCTGGATGCCCTGCGCGAGCGCCGCCAGCCGCAGCTGCGCGCTGCCGTCCTCTGACCTGCTTCACCCGGTGCGCCCTCCCGGCGCACCGGTCCCCGATCCGATTGTTTGATCCTTCCCCGTATTGACCAGGAGATTTCCCATGTTCGACGTCACCCAAGCCAACACCCGCGGACTGGCCAACCATGGCTGGCTGTCCTCCCGCCACACCTTCTCCTTCGGCCACTACTACAACCCCAACCAGGTCGGCTTCTCGGACCTGCGCGTGATCAACGACGATCGCGTGGCCCCGGGCCAGGGTTTCGGTAAGCATCCGCACAACGACATGGAGATCTTCTCCTACGTGCTGGAAGGCGCGCTGGCGCACAAGGACTCGATGGGCACCGGCTCGGTGATCCTGCCCGGTGACGTGCAGCTGATGAGCGCCGGCACCGGGGTGGCCCATAGCGAGTTCAACCATTCGCAGAGCGAGGGCGTGCACTTCCTCCAGATCTGGATCGTGCCCGGCCAGCGTGGCACCGAGCCGCGTTACCAGCAGCGCAATTTCTCCACGGAAGAAAAGCGCGGCCGCCTGCGCCTGGTGCTGTCGCCGGACGGGGCGGAGGATTCGCTGCAGATCGGCCAGGACGCCCGCGTGTATGCCGGCCTGTTCGATGGCGCCGAAACCGCCACCCTGAGCCTGCCACCGCAGCGCTACGCCTATGTCCACGTGGCCCGCGGCACCGTATCGCTCAATGGTCAGGTGCTGCGCGAGGGCGACGGCGTGCGTATCCGTCAGGAAGACCAGCTGGTCTTCAGCGATGGCCAGGACGCCGAGGTGCTGGTGTTCGACCTGCGTCCGCACGAGCTGCCGCAGATGCCGTAAACAGGCGCAGGCTCGCCTTGTCCACCACGCCGCACGGGGCAACCCGTGCGGCGTTTCTATCTGCGCACCGCCAGCACGCCGTCCAGTGCCAGCTGCGCCTTGAACCCGGCTTTCTCCAGGCGCCTGGCCACTTCGCGCGGGACGTCGCGGCCGCTGGTGAGCTTGTTCGGACTGCCGGTGTAGTGGAACAGCCTGCCGCCGCGCTTGAGCACCCGCGCCAGCTGGTCGTAGAAGGTCTGGGCGTAGAGCTCTCCGGCGATGCCGAACCGGGGCGGGTCGTGCAGCACCGCATCGAAGGCCGCATCGGGCAGCAGGGCGATCTGCGTGGACACATCGCCGTGGGTCAGCTGTAGGCGCCCGCCGGTCTCGGCCGCAGCCGGATCGGGCGACCACGGATTGAGCGTGCGCAGCCACAGCACGCTCTCGTTCTTCTCAAAGGACTGAAGCCGCGCCACGCCGGCTTCCAGACAGCACGCGGCGAAGTAGCCCAGCCCCCCGCAGGTGTCCAGCACGGCCTTGCCGCGCGGTTCCACCAGGGCGACCTTGCGGCGCGCGTCGTCCAGCGGGGATTCCTTCGAGGTGGGCAGCATCTTGATGCCGTCGATCTCGAAGGTCGGCACGTTCCATTCGGTCGGCACCAGCTTGATCAACGCGCCCGCAAAGCGCGACACCGGCACGAAGTCCTCGCCGTCGAAGTGATACAGCGTGCGGTCGCGGGTCTTGCCCGGATACGGATACCGCACGCCATGCCAGTCCCAGCCATCGGCGTGCAGCCGCGCGGTGCCGGTTGAGCGACCGAGATCCAGTGAGCCGGTCCATTCGGCCAGTCCTGCGTCGCGCGCGGCGCTCAGGGCCTGCGCGGTGGAACGGGTCAGCAGCGGTGCGGTCGAGTGGGGCACGGCGGGGCGGGGCAGCGATCGGGCCCGCATCGTACCGGAGCACGACCGGCCCTGGCGGCCGGTCTGTACGCTCAGTCCGCGAGATGGATCGACAGGTCGCGCCTGCCCGGGGCGTGCTGCTCGGCCAGGGTGTGTCGGTCCGGGTAGTCGCCGCCGTTCTGCGGACGGAAGCGCAGGGGCGCTTCATCGAACAGGTGGGCGACACGCGTGGTCCAGGCCGATGTCGCCGCCGCGACGCCCGCCGCGTCCTGCCGCCCGCTGTCGTGGAGCGCGAAAGGCGCCAGCACCTGCATGCCGGGATAGAACAGCGTGCCGTGGGTGATGGGAAACAGCAGCTGGTCCAGACTGCCATTGATGCCGCGCGGACCGTAGTCCGCGGCCGGACCACCGATCGACACGGCCAGCAGGGCGCGCTTGCCGGCAAAGCCGCCCTCGCCGTAGCGGTAGGCATTGCCCGCACCGCGATAGCCGTAGGCCAGGCCGAACGCCCAGACCCGGTCGATCCAGCCCTTCAGGATCGCCGGCATGCCGAACCACCACATCGGGAACGCGAGAATCAGCGCATCGGCGGCTTGCAGCTTGCGCTGCTCGCCGGCCACGTCGTCGCTCTGGCGGCCGTTCGCATACGCATGCCCGGATTCGGCGATGAAGGACAGGCGACTGGCATCGAGGCGGTCAGGGAAATCCTGCGCGTCGAAGACCGCCTTCCAGCCCATGGCATACAGGTCCGAGGTCTGGACCTCGTGGCCCTGCGCGAGCAGCACCTGCTGCGCGGTACGGGCGAGATGGCTGGTCAACGAGCTGGGTTCGGGATGGGCATGGACAATCAGGACATTCATGGCGATGGCCGGTCGGGAGTGAGACGCCACCATAGGAATGCGCTCGCTATAGTTGAAATGAATTCTCATGATTCCTGGTATAGTCATGAACGATCTCCGGCGCCTGGACCTCAACCTGCTGGTGACGCTCGACGCGCTACTGGCCGAGCACAACGTCACCCGCGCCGCGCAGCGCCTGCATTTGTCCCAGCCCTCGGTCAGCGTGCAGCTGGCTCGCTTGCGCGCGCTGCTGGACGACCCGTTGCTGTTGCCCGGACCACGCGGCATGCGTCCAACCGCCCGCGCCGATGCCCTGCGCGAGCCGCTGCGCGCCGCGCTGGAAACGCTGGGCCAGGCCATTGCGCCACCGGCACCGTTCGAACCGGCCAGCGCCCGCCAGACCTGGCAGGTGGCCGCGACCGACTACGGCGCAACCACCATCGTGCTGCCGGTGCTGGCGCGTCTGCGGATGTCCGCGCCCGGCACGCGCCTGGCTGTGCGCGAAATGGTGCCCCAGCACATCACGCGTCAGGCCGAGGCCGGACGGATCGATCTGGCCTTCCATACCGTGGAAGGGGCGCCTGAGGGCCTGCGCCAGCGCATCCTGTTCGACGAGCGTTACGTGCTGGCCGGCCGCGTCGGCCATCCGGGCCTGAAACGGCGGCCGACGCTGGCCCAGTTCTGCCGACTCGACCATGTGATCGTCTCGCCCTACGGCGGCGGCTTCCACGGACCGACCGATGCGGCCCTGGACACGCTGGGGCTCAAGCGCAACGTGGCCCTGTCGGTCCCACATTTCCTGTTCGTGCTGTCGGCGCTGGCGTCCACCGACCTGGTGGCGATGTTGCCCGCGCGCCTGGCTCACGGCCATCCGGCGCTGCGGGTGGTCGCCGCGCCACTGGCCGTCCCCGGCTACCAGATGGCGATGCTGTGGCATGAGCGCGTGCATCGCGATCCCGCGCACCAGTGGCTGCGCGCGCAGATCCTGGCCGCCGTGCAGCCGCGCTAGCGCGTGGTCCCTGCACGTCGACAGGCGGGTGATCGATGCCTTTTGCCGCGAGCATCACCACCCGCCGATTCCCGATCTTTGGCATCGAAAGATGATCTGTCGATGGACTCACCGCCTGCGGGTTGCGGCCGCAGCATTGACGCAAAGTCGTCATCGATCCCCGCACAGGCGGCGCGCCGCGGGCGTGGAACGTGTAGAGACGCAAGCGAAGGGGTTCACATTCGCGCGTGATGTTGCGACCCTGAATACGCGAGCGGCCGGTTTCCTGGCGTGGGCGCGTCAGGCTTGTGCTTCGGGATGCCGCGCGCGCCATGCGGCGAGGCGTTCGCGATAGCGCGCCAGTTCCTCCGCGTAGAGGTCATGGACGCACGGATCGCAGCCGCTGTCGCAGCAATCGCTGGGGAGCGGCGCCTCGGGCGCCACCGGGCACGGGTCGTGTTCGTCCATGCCCCGATTATCCCCGCGCGCCCATCGGCGCACCAATCTTCCTTCCCATTGGAGACATGATGAACTGGTTGAACGACTACACCGTGCTGGACAACAGCCTGCAGGCCTGGCTGACCGCCACCGGCATCACGGTGCTGATCCTGATCGTGCTGGCCATCGCCCGGCGCGTGATCGCCAACCGACTGGGTTCAGTGGCCAAGCAGGGGACCACGATCGATCGGGTCTTTGAGTCGCTGGCGTACATGGTGCGCGGCACGCGCACCTGGCTGATGCTGTTCGTGGCCCTGCACTTCGGCCTGCAGGTGCTGCACCTGCCCGAGCGTGCCTACAGCATCGCCGGCAAGGTGGCGGCGGTCGCGCTGCTGCTGCAGATCGGCGTGTGGGGCACGCGCCAGGTGAAGTTCTGGATCGACGACTACCGCGACCGGGCCACACAGGAAACCAATCTCGGCGCCACCACCAGCCTGGGCGCGATCAACTTTATCGGGCTGACCGTGCTGTGGGCGCTGGTGCTGCTGACGGTGCTGCAAAGCATCGGCGTGAACATCACCGCGCTGGTGGCCGGTCTGGGCGTCGGCGGCATCGCGGTCGCCCTGGCGGTACAGAACATCCTGGGCGACCTGTTCGCCTCGCTGTCGATCGTGATCGACAAGCCCTTCGAGGTCGGTGACTTCGTGGTCGTCGATGCCTTCGCCGGCACCGTCGAGCACGTGGGCCTGAAGACCACCCGCCTGCGCGCGCTCAGCGGCGAGCAGCTGGTGTTCGCCAATAGCGACCTGCTGGGCGCGCGCGTGCACAACTACAAGCGCATGCAGACCCGGCGCATCGTGTTCGAGTTCGGGGTGTTGTATTCGACCCCGCACGACAAGCTGGCGGGTATCCCGGACACGGTCAAGGAGATCCTGGACGGGATCGACAACGCCAACCTGGATCGCTCGCATTTCAAGGCATTCGGGGCCTCGTCCTACGATTTCGAGACCGTCTACATCATGCAGACGCCGGACTTCAATGCGTACATGGATGTGCAGCAGGCGATCAACCTGGCCCTGGTGCAGCGTTTTGCCGAGCAGGGCATCGATTTCGCGTTCCCGACCCGCACCATCGACTTCTCCAATCCGCTGACGATTCGCCAGCTGGCCGACGAGGAGCAGGAGCGCGAAGCGGCGGGCGCGCAGGCCTCCTCGACCGGCTGAGGGCAGCCCCCGTCCAGGCCCGACGCCGGTGGGCCTGGACCACGCCCGGTCGCGGGTAGAGGACTCGACGGCAATGCCGGAGTCGAGGCGAAGCGCGATCACATGGTCGACGTGCTGGCGTACGGAGGCGGGACACGCAAGCGCATCTGCCGTCATCGCGTCGCTTCGTCTTCGCTGCGCCGGGTGCATGTGGCGGGCGCCTTGGGCAGAATAGGGCGCTCGTCATGTCTGCGCCGGAGTCTGCGCGGGCACCGTCCCTGCAGGAACCCCCATGTCCTTCGTCCGATCCGAACTGGCGCAATGGCGCCACAAGCCCGTGCGCGAGCTGCTGGCTGGCGCCGTGGCCACCTTCGCGCTGATCCCCGAAGTCATCGCGTTTTCCTTCGTGGCCGGCGTCGATCCGCAGGTGGGGCTGTATGCCTCGTTCGTGATCGCCATCGTGATCGCCTTTGCTGGCGGTCGTCCGGCGATGATCTCGGCGGCGGCCGGCTCGGTCGCGCTGGTGGCCGCGCCGCTGGTGGCCAGCCACGGGCTGAACTACCTGCTGGCTGCGGGTGTGCTGGCCGGTCTGATCCAGATCGTGTTCGGCCTGCTGCGGCTGGGGGCGCTGATGCGCTTTGTCAGCTCCTCGGTGCGCACGGGCTTTGTCAACGCGCTGGCGGTGCTGATCTTCAGCGCGCAGCTGCCGCAGCTGGCCGGGGCCACCCCGGCGACCTGGGTGATGCTGGCGCTGGGCCTGTTGATCATCTATGGCCTGCCGCGCGTGCCGCTGCCGGGCGTCAAGGTCATTCCTTCTCCGCTGATCTGCATCGTGGTCCTGACTCTGATCGCGCAGGGCATGGACCTGCCGCTGAAGACCGTGGCCGACTTGGGCAAGCTGCCCAGCAGCCTGCCTGGCTGGCACGGCATCACCGTGCCGCTGGACCTGGCCACGCTGCAGGTGATTGCCGGCCCGGCCCTGGCCATCGCCATGGTCGGCCTGCTGGAATCGATGATGACCGCGCGCGTGGTCGATGAGCTCACCGACAGCCCCAGCAGCAAGAACCGCGAGTGCACCGGCCTTGGCCTGGCCAACATCGGCGCCAGCCTGTTCGGCGGCATCGCCGGCTGCGGCATGATCGGCCAGACCGTGGGCAACGTGAAATACGGCGGGCGTGGGCGGCTGTCCACGGCGTTTGCCGGCGTGTTCCTCTTGGTGCTGATGGTGCTGCTGAAGGACTGGGTCTCGCGGGTGCCAGTGGTGGCCCTGGTCTCGATCATGGTGATGGTCTCGGTCTCCACCTTCGACTGGGGCTCGCTGCGCAAGCTCATCGAGCATCCGCGCCTGTCGAGCATCGTGATGATCTCCACCGTGGCCGCGACCCTGATCTCGCACGATCTGTCGCTGGGCGTCGGCCTGGGCGTGCTGCTCAGCGCGCTGTTCTTCGCCTGGAAGGTCGGTGGCGCATTCCATGTCGAGCATGATGCGTCCATCGGCAGCGACGGCGTGGTGGCGCATCGCTACCGGGTGCGCGGGCCGGTGTTCTTCGCTTCGGCCGATGCGTTCATCGACACCTTCGATCCGCGCGAGGCCGAGAACAGTCCAGTGGAACTGGATGTCTCCGACGCCCGTTTCTGGGATGTCACCGCGCTGGCGGCGCTGGACAAGGTCAGCGAGCGCTTTGCCCATCACGGGTGCCAAGTACGTGTAACCGGCCTGGACCAGCGTGCGTTGCTGCCGGACGGGGCCGAGGAGATCGCTGGTTAGTGATCGAGGCGAGACGAGGCGCCGACAGCGCACTCACAAGCATGAGCGCTGCATGGATGGGTCAGCCTGAATCGGCCTGATTGATGGGGTATTAGCATCTCTTTCATGCCCTGGCGCATGACGGGTGGCGAGGATGGAGGACGCGGCGCGGTAGTGCCGCACTCCCTCGCCCAAGGAGAGATCCCAATGTCCGCGCTCCCCAAATTCGTCAATCCCGTTCGCCTGTACGTGGAAGACAGCGGCGGGCAGGGACGTCCGGTGGTCCTGATCCATGGCTGGCCGCTGTCCTCTGCGGCTTGGCAGGCACAGCTGGGGCCGTTGCGCGAGGCTGGGTATCGGGTGATCGCGTATGACCGCCGCGGCTTCGGGCGGTCGGACAAACCCGCGGCCGGGTACGACTACGACCATCTGGCGGACGACCTGGCCAGCGTGCTGGACGAACTGGACTTGCACGATGTCACCTTGGTCGGCTTCTCCATGGGCGGTGGAGAAGTTGCGCGTTACATCCGGCGGTACGGCCAGGCGCGCCTGCGCAGCGTGGTGTTCGCCTCGGCCGTGCCGCCCTACCTGCTGAAGACGGCGGACAATCCGGAAGGCCCGCTATCCAGGCAGGCGGCGCGTGGCTTGGTCTCGGACCTGACGGCCGACCGCGAGGCATTCTTCGAGGATTTCACCAAAGGATTCTTCACCGCACGGGGTGAGGTGAAAGCAACCGACGCGCAGCGAAGTGACACGGTGGCGCTTTGCCGCCAGGCCGACCAACGTGCAGCGTTGGGCTGCGCGGAGGCCTTCGGCTCCACTGATTTCCGCGAGGACCTCGCGCAGGTCGGTCTTCCCACCCTGGTGCTGCACGGCGATGCCGACGCCATCGTGCCGCTGGAAGGCTCTGGTGCACGCACGCATGCGGCGATCGCCGGCAGTGAGCTGGTGGTGATTCCGGATGCGCCCCATGGCTGCAACCTCAGCCACGCCGGGGCATTCAACCGCGCGCTTCTCGACTTCTTGCGCCGCTAGGCCAGGGCGGTCGCCCGTATCGAGAGGCGCCCGCAATATGTGCGGGCGGGTACCGCACGATGCCGACGGGCGCTCAGTACCCCAGGGCTTCGGCGATCAGCCCGGTCGCAACCTCGACCAGGAGATACCGGTCATCGACCGGACGGACCCAGCGATAACCGCGCGGCGGCGGCGCCAGGTGATATTCGCGGTAGTCCACGTAGTAGCTGTCGTAGTCCCCGCGCGGCAGATGCTCGCCGCGCTTCCAGGCCTGCTTCTGCCAGCCCAGGTGCTTGCCATTGTCATGACGCCCTTGAGCCTTGGGGTTGTGGCCATTGCCGTGACCATGGCCCTGGGCCATGGCCGGGGAGGCGGCCAGCGCTGCGGTGCACAGCAGCAGGCCGGCAAGTGTCGTGCGTGCGGTCATCCCGCGGCCTCCTCGCGGTTTAGGTGCACAGCACCCTAGGCAGTTCGACGTGAACCCCGGGTGCAGCCACGCTCGGGACAAAGCGCATGGTGATGGGTCAGGCGCGTGGCTTGAGGTGGCTGATGGCTGGGGCGATCCGCCAAAGGGTGTCTTGTGGCCGGGCGCACGCCGAGACGCGCGGAACGGCAAGCGCCAGGGCCAGCCGGGCATGGGTCCAGGTCCGATGCGGGACAGCACGGGACATGTGCTTGGTCGATCGTGCTTTCCCCTGCGTTGCTGCTGCCGAACCGCTTCGCCGCATGTTGCAGGGTGTCACGGCGTTGCGGGACAGCCTGCTCATCAGGCGGCGGATCGGCGTGACAGGATGCCGGCCCCGCGTGCCCGTGCCACCACCGGCATCGCCCGTTGCGAAGGGCGCGCGGCGTGATGGATCCATCCCTGCAGGCATTCCCGGCTATCGGCCGGTCAAAAGGAGAGATTGCATGCAACGTATCGCATTGTGGTTGATGGTCAGTTTGGCCCTGTTGTTGCTGGGCGCATGGCTTCCGCAGGCGCGCGCCCAGAGTGCGGCCGACTACACCCAGGGCGTGACCGTGTCCAGCACTACCGGCACGATCTGGTTCGCGCCGACCGGCGGCACGACGTCCTGGGTGGACGTGCACTACGCGCTCAATGGCGGCGCCCAGCAAAACCTGCGCATGAGCTACAACGCCGGCAACGGGCATTACGAAACCACCGTGGCACCGGTCAATGCCGGCAACACGCTCGATTACTTCTTCACTTACAACAAGGGCGACCCGGCCTACGACAGCGCGCACTATCAGTTCACCGCCGGGACCGACGCGGGCACCGATCCGCCGGGCGACGATGGCGGGAATGCGGGTGGCAGCTGGAATGGCCAGACCACCTTTCACATCGTCAACCAGACCAATGGCCATTGGGCCGATGCGGACGTGTACTGGGCGATCATCGGCAAGGACTGGAACACCGGGCAGTTCGTCCATGTGGATGCCAGCGGCAACCTGGTCCCGATGGCGGTCGGCGACAACGGGGCGCTGACCAAGAACGGTGAGGGTTATACCAACTACTTCCACACCCTCGCTCAGTCCAGCCAGGTGACCATCCCGCCCCTGGATTCGGCGCGCATCCTGTTCTCGGTCGGTTCGCCGATGTACATCAAGGTCCTCATCGACGGCGACGGCAACCTGGGCTATGCCGGAGCCAACATCGAGAACGCCTCCGACCCGAACATCGATGTGTACTTCGACTTCGGCGAGATGGCGATCCTGCCGCCGGACGACCCGCAGCAGGGGATCTTCGTCAACACCACGCGGGTAGATCACTTCGGCTTTCCGCTCAAGCTGCGGGTGCAGGGGCTGGGCGGCTTCGACCAGACCGTGGGCGAGCCGTTGACCGAGTCGCGTGATGCGATCTTCTCCGCGTTCCAGGCCGCAGTGCCGACGCCGTTCGTGTCGCTGGCGCAGGCGCCGTACGCGCCTTACCGCATCGTGGCCCCGGCGCATGGCAGCTTCAACGCCGGTGGCGTCAACGGCAACTACCTGCAGTCCTACATCGACGCGATCTGGGCGCGGTATCGCAACGAGGACTTGGTGTTCACGTTGCAGAACCTGGGCACCTTCCACGGGCGGGTCAGCGGCAACACCTTTGTGTTCACTGGCGGCAACGCCAATGGCACGTACTACATCAACGGGCTGCCGACCACCTCGGAGGTGTTCCTGGGCAACGGCCTTTTCAACGATCCCAATGGCGCCAGCAATGTCGATGTGCAACTGCAGATCCAGGCGCAGATCTCGGCGGCGATCAACCGTCATGTGCTGGAAACGCCGTCGCTGTGGTACGACCAACCCTCGCATTACCCCGCCGGACAGGCCGCCAACTGGTATGCGAAGTTCTGGCACGACCATGGCATCAACGCATTGGCTTATGGCTTCTCGTACGACGATGTGGGCGACTTCAGTCCCTCGCTGCACACCAGCGCACCGACCGACGTAACCTTCACGATCGGCTGGTAAGCCCTGCCGCGTCCGCATGTCGATTCGGCCATGCGGAGGTGTTTGACGACGCGGGTCTTCAAGCGAAGGCCCGTGTCGCCGTGCCGGCGGCTGGTGCAATGCATCATGCGTGAGGGTGGGCCGAGCCTTGCCTGAGGCGCGCGGAGTGCTGGCCGATGAGGCACACTCGCGCCTCAGATTCCCATCACGGGCTGCCCATGCGCCTTCGCCATCGTTGTGCCGTGTTGTCTCTGTCCTGCGTGGTGATGCCGGCGTTGCTGGCAACGTGTGCCAGCGCGCCTTCCCCCGTGACCGCGATGCCCGCCGCACCGGCGTTGGCCCCTCTCCCGCGCACCCCCGACCAGTTGTATCCGCAGCTGTTCCAGGCCGTGCAGATGGGCGAGGTGTTCGACGACCAGAAGCACTTCGTGGACATGACCGTGCGTGGCGATCCTGCGCAGGTGGAGGCGGCCTTCCTGGCCGAACGCGGTGCGCCGGGCTTTGACCTCAAGGCCTTCGTCGCCGCCCATTTCGACGAAGACCCACCGTTACAGACGCCTACGCTGCGGCAGGATGACGATCTGCGCACGCACATCGACGCGCTATGGCCGGTGCTGACTCGCGATTTCAGCCACGTGCCGCCGCACGGCAGCGCCCTGGCCCTGCCCGAGCCGACCGTGGTGCCCGGGGGACGCTTTCGCGAGGTGTACTACTGGGACTCCTACTTCACCATGCTGGGGTTGGCCGAGAGCGGGCATGACGCGCTGGCGCGAAAGATGTTGGACAACTTCGCCTACCAGGTCGACACCTATGGCCACATCCCCAACGGCACGCGCAGTTATTACCTGAGCCGCTCGCAGCCGCCGTTCTTCGCCTACATGGTCAGTGACGCGGCCACGCGCGGGGGCGATGGCGTCTACCGACGCTATCTGCCGCAGCTACAGGCCGAATACGCCTACTGGATGCGCGGCAGCGACGGCCTCACGCCGGGCGGGGCCAGCGAGCGGGTGGTGAAGCTGGCCGACGGCAGCGTGCTCAACCGCTACTGGGACGACCGCGATACGCCGCGCCAGGAGGCCTGGGTGCATGATGTCAGGACCGCCGCCGAGGTCCGCGCGACGCGCCCGGCGGGCGAGGTCTATCGCGATCTGCGCGCGGCCGCCGAATCGGGCTGGGACTTCTCCAGCCGCTGGTTCGACGACCCGCAGAGGCTGTCCAGCATCCACACCACGCAGATCGTGCCGGTGGACCTCAACAGCCTGATGTATCACCTGGAGACCACCCTGGCGGCCGCCTGCAGGCAGCAGCCCGGTGCCTGCACGATCGACTACGCCGCGCGCGCCAAGCAGCGCCAGGCGGCGATCGAACGGCACCTGTGGAATCCCGCTGGGTACTACGCCGACTACGACCTGCGTACCCGGGCGCCGCGTGCGCGGGTGACCGCGGCGATGCTGTTCCCGCTGTTCGTCGGGCTGGCCTCGCCGGCGCACGCGCAAGCCACCGCGCAGACCGTGCAGGCGCAGCTGCTTGGCCCGGGCGGGCTGGTGACCACGCCAGTACGGAGCGGCCAGCAGTGGGACGCGCCCAATGGCTGGGCACCGCTGCAGTGGGTCGCCGTGGCCGGCTTGCGCCGCTACGGACAGGACGCCCTGGCCGGGCGGATCGGACGCAGCTTCCTGGCGCGCGTGCAGGGCGTGTTCGAAGCCGAGCACAAGCTCACTGAGAAGTACGATGTGCTGGCCCAGGGCCAGGGCGCCGGTGGCGGCGAATATCCCAACCAGGACGGCTTCGGCTGGACCAACGGGGTCACCCTGATGCTGCTGGATCTGTACGGACGTCCAGGGGCGTCCTCCGCGCCTTAGGCGCTGATGCGAAATCGGCATCGTGGTTGGCATCGGCCCGTGGCCGGGCCCGTAGACTGTGCACGGAAGGAGGCGCCATCCGGTGCCTGCCGTGGTCAAGGTGGAATCGGGGATGTTGAAGGGTGTGCTGCTGGGCTTTGCATGCTACGCGGCCTATGCGATCAGCGATGCATTCGTGAAGTTGCTCGAGGGCACGCTGCCCATCTACGAGGTGGTGTTCTTCGGTGCGATGCTGATGCTGGTCGCGTTGCCCTTCATCAAGAAGCCCGGCGACCGCTGGCGCGAGGTGGTGATGGCGCGCAAGCCGACGGTGTGGCTGTTGCGCGCCTTCTGCGGGGCGGTCGGCAACCTGACCTCGGCCATCGCCTTCACCGAGCTGCCGATGGCCGAAGCCTTCGCCTTGATCTTCCTCATGCCGATCTTCGTGACCGTGCTGTCGGTGCTGCTGCTGCGCGAAGAGGTCCACTGGCGTCGCTGGACGGCGGTGGTGGTGGGCTTCATCGGCGTCTTGGTGGTCCTGCGGCCGGGCTTCCGCCAGCTCAGCGAAGGCCACGTCGCGGCCATCATCTGCGGGCTGACCGGTGCGGTGGGCGTGATCAGCCTGCGCATGGCGGGGCCGGATGAGAAGCGCATCACCCTGTATGGGGCTGGTGTGCTGGGGCCGCTGCTGATGGGCGGCCTGCTGATGCTGCCGCACTTCGTCTGGCCCACGGCCACCCAGTGGCTGCTGGTGGCCGGCTACGGGCTGCTGGCCGGGCTGGCGGCGATCCTGATGATGTATTCCACGCGCTTGGCACCGGTCAGCGCGGTGGCGCCCACCCAGTACAGCCAGATGCTGTGGGCGCTGGTGTTCGGCTACTTCCTGTTCCACAACCGGCTGGACTGGCCCACCGGCGTGGGCATCGCGCTGATCCTGGTATCCGGGCTGGTGACCTTTGTCCGCTGGAACCAGGTCACCACCTGGCGCCGCCGCACGCGGATCGTCTGATCCGCGCCGACGGGCACGGCCTTACTTGGCAACGACGCTGGTGCCGCTGGGCACCATGTAGCAGGCCGCGGCCTTGGTGCAGGCCTCGGCGTTGATCTCGGCGATCTGCCGGGCCAGGTACTGCTCGGGGGTGAGGTTCATCGCGTTGCGGTAGGCGTTGTCGGCATCGGCCATGGCCTTCTGTTCCTTGGCGCGCTGCAGTTCGGCATTGGTCGCCTCCACCAGGGTCTTGACCCGCTGCTGCTGGGCGGCGGTGAGGTTCATCTGCTGCAGCACGTTGGGGTTGGGCTTGGCCCGGCCCAGGGTGATGTTCATGATCTCCACGTCCAGGCCCTGGTCCCTGACCACCTTGCGGATGGCGGCGGTGACCGCGTCATCGATGCGCTGGGCGGTGGTGACATCGCTCATCATGCTGGTCATGTCGAAGCGCTTGACCTGGTCGCGCACGATGGCCGCGTACTGGCTGCTGATGTTGTTCTTGAACCAGTCCGGCCCGAACTTGCGCAGCAGGTTGGGCGCATGGGTGATGCGGTACTGGATGGTGGTTTCGAAGTCCAGCAGGATGTTGTCCGACGAGGAGAAATCATCGAAAGACACCGACAGTACCTGCGGGCTGACATCGACCACGATGGCGTCGGTGGTGAGCCAGGTGTAGGCCAGGCCGGGTTTGATGGTCTCCTCGCGGATGCCGCCTTCACCAAACACGCGCGGCCGGTCGATCAACACGGCCTCCTGGCCGGGGTCGACCTTGACCACGGTGCAGCCGCCCACGCTGGCCGTGCAGGCCAGCGTCAGAAAAACACGCTTCATCTTGTCCCCTTGGAATGTCCTTGCAAGCCTGCACGCCCTGCGGCGGCGGGTCGAAGCCGATGATAAGGGCCGCGTGGCGGCCGGTGCGGGGTTGTCCTACCCCGTCCGCCGCCCTTGCCCGATGCCGTCAGCCCGGGCCGGGCGCGAAGCTTTCCCGGTGACGGACTTGCAGGGAGCAGGGCGATGCGCGTGTTGTCGGGAATGTTGCTGGTGCTGTGCCTGGGTGGCCCGGTCTTCGAGGCCGCCGGCGCTACCCCGCCCCGGCTGATGCTGGCCACCTCTTACCACGGCCATGCCGAGGTCCAGGCGTATCTGGTCAGCGAGAAGCTCGATGGCGTGCGCGGGCGCTGGGACGGACAGGCGCTGTGGACGCGGGGCGGCGAACGCATCCACGCCCCGGCCTGGTTCACCCGGGGCTGGCCGACCACGCCGCTGGATGGCGAGCTGTGGATCGGCCATGGCCGCTTCGATGAGGCCAGTGCGCTGGTGCGCACCGATGATCCAGATGATCCGCGCTGGCAGGCTATGCATTTCATGGTCTTCGACCTGCCGGGCGAGGGCGCGGTGTTCGCTTCACGCGTGTCGCACCTGCAGGCCCTGATCGGGGCTGCCGGCAATCCGCAGCTGCGGATGATCGCGCAGCGCCGGGTGACCAGTGCCGCTGCCCTCGATGCATGGCTGCAGCAGGTGGTGGACGCGGGTGGCGAGGGGCTGATGCTGCACCGGCGCGACGCGCACTATGTCGCCGGCCGCAGCGATGCCTTGCTCAAGTACAAACCCTTCGACGATGCCGAGGCCAGGGTGGTCGGCTACGCCCCGGGCCAGGGCAAGTACGCCGGACTACTCGGCGCGCTGCTGGTCGAAACCGCGGACGGGCGCCGCTTCCGCCTCGGCAGCGGACTCAGCGATGCCGAGCGGACCACGCCGCCGCCGGTGGGCACCTGGGTGACCTATCGCTACAACGGGCTGACCTCCAAGGGGCTTCCGCGTTTCGCGCGATTCCTGCGAGTGCGCGATGTCTTGCCGCCTCCCGATCCGGTGCGTTGACGCATCGGCCCCTACAGGCAACCGAGCCGGGTCAGCGGTCAGCGTCGCTGGCGTAGTGGGACAGGAACAGGTCCACCGCCGATGAGGCGACCTGTTCCTGCTGTGCGCGGCTCAGGGCAGGCTGGCCCATGGTCAGCTGCGGCCAGAACGCGAAACCCTTTACCAGCCCTTCCATCTGCTGCGCGGCGAAGCGCGCATCGCCCGGCTTGAGGCGGCCGTCGGCCATCGCCGCGGCGATCCAGCGGGCCAGGCCCACTTCCTTGTCGCCCAGCCGAGCGACCATGTCACGCGCGCGCTCCGGTGCATGGATCGCCTCGGCGATCGCGACCCGGGCCAGCCCGAAGAAATGCTCGTCCTCCAGCATGCGCAACTTCTGCTGCATCAGCGCCAGCAGCTGCGGCCGCAGGGGCGCGTGCGCCGCATACGCGACATCGACGGCGGCCGCCGCCTGTTGCCACAGCCGCAGCAGGATCTCGTCAAACAGCGCGTCCTTGCTCGCAAAGTGGTTGTAGACGGTGCGTTTGGACACGCCGGCCAGGGCGGCGATGCGGTCCATGCTGGTGGCCTCGAACCCGTGCGCGCGGAAGGCATCGATCGCGGCCTGGACGATGGCCTGGCGCTTGCGATCGGTCAGGCGGGCAGGTGCTGGCGGCGGGGACGGCGGGGCAGACATACGCGAATTCTACACTTGGCGGTTTACTTTTTCGAGCCGACAATTACACTGCTCAGTGTAGCTATCGCCTCCATCGCTCCCTCCCAGGACGTCTCATGCAGACCCGTACGCTGCGCGCCACCGCCCCGAAGCCCGATTACGCGCACTCCCCACAGCATCAGGCGGGCCGGTTCCGCAACAAGGTGCCCACGCCACCGACCGGGTTGGGCAAGAGCCTGCGGCTGATGTGGACCTTCCTGTTCAACAAGCCGCGCAACACCGTCCCCGATGTCCCGCTGGAGGTCCGGCCGCTGACCCGGGCGGACCTGCTCGCCGCGCCGGATCGCAGTCTGTTCCGCCTCGGCCACTCCACGGTGCTGCTCAAATTGAAGGGGAGTTTCTGGATCACCGACCCGGTCTTCGCCGAGCGCGCCTCGCCAGTGCAATGGTTCGGGCCGAAGCGTTTCCACGCTCCGCCGATCGCCCTGGAAGACCTGCCGCCGCTCAAGGGCGTGCTGCTCTCGCACAACCATTACGACCATCTGGATCGCGCCACGGTACAGGCATTGGCGCAGACCACCGAGCACTTCCTGGCCCCTCTGGGCGTGGGCGATACCCTGGTGGACTGGGGCGTGCCGGCGCACAAGGTGCAGCAGCTGGACTGGTGGCAATCCGCCCAGGTCGACGGGGTGCGCTTCACTGCCGCGCCCTCGCAGCATTTCAGCGGCCGCGGCCTGCGCGACGCCAATGCCACGCTGTGGGCGTCGTGGGCGATCGTGGACGATGACCTGCGGGTGTTCTTCAGTGGCGACTCGGGATATTTCGACGGTTTCAAGGAGATCGGCGAACGGCTCGGGCCGTTCGACCTGACCCTGATGGAAACCGGCGCCTACGACCCGCAGTGGCCGCACGTGCACATGCAGCCCGAGCAGAGCCTGCAGGCGCACCTGGACGTGCGCGGCCGCTGGATGCTTCCGATCCACAACGGCACCTTCGACCTGGCCCTGCACCCGTGGTTCGAGCCGTTCGAGCGCATCAGCGCCCTGGCCGCCGAACGCGGCGTGCCCCTGGCCACGCCAGTGATCGGCGAGCGGTTGGACCTGGGGCAGCCGCATCCCGGTGATGCCTGGTGGCGCCAAATCGCATGAGCCAAGCACGTTCTGTCCGTGTGCAAGTCTTATGGGGTGTCTCTTGACCGCTGACATTTTGCACGACGTACTTCACGGTCGCTGTGTGGCTCAGTGTGACATTTGCGATATGCTTCGCCACCAGACAGGGGGGAGTCATGAAAGGATTCAGTGTCTTGTTGCTCGCCGTGGCGGCGGCGGCCTCGGGTGGTGTCGTGGCGTGGCGCAATCTCGATGTCGATGGTAGGGAGACCACGGCCGGTGGCATTGCTTTGGCCACAAGTCACGTGGCCTCGGTTTCATCACGCCCTGATGCACCGTCTTCAGACTGGCAGCCGGTCGCCTCCTTAGCCGCCCTTCGCGGAACCGCTCAGACAGGCCTTCGCGGCGCTGCGACACCAGTAGGGACCACCGCTGCGCCCGCAGTGTCACGTGATGAAATTTCAAGTTTCGATTCTGGCGCTCCCAGTTTCTCGTTCGCACCCTATACGGTCTTTCCAATTGCGGGCGGACTCGCAGACGCGGTCGCGATTGGGGATGTGAACGGTGACGGTCTTGATGACGCGGTTGTCGCGAATGTCGATTGGTTCGACGAGCCGGACTCGAGAAAGGTGCTGATTTACCTCCAGCAGCAGAACGGCACGCTTGCCGAGCCGATCAAGGTGAGTTATGCAGCCGGGTACGTGACGCGGGTCGGTATCGCGCTGGCGGATCTCAACCGTGACGGAATCAAGGATATCGTCCTTGCTTATGGCGACGTGGTCGTCGCCATGGGCTCCCGATCGGCGCAATACACATTCAAGCTCACTCCGATGCCCGCATCAGTTCAGCTTGTCGCGTCCATGGATGTGGACCGTGACGGAAATGCTGATGTGATTGCACAGACTTGGTCGAACGGTGCGTACGTGCTGTTCGGTAATGGTTCGGGAGGCTTCAGCAGGCGCGTATTCATGGATACCGCTGCGCAGGGTTATAACGATATGAAGGTCGGTGACGTGACGGGGGACGGGCTCCCCGATCTGGTCATGGTTTCAGGGCAGGGTTTGCAGCGGTTCTACGTCTATCCTCACGATGGTGTGAAAGGCTTCGGGCCTGTGCAGATCCACGCCATGCCGGACGACAATAACTACTGGCCTCTCGGCGGTATTGCCGTCGGTGATTTTGATGCTGATGGCTTGAACGATGTCGCGGTGACCATCGCTAAGAACAATCCTGCGTACGTGTATGTCTATAGGCAGGAAGCGGATGGATCGCTTGCGCGGACGCCGACCTACTTCTCCTCGTACGATATTCCCGAGGCTGCAATTGCCGTCGATCTGGACAACGACGGTCACGACGATCTGGTGACCGTGCATGGTGGCTGGCTGGCGGTGGGCTACTACATGAGCAGCCGGGATGGATTGTCGATCGAGGAGCAAGTTCCAGTACCGTATGCCACCCACTATGAGAGTGATGGTCTCGCTGCGGGCGACTTGAACGGCGACGGTTGCCAAGATGTTGCATTAGCGGACTACAACCATGGGCTAGTCGTGCTCTATGGCGCTGGCTGCGGGAAGCGTCCGCACACGCTTTCGGGGCCATCTGGCGCAAGGAGTCACCTAGCCCCACTGTAGTGGGTGCTGAGAGCAGCACGCAGTTGCTCGGATATTCCTCTCGCGACTTTGCGCATCTAACGGCTTCAGCCATCATGGCCTGATGAAGTCAGGGTTGGGCGTAACTCAAATGGAAGATCCGGTCCTTAATCGACGCCAGGAACAGCTGGTCGCCTTGGTGCGCCAGCAGGGCTATGCCGAGGTGGAGGGGCTGGCCACCCAGTTCGAGGTCACCCCGCAGACCATTCGTCGTGATCTGGCGCTGCTGTGCGAGGCCGGACTGCTGCGGCGCTATCACGGTGGTGTCAGCCTGCCGTCCAGCGTGGAAAACACCGCCTACAGCACACGCAAGTCGCTGCTGGCCGAACAGAAGCGACGCATCGCCATCGAAGTGGCGCGGCATATTCCCGACGAGGCGTCGTTGTTCATCAACCTGGGCACGACCAACGAGGACGTGGCCGCCGCCCTGATGCAGCATCAGGGGCTGCGGGTGATCACCAACAATCTCAACGTGGCGGTCACCATGAGCGCCAACCCGAGCTTCGAGGTCATCGTCGCCGGCGGCATGGTCCGGGCTCGCGACCAAGGCGTGACCGGCCAGCCGACAATCGACCTGGTGCGCCAGTTCACCGTGGACTACGGGATCATCGGCATTTCCGGCATCGAGCCGGATGGCACCTTGCTGGACTTTGATTTCCAGGAGGTGCGGGTGGCTCAAGCCATCGTCGAGCACTCCCGCCATGTGTTCCTGGCCGCCGATTCGAGCAAGCTCGGTCGTAATGCGCTGTGCCGGCTGGGGCCGATTTCGCTGGTGGACGACTGGTTCACCGATCGCGCGCCCCCTGCGGAATTGGCCGAGATCCTGGACAAGGCCGGCACCCGGGTGCATGTGGCGCCGGAGCACTGACGCCTTTCTGGCGTGCACGCGTTCAGTTTTCGTTTTTGTACGTTTCGCCTGCGTGAAGTCGTTGCGCTGCGCCGCAGTAGCGCCAGTGAAGGCTTGCACTTTCAAATAAGACCAAAGCATTAGGCTCGATTCGGCCTAGGGCGGGCTGCCATCACCAAATGTTCGTATTTGTTCGTTTAAGATCTTCCTTGCTCATTTCCAGCGGGTGATGAGCGCTGTCAGTGCCGGGCGGGTCCGGCGTCGAGGAGTTGGAAGATGGCTGAACGGTTTGATGTCCTGGTGGTGGGTGGCGGAATCAACGGCGCCGGGATTGCCCGCGACGCAGTGGGCCGTGGCCTGTCGGTGTGCCTGTGCGAGCGCGACGACCTGGCCTCCCATACCTCCAGCGCCAGCACCAAGCTGATTCACGGCGGCCTGCGCTATCTGGAGCAGTACGAGTTCCGTCTGGTCGGCAAGGCGCTGGCCGAACGCGAGGTGCTGTTGCGACTGGCGCCACACATCATCTGGCCGCTGCGTTTCGTCCTGCCGCACCAGCCGCACCTGCGTCCGGCCTGGATGATCCGCATCGGCATGTTCCTCTACGACCACTTGGGCGGAAAGCGCACGCTGGAAGGTTCCAAGCGCCTGAACCTGCGCACCGACGTGGTCGGCCAACCGCTTCGCGATGAACTCACCACTGGCTTTGCCTACTCCGATGCCTGGGTGCAGGACGCCCGCATGGTGGTCCTTAACGCGATGGATGCCCAGGCCCGCGGCGCCACCGTGCACGTGCGCACCAAGTGCGTCAGTGCGCGACGCCAGGCCGACCATTGGGTGGCCGTACTGGAGAACGCGCGGGGCGAGCGCTTCACCGTGGAGGCGACTTCCCTGATCAATGCGGCCGGTCCCTGGGCCGTCAACTTCCTCGATGACGTGGCCACCGGGGTCAAGCACGAATATGCGCTGCGCCTGGTCAAGGGCAGCCACATCGTGGTGCCGAAGATGTTCGATCACGACCATGCCTACATCTTCCAGCAGCCCGATCGCCGTATCGTCTTTGCCATCCCTTACGAGCGCGACTTCACCCTGGTCGGCACCACCGACATGGAGTACCACGCCGATCCCTCCCGACCGCAGATCAACCATGACGAAGTGGATTACCTGTGCAAGGCGGCCAACCGCTACTTCAAGCAGTCCATCACCCCGGCCGACGTGGTGTGGACCTACAGCGGCGTGCGCCCCCTGCTGGAGGACGAGGAGGACAACGCCTCGGAGGTCACCCGCGATTACCAGCTCGAGCTGGATGCCAAGGGGGCGCTGCTGCTGAGCGTGTTCGGCGGCAAGCTCACCACCTATCGCAAGCTCGCCGAGGAAGCGGTTGACAAGCTCGTCGACCAACTCGGTCGCAAGGCCCCGGCCTGGACGGCGCATGGGGCGCCGCTGCCTGGCGGCGAGATGGCGCCATTCGACGAACTCTTGGCCGGCGTGCGCGCTGCACGGCCCTGGCTGCCGAGCGACATGGCCTGGCGCCTGGTGCGCAACTACGGTGCGCGGGTCGAGGCGATCCTGGGCAAGGCGGCCAGCCTGGACGATCTGGGCGAACATTTCGGCGCCGACCTCTACCAGGCCGAGGTCGATTACCTGCGCGCAAACGAGTGGGTCGTGGAGGCCGAAGATCTGCTATGGCGACGCAGCAAGCTGGGATTGCGCCTATCCCCGGGCCAGCAGCAGCGCCTGTCCGCCTACCTCTCCACGCAGGTCGCAGCGCCTGCGGCCCCCGCGTTCGTCGCAGGCTGAACACGCGTAGCGCGACACCATGCATTCCAGCGCCTGGCCCCCGCCGGGCGGTTTTTCAAGACGTCAACATCGGGAGGTCGATGACATGTGGAGCAAGAGGAGGCGGGCACTGGGCCGCGCCGTCATGGAGCCCGCGCCATACCGCGCGGATGTGTGGGATGACAGGCGCGCGGAGGTGCGGGCATGAATCGCCAACTGCTCGGGGAGCTGATCTCCGAAGCCATCGCGGTGTTCATCATCATCGCCTTCGGCGATTCGGTCGCGGCGATGTATGTGCTGTACGACCCCAACCCCTACGCGGGCGGCTATTGGGGCGTGTGCATCGCCTGGGGGCTGGCGGTCACCATCGCGATCTACGTGACCGGTTCTGTCTCCGGGACGCACGCCAATCCGGCGGTGACCCTGGCCTTGGCGCTGTACCGAAAGTTCTCCTGGAAGAAAGTGATCCCCTACTGTATCGCCCAGGTCATAGGCGGCCTGGTCGGTGCGGCGATCGTCTACGCGCTCTATGCCCCCGTGATCGACCACTACAACCAGGTCAACCAGCTGACCCGGGAAGCCGGAGGCGCGGCGGGTGTGTTCTTTACCGCGCCAGGCCTGGCGATCACCCCGATGCATGCACTGACCGACCAGATCATCCTGACCGCGTTCCTGATCTTCGGCATCTTCGCCATCACCGAGCAGTACAACGAGGCCGCGCCCACCGCCAATTCCGGTGCGCTGATGATCGGCCTGCTGGTGGCCACCATCGGCGCCTCGATGGGCTACCTGGAGGCCTGGGCGATCAATCCTGCGCGTGATCTGGGCCCGCGCATCTTTGCCTGGTTCGCCGGGTGGGGTCCGTCGGCCTTCCCAGCCGCCGGCAATTACTGGTGGGTGCCCATCGTGGGGCCGCTGATCGGTGGCGTCGTGGGTGGTGCTGCCTACCAGTGGCTGATCTACCCCTTCCTGCCCGCGCGCCAGCGTGCGCTGGAGGAGGCGGCGCAGCAGCGCCAGTCCTGACGCAGGCATCCGCCGCGCCTTTCCATCCTTGATGCCGGCCGGCGCAACCGCGCCGCCGGCCATGAAATACAGGAGTCTTCAATGGACAAGAAATACGTACTGGCCATCGACCAGGGCACCACCAGCTCCCGCGCGATTCTGTTCGACCATGCGGGCGCCATCGCCGGCGTGGCCCAGCGGGAGTTCACCCAGATCTTCCCGCAGCCGGGCTGGGTGGAGCACAACCCACGCGAGATCCTGTCCAGCGTGCTGACCACCATGACCGACGTGTTGACCCAGGCGGACATCGGGGCCGACCAGGTCGCGGCCATCGGCATCACCAACCAGCGCGAGACCACGGTGGTGTGGGACAAGCACACCGGCCAGGCCGTGTACAACGCCATCGTGTGGCAGTCGCGCCAGTCGCAGAGCGTCTGCAAGGAGCTGCGCGAGGCTGGCCACGATGAACTGTTCCGCGAAAAATCCGGCTTGCCGATCGATGCGTATTTCGCAGGGACCAAGCTCAAGTGGATCCTGGACAACGTCGAGGGCGCCCGCGAGAAGGCCGAGAAAGGCGACCTGCTGTTCGGCACCATCGACAGCTGGCTGATCTGGAATCTGTCTGAGGACAAGGCCCACGTCACCGACCTGACCAACGCCGGTCGCACCCAGATGTACGACATCCACACGCTGGAGTGGGACGACCAGTTGCTGGAGATCCTGGGCGTGCCCAAGTCGATGCTGCCCAAGGTGTGTTCGTCGAGCGAGGTGTACACGCATACCGCCGGACGCCATTTCTTCGGCCAGAAGGTGCCGATCGCCGGGATCGCGGGCGATCAGCAGGCGGCCTTGTTTGGCCAGGCCTGCTACACCCCGGGCATGGTCAAGAACACCTATGGCACGGGGTGCTTCGTGCTGATGAACACCGGTGACAAGGCGGTCAAGTCCAAGAACGGGCTGCTGACCACCATCGCCTGGGGCATCGACGGCAAGGTGGAATACGCACTGGAAGGCAGCATCTTCGTGGCCGGCTCGGCCGTGCAGTGGCTGCGCGACGGGTTGCGCATGTTCGGCAAGGCCTCCGATACCCAGGCCTACGCCGAGCGCGTGCCCGATACCGATGGCGTCTACATGGTGCCGGCCTTCGTCGGCCTGGGCGCCCCGTACTGGGACAGCGACGTGCGCGGTGCGTTCTTCGGCCTGACCCGCGGCACCAGCAAGGAGCACTTCATCCGGGCCACGCTCGAATCGATGGCCTACCAGACCCGCGATGTGGTGACGGCCATGCAGGCCGACGCCGAGTTGGAGCTGAAAGAGCTGCGCGTGGACGGCGGGGCGATCATGAACGACTTTCTGGCCCAGTTTCAGGCCGACATCCTGGACGTGGAGGTGATCCGGCCGAAGGTCGCCGAGACCACCGCCCTGGGCGCGGCCTACCTGGCCGGCCTGGCCACGGGCTTCTGGAAGAGCCGCGAGGAGATCGCGGAAAAGTGGGCGATGGATGCGCGTTTCGAGCCGAAGATGCCGGCCGAGGACCGCGAAAAGCGCTATGACGGCTGGAAGAAGGCCGTGCACGCGACGATGGCGTTCAAGGCCGACTGAGTCCGCGCTCGCGATCCCTGCGGCACCTCGCAACGCCCGGCGCAATGCCGGGCGTTCACCAGATAGCGACCAGCGTTTGGAACGGGCGCGCCAACAGCACGCTCTGGGCGTCGAAGTCATGCACGAGCCGCCCATCGACGCGCACCGTGGTCGGCTTCCGGCGGCTGGGCCAATAAACCTTCAGCGCGCTGTTCGCCTTCAGTCCCTGGTCCAGGGTGATCGTCAGGCGCGGGCCTTCCTGCCGCGCCTGCATCGCCAGCGTGCCGTAGGCGGTGGGCAGGCCGTCCACCTTCAAACCGGGGCCGGCGACCCACGATGGCGGCGTGCCAGGCAACAGCGACAACGCGTCGTCGCCTTCGAACATCAGCATGCCGAACAGACTGCGCGCGTACTCGGCGCCGATCCAGGTATGCGGCATGTCGCCCAGATAGATCGCGTGGCGCTTGTCCGAGTACACGACCTCGGCCAGCTCCTGCCAGGCGCGCGGTCGCCGGTCGCCCGTGACGTGGCCGAGCATGAACTCGGCATCGGCCGGGCGATCCAGGTGCACGAATGTCAGCACGTTGCGCATCTCGTAGGGCGTATAGGCGTACAGCGCATCGGGCGCGTCGCGTTTGCGCACGTCGGCCAGGTAGCGGTCGAAGGTATTGGTCAGCGCCTGCATCGGCAGCACGTCCTGCGCGCCGGTCGGGTCCAGCGCGATCGACACGCTCGTCGGGTCATTGCCGCCCTGGTCGGCGTCGGCGGGAATGGTATCGATGCCTTTCCACTGCATCGTCGCGCGGATCGATGCGGCCAGCGAGTCGTGCAGCAGCTTGTACTGCGTGCGCGCCCAGCTTGCCGTGGCGTGGTCGCCCCATTGTTCGGCCAGCCACGCGCCATCGTGCCAGCCGCGCAGCGCCCAGTAATTGTCCCAGTAGCTATGGGTCGGCACCGAATAGCCTTCGTGGCTGATCGATGGCGCCAGGATGCCGGCGAAGCGCTCGGGATGAGGGCGATCGGACTGGTAGCCGGGCACCAGCGTGCGTTCGCGCAGTTCCTGCAGGAATTTCAAGGCCCGGTTCACCTGCGGCTGATACTCGCGCACGGTCTGCGCACCGCCGTCCAGGCGTGCGATCTCGGCCACCAGCCACAGGTATTCGCCCTGCGCGTCGTATTCCAGGTCCGAGCCAAAGCCGTCGTTGACGCTGCCATCGTCGTTGAGGATCGGTGACACCAGACCGTTGTCGTGCACGGCGTGGGTGCTGTACCAGTGTAGATAATCGCGTGCCGTCTTCGCCATGCCCATGCGCAGCAGCACCACCGCGGTGGCCGAGCCGTCGCGGATGAAGGAACGGTTGTAGTTGCGCGGCCCCGGCTGCATCGCCGGGCCACTCTGGTTGAGCAGCATGTAGGCGGCCTGTGCGCGCAGCATGTCCACCAGCGAGGGATCGGGCAGCGACAGGCCGATCCTGCCCAGGCGCTGTTCCCACAGCGCGGCCAGCGCATCGGCGAGAGCATCGAACTTCGCGCCGGCCTGGTCGCCGTTGCCGAGCAGCTCGCCCATGTCCAGCGCGGGCGCGGCGGGCCAGCGCGCGGCCTGCACCGTCTTCGCATCGATCACCTCGTCGCCCAGCGCGAAGGCCAGCACGATGTCGCGCCGCGCGCCCGGGGCCAGATGCACGCGATAGCCGAACAGCCCGGCGGCCAGGCCTTGCCGATCGCTGGCCTGCTGCGCGCCCGGCGCGCGGCCCGCGGCCGCGAAGCGGGTGATCTCGTCTTCGCCATGCGCACCGAACGCCGCGACGCCGTGCAGATCCGGCGTGATGGCGCTCTGGAACAGCAGTCGGCCGTTCACGCGCATGCCCGCGCCATCGTCGATCGCGATGGCGCGGATCGGCGACAGCCCGCCGTTCTGCCACGGCGGGCTGACCTGTAGTGGTCGGGTCAGCAGCGACAGCGTGCCTTCGACCGGCGTGTTGCCGGCATTGGTCAGGCGATGACGCACGAGCACCACCGGTGCGCCGTCATGTTCAATCGCGATCGCGCTGCTGGTCAGCGTCAGCCCGGGCTGGGGCGACCATTGCACCTGCGGCATCGGCATCCAGCCGGCACGCAGGCGATGGGTGATCGGCGTGTCCACGTTCGCCGCGGCCGCCTTGCCGCTGGCGTCGCGCCACACCGGTTGCACCAGCGGCGCGCCCTTGAACGCCTCGAGATTGCCGTACTCGTCGAAGACCGCCTTCTGCCGCCCGGCCGGAATGCCAACCACCGTCCAATACACCTGCTGCATCTGCAGCGATGATGGAAACAGCGCCGCGTCCTTGCCGGTCGCGGCCAGCTGGTAGCGCTTCATCGGGGTCATCACCGCTTTGGGGCCGAGCACGCGCAGACGGGTGATGCTCGGGGGCTTCCCGCCGGCTGCGTGGGTGACCAGGCGCAAGGCAGTCACCGTGCGCGGCGCATCGCCGGCCAGGTAGGACGAGGCGCCGAAAGATTGCGGCTCGCGCGCCAGGGGCGACCACGCGCCGGACGCATCGCGGCTTTCCAGTGTGGCGCTGTCAGGCGCCTGGCCCCAGCCTACCTGCAGGCCAGCCACCTCTTGCGGCTGCGGGAACGCGATCTCGACACCGCTGCCATCGCGTCCTGTCCGAAGCGGACGCGCCGGCCCGGCGCTCCACAACGCAGCGCTATCGCGCGTATCCGCCAGGCCGACGATGCGCGGGGCCTGCGTGGCGCTAAGCGGCTGGAATTCGAAGATGCCCACGCCCCAGTCCGCCGTGCGTGCCGGCGCGGCCAGTCGCAGGTAGCGGGTGCGCACGGCCGGGAACAGCACGAACTCGGTGCCGCCCGGGCTGTCATCGGTGGTGTAGATCGTGCGCCAGGCGCGGCCGTCGTCCGAGGCCTGGATGAGGTACCGGTTGGCGTGGCTGGTGTCCCAGGCGATGCGCACGCCGCCGATGTCCGCGACGGCGCCAAGGTTCACCTGCAGCCAGTGCCCGGGCGAGAACGGTCCTCCCCAGCGCGTGGTCAGGTCGCCGTCGAAGGCATTGGCCGAGGCCAGCGCGGGCGTCTCGGTCGCCGAGCTGCTGGCCTGCCACTGACGGCGTGGCGGCAAATCATCGGCGGCTGTCGTCGTCATGCCTGGCGCTGCGATGGCCAGCAGGCCAACCAGGACGCCTCGGCGCAGCGCGAGCCGCACCCCCACTGCCTGCATCGCCATGACGCCCTCGCACGTCGCCTTGCCCGGACAGGATCGTGGCAGCGCCGCTGCCCGCCGGCGAGCGGCAGCGCAGCATGGTCATCGGGGGCTTTCCTGAATGCTCTTCGCATGCGGTCGTGCCGCGTAACACAACCACATCAATTGACAGGACGGGGTTGCGCACAATGGCCGGTCACGCAACGCAATGGTTTGGACCTTGGCGGCAGTCGTAAAAGTCGAATGGTGGGACGAGTCGCGCCTGCGCGTGCCCGCCGCGCTGATGAGTCTGGCGATCCTGGCGCTGATGGCCCTGGTCCTGCTGGACACGCCAATGGCCAGGCTGGCGTCCAGCCCTGAGGCCGTGCCGGCGCGCATGCGCCTGGAGTTCGTCGCTCGGCCCGCGTCTTCGGTCCCCGCGGTTCGCGTATCGGAGCGCCCGCAGTCGAAGACGCCTGTGTCTTCCCCGTCTTCTCGCGCGGACGCTGCGGCCGAGCGTCCGGCGGCGCCGGCCAGGCCCCCCCTTCCTGCGCAACGCGCGCCAGCGACCGAGCCGCCAGCGGTGCGAACGCCCGCGCCGGCGCCCGCTGCGGCGCGGGACGATGCGCTGGCTCGTTCGCTCTATACCCGCGATGGGCAGGCACGCCTCCCCCCCGGCGTGGCCGAGGCACCCGCGGGTGAGCCGGAAGGCAGTCCCCCGGGAATGGCCAACGCGCGCGATGCCGCCAAGGCCAAGCGGGTCCTGGAGCGCCCCAATCCGATCGACTACAAGGAAACACACTTCGAGAAGGACTGGGTCTCCAATGGCACGCTGGGTGACGTGGCCACCCAGAAGATCAATCGCGCGATCTCGGACATGTTCAAGAGCGATCGCAGCCAGGCGACGGCGCGGCCGCCGCCGGACACCCGCTTCAACCCCGCGCTGGCCCAGAACCGGGCGGACCTGGGCAGCGAAGCCACCGGTGACGCCTACAAGGCCGCACCGATCGCCTTCGAGAAAGCCCCGCAGCCACCGGGTGCGGCGGGCAAGGCCATCGGTGCGCAGCTGGCGGCGCTGGAGCAGCGCGCGTCCGGCTGCAAGGACCCGCGCCGCGACAAGTGGCTGGGCGATGTCCGCAGCAACCTGCAGACCCTGGATCGCAACGAAACCGCGCTGACCCACGGCGCCGATGGGGTGCGGGCCAAGTACCTGCTGCCGCAGGCCATCGATGCCGCCTACGACCTGTCGCGTCGTGCCGTGTGGTACGCCAACAAGCAGCTCGACGCCTGCGTCCGATAGGACGTGGCGCTTGGGCTGCACGCGGTGCGCACGGCGGGCCGGCTAGGTTGGCCAGCCCCCCTCCCGCCTGGCGTTGCCATGACCTCCCGCTCCCGTGACGCCGACGATCCACCGAAACGCCGTCTCATCATCGATCCCACCGCCCACGATGACGGCGGCGCCGAACTGACGGGCGAGGAAGAGGACGATGTCGAGGAAGCGAAGCCGCCGCGCGTGGCTTTGCTGCACGAGATCATCCGTCGCCAGGGCCAGGAGGAACTGGACCGCAACCTGGCCGCGTTGGCCTGGTCCTCGTTGGCGGCCGGCCTGAGCATGGGCTTCTCGATGCTCGCCCGCGGCGTGCTGCACGCCCAGCTGCAGGAGCTGCCGGGGGCGTTTCTCATCGAGTGCTTCGGCTATACCTTCGGCTTCCTGGCGGTGATCCTGGCGCGCCAGCAGCTGTTCACCGAAAACACCCTGACCGCCGTGCTGCCACTGATGTCCAAACCCAGCCTGCACCAGCTGGGACGGCTGATGCGTCTGTGGTCGGTGGTGTTCGCCGGCAATATCGTCGGCGTGGCGGTCTTTGCCTGGGGGCTGCTGCATCTGCAGCAGTTCGACGCGCCCACCCATGCGGCCTTCCGCGCGATGGGCGAGGAAGTCCTGCACAACACGCCGTGGCAGATGCTGACCAAGGGCATGCTCGCCGGCTGGGTGATCGCGATGATGGTGTGGATGCTGGCGGGGATCGAGCAGTCGCGCGTGTCGGTGATCCTGATCAGCACCTACGTGATCGCCATCGGCGGTTTCACCCACATCATCGTCGGCTCTGCCGAAGTGCTCTACCTGGTGTTCGACGGGCATGCCAGCGTGGGGGACTACGTCCTCCATTTCGCCTTGCCGACCCTGGCCGGCAACATCATCGGCGGCAGTGGCATCTTCGCCTTGATCAGCCACGCCCAGGTCCGAAGCGACGGCGATTGAGCCGTCGCCATGGACCGTTTCACTCAGCTGGCCGGGAACAGCCTGGCCAACTGTGCGACCGCCGCATCGGTCGTCGCGCGGCTGACCGTGGTGTCGGCGTTGTTGAAGTCGCCGGGCATCTGCGCCTGGACCAGGATGCCGTCGCGGCGGGGCACCACGTTGAGGTTGTGCCCGCGCCAGTACAGGCCGTAGTCGACCTCCGGCTGCGGGATCAGCCGTGCGGTCTGTCCACGCACCGGGATGATGCTGGCATCGCCCAGCAGGTCCCGCGCGCCATAGCCGGTGCAGTTGAACAAGGTCTTCTCGCGCAGGTCGGCGAACTGGCGTGGGCTTTCGAACACGCGCGCGTGCAGTTCGCCCCCGTCCTGCAGGAAGTCGTCCATCAGCATCCGTCCGTACGCGGCGAGGTTGAACACCATGTTGGTGTAGCGACGCGCATACGGGACCGGGAAGGGATGCTGCGCCGCCGACAGGGGCTGCGAGTGCGGGCGCAGGTCGTCGATCAGGTCCGACTCCAGGGACGGGTAGTCCGGCTCGTCGTCCTCGCCACCGCTGCCGGCCGGCTGGTTGAACGGCACGTCGGACAGTGCATAGCTGTCGCGCCATTCCACCGGGTCGCCGGGCAGTCCGAGCATGCGTTGGTACTGGGCGAAGGAGCCGCGCGCCATCTGGTTCCAGAGTGCACGGAACTGCGGCGTCGCGTGCGCGGTCGTGCAGATGCGTGAGTCGGGCGACCACACGCCGGTGGCCAGGTAAGAGCGGGTGAGCGGCAGCTGCTCCTTGGCGTAGATCCTCACCTTCATCCCCGCGCGCTGGGCCACCCGCGCGGTGGTCAGGCCGATGGCGCCACAGCCGATCACGGCGACCTCGGTTTCCCCTGTGGCCTGCGCCAGGGCCACGGCCCGCTCGGCCGAGCCCCACGACAGCGACCAGCCACTGCCGCCATGCCCGTAGTGATGGATCACCGTGCGTCGGCCCATGCGTTCGGCCTCGATGCGCGGGCCCTGGGCGCGGAACGGCCGCGTGCACACGGTGACCGCGATGACCCGGTCGGCACTGGCGCGGATCGGCGCCAGCGGTTTGGGCTCGGCGAAGGGCTGTTGTCCCAAGGCCGGTGCCTGGACGGGCGCTGGCATGCTGCGGGGCGTCTGGGCCAGCAGGCCGCCAGAGGAGGCGACCGCGGCCAGGGCGCCGGCCTGGCGCAGGAAATGACGTCGTTGCATGGGGTTCCTTATGGATTGGGAGATCAGTCGGCGGCCACGGTGGCCAGGTCCCTGGTTGTCCTCGGTGCGAGATCGGCGTTGGCGAACACCCGGCGTGGGATCTCTTTCGGTTGCGCGCTGTTGGGCGGGCTCATCCATCGCCGCACGTCGGACGTCAGCGTCTGAGTGAGGGCGGCGTTGCGCTGAATTGCCAGCGCGATCGGCAGACCGCACGCCGGGACGGCCACGCGCTCCACGTCCCCATCGGTGGCCTCCGGCAGGCGGTGGAGCCCGCGTTGGCGCGTGGCTGCATCGATGAGGGCGGAAGACGCGGGCGTCATGAGGGCTCAGGCGATGGGACGATCCCCAAGCTTACGTGCCCATTCGGAGCGGGTGTGGCGTTGCCTCCAGGGGACGGCCGCATCAACGACGCGTAGGGGGGCGCTGCGGGCGGCGCGGCCCGTACCAGAAGGCCAGGCGCTCGCGCGAGTGCAGCAGGCTCCTTCCATGCCGCGCGAGGGCGGCGAAGAGCTTCAGATGTTCCCAGGCACTGAAGCTGTGCAGCTTGCGGGCCGAGGTCCACACAGGGGCGCGGAGCAGGACAAAGCGGCCCTGTCGCGCCAGTGCGCGGCTCATGGCCACGTCCTCGCCCGCATAGAAGCGCAGGTCGAACCCGCCCGTCGCGTCGAAGGCACGCCGCGAGCAGAACAGGAAACAGCCCGGCGCGATCCTGCCCAGCCGCAGCAAGGTGCCGAAGAAGGCTTCGCCGAGGCGCGCATGCCAGGCCACGGGACGCTGCAGGCGCACCCGGGCGCCGCCGCCGCTGGCGCCGGCCTCCAGCGCCCGCAGCGCCGCCTGCAGGACGGCGGCATCGACATGCGTATCGGCATCGATGAAGCACAGCCTGGGCGCCCTGGCGATCGTGGCCCCGGCATTGCGGGCCGCCGCGATGTGGCGCGCGTCGACCGAGACCACCTGGGCACCCGCCGCTTTCGCCATCGCGGCGGTGTCGTCGGTGGAGGCATCATCGACCACGATAATCTCGGCCTGGATCGCGGCCGTCCGCAGGGCGTTGAACAGGTGCGCCAGGGTCGCAGGCAACTGCTCGGCTTCGTCATGGGCCGGGATGACGATCGACAGCGTCGGGTGTCCGGCCGATGAGGGCGCGGGGACGGGGTTGTGAGCGTTCATCGACATGCCGGGCTTGGCCCACACAGCACGACGCCGGGCGAACCCGGCGTCGGCATGGCTGTAGCGGCCGCGGGACGATTCAGTCGACCGTCCCGAGTTCGGTCAATTCGCGCGCAATCTCGGCGTGGCGACGCTGCCGCCCCATCTCGCGCATGATGCGAATGTCCTCGTGGCGCAGCGGGCGACGGGCGGTCACGCGTTGTTTGTACTCGAGGACCTCCGGGTAACGGCGCGCCATGTCCAGGGCCTCCTGGATCTGTTCGACCGAATCGCTCTCGGAGGTCACCGGTTCACGACTGGCGAAGGCGGTGACCCAGCGTGCGAAGCCGGCCTTCTGGTCGAAGACCTGGGCGATCAACCACAGCACGAACAACATGGCTACCCAGATCAGCAGGACCAGCACGATCTTGGGGAAACTGGGGTTGTAGCTGTGTTCCCACAGGTTGTCGGCGATGATCGCCAACGCGGTCAGTGAGGCCCCCAGCCACACGATCACCGAGCCGGCCAGCCATTGGGACTTGGCGGTGTCCAGCATGTGGACCTCGTGCTCGATGCCGCGATCGCTCTTGGTCAGCCAGTAGGCCGCCTGTTCCTGGAGCGGCTTGCGATGCAACTCGTTGTCCGAGAGCAACAGGTTCAAACCCTTGAAAAGATTGCTCATCTACGAATCCTCTTGTGGAACGGTGGCCAGATGGAAGTGCCGCCGTGCAATGCCAGCATAGGCCGGGGGCGTGCGAAGTTTCCGTGAGACGAAGGTCGAAGATGAATGCCTGTCTGGCGGGTGGATGCTGCTTTGCAGCATTCTTCACATCGGCCTAAGCTGCCTGAGACGAAAGTCGAATCCGCCTCCACCCCCACGGAAGCTCCCCCCATGAATCGACAGACCGATCGGCGTGAAGACGCCGCCTGCATCATCGTCAATATCGGACGCGAGCGTGCGTTCTGGAAAGGTCATTACATGGCGCTGCCCGGCTGCGGCCCCGGCATCGAGTTCGAAGCCTTCTGGCCGCTGCTCGTGCGTGCCTATGACATCTATCTCCATCATCCGCATGCCGGGCGGGAAGTCGGCGCGGTGCTCTACGCCAACTCGCCAGAGGTGATCGAACAGCGGCTGGAGAAGTCCATGGCCGGGCGCATCTTCGGCCGGGTCATGGACCGGATTCAGCAGGCCACGACCCGTCTGCAATACGCCGACGCGATGCATGCCTGAGCGTCGGCAGGCCCGCGCCGGCAACGAATCGTTAGCGGATCATGAAAATGTGACGTCGGTCAGATAAGTCCGGCGGTTTAACGAAAAAACGACGCCCGCGTTGACGTGGGTCGTACAACTGCGCTGCAAGCCTGTTCGGGTTGATCACCCCCGCAATGGACCACGCAACGCATGAACTATTTGTCAGAAGACAACGACCGCGCCGTCCTGATCGATATCGATCGGGAGCGCGAGTACTGGCGCCGGCACTATGAGCGCATGCCGCGCGCCGGACAGCACCGCTCTTTTGAACTGTATTGGCCGGCTCTGTCCAGCGCCTATGACGTCTACCTCAACCATCCCCACACCGACCAGGACACCGGCTCGGCCCTGTATGCCAACTCACAGGCGGTGCGCTCGCGCGGCCTGACGCTCGAAGAGGCCCGCGCGATCTACGCCGAGGTCTGGCAGCGCATCAAGGGCTGAGCGCCGCCCACTGGCACGGTCTTCCAGGGCGCCCGCATGGGCGCCCTGCTTCGTTTGGACCAGGGGATGACATGCGTCGCCGCGGACCACGCCGGTACGATGCTCCCATGACCGTGATGCAAACCTTGGTCCGCCCCGTCACCGTGCCATTGCGCAGGTGGGTGCTGGGGGCGTTTCCGCGCGGGCAGTCCGGCCTGGACTACGACCATCCGGCCGGTGATCCCGGCTGGTTTGGCCCGGACAGCGTGACCTGGCGCATCCACGCTGACTTTCCCGGCATGCTCTCCGGCGGCCTGTCCGCGTTGATGCTGCAGGCGCTGCATCCGCGTGCGCTGGCCGGCGTCTACGATCATTCGAATTTCCGCGAGGATCTGGTCGGCCGGCTGCGGCGGACCACGGCCTTCGTGGCTGGAACCACGTATGCGGCAAGCGCGCAGGTTGATCCCTTGGTGGAGCGGGTCCGCGCCATCCATCGTCGGGTGCGCGGACGGACACCGGATGGGCTGGCGTACGCCGCCGATGATCCCGAACTGCTGACCTGGGTCCATGTCACCGAGGCCCATGGGTTCCTGCTGGGCTATCGCACCTACTGCCAGGCCGTTCCGGATCCGATGGCCGACCGTTACTACGACGAGGTCCGGCGTGTCGCCGAGGCGCTGGGTGCACGTGAGGTGCCTGCTTCCCAGGCCCAGGTCGAGGCCTACTTCGATCGCGTGCGGCCGCAGCTGCGCTTCGACGCGCGCTCCCGCGAGGTGATGGACGTATTGGCGCAGATCCGTCTCCCGGTGCCAGCGGCCAGCCTGTCTCGCAATCTGTTCCTGGGGGCCGCCACGGCCTTGCTGCCTGCGTGGGCCACCCCGCTGCTGGGGGTCGGGGCAAGGCGGCAGGCGCAGGCGCGCCTGGCCTCGGTCGCCCTGCGCGGCATGGCGCCCCTGTTCGCCCTGGCCTTGCGCGATGGCGTGTCGGCCCGTGCGTGCGCGCGCATGGGTCTTCCGGTGGCGCACCTGCGGCAGTGGCCCGCGCCATGCCTCACTTGAGGGGCGTGCCATGCAAGCCGGCGTCCGGTTCGCTGCGGGCGCTTGCCACGCTGGGGCCACAAGCGGGTATGCTCGGGCTCGACCCGCTTGCCTTGGGGATTAGGGCAGGAGAGGTCCGGGCTTCCTAACAAGGGGGGAAGCGGGAAATCCCGTCCGCGCACGCCAACATGGATCGTCCAGACTCAATCCGTCGACCGCTTCGGTCCGTCATGCAGGCCAGGACGGTGCTGGTGTTTGGCTTGTTGCTGGCCATCGCCCTGGCCGTGGTCCTGGGCTACTGGGTCACCGACGACCGTCACAATCGCCTGGGGGCGGCACAACGCCAGAGCGATACCCTGGTCACCGGCATCGAGCGTGTCTTGACCGCCGAATTGCGCAACATCGAGCGCGCCATGCAGGGGATCTGCGAGGATGCGCACGAGCTGATGGAGCGCGTCCCGGCCCAGGCGCCGAACCTGATCGGTCAGTCCATCGACGGGGTGGTGTCCCGCCACCAGGAAATCCAGAGCATTGTCCTGGTGGACGATCGTGGCGTGGCACTGACCGAAGGCCAGGGGGAGCCCGACTTCGCGCACTGGATCGGCGGCGCACCGCACGGGAAGGGCGGCAGGCTGCGCTTCGGGTCGTTGCGTCTGATCGATGGCAAGCGTTGGGTCCTGCCCCTGGCCCTGCCGCTGGCCCCGGTCGGCAGCGGGAGCCATCACTGGATCGTTGCCCGACTGTACCTGGATGAGCTGCAGACCATGGTCGAGGGGCTGGACACCGGCCGCGATGGCATCGTCAGCGTGGTCGGGCCCGGCAACATCCTGATGGCGCGGACCCGTCGCGCCGGCCGCTCGCTGGTGGGCACGCCGGTGGTCGGTCCCACGCTGCAGGAGCTGAGAGGGGACGGCATCGTCGAGCGCACCAGCCAGATCGACGGCGTTCGCCGCATCGTCGCGGTGCGGGCGCTCGAACATTATCCGCTGCAGGTCTGGTCCGGGCTGTCGGTACGCGAGGTGCTCGCGCCGTGGCATCGCTTTCTGGTCATCGCGATCGTGCTGTACCTGCTCTATTGGACGATGCTGCTGGTCCTGGTGCGGGTGGTGCGGCGCGCCGACCGTGACCAGCGCCGCGTGCTGGAGCAACTCCAGCGCAACAGCGAGCACCTGCGCCTGGCGCAGAACACGGGAAAGGTCGGCGCGTGGGCGATGGAGGAGGGCAGCCATCATCTGGTCTGGGGCGGCGACATCGCGCGGCTGTTCGGCCTTGGCGAGACGCAGGAGGTGTCGCTGCGGATTTTCCATCGGCACGTCCATGCGAGCGACCGGGCGATGCTGGCGCGCCGGTTCGCCGCGGCCTGGCGCAGCCGCAGCGCGTTCTCCAGCGAGTTCCGGCTCATGGACGCCAGTGGCGCCGAGCGCTGGGTGGTCGGACGCGGCGGCGTGGTCGAGGACCAGGCCGGACGCCTGCGCATGACCGGCACCCTGGTGGACATCAGTGAGCGCATGGAGGCAATGTCCCGGGTCACCGATGCCGAGCGCCAGTTCCGCCTGATCTTCGACCGCAACCCGCTGCCATTCTGGGTGCATGACGCGCGCACCCTGAGGTTTCTGGAGGTCAATCGCGCCGCGACCCTGCAATACGGGTTCAGCCGCGAGGAATTTCTTACCATGCAGCTGGGCGACGTGTGTCCGGCCGGCCTGCCGGGCGCCAGCGGGATGGTGCAGGGCGCGGCGGCCGGCTTCGAGGACGCGCAGGTGTCCCAGCACCGTCGCAAGGATGGTTCCACCCTGCAGGCGCGCGTCTATGGCAGTGAGATCCGCTTCGGTGGCCATGATGCGCGGCTGGTCCTGGCCGAGGACGTGTCCGAGCGGCTCGAGTACGAACGGGAACTGGCCTACCGGGCGCGCCACGATCAGACTACCGGCCTGGCCAATGTCCAGACCCTGACCGACGAACTGGACCAGGGGCAGCATCCCGGCTACCAGGTCGTCTACCTGCAGCTGCGCGGCCTGCAGCCGATCCGCGATTCGCTGGGCCGCGAGACCGCCGACAACGTATTGCGCACGCTGGCCGCGCGCCTGCAGCAATGGGCCGACGATTACGGGCTGGCTGCGCACCAGCCGGACGAGGATTTCGTGCTGGCCATTCTCAATCCGGCGATGTCCGCCGCTGCGTTGCAGGCGGCCATCGAGGCCGTGCGCGAGCCGGTCAGCGACAGCGATGGGTCGATGCAGCGCCTGGACGCGCGTTTCGGCCTGGCCGAGGACGACGGCGGCGGCCTGCGCGCCGAGCGGATCATGGACAACGCCGCCCTGGCGGCGCATGCGTTGGAATCCAACGCCTTCGAGATCTCCCGCTACGACGGGGCCATCGCGCGACGCTACGAAGAGCGCCTGCGCATGGCCGCGCGGCTGCGCACGGCGATTGAGCAGAACGAGTTCGAACTGCATTTCCAGCCGATCGTGCGGACCTGCGATGGCAGCGTCGCGGCGCTGGAAGCCCTGGTGCGCTGGCCCCAGCGCGACGGCTCGCAGATTCCGCCGGGGGATTTCATTCCGCTTTGCGAGGACACCGGCCTGATCGTGCCGCTAGGCAACTGGATCCTGCGCCGCGCCGCCCAGGCCCAGGCCTGGCTGATGCGCCAGGGCTGCGACGATCTATCGGTGGCGGTGAACGTGTCCGCGGTACAGATGCTGCAGGCCGACCTGCCGGCCGAACTGGAGGCCGCGTGCGCGCAGGCCGGCATCACGCCGGATCGCCTGCACGTGGAGCTGACCGAATCGGTGGTGATGAGCCGCCCCGAGCAGGGCATGACGGCCATGCAGCGGCTGCGCGATGCAGGGGTGTGCATCTCGCTGGACGATTTCGGCACGGGCTTCTCCTCGATGTCCTATCTGCGCCACCTGCCGCTGAGCTCGATCAAGCTGGATCGGGCCTTCGTGCAGGACGTGGACCGCGACGCACGCAATGCCAGCATCTGCAGCGCGTTGCTGACGCTGGGCCACAGCCTGGGCCTGGTGATGGTGGCCGAGGGCGTCGAGCGCCCCGAGGAACTGGAGTGGCTGCGTCGCCACGGTTGCGATCAGGTGCAGGGCTTCCTGCTCGGTCGGCCGCAACCCCTGGAACAGATCCTGCGACGCGTGCAGGGCGTTCTGGCGCCCTAGTCGGGCCGATCTGTTGGACGACCCCGCCGCGACATCAGCGCCGCGGTGTCGGATCGTCGGGCAACGGGGTCTGGCGGGCGGCCAGCGCATGCGCCTGCTGAAGGGCGTCCAGGCGCGCCAATGCACGGTCCAGTGGCAACGCGAGCGCATCGCTGGTCCGCATATGGGCGCGCAGTTGTGCAGGATCCCCCAGTGCGCCCTGGACGACGAAGGCGTACTCGCCCTCGGCGACCTGCCCGTTGCGCTGGGACAGCAGCACGTGATGGACCTGGCTCAGCCCCTGCTCGTGCGCCAGTACCGCCAGCGCCGCGGCCAGCCGCGCACTGGCGTCGTCGAATGGACGCCCCAGACCGGCCTCGAGTGCCTGCACGCCGGCCATGCATTGCTGGTGAAGGGCATCGACGGGCGCGGCGGGCGTCTGGGACATGGCATCAGCGTCTTTGGGGGGGCGGGGCAAAGCATGACCGCGCGGCGCTGAGCGAGCGATGATTGCGCGCATCCCGGGTTCATCAGCGTGCATCCCGGCGTCTCACGGATTGAGACGGCGCCCGGCGATGCTGTGGGCATCATGCAGGTCAAAGACAAGCTCGCCATCCTCGCCGACGCGGCCAAATACGATGCCTCCTGCGCGTCTTCCGGCGCGGAAAGGCGGCACTCGCTCGGCAGCGGTGGCATCGGCAGCACCGAGGGCATGGGCATCTGTCATTCGTACACGCCCGATGGGCGCTGCGTGTCGCTACTGAAGATCCTGCTGACCAACTTCTGCGTGTTCGACTGCGCGTACTGCGTCAACCGGGTGACCAGCAACGTGCGACGCGCGCGGTTCACCCCGGCCGAAGTGGTCCAGCTGACGCTGGACTTCTACAAGCGCAATTACATCGAAGGCCTGTTCCTCTCCAGCGGCATCATCCGCGACAGCGACTACACGATGGAGCAGCTGGTGGAAGTGGCGCGCAGCCTGCGCCAGGATCACAAGTTCGCCGGCTACATCCACCTCAAGACCATTCCCGATGCCGCGCCCGAGCTGCTGGCCGCGGCCGGTCGCTACGCCGACCGCCTGAGCATCAATGTTGAACTGCCGACCGAGGCGGGCCTGGCCCGCCTGGCCCCGGAGAAGAAGCCCGGCGGCATCCGCGCGGCGATGGGCGAACTGCGCTGGCGGATCGAGGAGAACGTCGAGCAACGGCGCGAGCAGAAGAAGCTCCGCGCCAAGTCGCCGCGCTTCGCGCCGGCCGGGCAGAGCACGCAGATGATCGTCGGCGCCGATGGCGCCGATGACCGCAGCATCCTGCACACCAGCACCAACCTCTACGGCAACTACCGGCTGCGGCGCGTGTACTACTCGGCCTTCAGTCCGATTCCCGATGCCTCCAGCAAGCTGCCGCTGCAGCCGCCACCGCTGCAGCGCGAGCATCGCCTGTACCAGGCCGACTGGCTGCTGCGCTTTTATGATTTTTCCGTGGAGGAGATCGCGCCAACGCAGACCAGTGGCATGCTGGATCTGGACATCGATCCCAAGCTGGCCTGGGCGCTGCGCCATCCCGAACGATTTCCCGTGGACGTCAATCACGCGCCACGCGAGCTGCTGTTGCGCGTGCCGGGGTTGGGGACGCGCAATGTCGAGCGGATCATCGCCTCGCGCCGGTTCCGACGCTTGCGGGTGGAGGATCTGACGCGGTTGCGACTGCCGATGAAGAAGCTGCTGCCGTTCGTGCAGGTGCTCGATCATCATCCGCGTGCTGCGTTGGATGATCCGTTGAAGCTGCGGGCGGCGTTGGCGCCCAAGCCGCGGCAGATGGGGTTGTTTTGAGCTTGTCCATGTTCGCAATCGGACTGGCCAATGTGTGAGTCAAAAGCAAGTGCGTTCGCACCGGTTGGTGCGACCTACTTTTGTCTTGGCAAAAGTAGGCAAAACCGCCCCCGCCGGGACGCGCGCCGATGCTGCGCATCGGTTCCCTGCGCTTCTCGAAGAATCGGGCACGGCGCCCAAACTCGCTGCGCTCAGACAAGGGCGCCTCTGCGGCCCGATTCTCCTGCGATGCTCGGCACGCTTTACGGCTCGCCAGATCGAAAGCTCAGCAACAGCAACAGCAACAGCAACAGCAACAGCAAGAGCAACAGCAAGAGCGTCATGCCTGTCGATGATGCCGTATGGACTGTGGCTTGCTGATGTTCACCGCGCGGGTCGATCCACCGTGGGATCTGGAGGCGTGGCGGGTTGTTGCGCGGGCGGCGTGGTGTGCGCAGGTGCCACCGGAGGCGATCGAGTGGAATGGGGACGCGCAGGGAGGCTTGCTTGCCGGGCAGGATGTTGCAGCGCTGCCGGCGCGGCGCGATGGTCTGCGGGTGTCGTCGGATTTTTTGTCCGTGGCGGCGGCGGTGTTGTGCCATCGCGATCCGCAACGCTTCGCGCTGCTCTATCGGTTGCTGTGGCGGATGGAACAGGAAGGGCGCGACCTGCTGGCCCATGCGACCGATCCGGATGTCCGCCGTGCGCAGGTGCTGGCCAAGGCGGTCGGGCGCGACACCCACAAGATGAAGGCGTTCGTGCGCTTTCGCGAGGTGCCCGGGGAGGATGAGGCCTTCGTGGCCTGGTTCGAACCGGAGCACCAGATCCTCGACCGGGTTTCGCCGTTCTTTGCCAGGCGCTTTGCCGGAATGCGCTGGGCGATCCTTACCCCGTACCGCAGCGTGGCCTGGGACGGCGCGGGGCTGGCCTTCGGACCCGGGGGGACCCGCGCCGATGCGCCCGCCGACGATGCGCGCGAGGCGTTGTGGAAGACCTACTACGCCAACATCTTCAACCCGGCGCGGCTCAACACGACGATGATGCGCTCGGAGATGCCGCAAAAGTACTGGAAGCACCTGCCTGAGGCCCAATTGCTGCCGGACCTGATTCAGCAGGCCGGCGCGCGCGTGCGCGAGATGGCCGAGCGTGCGCCCGAAGCGCCACGCAGGCGCATCCCAGACGCAGCGCCCCAGCCGACGCTGCGCGGGGAGGACTCACTGGACGTGGTCCGCGACGCGGCCGCCGCCTGTCGTCGATGCGAACTGTGGCAGCCCGCCACACGCACGGTGTTTGGCGAGGGGCCCGTCGACGCGCAGGTGGTGTTGGTTGGCGAACAGCCCGGTGACGAGGAGGATCTCAGCGGCCGTCCCTTCGTCGGCCCGGCCGGCCGCCTGCTGGACCAGATCCTGTCCGAGTTGGGGATCGACCGCCAGGCGCTCTACCTGACCAACGCGGTCAAGCATTTTCGCTTCGAACAGCGTGGAAAGCGGCGCCTGCATCGCAACCCGTCCAGCAGCCAGGTGGCCGCATGCCGGCCGTGGCTGGTGGAAGAACTCTCGCGAATCGATCCGGCCGTCGTGGTGTGCCTGGGGGCGACGGCGGCACAGGCCGTGATGGGCGGCGGATTGAAGTTGATGGCCTCGCGTGGGCGCTGGCATCGGCTGGAATCAGGCGCATGCGTGTTGCCCACCGTACATCCGGCCTGGGTGCTGCGCCAGCGCGACCCGAACGCGCAGGCACATGCGCGCAGGACGTTGGTCGATGATCTGCGGCTCCTGCAAACGTGGATGGCGCGGCAGGGCCAGGCGCAGGACGTTGGCGCTCGCCTCAGTCGCTCGTGATGCGCTGCCAGACCTCGCCGATGATTCGCTCGGCGCGGTGCCAGGGCAACTGCTCGTAGGGCAGCAGCTGCTCGTAGCGCCGATGCACGTCGGGCCAGATCGCGTCCAGCGACTGGTGCGGATGCAGCAGGTAGTTGTCGTAGGCGAACTTCAGCGTCGGCTCCGCCTGCGCGTAGGTCGTCCGACCGACGGGATACTGCAGATAATGGTCGCGCCACCAGCGCAGTTCATGATTGATGTCGACCACCACGGCACGTGGGCCGGTGGCGTGCTGGACCTGCTGGACTACATTCATGAGAGCGGCGCGTCGCAATGGCGGGGGAGCTAAACTTTAGGAGCGGCACGGGTGAAGCATCCGTCAGTGCGCGCTGAACAGGCAGGGCTTCAGCGCGCCAGTTCCAGTGCACCTGGCGCGGCGCCGACGCGGTCGCGGACCTGGCCCATGTCGCGCACGGGACGCACTTCGATGCAGCCCACCGCCGCCCAGGGAAAGGTCCGTGCGATCGCTTCGGCCTGCTCGATGTCGGCTGCCTGGATGAGGTTGAAGCCGGCCAGCAGCTCCTTGGTCTCGGCGAAGGGGCCATCGGTGACGGTGGTCTTGCCGCTGCGCACGCGGATCGCGCGCGCCGTCGAGGCCGCTTCCAATTGCTGGGAGGCCAACAGCACACCGTCACGCTGAAGCTGGTCGGCATGTTCGAAGCAGCCGCGCATCAGTTTGTCGAACTCGCCCTGCGGCAGGGCGTCGAGCAGGGCGTCATCGATGTGGATCAGGATCAGGAACTGCATGGTCCGGCGTCCTTCGCTGCGGCATCGTCAGGGGCGCATCATGCCCCACGGAAACGCGCCGCGTGCGACTGCGTGGTGTAACCGCCGAAACGCTCACTTGGGAGTTGTCTGGCCGCTGTCGATTTTCGTCGCGCTGATTCGTCAAGGAGGTCAGAAACGCCAGCAGCGCCTGGCCGTGGGCGGGAGTGATGCGATGAAGGTGATGGTGATCGTCAAGGCCAGCGCTGCCTCCGAGGCTGGCGTGTTGCCTTCGACCGAGTTGCTGGCGGCCATGGGCGCCTACAACGAGGCCTTGGTCCAGGCCGGGATCATGCTGGCGGGCGAAGGCTTGCATCCTTCCAGCCGCGGCGCCCGGGTGCGCTTCGACGGCAGGGCCCGCACCGTGACCGACGGTCCCTTTGCCCAAACAACGGAACTGGTCGCCGGCTTCTGGCTATGGCAGGTGCGCTCGCTGGACGAAGCCACCGAGTGGCTCAAGCGCGCGCCGTTCGATGGCGGCGTGGAGGTCGAGCTGCGTCCGGTCCTGGAGATGGCGGACTTCGGTGACGCCATGACCCCCACACTGCGGGCGCGCGAGCATCAGCTGCGCGCTCGTACCCGCGGCATGTCCTAGATTTCAATCCCAAGGAGCAATGCGATGCACGTGATCCCGTACTTGTTTTTCAACGGCAACTGCCGCGAGGCCATGACGTTCTACGCGCGTACGCTGGGCGGCGAAGTGGTGGCCATGTCCACCTACGATCAGGCGCCGCCCGAGGCCAGGATGCCGGGCATGCCGGAGGGGGCGGTCATGCATGCCTCGCTGGTGGCCGGCGATGTGCGCTTGATGGCCTCCGATACGTGTCCACCCCAGGACTACGCACCGCCGCATGGAATGACCGTGGCTCTGCATGCGGACAGCGTGGAGGAAGCCGAGCGGATCTACGCGGCGCTGACCGAAGGCGCGCAGATCCAGATGCCGATGAGCGCCACCTTCTGGTCCAAGCGCTTTGCCATGCTGACCGATCGCTATGGCACGCCCTGGATGATCAACGTCGATGCCGAACCGGCCTGAGGAGTCCGCCATGCCGACCCGGATGTTCGTCAACCTGCCCGTGCGCGACCTGCCGAAGGCCAAGGCTTTCTACACGGCGTTGGGCTACACCATCAATCCGCAATTCACCAACGACGATGCGGCCTGCGTGGTCATCAGCGAGACCATCTACGTGATGCTGCTGGTGCATCCATTCTTCAGCACCTTCACGCCAAAGGCGATCTGCGACACCGCGCAGCAGACCGAGGCGATCCTGTGCCTATCGGCCGACGACAAGGCTGGCGTGGACGCGCTGGCCGAGCGCGCGCTGGCTGCCGGAGGTGGCGAGCCCAAGCCGGTGCAGGACCTGGGCTTCATGTACGGGCGCAGCTTCACCGACCTGGATGGCCATCATTGGGAAGTAATGTGCATGTCAGGGCCGCCACCGCACTGAGCCGCGCGCTCAATCCACCCTTCAAAGAAGAGGACAACCCCATGGCCTATATCGATGCTTACGTGTTGCCGCTGCCCCTGGCCAACCTGGCGGCCTACCGCAAGATGGCGCGGATGGGCGGCAAGATCTGGATGGAACACGGCGCGCTGCAGTACGTCGAATGCATCGCCGAAGACGTCAAACCGGGCAAGACCACCTCGTTCCCGCAGGCGGTCAAGCTCAAGGAAGGTGAGACCGTGATCTTCTCCTACATCGTCTTCAAGTCGCGCGCGCATCGCGACAAGGTCAATAAGCTGGCGATGGACGACCCACGGATGCATGCGTGGGGCCCGCACAACATGCCGTTCGACGGCAAGCGCCTTTTCTGGGGCGGGTTCAAGCCGTTGGTGCAGCGATGAGGTCGCGCCGATGAAGCTGGTCCTGGGAGCCTTCCTGAGCCTGGATGGTGTCGGGCAGGGGCCGGGCGGCCCGCATGAGGATCCGCGTGGGGACTTCGTGCATGGCGGCTGGTCGGTGCCGTATTGGGACCAGGCCATGATGGACGTGCAGACCGCCTGGATCGAATGCCTGGACGCGCTGCTGCTGGGCCGGGTCACCTACGACATCTTCGCCGCGTACTGGCCGCACGTGGGCGATGACGATCCGATCGCCGCGCGCTTCAACCGCGTGCCCCGATACGTGGCCAGCCATGCGCCGCTGTCGCAGGCCTGGTCGGGCGCCACGCGGATCGAAAGCGATGTGGTCGAGGCCGTGCGTGCGCTGAAGGCCGGTCCCGGGCGCCAACTGCAGGTGCATGGCAGCCTGGACCTCGCGCAGACCCTGCTGCGCGCGGGGCTGGTGGACGAGCTGCGGCTGTGGTGGTTCCCGGTGCTGCTGGGACAAGGCCGCAGGCTGTTTGCCGCGGGCACGGTGCCGGCCGGCCTGGAATTGCTGGACACGCTGCGCTTCGAGACCGGCGTGGTGTTCCAGCACTATCGGGTCGGTGGACTGCGCGGCTATGGCTCGTTCATGCATGACGATCCGCCGCCAGAGGAACTGCAGCGACGTCTGGGACTAGAGGGCCGGTGATGGCCCGCGCGGCATCGGAAAGCGCCGGCGTGGAGATCTGGCTGGCCGCGTGCCGGCATCCGTTGCACGAGGTCATCCAGGCGCTGCGCACGACCCTGACCTCGCTGTCGCCCCAAGTGGGTCAGGCGATCAAGTGGAACGCGCCGAGCTTCCACACGTCCGAGCACTTCGCCACGCTGCATCTGCGCGACCCCGCGGCGATCCAGGTCATCCTGCATCGCGGCGCGCGCCCGCGGAAGGGCCAGGTGCGGATCGACGATCCGCACGGCCTGTTGGACTGGCGCGGGACCGAACGCGCGATCCTGCGCTTCGCCAGTGTGGAGGAGGCCGAGCGCAAGCGTGCGGACTTCGAGGCCATTGTGCGGCAATGGATGGCGCAGGTCTGAGCCTTGGCGCGATCCGGGCTGCCGATGCGCGGTTGCGCTGGTCGTGGGCCGGTGGTCTGATCGCCGCCCATGAGCAGCGACGTGCATCGCACCATCGAGACCCTCTGGCGCATGGAGGCCCCCCGGGTGCTGGCCGTGCTGACCCGGATGCTGCGCGACATCGACCTGGCCGAGGAACTGGCCCAGGACGCGCTGGTCGCCGCCCTGGAACACTGGCCGCGCGATGGCCTGCCCGACAATCCGGCCGCCTGGCTCACCGCCACCGCCAAGCGCCGCGCGATCGACCGGCTGCGCCAGCGCCAGCTGCACCAGCGCAAGCACGCAGACATCGCCTACGAACTGGAAGGGCAGGCGGTGCCCGGCCCTGACAGCGACGGCCACCTGGACGACGTCGTGGGCGACGACCTGCTGCGGCTGATGTTCATCGCCTGCCACCCGGTCTTGCCGCGCGAGTCGCGGGTCGCCCTGACCCTGCGCCTGCTCGGTGGCCTGACGACCGCGGAGATCGCCCGGGCCTTCCTGCAGCCCGAGGCCACGGTGGCCCAGCGCATCGTGCGTGCCAAGCGCACCCTGGCCCAGCAGCAGGTCAGCTACGACCCGCCGCGGCGCAGTGACCTGCCCGAGCGGCTGGACGCGGTGCTGGAGGTGATCTACCTGGTCTTCAACGAAGGGTATTCGGCCAGCGCCGGCGAGGACTGGATGCGGCCGGCGCTGTGCACCGAGGCGCTGCGCCTGGGCCGCGTGCTGGCCGGGCTGATGCCGCAGGCGCCGGAGGTCTTCGGCCTGCTGGCGCTGATGGAACTGCAGGCTTCGCGCACCGCCGCGCGGACCGCGGCCGATGGCACCCCGGTCCTGCTGGAGGCGCAACAGCGCGCGCGCTGGGACCGGCTGCAGATTGGCCGGGGCCTGCAGGCGCTGGAGCGCGCCGTGCAGCTGGGCGGCGCGCAGGGCCCCTACACGCTGCAGGCCGGCATCGCCGCCTGCCATGCGCGTGCGCTGCGCAGCGAGGACACGGATTGGACGCGCATCGCGGCGCTGTATGCGGTGCTGGCCCAGGTCAGTCCATCGCCGGTGGTCCAGCTCAATCGGGCCGTCGCGCTGGGGCGGGCGGCCGGGGCGCAGGTTGGCCTGGCCCTGGTCGATACGCTCGCAGGAGAGGCGTCTCTGCATGATTACGCCGCGCTGCCTGCGGTTCGCGGCGATCTACTGGAACGACTCGGACGGCTGGACGAGGCGCGTGCCTGTTTCGAGCAGGCTGCCGCGCTCACTCGCAACGCGCGCGAGTCTGCACAGATGCAGGCCCGCGCCCTGGCGTGCCAGGCGGGCGGGACGGCCTGAGCGTTCGCACGACAGGTCTCGGCGGTTCCGCTCCGTGCGGGGCGGGGGGACACTGCGTCGCACTGGCCTGCATTGCCTGATCACGGCGGCGGCCTCAGGCTACGCGACCTGCGCGCCTGGCGCGTCGTTCCATATCCGCAACACAGGAGCTGCCATGACCTCGGCCATCTCGGTACAGGGGCTGACCAAGACCTACGATTCGGGTTTCCAGGCGTTGAAGGGCATCGACCTGGAGATCCAGCGTGGCGAGATCTTCGCCCTGCTCGGGCCCAACGGCGCGGGCAAGACCACCCTGATCAGCATCCTGTGCGGCATCGTGCGCCCGGGCGAGGGCGTGGTGACCATCGAAGGCTGTGATGTCGTGCGCCAGTACCGCGCCGCGCGCAGCCAGGTCGGGCTGGTCCCGCAGGAGCTGTCGACCGAGGCGTTCGAGACGGTGTGGGCGGCGGTGCGCTTCTCGCGCGGGCTGTTCGGCAAGCCGGCCGACCCGGCCCTGCTGGAGCGCGTGCTGCGCGACCTGTCGCTGTGGGACAAGCGCGACACCAAGATCATGGCCCTGTCCGGCGGCATGAAGCGCCGGGTGCTGATCGCCAAGGCGCTGGCGCACGAACCCAAGGTGCTGTTCCTGGACGAGCCCACCGCCGGGGTGGACGTGGAGCTGCGCCACGACATGTGGAACCTGGTCCGCGGCCTGCGCGAGCGTGGCACCACCGTGGTCCTGACCACCCACTACATCGAGGAAGCCGAGGAGATGGCCGACCGCATCGGCGTGATCACCGGCGGCAAGCTGGTGCTGGTGGAGGACAAGACCACGCTCATGGCCAAGCTGGGCAAGAAGCAGCTGGCCCTGACCCTGCAGCAGCCGCTGCACGCCATCCCGCCCGCCTTGTCCGACCTGCCGCTGGAACTGCAGGCCGATGGCACCCAGCTGGTCTACACCTTCGACGTGCAGGCCGAGGAAACCGGCATCGCCGCGCTGCTGCGGCGCCTGGGCGAGCAGGGCATCGATTTCAAGGACCTGCACTCGTCCCAATCCTCGCTGGAGGAGATCTTCGTCAACCTGGTCCGGGAGGCCCGCGCATGAGCCTGAACCTGCACGCGGTGGCGGCGATCTACCGCTTCGAGATGGCGCGCACCTTCCGCACCATCACCCAGTCGATCGCCTCGCCGGTGCTATCGACCTCGTTGTACTTCGTGGTGTTCGGCGCGGCCATCGGCTCGCGCATGGGCGATGTGGAAGGGGTGTCCTACGGGGCCTTCATCATTCCCGGCCTGATCATGCTCTCGCTGCTCAACGAGAGCATTTCAAACGCCTCCTTTGGCATCTACATGCCCAAGTGGTCCGGCACGATCTACGAACTGCTCTCCGCGCCGGTGTCCTTCGTGGAGGTGGTGCTGGGCTACGTGGGCGCGGCGGCGACCAAGTCGCTGATGCTGGGCCTGCTGATCCTGGTGACCGCGCGGATCTTCGTGCCCTACGAGATCCAGCATCCGGTGTGGATGGTGGCCTTCCTGCTGCTGACCGCGCTGACCTTCTCGCTGTTCGGCTTCATCATCGGGCTGTGGGCTGACGACTTCCAGAAGCTGCAGGTGATCCCGCTGATGGTGGTCACCCCGTTGACCTTCCTGGGCGGGGCGTTCTACTCGGTGTCCATGCTGCCGCCGGTGTGGCAGAAGATCACCCTGTTCAACCCGGTCGTGTACCTGATCAGCGGCTTCCGCTGGAGCTTCTTCGGCCTGGCCGACGTGGAGGTCGGGATCAGCCTGGCGGCCATCCTGGGCTTCCTGGTGGTGTGCCTGGTGGCGATCTGGGCGATGTTCCGGACCGGCTGGAAGATCAAAACCTGAGGTAAATCCGGCAATGGCAGACGCCGCGGCGACATGGCGCTCTGCTAGCTTAATCAGATGCACTCGATCGAGATCGTCCTGGCGATGCTGCTGGCGGTGGCTGCCAGTGGCTTCCTGGTCCGGGTTTTGCCCTTCTCCCTGCCGCTTCCGCTGGTGCAGATCGCGCTGGGCGCGGTGATCTCCTTCTTCAACCGCGGGGTGGAGCTGGACCCAGAGCTGTTCTTCCTGCTGTTCCTGCCGCCGCTGCTGTTCCTGGACGGCTGGCGCATTCCCAAGCAGGGGTTGTTCCGCGACAAGGGCGCGATCCTGGAGCTGGCCCTGGGGCTGGTGGTGTTCACCGTGCTCGGGGCGGGCTTCCTGATCCACCTGATGATCCCGGCCATGCCGCTGCCGGTGGCCTTCGCCCTGGCGGCGATCATCTCGCCGACCGATCCGGTGGCCGTGTCCTCGATCGCCGCGCGCGCGCCGATCCCCAAGCGCCTGATGCACATCCTGGAAGGCGAATCCCTGCTCAACGACGCTTCGGGCCTGGTGTGCTTCCAGTTCGCCGTGGCCGCCGCGCTGACCGGGACCTTCTCCCTGGCCGGCGCCTCGGTCACCTTCATATGGGTGGCGCTGGCGGGCCTGGCCTGCGGCGTGGGCGTGACCTATGCGGTCAACATCCTGCAGCGCTGGATCGCCCGGCATTTCGGCGAAGAGGGCGGCTCGTCGATCCTGGTCAGCCTGCTGATCCCATTCGCCGCCTACGTCATGGCCGAAGTGCTGCACGCCTCGGGCATCCTGGCCGCGGTGGCCGCCGGCATCACCATGAGTTACGTGGAGCTGTCCGGCCGCGCGGCGGCCAGCGTGCGCATCCAGCGCACGGCGGTGTGGGACATGGTCCAGTTCACCCTCAACGGCATCGTGTTCACCCTGCTGGGCGAGCAGCTGCCGGGCATTCTGAGCAACGCCATGCGCAGCGTGCACGAGACGGGGCATCGCGACCCCTGGTGGCTGGCGGTCTACGTGGTGGCCATCAGCCTGGGCCTGATGTTGCTGCGCTTTGTCTGGGTGTGGCTGTCGCTGCGCTGGAGCCTGCTCAAGGCCAAGGTGCGGGGCGAGACGCGAGTCAGCCCCAACTGGCGGATCATCGTGGCCACCTCGCTGGCCGGCGTGCGCGGCGCGATCACCCTGGCCGGCGTGCTGACCCTGCCGCTGGCCCTGTCCGACGGAACCCCTTTCCCCTCCCGCGATCTGGCGATCTTCCTGGCCGCGGCCGTGATCATGGTCTCGCTGCTGGTCGCCGCGCTGGCCCTGCCGCGCCTGCTCAAGGACCTGCACGTGCCGGAGGAGTCCGACCTGCAGCATGAGGAGGATCTGGCGCGCAAGGCGGCCGCCCGCGCGGCGTTGGTGGCGGTGGAAGGCGAGCGCCAGCGGCTGGCGGCCACCTCGGACCTGGTCGAGGATGGAGAGCTGTATGCAGCCTGCGCCGAGCGCGTCAGCCAGCTCTACCAGCGCCATGTGGACCGTCTTGGCGGGGAGGCGGACATCGCCCCCGAACAGGCGCGGCGCATCGAGCAGGTCGAGCGCCAGATGCGTCAGGCCGGTCTGCGCGCCGAGCGTGCCGAACTGTTCCGCCTGGCCCGCCAGCGCAAGATCTCCGACGAGGTCTCGCGCAAGCTGGTGCGCAACCTGGATCTGCTGGAAACCCGCCAGCGCTGAGCCCGCGCGGCGTGTTGCAGCGCATGTTGCCAGCGGTCGGGCGGCCCTGCTAGTTTCGCCGCGCCCGCGACGGGGCGCAGGGGATCAGGAATGAAATACACAGGGAGGCGGCTGGTGGCCGCGCTGTTGGCGTGTCTGTCGATGTGGCCGGCGCTGGCGCTGGCCCAGGTGGACGTGGATGCGTTTCTCAGGCGCGACCGCTACGAACAGATCAAGATTTCGCCCACCGGCGAGTTCTACGCGGTCACCATGCCGCTGGAGGATCGGACGGGCTTGGTGATTGTCCGTCGCAGCGATCGTAAGCCCACCGCAAAGGTGGTCGGTGGCGAAAACTCGCGCGTCGGTGGCTTCTGGTGGGTCAACGACACGCGCGTGGTGGTGGCCATGGACCGCCAGTTCGGAAGCCGCGCCCAGCCATATCCGACCGGCGAACTGCACGCGGTCAATGCCGATGGCAGTGGCGCGGCCCTTATTGCCAGTCCCTTTGCCATCGACGTCGCGACGGGGAGAGATCCTTTTCGGTCGGACGCGAAGAACGTGGTCTTCATGTTCGACACGATGCCCGGCGACGACCACAAGGTGCTCGTCGCATCTTCTCCGCTTTCACAGGCAGATCCGGTGACGCGTGTGGAGAGCCTGAATGTCTACAACCGGGGCCGGTTCGTGATCGCGACCGCCCCGGTCCGAAATGCCAGCTTTACTACGGATGTGCAGGGGCAAGTGCGTTTCGCACAAGGCGCCGGGGGTGACAACGTCAGCAAGCTCTATTACCGGGATGGCCACGGACAGGACTGGCGGCTTGTCAACGATGAGGCACAGAGCCATGTGGCTATGCAGGCGCTGGGTTTTTCCCGGGACGGCCGCACCGCCTATCTACGGACCGAACACCCGCAAGGTCCGGACAGTATCTTGGCCTGGGATGTGGAGACTGGCGCGCGCACGGAGTTGATGCGCGACGCCGTCGTTGATCCTGACAGCGTGATCTGGTCGGCGGATGGCCGCCAACCGATTGGCGCGCGCTTCACCCGGGAGCGGACTGTCAGTCGCTACTTCTCGGACGAGGACCCAGCTGCACGCCTGCAGCGTTCCTTGGAAAAGGCGTTTCCGGACGAGGCTGTCGCGGTGACCTCGTCGACCCTGGACGGCCGCCTTGCGGTTGTGCAGACCTGGAGTGGCACCAACAGCGGGGACTTCTATCTCTACGACACTGTGAGCAAGAAGGCTGAAGGAATTTATAGCCTGAGGACATGGTTCGATCCTGCCAAGATGCCCCTATCGCATGAGGTCAGTTTCAGCGCGCGCGACGGCTTGACGTTGTATGGCTACCTCACCTTGCCCATGGCAGGCAATGGCAAGGACCTGCCGCTGATCATCAATCCGCATGGCGGGCCGTTCGGTATTTACGACGGCCCCGCGTTCGATGACGACAGCCAGTTGCTGGCGCAGGCAGGTTATGCGGTCCTGCGAGTCAACTATCGTGGCTCGGGGCATTACGGACGGGCATTCGAGCAGGCGGGCGCCCGCCAATGGGGGCGATCGATGCAGGACGACCTCACCGACGCAACTCGCTGGGCGATCGACCAAGGCATTGCCGATCCATCGAGGATCTGCATTTACGGTGCCAGCTATGGTGGCTATGCGGCTCTTATGGGGGCGGCGCAAGAGCCTGCGCTGTATCGCTGCGCGGTGGGCTATGTCGGCGTCTACGACCTGCCACGCATGGTCAGCGATGATAGCGATGGCGCGGCGTCCACGCAGACCTGGCTCAAGGACTGGGTCGGCGACAAGGATGCGCTGGCCGAGGTTTCCCCGGTCAACCTGGCCGACCGCATCAAGGTGCCGGTGTTCCTGGCCTCGGGCGGCAAGGACACGCGCGCACCGCTGGTGCACACCGAGCGCATGGAAAAGGCGCTCAAGCGCGCGGGCGTGCCCGTGGAGACCCTGCATTACGAAGACGAAGGCCACGGCTATTTCGCCGATGCCCACCGGCGCGAGTATTACCGCCGCCTGCTCGCGTTCCTCGGCACGCACCTGGGCGGCCAGACCGCAAAATGAACCTCAAGGCGGCGCGAGATGCGCCGCCGCCGGCGAGTGTCAGGGTGCCTCAGTCTTGAAGTACGGCTCCACCGTGCCCTTGATCTTCATCGTCATCGGCTGGCCGCGGCGGTCCAGGGACTTGCCCACCTGGACGCGGATCCAGCCTTCCGAGACGCTGTACTCCTCCACGTTGTCGCGCTCGGTGCCATTGAAACGCACGCCCACGCCCCGGTCCAGCGCGGACTGATCGTGAAAGCGGCTGCGGGGATCGACGGCCAAGCGGTCGGGAGGCGTATCGCTCATGGGTGCGCACATGCTGGAAAACGAGGGCGCACAGGATAAGGGGCGCGTCGCCAGGATGCATCCGCCAGGGGCGCAGTCGCCGGCGGTGATCGTGCCCTCACTTTGCAAGTAGCGGCGCACGCGCGATCCTTGTCGCACCTCCGATGCCTGTCCCTCCCCATGTCCCTGCCTGACAACACCGCCGACTACGAAGACGACTTCGAAGGATTTGATCCGGACGAGGCCGACGCCCCGGAAGCCCTGGCCTGGAACCTGCTCCAGCTGATCAACCCGGGCGACGAGGACACCGCGCTGCGCCAGTTCGATCTGCTGCGCGAGCGCATGGCCGCCGGGTCGGCCGAGTCGCTGCCCTGGCTGCTGCGCGACATCGTGGACTGGACCTCGGGGTTCTTCGTCATGCCCCACGATGTGGACGGCACGTTCGAGGTGCTCGACGAACTGGCTGCGCGCTATGGCCTGCAGATCGAGTGGGGCGGTGACCGCGACGATGAGGACTTCATGGAGACCCTGGACGTGCCCGTGCTGCTTTCCCGGGCCTACGACAGCCTGCGCCCGCACGGTTACACGCTGTGGTGCTGGAACGCCGACGCGGACGGCTATGGCGGCTGGATGGCGCTGCGCCGCGACGACGATGGCATGCGCGCGCTGGCGCAGGTCCTGGGCTTCGAGCTGCGCACCGCCAATGAAGCGGGCTGAGCCGCTGTCGCGCAGCTCGGCGGTCTAAGGCGCCAGCCCACGTCCCTGGGCCTTGGCCACAGCGATCACCGCGCGGACCTTGGCGCGGTCGGCATGGCGTGAGATGGGCTCGGCGCCCAGCTCGATCGCCCGCAGGCGCAGTTCGCTGGTGACGTCGTAATGTGCGCCGCTGGTCTTGTTCTGGAAGGCGCGGGGCGGGATGCCCAGCCGCGCGGCGAAGGCGTGCAGCTCTTCCAGCGTATCGGCCATCAGATGCGCCCAGCGCTGACCGCGCCAGGCCATCACCGCATCGTCCACGTAGACCGCCATCACCCACTCCTGTTGCTCGTCTTGCGACCCCTGCTCGTAGGGCGCCCGGCCGCTTGGACGCCTCCTGTTTACATCCTGCTGCCGAACGCTTGACAGCTGCCTAACCGCACAACGGCCACGGTGCGCACTCCAGGGCGGCACGGTGTCGCCGGAGAATTCACCTTGGATCCGATCCGTCCCTTGGCCGCGCTGGCCATTTTCGCCTGTTGCGGCAATGTACTGGGTGCCGAATCGATCCACGATCGCTTCATGTCGATGGACACCAACCACGATGGCCGGGTCGATGCGCAGGAACATGCCGCAGCCGCCAGCGCCATGTTCAAGCAGCTCGACCTGAATCTGGACGGCGCGATCAGCGTCGATGAAATGCAGGCCACGCGCAAGGCCATGGATCAGCCTGCCGACGAAGCCCAGGTCCGCCAAGCTATCGCCGCGATGGACCGCAATGGCGATGGGCGCGTGGATGCGCAGGAGCACCTGGCCATGGCCACCGCGCTGTTCAAGCGGACCGATGCCAACCAGGATGGCTATGTGACCGAGGCCGAGATGAAGCAGGCCGCGGGGCCCGGCGCGAACTAGCGATGGCCGGCCCTGCGGTCGCCAGCGCACGGCAACCGATGATCTGGTTCAGAATGGGGCCGCCTTTTCTTGTCCCGATAACGCCCGCATGCTCAGGATCGCGTCGATCACCTCGCTGTTGATCATCATGTCGGTGCTGGCCATGCCAGGCTGGGCGCAGTCGAGTCAGGCCCGCTTTCGCCAGCTGGATAGCAATCACGACGGCCTCGTGGACCAGGCCGAATACGACGCCGGAGCGCGGCAGTCGTTCGCTGCCCTCGATCGCGATCACGATGGCTACGTCAGCCTCGACGAACTGCGCGCCTCGATTGATCCCAATGCCGGCGGCATCGGTGCCGATGGCATGGCCCGGGCGCAGCTGATGACCATGGACCAGAACTACGACAACCTGATCAGCGAGGCCGAGTTCGTCGACTTCGCCGATCAATCCATGTCCAAGTACGACCGCAATGGCGACGGGCGTTTGACCAGCGACGACTTCGCGCCGTTCTAGCGCAGTGCGCGCGGCCTGGACTAGGCCGCCTCGGCCAGTCCGGCTTCCGCACCGCCTCGACCCAAGGGGTTCGGCAGCGGCGCGCCGGCCTCGGTGAAGGCCAGGGAGACCGAATTCAGGCAGTGGCGCTCATAGGTCGGCGGCGGGCCGTCGGGAAACACGTGCCCCAGATGGCTGTCGCAGCGGGCACAGGTGATCTCGGTGCGGATCATGCCGTAGCTGGTGTCGCGAATCGTGCGCACGTGCGCCGGGTCGATCGGCTTGAAGAAACTGGGCCAGCCGGTCCCGGAATCGAACTTGGCGCTGGAAGCGAACAGCGGCAACCCGCACAGGCGGCAGGTGTAAACCCCCTCCAGCTTGTTGTCCAGGAACGCGCCACAGAAGGGCGCCTCGGTCCCGTGCTGCAGCAGCACGTGGCGCTCCTCCTCGCTCAGTCCAGCGATCAACGCGGCGCGTTGCGTCGTGTCGGGAGGCGTGAGATCGAACGACTGCATGGCGATGTCCTGTCTGGCTCCGGGGCTGGCAACACAATGGAGGCGAACGCGGCTGCCTTCAACCGGCCCGGCCGGGCCGGGCGCTATGGCGTGCTGGTCAGGGTGCGGGGGTTCCCCAACTCGCGATTGGTCCAGCGCTCGATCATGCGCTTTTCGTAACGCAGCGGGTCGCTGTCCAGGGGACGGGCGCCCATCAGGTAGGACATGTCCAGGAGCTTGGCCTGACCCTGGTCGACCACATGGCCATCGGCATCGCGCAGGGTGTAATCGAAGGTCATGCGCGGCGGGTAGATGTCCTTCATCACGCGGATGTGGTCGGCCGACGGGCCGTGCCAGGGCTCGTATTCGCCGGCACGGTCGATGTCGGTGATGCGCACGTCCAGGGTCTGGCCGGGCTGCAGGTCCTTGGTGGCTTCCTTGCGCAGATAGGCGGCCAGGTCGTGCACCCAGTTGCCGCGCTCGGCCTCCCAGCGATTGGTGCTGTAGCGGATATCGCCGAACTGGGCTGGATCGGTCCAGGAGACCGACACCGGGCCTTCCTGAGGCAATGCCCGCGGCTGGTCCGGGTCGGTGACGTTGCGCACGGCCGCCGAGGCGTCCAGGCTGGCAAGCGCCACCAGGGCGGTCGCGGTGAACAGGGCAAGACGTTTCATGGCGGTTCCTCCGTCATTGAGGAGGTCTTGGATGCTACGCCTGCCCCGGTGAATGTTCACGGCCTGGGCGACCGCCGTTTCGCCTGCGTTTCTCCAGCCGTGGCGGACGTGCGCGTTCGGCTAGGATGACGGTCCCGACCCGCGGAGTGTCAGCATGTCCGATTGGCGCACGACCGCCCGACGCGCCTGCCTGCCGCTGGTCCTGGCACTGGCCATCCCGGCCGCGCTCGCACAGGAGGCATCGCGCATGCGTCACGCTACAGGAACCTTCGAAGTCAGTATTCAGCCCGACGGCGCGATCGGACCGGCCGGCCATGACGGCAACGAACTGAGCCGCATGTCGCTGGACAAGACCTTCAGCGGCGATCTGGTGGGCAAAGGTCTGGGCGAAATGCTTGCTGCGCGGGCCACGGTCCCGACCTCGGCGTCGTACGTGGCGATCGAGCGCGTCAGCGGCACCCTGGAGGGCAAGGAAGGGACCTTCGTCCTGGTCCATCGCGGCGTGATGCATGGCGACAGCCGTGCCCTGGAAGTCCAGGTCTCGCCAGGTTCGGGGACCGGTGCCCTGACCGGCATCGCCGGCACGCTGGATATCAGGATCGAAGGCGGCAAGCACTTCTACGACTTGGCCTACACGCTGCCCGAAGCGGACTAAACGTGCAGCCGGCTCGGCCTGCTGCCGTCACGACCCATCCACGGGCGCGGTTCGCACACTTGGGGTCTTGCGGCATCGGCCGCGCTGCGCGTGCGAAGGACTTGCCATGGCCCGACCGATCTGGAGCGGCACCCTGACCTTCGGCCTGCTCAACGTGCCGGTGTCGCTGATGTCCGGCGAGCGCAAGGTCGACTTGCACTTCCGCATGCTCGATGCGCGCGACAAGTCGCCGATCCGCTTCGAGCGGGTCAACGCCGAGACCGGCGAGGAAGTGCCGTGGAAGGACATCGTCAAGGCCTTCGAGTACGACAAGGGCAACTACGTCGTGGTCGAACAGGAGGACATCAAATCCGCCGCGCCCGAAGGCCATGAGTCGGTCGAGGTGGAGACCTTCGTCGATGCATCCGAGATCGACGTACGCTATTACGAGAAGCCCTACATTCTGGTGCCCGGCAAGAAGGCCGAGAAGGGCTACGTGCTGCTGCGCGAGACCTTGCGTGACACCGGACAGGTCGGCATCGCGCGGGTGGTCATCCGCACCCGCCAATACCTGTGCGCGGTGATGCCGCAGGGTGACGCGCTGGTGCTGATGCTGCTGCGCTACCCGCAAGAGCTGGTCGACCCCGACGACTACAAACTGCCCAGCGGCAGCACCGGCGACTATCGCGTCTCGGCCAGGGAGAAGGACATGGCGCGCAAGCTGATCCAGTCCATGCGCGCGGACTGGAACCCCGACGAGTACCACGATGAGTTCCGCGAGCGGCTGCAGGCCCTCATCACCGAGCGTATCCAGGCCAAGGGCGCCACGGCTCGGGTTGAAGAGCCGGCGCACGAGCGTGAGGGCGATGCGACCAATGTGGTGGACTTCATGGCCCTGCTGCAGAAGTCGCTGGGCGAGAACAAGCGCACACCGGCCAAGAAGGCCGCGGCCAAGAAGGCGGCAAGCGGGAAAGGCGTCAAGAAAGCCAACAAGAAGGCGACCGCGAAGAAGGCCGCCAAGAAGACCGCAGCAAAGAAGACGGCCAGGAAGGCGCCGCAGCGCAAGGCCGGCTGAGGAGGCGGCCGTGTCCCTGCACGAATACGCCCGCAAGCGGCGCTTCGACCAGACACCGGAGCCGACGGGAAGCACGCGCGGCGCCCGCCATCGTCCGATCTTCGTCGTGCAGCTGCATCATGCCTCCTCGCGCCACTACGACTTCCGCCTGGAGGCCGATGGCGTGCTCAAGAGCTGGGCGGTGCCGAAGGGGCCATCGCTGCGCGCGGGGGAGAAGCGACTGGCGGTCGAGGTCGAGGATCATCCGCTGGATTACGCCAGCTTCGAGGGCGACATTCCCGCAGGCCACTACGGCGCCGGGCATGTGGACGTGTTCGACCACGGCCACTGGGCCAGCGAAGGCGAGCCCCTGGCCGCGATCGCGGCGGGCAAGCTGGATTTCGTGCTGACGGGCGAGAAGCTGGGCGGCGCCTGGAAGCTGGTGCGTACGCAGATGAAGGGCCGGCAGAAGCAGTGGCTGCTGATCAAGCGCGATGATGTCTTCGCCGCCGACCAGGAGGCCGACGATCTGGTCGATCGTCCGCCGCCTGCCAAGCCGAGCCGCCCGACCCGGGCAAAGGCGCGAGGGACGCCACGGCAGGTCGCCAAACCCTCCAAGCGATCCCGCGCCAAGCGGGACGCGACCTGGCGCAAGCGCGCACTCGCGCTGGAGGGCGCGCGCGACACACCGTACCCGGCCGGTTTCGCGGCCCAGCTGTGCACCCTGCGCACGCATGCGCCGACCGGAGAGGGCTGGCTGCACGAGATCAAATGGGATGGCTATCGGCTGCTGGCCGATCTGGTTGAAGGCCAGGTCAGGCTGCGCTCGCGCAACGGCCTGGACTGGAACGACACCTTTCCCGAGATCGTCGAGGCCGTGCGCGCGCTGCCGGTGCGCGATGCACGGCTGGATGGCGAGCTGGTGGTGATCGACGCGCAGGGCCGCAGTGATTTTGCCGCCCTGCAACGCAGCCTGGAGGGCACCTCCAAGACGCCGCTGCGTTACCTCGCGTTCGACCTGCCCGGTGTGGCCGGCGTGGACATCAGCCGCGCGCCGCTGGTGCAACGCAAGGCGCTGCTCAAGGCGCTGATCGGCCCCAGCCCCGGCCTGATCGCCTATAGCGAACACGTGGCAGCGCATGGCGCGGAGGTGTTCGCCGCCAGTGCCAAGGCCGGGCTGGAGGGCATCGTCAGCAAGCGCGCCGATGCGCCCTATGCGGGCCAGCGTAGCGGCACCTGGGTCAAGGCCAAGCATGAACAGTCCGACGAGTTCGCGATAGTCGGCTACACGCCGCCCAAGGGCGCGCGCACCGGCTTCGGCTCGCTGTTGCTGGCACGCGTGCAGGACGGCGCGCTGCAGTACGTCGGTCGTGTCGGTACCGGCTTCGACGACGCCACGCTGGCTGCGCTGCTGAAGCGCCTGCAAGCCCTGCACACCGACCAGCGCGCCGTGGCGCTGCCGGCGCACGTGCCGTTCAACGCGCGCAGCGTGCATTGGGTCAGGCCCCGACTGTTGGCCGAAGTGGCCTATCGCGGCTGGGGCAAGGAGGGCCTGCTGCGCCAGGCCGCGTTCAAACGCCTGCGGGAGGACAAGACGATGGCCGATCTCAAGCGCGACGCCGCGCCCGACGAGGCGGTGACGATCACCCACCCGGACCGGGTCGTCTATCCGGCCGATGGCATCACCAAGGGGCAGGTGGCCGATTACTACCGGCGCGTCGCGCGATGGCTGCTGCCGGAACTGGCCGGCCGGCCGCTGTCGCTGCTGCGCTGCCCGGACGGTGCCGGCGGCGAGTGCTTTTTCCAGAAGCACCACGCCCCCTCGCTGGGACCGGGCGTGCATGCGGTGCCGCTGAAGCAGAAGAGCGGCCAGGAGGATTACCTCTATGTGGAGGATGTCGAGGGCGTGCTGGCGCTGGTGCAGATGAACACCCTGGAGCTGCACCCCTGGGGGGCAACGGTGGCCGCGCCGGAAAAGCCGGATCGGCTGGTGTTCGACCTGGATCCGGGGCCGGGGGTGTCGTGGACCCAGACCAAGGCCGCCGCGCGCGAGGTGCGCGACAACCTGCGCAAGGCCGGGCTGGAAAGCTTCGTGCGCCTGTCCGGCGGCAAGGGCCTGCACGTGGTCGTGCCCATCACGCCCGGACCTTCGTGGGAGACGGTCAAGGCCTTCTGCGAGGCCTTCGCCAACGCGATGGCCCAGCACCGGCCCGAGCGCTACGTCGCCACGATGCGCAAGGACCAGCGCGGCAACAAGATCTTCATCGACTGGTTGCGCAATGGCCGCGGCAACACCAGCGTCTGCAGCTGGTCGTTGCGCGCGCGCGAACACGCCACCGTGGCCGTGCCGCTTCGCTGGGAAGACTTGGGCAAGGTCAGGTCCCCTGGTGCGTTCACGCTGGACAAGGCGCTACAGCGGGCTGCGCGCCTGCGGCGCGATCCGTGGGAGGGCATGGCCGGGCTGAAGCAGGCGCTACCGCACGGTTGATGGGCTGGCCAGGCGCGGCGACTGCGCGCGTAGCCTGGCGATATCCCGCAAGGGCGGTGCGCCAAACAGGCGGCGGTACTCGCGGCTGAACTGCGAAGGGCTTTCATAGCCCACCGCATGGCCCGCACCGGCCGCATCGGACGCGCCGGCCAGCAGCAGGCGGCGGGCTTCCTGCAGGCGCAGCTGCTTCTGGTACTGCAGCGGGCTCATGGCGGTGATCGCCTTGAAGTGCTGGTGGAGCGATGACGGGCTCATGTGCGCGTGCTGCGCGATGGTGTCGATGCGCAGCGGCTGGCGGTAGTGCGTCCGCAGCCAGCCGATCGCGCGGCTGATGCGCTGGCCCGGCGAGTCGGCCACGGCGATGTGGCGCAGCATGCCGCCCTGATCGCTGTGAAGCAGGCGATAGAGCAGCTCGCGCATCAGGAGCGGGGCCAGGGCAGGCAGGTCGTCCGGCGTGTCCAGCAGCCGCATCATCCGCACGGCGACCTCGATCAGGGCCGGATCGGCCGGTCCCAGGCTCAACCCCCGCGCGGGTGCGGGAAGCGCATGCGTCATCGGCGCCAGTTCGCTTACCAGTGTGGCGATCTCCAGCGGCTCCAGCCGCAGGATGAAGCATAGATAGGGCTGTGCCGTGCTGGCGTGGGTGACCCGGCCGGTGACCGGCAGGTCCACCGAGGCGAGCAGGTGGCGTGAGGCGTCGTACTCGAAGACCTCGCTGCCCAGCAGCACCTGCTTGCCGCCCTGGGCGATCAGGCAGAGCGAGGGCTCTTGGACCGCCACCGTGGCCATCGCCGCCGGTGCGTCGGCGCGGGCCAGGGTCAGAGGTGGCCACGCCGTGGCATGCACGCCATTGCCGCTGGTGGATCGTTCAATCCGCTGGGCCAGTTCGCGCAGCGGCGCGGAACGCAGGACGTCGGCCGGCGGTGCATGGTGTGAGGAGTTCGAAGGGGGCTGCGCCATGGCGTCAGTCTAAGCAGCCGTCGCGATGCTCGGGCGCCAGCGGTGCAGGTTCGGAGGATCAGGCAATCGTGGCGCAGGAACCGGATACCGTCCGATGGGCGCCTCCGAGCATCGTGGCGGCTCCGGCCGGTCATGTCGCCCGGCCCTCGCAACGGAGCATTTCCATGTCCAACATTCAAGGCAAGACCGTCGTCATCACCGGCGCCAGCAGCGGCATCGGCGAGGCCACCGCGCGCGTGCTCGCCGCACAGGGCGCCAACGTGGTCCTGGGGGCGCGGCGCGCCGACCGCCTGCAGCAGTTGGTCGAATCCATCACCGAGTCCGGCGGTAGCGCCCGTTGGCGGGCCATCGATGTGACCGAGCTGGCCGATGTCGAAGCGCTCGTGGCCTTGGCCAAGGCCGAGTTCGGTGCTGTCGACGTGGTCGTCAACAACGCTGGCGTAATGCCGCTCTCGCGCCTGGATGCGCGCAAGGTCGACGAATGGAATCGCATGATCGACGTCAACATCCGCGGCGTGCTGCACGGCATCGCCGCCGGCCTGCCGGTCATGCAGGCCCAGGGCAGCGGCCAGTTCATCAACGTCTCCTCCATCGGCGGGCATTTGGTGTATCCCACCAGCGCGGTATACAGCGCGACCAAGTTCGCGGTGCTGGCCATCTCCGATGGTCTGCGCCAGGAGCATACGGACCTGCGCGTGACCGTGATCTCGCCCGGCGTGACCAGTTCCGAGCTGGGCCATGACATCAGCGATGCCGACGCACGCCGCTACATGGACGATTTCCGCGCCCTGGCCATTCCCGCCGAGGCCATCGCCAACGCGATCGCCTACGCCATCGGCCAGCCCGACGCGGTGGACGTGAGCGAGATCATCGTGCGGCCTACCGCCAGCCCCTACTGAGGGCTGCGTGCGCCATGGGCGAAGCGCTCGCGCATCCAGTGCGGGCGTCGCTTCACCGCCCATGGCCGATCCGCCACGTCCGGCAACGAAACGACCGGCACGCACGGCCCGCTGCCCGAGGAAATACCTCGGGCGGGTGTGCGACCCGGTATTGGCGGCCGCATCGAGTCCCGACGGTGCTCGATGCGGCGCCAGTGGCGATGTTCACTGCCGCGCGCGTTTTTCATGCCTGCCTGGCGTTGTCACGGCAGCCCGATGCATGGATGACGCGGCACGGAGCATCCCATTGGCAAGCTTGAGTCGGTGGGAGGCGCGCGCTGCAATGCGGGCTTCTTCAATCGAGACATCGCCATGAGCGCAACGCCTGCCGCCAGGCCGGTCGACGGACAGCCGGTCCGCGTGGATTTTGTATCCGACGTGGTGTGCCCATGGTGCGCGATCGGCCTGCAGGCCTTGCTGGCGGCCGCGCAGCGCATCGACGGCCTGCAACTTGAGCTGCATTTCCAGCCGTTCGAACTGGATCCGGACTTGGCGCCGGGCGGCGAAGATCTGCAGCAGCGGCTGATGCGCAAGTATGGGATGAGCGCCGAGCAGTACAAGGCCAGCAACGAGGCGATCCGCGCGCGCGGCGCCGAGCTGGGGTTCACCTTCGACCCGGACAAGCGCACGCGCAGCTTCAACACCTTCGATGCGCACCGCTTGCTGCATTGGGCCGGGGAACAGGGCGATGTGGCACAGCTGCGCCTCAAGCGGGGGCTGCTGACGGCTTATTTCACCGAAGGCGAAGACGTCTCCGACCACGAGGTGCTGGCCACCGCCGCCACGCAGGCCGGCCTTTCGATTGACGCGGCTCGCGCGGTGTTGCAAAGCGATCGTTATGCCGAAGCCGTGCGTGCCGATGAAGCCCGCTGGCGCCAGGCCGGGATCAATGCGGTGCCGTCGGTCGTCTTCAACAACCAGCACCTGCTGCAGGGGGGACAACCGGTGGAGACCTTCGAGCAGGCGCTGCGCCAACTGTCGGGGCTGTCGGCCTGAGCCTTGCCCGATCAGCCGTGGCGGGCGACCAGCACGGCTTCGCGCCCGGCCATGTCCATGATCACGGCGGTGGAGATCCCGTGCCGTTCGTGCAGGCTCGAGGCGATGACGCCGGCCGTGTGCAGGGCCTCGTCGCGATCAGTGAACCAGAATCGTCCGTGTTCCCCTTCGTACAGCTGCCATCCCTGGTCGCTTGCGGCAATGGTGAAGAGCACGCGTTGCATGGCGAACCTCGTCCGGTGCACGGGTGTGCACCACAGGGCGTAGCGTGCGCGCCGTCACGGAGCGGGGCACTCGGCCGCCGCCCCGGACACGCGTAGGAAAAGTCTGATCCGCGGGTCGGCCTCGGCCTAGACGCCGTCTTTCGCCCGGCGAGTCGATCATGCGTGCCTGTCCCGCAGGAACGCTTCCATGAGCCAGCTTGCCCAACGCGTGCACACCCATCGCGACGAGATCGCCCGCCTCGAAACCCTGGTCACCCAGTTGCCCTCCGAAGCCCGGGTCGAGCTGACCCTGGAAGACGGTGGTCAGCTGCGCGGGACGGTCGCGGTCCAGCCGACCGTCCAGACCTTTCGCGACATGGACGGCCAGGAGGGGACCAACGGCCTGCTGCGGCTGGACGACCTGGACGATCCTGCGCACCAGCACGTGGTCTGGCTCGATACCGTCGCCAAGGTCGAAACGCTCGGCTCGTTCTGATCTGCGGGGATGCGTCAGGCGGCGACAGTTTCTTCGCTGCCCTCGAAGCGGCGGGCGTAGCCCCGCTCCTCGGCCACGCGCTGCACTTCCTCGCGCGGCAGATCCGGCGCGCCATAGACCGCGTAGACGACGTCGTCGGCCTGGGTGCCGATCAGTTGCAGGCGATAGCGCGGGCGGCCGGTGTGGCCGTTTTCCGGGTAGTGCACGGGCGGCTGCGGGCCGTCCATGTCCATCTCGCTGTTGTCCACCACGCCACCAACGAACAGGGCACGCAACATGGGAATTCTCCGATTGGGGAAGGCCGCTCGATCATCTCGGCCGTCATGTTGGATGGGCATGAAGTCCGCATTGGGAAAATGCAAAGGCCGCCCGTTCCAGGCGGCCTTTGCGAGTGTGCGTCGCGTCGCGCTGGCTCAGTCCAGCAGCGGCGCCAGCCTGGGCCAGACGTAGTCGCGGATCCGCGGCTGCGCCGCGGCGGTGGGGTGCAGGTTGTCGGCCTGGAAGTTGGCCCGGTCACCGGCCACAGGTTCCAGGAAGAACGGCACGAATGCTGTCCCATACCGCTTGGCCAGGGCGCTGAAGTTATCGGCAAAGCCCTCGGTGTAGGCGCGGCCCAGGTTGGGCGGCATGCGCATGCCCAGCAGCAGCACCTTGGCCCCGGCGGCCTGTGAGGCGGTGATCATCTTCTCGAGATTGGCCTTGGTCTGCGCCAGCGGCAGGCCACGCAGGCCATCGTTGGCGCCCAGTTCGATCACCACCACCGCCGGCTTGACCCGCTGCAGCTGCGCGTTGATGCGTGAAGCGCCTCCGGCGCTGGTCTCCCCGCTGATGCTGGCATTGACGACTTTCCAGCCGGGCTTTTCCTTGCCGAGCCTGGCAACGGTCAGCGGCACCCAGCCCTCGTTCGGGCCCAGGCCATAGCCGGCCGAGAGCGAATCGCCCATGACCAGCACGGTCTTGGTGGACGCGGCCGGTGCGGCCTTGGGTGCCTGCGCCAGCAAAGGTGGCATGAATGTCAGCAGCACCAGGGCCAACCACCATTGCGTGGAGCGGCGGATGGCCGCATAAGCTGAAGGCATCGTCATCTTTCCGTGGTCCAAGACACTCCCATCATGGCTGACTCCCCCCTGCTGCAAGCTGACAAGCCCCTCACTTCCGCGCGCACGCCCGTGCTGCAGGTCCAGTCACTGGGCAAGCAGGTCAGCCTGCCAGGCAGCACATTGACCATCCTCGAGGGGGTGTCCTTCCGGATCGAGCACGGCGACACAGTCGCCATTGTTGGGGCCTCGGGCTCGGGCAAGAGCACGTTGTTGTCGCTGCTGGCCGGGCTGGATACACCCAGCAGCGGGACGGTCACGCTGGATGGCGCGGTGCTCTCGGCGCTGGACGAGGACGGCCGGGCGCGGGTGCGCGGCGAGAAGGTGGGCTTTGTGTTCCAGAACTTCCAGCTACTGCCCTCGCTGACCGCGCTGGAGAACGTGATGCTGCCGCTGGAACTGCGCGGTGATGCCGATCCGCAGGCGCCGGCCGAGCAGATCCTGGCCGATGTCGGCCTGTCCGGGCGCGTGGGTCATTACCCGCGCCAGCTCTCCGGGGGCGAGCAGCAGCGCGTGGCGCTGGCGCGCGCGTTCGTGACCCGGCCGGCGCTGCTGTTCGCCGACGAACCCACCGGCAATCTCGACCAACGCACCGGCCAGGCGATCGAGGAACTGCTGTTCGCGCTCAATGCGCAGACGGGCACCACCCTGGTGTTGGTCACCCATGACGAAGCGCTGGCCGCGCGCTGCACGCGCGTGCTGCGCCTGGACAGCGGCAGCCTGGTCGCTGGCGCATGAACACCCTGCGCCTGGCCTGGCGCCAGCTGCGCCGCGATCTGGCAGCCGGCGAGATCCGCATCCTGCTGGCCGCGCTGGTGCTGGCGGTCGTGGCGGTGACCTCGGTGGGCTTCGTGACCGATCGCGCCGGGCGCGCGCTGGCGATCGAGGCCAACCGCCTGCTCGGTGGGGATGCAGTGGTGCGCAGTGACACGCCGATCACCGGCAGGCTCTTGGACGCGTCCCAGGCCAACGGCCTGCGCCGCACGCAGACCACCGAACTCAACACCATGATCCGGGTGGGCGACGGCGACAACGCGCAGCTGCGCCTGGGCGACCTGCGCGCGCTTGGCGCAGGCTTCCCGCTGCGGGGCCACTTCACCATCACCACGGTAGCCGCGCCGGCCGAGCATGCCGCCGAGGGCATCCCCGCGCCTGGCACGCTGTGGATGACGCGCGCCGGCGCCGACACGCTGGGCGCGCGGCTTGGCGATCGCGTCAGTCTGGGCGATGCCAGCTTCACCCTGGCCGCCCTGGTGACCCAGGAACCGGATGCGGCCCTGGACTACTTCAACGTCGCGCCCAAGGTCTTCCTCAACGCCGCCGATTTGCCTTTGACCGGGTTGGTGCAGCTGGGCAGCCGCGTCGGTTACCGGCTGGTGGTCGCCGGAGACGCCGGCGCGGTCGGGCGTTTCACCGGCATCGCCCGCGACGTACTGGGGCGCGGCCAGCGCCTGGAAACCATCCAGGACGCGCGTCCGGAAGTGCGTTCGGCGCTGGATCGCGCCGGGCGCTTCCTGGGGCTGGCGGCGCTGGTGTCGGTGATCCTGGCCGCCGTCGCAGTGGCGATGGCCGCGCGTCGGCACAGCGAGCGACATCTGTCCGGCGTGGCGGTGATGCGCTGCCTGGGCGCGCAGCAGGCGCGGCTGGTGGGCATCCACGTGGGCGAACTGATCCTGCTGGGGCTGATCGCCTGCACGATCGGCGTGGGCATCGCCTTCGCGTTGCAGTGGGGCATCGGCGGCTGGCTGGCGCAGGCCCTGAAGGTGGCGATCCCGCCAGCGGGCTGGCTGCCGGTGCTGCGCGGCTACGGCGTCGGGCTGGTGGTGCTGCTGGCCTTCGGCGCGCCGCCGGTGCTGGCGTTGCGGCGAGTGCCCGCGCTGCGGGTGCTACGGCGCGACCTGGATCCGACCGAGCCCAGCGCGGTGCTGGTCGCGCTGGCCGGCTTCATCGGCCTGGCCGCGCTGCTGTGGTGGCAAGCGGGCTCGGCGACGCTGGGGCTGGCGATGCTGGCCGGGATCGCCGCCACGTTGGTGGTGCTGGCAGCCCTGGCGTGGTTGCTGATCCTGGCGGTGCGGCGCCTGCGCGGGCGCCTGCGTGGCGCGCTGCGCTACGGGCTGGCCAACGTCAGCCGGCGTGCGGGCACCAGCGTGGCGCAGATCTCCGCGCTCGGGTTGGGGCTGATGGCGCTGCTGCTGCTGACCTTCGTGCGCACCGACCTGCTGGACCGCTGGCAGCTGGCGCTGCAGGCCGATGCGCCCAACCGCTTCATCATCAACGTGCAGGACGACCAGGTGCAGCCGGTGGCCGATTTCGTGCAGGCCCAGGGACTGGCGGCGCCGGTGCTGTTCCCGATGGTGCGCGGGCGCATGGTCAGCCACAACGGTCAGCCCAGCAGCGGTGCGGACTATGCGGACGACCAGGCCAGGCGCCGTGCCGAGCGCGAGTTCAACCTGTCCACCGCGACCACGCTGCGTGAGGACAACACGATCACCGCCGGCAAGTTCTGGGGCCCGGCGCCCACCCCGACCCCGGAGCTGTCGGTCGAGGAGGGCTTCGCCAAGGATCTGCACTGGAAGCTCGGCGATACGGTGCGCTTCGACATCGCCGGGCAGACGCTGGAGGGCAGGATCACCAGCCTGCGCAAGGTGGACTGGGAAAGCTTCAAGCCGAACTTCTTCGTGATGGTCTCGCCGGGGGTGCTTCAGGACTATCCGGCCAGCCACATCACGGCGGTCAAGGTGCCGGACGGGCATCCGCGCTTCACCGCGCAGCTGGTGCAAGCCTTTCCCAACCTGTCGGTGATCGATATCGACCAGGTGCTCAAGCAGGTGCGCAGCACGGCCGACCAGGTCAGTACGGTGGTGCAGGTGGTGTTCTGGTTCTCGCTGGCGGCTGGCTTGCTGGTGCTGATGGCCGCGGTGAGCGCCAGCCAGGACGAACGCCTGCTGGAAGGCGGGGTAATGCGCGTGCTGGGTGGCAGCCGGCGCCAGCTGCGTGCGGCCCAGGCCTCGGAGTTCGCCGCGATCGGCCTGCTGTCCGGCCTGGTGGCCGCGGTGGCCGCCTCGGTGCTGGCCGGCGTGGTGGCGGTCAAGGTTTTCGACCTGCCGTGGACGCCGAACTGGACCCTGGCCCTGGTCGGTGGCCTGGTCGGCGTTCTGGCCGCGCTGATCGCCGGCCTGTTCGCCACGCGCAAGGTGCTCGATGCGCCGCCATCGGTGACCCTGCGCGAACTGCAGGGGTAAGCGCGGTGCGCCGGGCGGGCTTCACCGCCCTGTGACCGGCCTGTTCACACAATCATGGTCGCCTTCCTCGAGACCTTCCGACCATGACCGAATCCGGGACCAGCCCCTCGCCGGCCGTGGCCGCCGCGCCACAGGGCGAGGGCGCCATGGAACGTCGCCGGCAGATCATGCGGTTCCTGTTCCGGTACCGGAAATCGGGGGTCTTTTCCGGGTTCTCCGATGATTCGCTGATCAAGGACGTGACCATCGACGATGGCACGCCCGAAGAGTTCAGCCGCGACCTGGAGGCCCTGGGGCCGACCTTCATCAAGCTCGGCCAGATGCTCTCCACGCGTCCGGACATCGTGCCGCCCGCGTACGCGGTGGCGCTGGAGCGCATGCAGGAAGATGTCTCGCCGATTCCCTCCGAGCAGATCCGGGACGCGCTGGAAGCCGATCTGGGCGTGCGCCTGAGCAAGGTCTTCCAGGACTTCGACATGCAGCCCCTGGGCACGGCCTCCTTGGCGCAGGTGCATCGCGCGATCATGCGCGATGGCACGCCGGTGGCGGTCAAGGTGCAGAAGCCTGGCGTGGCCCAGCGCCTGATGTCGGACCTGTCGATGCTGCGCTCCATCGCCACGGCCGCCGACCGGCTGACCAAGGTGGGCCGCAGCGTGCGCTTCACCGACTGGCTGGAGGAGTTCGGCCGCACCTTGATGGCCGAGCTGGACTACGTGGCCGAGGCCGAGAACCTGGAGCGCTTCGCCTCGCACCTCAATGCCTACCCCGAGTTGATGGTGCCGCGGCCGGTGTGGGACCTCACTCGGCGTCGGGTGCTGGTGATGGAACTGGTGGAAGGCGTGCGCGTGGACCACGTGCCCGCCGTGCGCCGCATCGAGCAGCCCATGCTGCCGATGGCCTCGGCCCTGCTGCGTGGCTATCTGGACCAGATCTTCGTGCATGGCGAAATCCATGCCGATCCACACCCGGGCAACCTGCGGGTGACCCCGGACAACCGCCTGGCGATCTTCGACCTGGGCATGGTGGCCAATGTGCCGCCCGGCCAGCGCGAGACGTTGCTCAAGCTGTTGTTCGCCGCGGTCGACGGCCGCGGCGAGTCGGTGGCGCGCGAGATGCTCGCCTTGGGCACGCAGTTGGAAGACTTCGACGGCGAACGTTTCAATCGCGAGATCGGCCAGCTGATTAGTCGCTATTCCGCGCATGCCGGCACGATCTCGGAAGGGCGCACCGTGCTGGACCTGGTCCGCACCGCCATGGCCTGTGGCCTGCGCACGCCGCCGGAACTGTCACTGCTGGGCAAGGCGTTGCTCAACCTGGACACGGTGTGCCGCGCGCTCTCGCCCGAGCTGGATGCCAAGGCCGTGGTCGAGGGCCACCTGCAGCACGTCATGCGCGCCCGCCTGCGCCAGTCCTTCTCCTCGCCCAACATGGCCAGCGAGCTGATGGACCTGCAGTCGCTGGCGCGCGAAGGCCCGCGCAGGCTCTCCGATATCCTCGGCCTGCTCTCGGAGAACAAACTGCAGATCCGCATCTCCGGGTTGGAGGAATCCCACCTGATGGAGAGCCTGCAGAAGATTGCCAACCGCGTCGCCGCCGGCGTGGTGACCGCCGCGCTGATCCTGGCCTCGGCGCTGATGATGCGCATCCCCACCGCCACCACGCTGTTCGGCTACCCGGCCGTGGCGTTGATTCTGTTCTTCATCGGCGCCATCCTCGGCGCCAGCATCGTCATCAGCGCATTGCTGGGGGACCGGAAGGTCAAGAGCCGATAAGTGGTGGTGTTGCGGTTGCTGCGTATCAGCTGGATTGATATCGTCTAAAGGGGTTCAACTTAGGCCTCGCTGGCCTTGCAAGGAGCGCTTTATGAAGCAGTGGATCGCATGTTTTGGACTTCTCTTTGTGTCTATTAATTCGGCTGCACAGGTTCTGACATATCGGTCAAACGATCCTTTCGTGTTCTGTCGATACGGAATCAAGAATGAGGACCGCTGTTGGTGGCCTGTGTCACCTTACGTGGGTCAATTCATGCTTAATCCTGCATGTGATCCTCCAGATCCGTACGGTAAGACTTGGTCGAACGATGACACTGTGTCTTTTATCGAGTATGGCGCCATCTGCCCGATTGCGAAGGATAGCGGCTCCTGGAAAGGACGGGGTGACGGAACGGAGAGCCCTTTTAGCCATTGAGGAGCGGATTGAGTTATTTTCACTAAAGGAGTCTGATAGGAATGGAGTTCAAGATGGTTTCCAAAATCGGGGTGATATTTTTTGTCATGCTGATGCTGCCTGGGCAGGCTTTGGCCGAAGATCAAGCTCAGCGATTCAAGACGGCTGATTTAAATGGGGACGGCTATCTTGATGCTGCTGAAAATGCGCAATTCATCGCGGCGGCATTTAGTAGGGCTGACTTGAATAAAGACGGCTTTCTGGATAGGGACGAGATATTTGAAGACCTGAGGAGTCGTCTAAATGGGGTTCCTGAGGGAACGGCGAGCCTTCCTCCATCCATGATGTTAGTCGTTGATAATGCGATTAAGGTCAAGGATAAAGATGGGGACGGGAAAGTGTCTTTGGAAGAGTTCAAGCTGGATGCTGCAAAGCGGTTCAAAAAGCTGGACGTTGATGGGGATGGGCGCCTCACGCTTCAGGAGATGCTAGGCCGCGCCCATTGAAGTTGTGATTGCATAATCAAGGATTGATGAAAGTTGATCAGCTAAATTCGCTCCCGCCTCTTTCTGTCGTTGTCGCTGCCTTGGTGGCGATGAGCGCATCCGCGCAACAAGAGGACGAACGTTTTCTGGATCCCAATATCTTCAAGACGGCAGATGCAAATGGAGACGGTGTTGTTACATCCTTCGAAAAAGATGCCTTCATGTAAAGACCTGATTAGCACGCACCTTCAGCGCAGTCGCAGCCGGTGAGAGCCGTCGGCCCGAGGCTATGGCCATCGCTCCCGGAGATCAGATGATGGCCATGAATCGCGTGCAGTTCCAAGCCGGCCTTTC